>Ga0307489_10001340_pt1 | contig 16125 bp, 29 predicted proteins | sample SB12metaG_FD_202247 | JGI IMG/M metagenome (GOLD analysis project Ga0307489, IMG submission 202247) | Sea-ice brine microbial communities from Beaufort Sea near Barrow, Alaska, United States - SB 1.2 | ecosystem: Environmental > Aquatic > Marine > Coastal | place: USA: Alaska | collected... | reverse complement strand
TTCACCACCTTCTGAACCCCCGTCTGTTGTGTTCAATGGCTTCCTATGACGTGGCGAGGGGACACAATATCATCTTATGAGGTGGCGAGGGGACACAATGTCATCCTATGACGTGGCGAGGGGACGAATTGTCATCCTATGACGTGGCGAGGAGAAATCATTTCATCTCATGACGTGGCGAGGGGACAACATGTCATCTCATGACGTGGCGAGGGGACGAAATGTCATCCTATGACGTGGCGAGGGGACAGAATGTCATCATATTACGCGGCGAGCGGTATGTCCCCGGCCCTACAGACTGTACAACGAGAAGCGGTCGGACGCCATGCCTGCGGTGGAGGCGATGGCGCCGGCCGGACACACGGTGCGCAGCGCCACGTCAGCGCTGTGCAAACTGCACTCCTGGTACACCGGGCCCGGGGGACGTCAAATTGGCAACGCGCGACTCCTGCATCACGCGGACTGGGTAGGGCGGTGCAGGTTGCACCTATCAAACCTGAGTTGAAAGCGCCTGGATCTAAGCCCTTGAATATATAATGTGATTGACCGCCTTCTAAGTTTACTTTCAAATTCAACTTGCGCCGCTATAACTGGGTCGCCTTTTTGCTACACGGTAAGATGGGGGTGACGGACCACAACAACGCGCTCAAGCTGGGGTTCGATCCAGGCCTTGGGTAGGTCCAGATATTGCTCGCCACGTCATAGGATACTATTTGATTAGAGAAATGAGGGTTCGAAATGCGCTGGATGACGCGGGGGGTGATATCTGCTAGGCCCTCGCCTTGGGGTGAACGGGGAAGGGGGTTATCCGGAGTGGCTGGTATCGGCGCCTTATGCGGAGATGCTGCCGGCCACGGTGCTGGCGCCGGGGAGCGCCGCGGCGCCGGTGGCCACGGCGGCGGGACTGGCGCGGGGGCTGGGGGCGGGCGCGGCAGGGGGGGAGGGCGCGGCGGGCGAAGCGGACGGGGCAGGCGGGGCGGGCGGGGCGGGGGCGGGCGCAATGGTGGTGGCCGGTACCACGGACTCGGTGGCGGCGTTCGTGGCGGCGCGGTGCACGCGGCCCGGCGACGCCGTCACCTCCCTCGTGGGGCCGCCCAGTTACCGCCCCTTCACGTCATCCAACGCAATTCGATCCCTTGTTTTATGCCTTGATTGGCGTCGTATGACGTGGCGAGCAATATCTGGCAGGCCCTAGTCAGCGGGGTCCAGTCTTGCGCTGAAGATGGTGAGTGAGACGCGGGTGGACGACAGCAGCAAGGGGGTGTACAGCCACCGCCTGTGCGGTAGGGCGAGGTGGATCATGAGTTTAGGGTTTAGGGTTTAAGGTTTAGGGTTTAATTGAACCGTAAATCCTAAACCCCAGCCATCGCCTGTGTGGTTGGGCGAGGTGGATCACGGATTTCACTGTGCGCTCTTTGTGTGCCTGTGCATCCTTACATGAGTAAATAATGCTCGCCACATCCACGGCACTATAGTACCTCGTTTCTTGAATTGAAGGGCACAAGATGATGCGGCCGGCGTCATCCAATTGGCTCTACGTTGCGGGGCCTGGCTGGTGGGAGGCGCTTCCAACCTTGGCGGCTGGGTGCTTCGCTCCAACTTTTCAAACCACGAGCTCGAGCGGCTGACCCAGGAAATCGACCTTGAAGCCGAGGCGACTGGTCAATCCTCCTCCGCTTCACCCATTCCGGACTATTTCCCTGGGATGCTGCTAGGCTTTGGTCTGTCGGTGGAGGAGGCGGCGGCGGCAGGGGCTTACACTCGTTCGAATTTCAGCTCAACTTGAGCTCTTCCGTCCACCGTATAACCCAACTTGACTCATTAATGTGTCCTGGAGTTGCTCCAGTTGAGCTCCAACGTAAACGAGTGTAAGCCCCTGGGCGGCGGCGCTGACGCCCCGACCGCCGAACGACGCCGACTTTCTTCGCGCCATGCTGGGGTCCATCGCCGGCGTGGAGGCCAGGAGCTACGCGGCGCTGGTGGAGATGGGCGCCAGCCACCCCGTGGGCAGGGGCTTACACTCATCCACTTTTCAGCTCAACCTAAGCCGTTGTGGTCAAACCTCCCCGTGTCCCCCTGTCTAACAGACTGGGAGAAAATCATGCACCCAACGTATCCTGCTTACGTTGCGCCGAAAAATGGACAAGTGTAAGCCCCTGCCCGTAGGGCGGGTGCTGACCGCCGGGGGGGGCGCGCGCAACCACACATGGGCGGCCATCCGCTCCAGGGTAGGGCCTCGCATATAACCCTAAACCCTAAATCCTAAACCCTCATATATTGCCCGCCGCGCCCTGGGATGCCATGTAACTCAATAAAACAAGGTATAATGCTCGCCGCGCCCTGGGATGCCGTTTAACTCAAATGAAACAAGGATGCACCATACGTTTGATCACGCGGTGAACGGTATCTGCCCGTTTTGATGACGCGGTGGGCGATATCTGGCGGGCCCTACTGGAGGGCGATGGGCGGCGTGCCGGTGGACATGTCGCCGCACGCGGAGGCGGCGTACGGCTCGGCGTTACTCGCGCGCATGGGGCACTACCGCTTGCCCACCTACGTCCCCGAGTAGAGTGGAGTGTAGAGAGATGTAGAGAGAGACGCTACCAAGTGTACACGACGCACCAGGCTTTCGCGCTGGTCCCTATGAGTTGATTAAGCGGTGCTGCTGCGAGCGATTACCGTCGGGGCTTTGCCATTCAACGAATACATCTCATATTAGAATTCGCAACTTTCGTTCCACCTGAACACGGACACCAACACACGCTCGACGCGTACAACACCCACCCCTCAACCCCCGGCTATGACGATCCACTCACTATCGTATGAAACATTAGGTCGACTTCTCCTCCCTCCCCGTGCCGAACGGGTTCACCCACGAGTTAAACTTGTCCATGAGTGTGGGCTCGGGCGGCACCACGCCGTCCGACCGCCAGGGGCTTACACTGGTCCACTTCTCAGCTCAACGTAAGCGCTTCTTGTAGGCTACTGGCGTCCACTTTTCGCCTTGACGTGAGCACTTCATGAGGACTATGTTGGCAGCTTCACCAGCAAAAACGTGTTAGGCTGAGCTGAGAGGTGGGCGCTTGCTGTGGCTGCAGTGACCAAAAACGGCTTGGATTCAGCTGAAGAGTGGACGAATGTAAGCCCCTGCCGTCCGCTCCAGCAGCACCACGTCATCGAACGGGTTCAACTTCCCGTCCCCCCCGCGGATTTGCTCCTCGGTCATTTTCTTGGAGTCGTCCCGCATGCGGTACCGTTACTTCGGGCCTTACCCTATACCCCTCGTCACCTCAACTTGAGCAGCTTCAAGCAAGCCAGGTGTAATCACTTGAGATCAGTTGAACAGTAGGGGAACTTGTGCGGGAGCTTGAGATAAGTTGACCAGTGCGGGGAGTTGCCCCTCGATATGGCCATAAACCTTGACAGACTGAGGTCTGTCCGCTTGAAACTGCGGAGAGGTTTGGTTAAGCTCACTATGCGAAGCGCCTTGGGGCTCCATGAGCGTTACATATAATGCAATAAAAGTGAGGGGAGTTGTGCTCGGCCCTGCCCGTACTCCACCTTCCCGAACGCGGGCGCGGCCAACAGCCCCGGGTACATCTTGAAGCCCGCCTTCTTCAGCGGCTCCTCCGCGCTCCACAGCTCCGGCACAATCATCCACTCCTGCGTCCAGGGCCTCACAGATGTTGCCAGGATTAGGGCTTAGGGTTTAGGGTTAGGGTTTAAGGTTTAGGCCTTGAGGGTTAGGCCACGTCCTAGGATGCCATTCGACTCAGAAACGAGGGTTGAAAATGCGTGTCGATGACGTGGCGGGTAAAGTAGGCCCGACTTGCTTGACGGCCATGGGGCCGACCGGGAACCACTGGTTGGGGCCCTTGGCGCGGATGAACACCTCGTACACGAAGCTGCCCTCCTCCAGGGCCTTACACTCGTCCAATTTTCAGCTCAACGCAAGCCGTTTTGGTCACACCTCCCCGTGTGCCCCTGTCTAATAGACTGGGGGGAAATCATGCACCCAACATATCCCACAAAATGTGCTTGCGTTGAGCCGAAAAGTGGACGAGTGTAAGCCCCTGCCCTCCGCCAGCATGGCGTCGTACTTGGCACTGGATGCCAGCTCCGCCTCCGTGGGTGGCATCACCACCGCCGCTGACTAGAGCCCACCCTCACCGTGCTTAGGGTTTAGGGTTCAGGTTTGGGGTTTAGGGTTGGCGGCATCACCACCGCTGCGGACCAGAGCCGACCCTCACCGTGATTCTCAAAATGACTGTTTACTCACAGTGTATCAGTGTAGTACCCGTATCATTCGCAGCATCGATACAGCGCTCACCTACGTTGGCACTTGAATACCTTTGAGGTATGCCCGTGGGATAGGAGTAACTCTCGTGGTTTCAGGTACAAACTGCTTACAGTTCCAGCTGGGTCGAAGTGCTAAGTCCAGGCCTTGCCTTCTCCGCGGTCTTGGGCTTGCGCTTTTTGGACTTCTGCGAGCCCGCGGCCTGGCGCGCCGCCTTCTTCTCCGCGGCATACTGGGCGGAGGCTTTGGCGCGGCCATCAGGGACAAGTAACATAAATAAATGCAATATTAGTTTTGTTTACGATGCGATGCGGCTTGAAGCCCTCGGTGCGTTGGGTTTAAGATGGTGCATTGTTCTGTCGATGGAAGAAGCGGCCGGCGGTGGTTTGGTTGATTTTCCCCGTTCTGCCCCGCCTGCTACACACACCAAATGAACACATCATACACACGCACACATGTTCCTCTCACATGCGTGTAAAGAACCTTCGCATGAATCACGTTGGAAACCTGCTTGAGTGAACGGCATTCGATGAACGTGACGACATGAGCTGTGCGTGACCCTACGACGCGGACTGCACGGGGCCGTCGACGGCGGGCGCGGCCGATGAAGTGAAGGCGACGTCGATGGGAGCAGCGGCGGAGGCGTCGTCGCCGTCGCCGGCTGCGGCCCGGGTGATGTGGCGGGTGCGTGCGATGAGGCGCAGGGACTGGGCCGGGGCGGGGGCGGGGGCGGCGGCGGCGTGAGCGGCACGGCGGGAGGATGGGGCGGCGGGGGCAGGGGTCGGGCGGACCGCGGTGCACGCGGCGGCGGACATGGTGAGCATGGCGTCGGAAAGCGGCGCGCCTGCTGTGTGTTGTTGCCTGGTGGACGGATAGGATGAGCACCCTGCGGCTCAGCTGCTCGGGTGACGTGGCCGAATAATGCTGATGAAGCATAAACTAACGTTGATAGGACGGATAAGGACGGTTGAACCTGATAAGGTAGCCGGTTGACCATACCGGTTGAGCCTGTGCCGGAATGGTTGATCGGTCGCGCGGATACCTGAAATGTTATCCGCGTTTTAAACCTTGGGCACACCTGGCACTTTTGCGGCCGCGCCGCACTTGCATCAACCAAATCAAGTGGGTTCAGCGGGAACCTCACTCTTCCGCACACCCTCACCTCCCTCAAACACCTTGCCCACCTCCCTCCCTTCCCTCCCCCGGCCAGACCCACGCCAATCGATCCCGCCGCAGCACACCCGCGGCTGTAAAACTTTCTTTCCATCTCTGAACCTTCTCGGCTTCACGCGAGAACGGATCACGATGCCAGTCAGGCACGGGGGTCATTGAGGACAACGACTCGAACGCAGAACGGAGCACGACCTACCTGCGCATGCACTACTGCGTGACTTGATTCTTGGTGGAGCACTTCAGACCTGACTCGGCTGGGGTGAGCGGCTACTGAGGGGACCCCGATTGTGGTCATCGGTCCACTCAACATCGGGTTACGTCTGTTCTCACTGACCCTGCTGTCCGGGTATCAACGCGCAAGAGCGCGGCGGCGGCGGTCGCAGAGGCACCGGCGGCGAAGCGCGGCAAGAGCGACAGCGGGGACGGGGCGCCGCCGATGGCGATCAAGAGCCTGACGCTGGCCAACAAGCCGCCGACCGCGAAGGGGAAGGGCAGCGCGCTCCTCAACCGCGGCGACTCGGCGGTCGACCTGTGCCACTTCAAAGGTGCGTCCCTGGATTTTGTATTTCTCCACCTCCAAACCGGTTTGTGGTACCGTGGTACAGTCGACCAGGTGTCCGACCCTTCCCCGACCCTCCCTTCCCGCCTGTCGCGCGCCCGCGCCCGAGCGCGCACCCGGGAGGCGGCGGCCACGCGCGCATCCGGTATACAATACGCGGTGCGGGCTCCGTTCTGCACGGAAGGCACCGCGCGGATTACATAACATAATAATCGCGCCGACAACTTTAAATTTGACCGTCCCGTCCCCTTCCCGGAGTGTAAAGTGGGTAAGCCGAACATGAACGAACCTGCGGCACAGTCGGGGAGGCTTCATTTTATGACTGCTGGTAATTAAAGGGACCTCCGGACATCGGTGGAACAGTCGGGGAGGTTTGAGCTGACATGACGCCCAAGCACAGAACCGTGTCTGGAAATGTGTTGTGTGGCGCATGATTTGATCGCGACGCGTAGCTTCCACCTCTCAACCTCAGAACATAACATAACAGAACAGAACAGACCAATACTCTAGCCACCCGATGCTAGAACAGACCAAGCCAGGCCAGACACGAAGTGGTTTGACCAGGCCACAGACGTTGAAAGTAACAAGGAAGTGGTGCGCGGCGGAGCAGTCGGGAAGGCGTCAACTGACGCACCTTCCGCAACAAACACCCAACACGCAGGCGACTTTGAGCCCACAAAGCTAAGCGGGACAGTCAAGGCAGGGCCGTAAATGTACATCACTACTATTTCCAGATGGCACTTTGAGCCGTTGGTCCCTGATGAGACTTGATTTCCTCCACTTGACACCTCACAGGTTCTGAAAGCTACGAGTACTGAAGTTGAGCCAAGGAAAAATAGTTAGGTGAGGGCCGTGGTGGTCGGGCGCGGAGGGCACGCTGGAGTACCGGGTGTTCTTCGAGCACAAGACCAAGGCGGTCAGCCCGTGGTAAGGCGGTGCAGGTTGCCCCTATCGAATCCACGGTGAAGCGCCAGGAACTCAGCGCTTGAAACCAAAATATGATAAACTGCTTTCAATTTTGCTTGAATTTTGCTTTCAAATTCAACTTGCGCCGCTACACCGTGGCACGACATCCCGTACCGCGCCTCCAAGTCCACCTACCACATGATGTGCGAGATCCCCAAGTGGTGGGGCGCGCACTATGTGTGAACTTGAGTTAAATTAAGGCGTGGTGAGGCGCGTACTATGTGTGAGTTTGAGTTACATTAAGGGTGCCTGATTTGCGAAACTAGCTCCCCCGATCAAGCTTCGCGTTGGGGGCTCGAGAGAATCTCAAGCATGATGAGCGTTGCAACTGTGGAACTCTTCGAAACTTTACTAGGCAGATGCAGTTCACCAAACAGATACGGTGTCGATACCGGCACCTGACAAAATTATTTCTGGTTGTGACCCTGCTACCACGTTTAACATTCCTCTCGCCATGCCATCCGTCGCATGTCCATACCCCTCGCCAGACGTATTTCCGTTTCCGGGTGCGACCCTGCGCGTGGGACGCGCGCCAAGTTCGAGATCAGCACCAAGGAAGGGCGGTGCAGGTTGACCCTATGAAACCCACGTTGAAAGCGCCTGGACCTCTCCGCTTGAAACTGAAATATGATGGATCACTTTCAAACTTTGCTTTCAAATCCGACTTGCGCCGCTACACAAAGGAGCCGCACAACCCCATCAAGCAGGATGTGCAAAAGAAAACCGGCGAGTTGCGGGACTACCTGCACGGCGACATGCTGTTCAACTACGGGTTCATGCCGCAGACGTGGGAGGACCCCGCGCTGGTGTCGGAGGAGACCGGCTACAAGGCAGAGGCTTACACTCGTCCACTTCTCAGCTCAACTTGAGCCGTTTCTGACACAAAACAAACCCTGAAACCCCCCTAAAACCTCCCGACACCTCCTGAACAACCCCTACACAACCCCTAAATGCAGCCCTGTCCCACAGAAAGCGCTTAAATTGAGCCGTAAAGCGGACGAGTGTAAGCCCCTGGTGCAAGGGCGATGACGACCCGCTGGACATGGTGGAGGTGGGGTGCCGCCAGATGAAGTTGGGCGAGGTGGCGGAGGTCAAGGTGCTGGGCAGGGCCTTACACTCCTCCACTCTTCGGCTCATCGTGAGCGCTTTTCACGGGATGAGGGGTGCCATTAGGGGGTGTTTAAGAGGTATTTACCAGGTGTCAGGGGGTGTTAGGGTGTGTTTAGGGTGTGTCATTGTGTCAGAAACGGCTCAGGTTGAGCTGAAAAGTGGACGAGTGTACGCCCCTGGTGGTGGGCGTGCTGGCGATGATCGACGACGGGGAGACGGACTGGAAGGTGTTCTGCCTGCGGGTTGACGACCCGCTGGCGCCGCTCATCGACACCCTGGAGGCAGGGGCTTACACTCATCCACTTCTCAGCTCAACCTGAGCCGTTTCTGACACGAAAACACACCCCAAACACCCAATGATACCCCCGAACACCCCCTAAACACCCCTGAACGCCCTGTAAACACACCCCCTATCTCACAGAAAGCGCTTGAGTTGAGCTGAGAGGTGGACGAGTGCAAGCCCCTGGCTGGAGGACCTGAACCGCGAGCTGCCCAACGCTGTGGACACCATGCGCGAGTGGTTCCGCACGTACAAGGTGTCCGAGGGCAAGCCGCTCAACGCCTTCGCGCTGGACGAGAAGTGCATGGGGCGCGATTACGCGGAGGCAGGGGCTAGCACTCGTCCACTATTCTGCTCAACCTGAGACGTTTTAGTCACTGAAACTCAACAACTACCTCCCCAAAAAGTGCTTACGTTGAGCTGAACAGTGGACGAGTTTAAGCCCCTGCGCGGAGGGCATCGTCCAGGAGACGCACGAGTTCTGGCGGGATTCCGAGCGAAAGCTGCGCGCGCTGTCCGACCCATCCTCCTCCCCCGTCACGCCCGCCGTGTAAGACCGTCTTCACCGTCTTCACGGGTTTAGGGTTTAGGCCTTTCTAAACCCTAAATTCCTAAGCCCCAAACCCCAAACCCTTCAAAAATGTCGAAGGTTCTTTGAGCTGACTGCTTGCTCGTAGTGCACCAGCACACATTCGCCGCCTCCACCTGCCTCTTCCACCTCCACCTACCTCGCTACATCCTCTGCCTCTCCGCTGTGGGAGGGTGATGGGCGTTATATCCTCGGGGTGCTGTCGCATGCTCATGCCAGGCCATTGGCTCAGCACAGGGCAGAAACGACAGTCCCCCCATGTTACACCTATTACTCTGCTCGAGAAGGTGTACACATTCACCTCCTGCTTCTCCCTCTTTTGCCTCCTTTTCCTACATTCTTTCTCCGCTGAACAAAATGTAACAGGAGTTTGCTCCAAGGGTGCTGTCGCGTGCTTATGCCGAGCTCATTAGCTCGGTACAGGACAGCCACGGCGGCCCCCCTAATACTCTTCCCCGGAAAGCCCCAACCAGAAACAATAATACATTATCACGACATTCTTTTGGACGATGTCCCATTGGACATTTGTTCTCTTTAAATATCATATATTCCGAATTCTATTACTCTGCAATCGTTCACTTCGCTTTGCTCACGCAGGAGCTTCGTACGGAATCAAACATCACCGCGCCCTGACCGACGTCGCTGCCGAACCCACACACTCATGCACTGTCTAAGCAATAATTAAGGAATGCCATTCCAACACGCACATTCGTCGTAGGGAGAGTGTTGATGTTGCAACGGTAAAGGTTCCGTCAGTTCGTTCGATCTAAGATTTCGCATTTAAATAACTACGCTACCATTTCCACCACCTAACCAAGCAAACCAGCAGCATCAAGAGCCCACTCACACCTCCTCCGCCCGTGGCTATGGACAACTATGCTCTCTTTCACTCTCTCAAGCCCACTCACACCTCCTCCTCCGTGGCTATGGGTTTAGGGTTTAGGATTTAGGGTTCAAACCTTTAAACCCTATGGACTAATCTACGCTCATGCTCTGACACTCTTACACTCCCACCCTCCACCGAAGCACCTCACTCGGGCATGTCGCCCTTGAGCGCCACGTCCATGATGCGTTCCAGGTGCTCGATGTCCGCCGTGCCCTGGCTGTAGAGGCGCAAGTTGAATTTGAAAGCAAAGTTTGAAAGCGATTCATCATATTCTTACCTTCAAGCGCTTAATTCCAGGAGCTTTCAACGTGGGGTTTACAGGGTCAACCTGCACGGCCCTACCTTGCGCAGGTTGGGCGACAGCTTGAGCGACGTGACGCACCCGCGGTCGTCGCCCACCAGGATGATCGGGTGCTTCGGGTTGAAGCTGATCTTCGTCAGCTTCGCCGACCGGGAGGGCCTCACAGATGAGGGTTGAGGGTTTAGGGTTTAGGGTTTAGGATTTAGGGTTTAGGGTTTAGGGTGTAGGGTGTAGGGTTTAGGGTTTAGGGTTAGCATGCTGCTAGCCACGTCATAGGATGCCATTTAGCTTAGGAAACGAGAGTTGTAAAATCGTTGGATGACGTGGTAGGCAATGGGCAATGGGCAGAGATTGGTCGTCACGTCATGAGATTCCATCTAAACCAAAAAAATGAGGGGTGAAAGAACGCGTGGATGACGTGGTGCGCGATGTGCGGCGGGCGCGGGCAGGCCCTGCCTTGCGCACAATCTTCTGTTCGCACATGGGCTCGTGCTTGTTCTCGTGCAGGTCATACACGTGCACCTTGCCGTCGCTCGTCACCGCCGCCAAGCAGGGGCTTACACTCCTCCACTTCTCAGCTCAACTTAAGCGCTTCCTGTGGGATAGGGGGTGCATTCAGGGATTGTTTAGGGGTTCTTTTGCGGGTGTTTAGGAGGTGTCAGGGGGTGTTGGGGGGTGTAAACGGTGTATCCCGTGTCAGACACGGCTCACGTTGAGCTGAGAAGTGGACGAGTGTAAGCCCCCGCCGCGAAGGTGGTGACGCTGGACGGCGACCACGCCACGTCGCCCACCGCGTTGTTCAGATCGAAACTCATCACGCACTTCGCCCCCAACCACTAGGGCCTGGTATGACAGAGTGCGCCAAACCACTTAGACATTTATTGAAACTTAGTGCTGAGTCGTCCAAATGGAGCGTTCTGATTGGTCGAGCGGGACGGCTTAGTACTACTTGTTGCTAATTGTCTAAGTGGTTTGGCGCACTTTGTCACAGACAGTGCTCGCCATGTCATAGGATGCCATGTGGGTCAAGCGATGAGGGTTGCAAAATGCGGTGGATGACGTAGCGGGCAATGTCTGGCAGGCCCTACCATGGTGTGGTCCCACAGTTTGACGGTCCAATCAGCGCTGGCGGAGAGGAAGACCCGCGGGTGGTGCAGGTTCCACACCACCGTGTACACCGCCGCGGGGTAGGGTTCCGCGGCAAACCGGGTCTGGAGTTTAGGGTTGGGCTGCGGGAAATGACACGCTCATCGCATCACGGGACATCTTGTAACTCAACAGGGTCCGCTGATAGAGAGAGGAAAGGAGAGACAGAGCAGAGAGGAAAAAGAGGGAGGAGGGAGAGGCGAGAGGAGAGGAGAGAGGAGAGGAGAGAGGAGAGGAGAGGAGAGGGGCAAGAGAGGATAGAAAGGAGTGAGAGGAGAGAGAGGAGAGAGAGGAGCCAGAGGAGAGAGAGGAGTGAGAGGAGAGAGAGGAGAGGCGACACGTGGTGAATGGGTATATGGTCCCCGCCATGTGGTGGCCGAAGTACGTCTCGAGGTACTGGCTGTTATACGCCTTGCTGCACTTGTGGATGTTGCCCTCCTCCGTGCCCACCACGAACAGGTGGTCCGACGTTTTGTTGAAGTCGAAGCAGCACCCGCCCGCCAGGCTGCCCACCGTCAGGGGCTTACACTCGTCCACTTCTCGGATCAACTTGAGCCATGTCTGACACAATTAAACACCCTACATACCCTAAACACCCCCTAAAACCCCCTCAACACGGGCTACACAACCCCTCACGTACACCCCCTAGCACGTAAGAAGCGCTCAAGTTGAGGTGAGAAGTGGAGGAGTGTAAGACCCTGCCCAGCGTGGTGTCGTCGTCCGGGTCACGGTCCGCCGCGTTCGTCACCAACTTCAGCTCCATCACGTCCTGCTTGAAGCGGCGCAAGTTGAATTTGAAAGCAAAACTTGAAAGCAGTTCATCATGTTATAGTTTCGAGCGCTTACCTTTATATACCCAGGGCCGTTCATCCCATTTGCCCATACCCACACTCCGCTTCTCTTGTTATGAGTTGGCGCCTTTATTTGCAGGCGCTTTCAACGTGGGTCTGATAGGGTGAACCTGCACCGGCCTACCTGATGCACCAGCTCAGACTTGGACATGGTCCACAGCGTGACGCGCCCGTCGCTCGACACCGAGAAGAAGTTCAGCGACTTGCTCAGGTCCTCCTCCTGCCACGACGTAGCGGCGCAACTTGAATTTGAAGGCAAAAGTTGGAAGCAGTATATCACATTCTAGTTTTAAGTGCTTAGTTCCAGGCGGTTTCAACATGGATTTGATAGGGTCAAGCTGCACCGCCCTACCACGACACCTGCCACACCGGGTCCGTGTGCTTGCCGTTCTTCACCGTGCACTGCCGGATCGGCCGGTTCACCTCGTCCAAGGGCCAGATACATCACGCTCGCGCTGCGTCACAGGATGTCATTCAACTCAGTGAGCGAGGCTTCAAACTGCGGTGGACGACATGGCGAGCACCCGTACACTATATGTGGAGGATGACGCGGCGAGCACCAGTACACCAGGTGGTGGATGGCAGGGCGAGCACCGGTACATAATGTGGTGGATAAAGTGGCGAGCACCGGTACACTATGTGGTGGATGGCGTGGCGAGCACCAGTACACCATGTGGTGGATGGCAGGGCGAGCACCGGTACACTATGTGGTCGTGTGCCCCCCCCCGCCTTGTTTCGTACGTCGTAGACCATGACGGTGCCGTCGTAGAGGCCGACGGCGAGCAGGCTGCTGTGCTGCGGGTGGAAGTCCAGGCACATCACGCCGCTGTCCGTCGTGAACGTGTACTCCGGGTGGCTCGGTGTAGCGGCGCGAGTTGAATTTGAAAGCAAAAATTGGGAGCAGTTTATCACACTTCACAGTATCAAGCGCTTAGTTCCAGGCGGTTCAAGCTTGGGTTTGATAGCGTCAACCTGCACCGCCCTACCTCGGGTTCTTCAGCGAGTAGCAGCAGATCAACCCACTCATCTGCTTGATGAAGTCAAAGGAGCCAAGGAATAGGGCCTGGCAGATGTTGCCCGCCACGTCATCGATACGCATGAAACTGGCGTGGAGCGGGGATACAAGCACGGTGACATGCTCTTCAACCACAGCTTCACTTCACGCCTCAGACGCGGTAAGGCCAAGCAAATAATGCCCGCCGCGTCAACCAACGCAATTTGGAGCCCCGTTTCTTGAGTTGAACGGCACCCCATGGCGTGGCTCGCGCCATGCGGCAGACCGTACCCTAAATCCTAAACCCTAAACCTAAACCCTGGGCCTCGACGTGTGGGCAATTAGGCAGAGGCCAATTAAGAGTTTCAAATCCGAGAGCAGGTGGCAGGCCGTACCGTAGCCGACGGCGAAGAGGTCGAGGTACTCGGGGTTCCACGCGATGGCGGTGACGTGGCGCCGCTTGGCGCGCTCGTTGTAGAACTTCCACAGCGGCAGCAGCGTGCCCTCGCCCTCGCGGAACTGGTCCGACTGGTCCTCCCAGTACTTGAAGTCCTGCGCAATGTCGTCGTAGCTGTTCTGGTTCACCATACGCTCCATGACCTTGGTGGCCTTGGTCATGGAGCCGCCGTGCATCAGGTCCGTCTTCTTCTCCTTGGGGGGCGGCGCCTCCTCCCAGGGGCTTACACTCGTTCACTTTTCAGCTCAACTTGAGCGCTTTGCATGGGTTAGGGGATGCGCGCATAGGTTGTGTATCCCGTGTTCAGGGGGTGTCAGGGGGTGTTTAGGGTGTGTAGGGTGTATTTGTGTGTCAGACAGGGCTCAAGTTGAGCTGAAAAGTGGACGAGTGTAAGCCCCCGCCTCCTCCGCCACCTTGTCCTCCGCCTTGATCTTCGCCCGCTTCTGCATCTCCTTCTGCAGCGAGATCCGCTGCTGGTCCTCCATCGCTCACGGTCGCATACATACCACTCACCACGTCATCCACCACATTACAGACCCTCGTTGAGTCGAATGTCATCCCACGACGTGGGTCATCCTCCGCATTTAGACCCCCGTGCATTGAACTATGCGTCATTCTATGACGTGGGTCCTCGAATACGAGTATTGAGTCATACGGCATCCTGCGACGTGGCGCACCTCCGCCCTACCATGTACGCGTCGTATATTTCCCACTGGGTGCAGCTGGTGTTGAAGGTGTTGGTGGCGGGCGGCTCCGTGGCGCTCATGCGGTCGCGCATCGGGTTGTTCACCGTCTGCGCCGCGCGCTCCGAAAAGTTGAACTGGTTGCGCAGCTGCTTGCTGTCGTCCGGCGGCCAGGGGCTTACACTCGTCGACTTCTCAGCTCAACTTAAACCGTTTCTGAAACAAAACACTCCCTAAACACCCCCTAATGCCCCATAACACCCCCTTGCACCCCCTAAACAACCCCTCAACGTACCCCCTATCCCACAGGAAGCGCTTCAGTTGAGCTGAAAAGTGAACGAGTGTAAGCCCCTGCCGGCGGCTCCGCGCCGTCCTCCCCGTCCGTCGGAATCGCTGACGCCTTCTCGTACTCCACCATGGCCTCCGCCTCCGACCAGGGGCTTACACTCGTTCCCATTTCCGCTCAACTTGAGCTTACTTTGCCCCTTCCCGCTCAACTTAAGCTTACCTTGTTCCCCATATAACCCAAATTTACTCATTGATGTGTCCTGAGGGTGCTCGAGTTGAGATATAACGTGAGCGATGTGTTCCCGAAGGTCCTCAAGTTGAGCTCTGTTGTGAGCGAGTGTAAGCCCCCGCCTCCAACCGCTCCAAGTCCATTTGCCTCTTGGCGTCGTCCGACGACTTGTGCAGCAGGTACCCGTCGCACGCGTAGTGCATCACCAGCTGATCCACGAACGGCTCCGACTTGAACTGCTTCTCCTTCATGCTGAACCGCGCGATGTTGGATGGCGCGTTCGGGTTGTTCGCCGGCACGAAGGGTCAATGCTCCCACAGCGCCCACAGCTCAGTTGAGCTGAAAAGGGGACACGCAGCCATGTTATGTTCACTTGACGGGGATTATTTGAGTGGTGCAGTGGACAAAACCACAGCTGCCACGGCCACAGCTGTGGTTACAGGGGGGCGCCGCTGTCACAGCAATGGCGGCTGGCGGTTGACGGGACAAGGGGGCGGCGAGTGCGGCCGGGAGCTGGCCCCGCCGTGAGCTGCTTGGTTACCTCCTCATCCATCTGTGCGTCAGTTAACTGCAGCTGGTTCTCAGGCTTGAGCACCTCCCTCGTCGGCTGCATGTCGTACGGGTCGACCCCCGCGGGTGACGGCGCGGGCGGCATCTCCGCCACGGACGCCTTGGGGGCCTGTGCAGGTCGGCGGGGGGGGCGTGCTCAGTCGATTTTTAATGACGCGGTGAGTCGGGTCTGTTTTGGTTGGCGTGGGGGAGTGCTGAAGGACGACTGAGTCGAGTGCCGGCCCGAATAGGAACCCGGCACTCGAGGCTCCAGTACGCTCGGGAACCGTCCCTGGTACACGGCGCGACCACTGAACCGCGCGCAGCACCCAGGTACAGCACGGCGTGACCACCGCACAGGAGGATACGACGTTCGCAGGCGCGTTCCCCGCAGGCGCGTTCCCCGCGCGTCACGCCGCTCTCGGAGCAAACACCCCGCTTCCAGAATGCTGCATTCCTCTCGTTTCAAGATTGAGCCTTGTCTCGCGAGAGCGGCCGGTCAAGGCCGGAAGGGACGGGTCACGGCGCGGCGCGCGCACCTTCTTTGGCGCCATTGCGACGGTCTGGAGACTTACGCGTCCAACTCCTGGACTGCCGACGACGCGAGAACTCGTGCCGCGCGGCCGTTGTGGACGCAACGCCGGTCGTCCTCGCGTACGACCCAGCGGCATTTCAATGACACTGGACACGGATTTTGGAAACGTGCCGTCTGTCCGTCCGTCCGCCCGTCCGCCTGTCCGCCCGTCCGCTCGTGCGTGTCAGAAAAA
>Ga0307489_10001338_pt1 | contig 16139 bp, 25 predicted proteins | sample SB12metaG_FD_202247 | JGI IMG/M metagenome (GOLD analysis project Ga0307489, IMG submission 202247) | Sea-ice brine microbial communities from Beaufort Sea near Barrow, Alaska, United States - SB 1.2 | ecosystem: Environmental > Aquatic > Marine > Coastal | place: USA: Alaska | collected... | reverse complement strand
TAGTATGCTAGTTTAGGGGCGACAAGTATACTGTCGATTGCAACTTGCGCCGCTATACAGCGGCGTCGCGGTCGACTCGTGCGGAAATGTGCTGGTGGCTGATTATGGCAACCACAGCATTCGTCAGATCACACCGCAGGGTATCGTGTCAACCCTCGCCGGCAGCGGCCAAGGTAGGGCAGTGTAGGTCGACAGTGTCGAACCCTGTGTTGACAACACCCATGGTGACAGCGCTTGCGCGTATAATAAGATAAAATGCTTTGAACTTTTGCTTTCGAATTCAACTGGCGCCGCTACACCGTGCTGGTTTCGGCAACGGACAGGGAACAGTCGCGCGCTTCAATTGTCCGGTGGTAGGACAACGACGTTTGAACCTATCGAACCTAAGCTGAAAGCGCCTGTACCCAAGCGCTTGAAACTGCAATATGATAACCTGCTTTCAAGTTTTGCTTTCAATTACAACTTGCGCCGCTACACGGTGGCGATCACCGTGGACAGCTACGGCGATGTGTTCGTCGCCGATTACCTGGTATGTCGGAGTAGATTGACCCCATGACACCCAGGTTGAAAGCGCCTGAAAATAAGCGTTTGATACTAAACTCTGATGAGCTGCTTTCAAGTTTTGCTTTCAATTTCGAGCTGCGCCGCTACAAACTGAACAACCGCATCCGCCAGATCACGCCGCATGGCGAAGTAATCACCATTGCTGAAAGCAGTAGGTCGGTGCACTTTGACCGCATGTTGACCCTAGTTTGACCGCGGTTTGACCCCAGCCTGACCGCTAGTTTAAACGTATGGCAGCTAAACTCTCATGATCCGCTTTCAAACTTTGCTTTCTATCTCAAATTTAGCCGTTCAATGACGGCGCCTTACACAACGGCGCCGCTTCGTTCGTCAACGCGCGGAGCGGGCCCACGACCGATGCCCACTTCAACATGCCATCTGGTGTGGACGTTTGGATCAGAGAGACACGATTTTTTTCTGTCGATACCGGCATCTCCAATATCGATATTGACATCTCCGATCTCCCATATCGATACTGACATCTTAAGGTAATCTGCAACGTCGACACTGTCATCTTCCATATCGATACTGTCATCCTTCAGCCATCTTTCGTATCGATACTGTTATCTGTCGTGTTTGGACGATATGACCATATCATATATTGTCACTCTGATTTTGACAGTATCACCACCTGTGTTGAAGGCGCCTAAGGTTTCAGCGCTTGAACGCAGAATATCGTGAATCGCTTTCAACGTTTGCTGGCAAAGCCACTACGCAGTTCTGATGGGGGGGGGAAATGGAGATGGCGCGTAGCGCGGTCTGGTCACGATCGTTGAGTTAATAGACCCTCGCCCATACATTTTTCAGTCTGCCGTGTACGGCAGACTGATATACACTGTAGCTTGCATGAGCGACCGTCTATTAACTCAAGCCAATCACGATCTCCGTTTGCCCCCCCCACCAGAACTGCATAGCAGCTTGCGCCACTACAATCGGGCGTAGCGGTCAACGGCGAGGGCACCATTTTCGTCGCAGGCAGAGGCTTACACTCGTCCACTTTTTGCCTCAACATAAGGCACTCTTCGTGGGATACGCTGGGTGGCGTCAGTCTATCCGTGACAAACAATGGCTTAGATCAAACTCAGTGTCGGGTCTGGTACAGAAGATACGGTACCGAATCCCGTTCGACCAATCAGAACTGTCCATTTCTAGGATCCCACCGACCGACTCGCCGACAGTCCGACCGGGTCGCCATCCTTGAGTAAATAGACCCTCGATTTCGAGGAGATAAGGGTGACATGTCTCCTCTACACTGAGTTTGTACTGAAGCTGGACGAGTGTAAGCCCTTGGTCGCAGGCTGGGTGGCGTTAGTCTGTCCATGACAAACAATGGCTTAGATTAAGCTGGAACTGAAAAACCCTAAACCCTAAACCCTGAACCCTAAACCCTAAACCCTAAACCCCGAGTGTACGCCCCTGGTCGCAGGCTGTGGAACCCATCGCATTTGCAAAGTGACACCTGGAGGAGCTGTGACCACGTTGGCGGCAGGGTCTTCCACTCATTCACTTATCACCTCGACCCAAGCCGATTTTGTTGATCAGACTCAAAAAGAACCACCGAACGCATTCCTCAAAGAAGTGCTCACGTCAAGCCTTACCGTGGTCGAGCGTAAGGCCCCAGCTGGCGGGAGGCGGCGGCAGCGGCAGCGGCTTCCATGATGGGACGGGAGCGGGCGCGCAGTTTTACCGTCCCTGGAAGGGCGGTGCAGGTTGACCCTATCAAACCCCAGTCGAAACCGCCTGGAACTGAGCGCTTGAAACGTAATTTTGAGATACTGGTTTCAACTTCTGCTTTCAAATTCAGCTTGCGCCGCTACACCCTGGGGCATCGCGGTGGACGGTGACGGGAACGTTTTCGTGGTAGGGCGGTGCAGCTTGACAGTATCAAAAGCGGTGTTGAATGTGCATATGGTTCCAGCGCTTGGAATTACAGTAAGCTGAAACGCTTTCTGACTTTGCGTTCATAAAACTTGCGCCGCTACATCGTGGCTGACCGCGGCAACCATTGCATCCGGCAGGTCATGCCGGATGGCGACGTGACGACGATCGCCGGTAGGAGCGTACACTTTTCGGCTCAACGTGAGCAACATTTCGTGAGGTACGCTGGGTATTTTCAGGGTACTCAATGACACAATTGGTTGAGGTTGAGGTGAGAAGTGCACGAGTGAAACTCCCTGGTCGCAGGCAGCGGGGTAGCCCAGTCGTTGGACGGCCTCGGCATCACGGCGGCCTTCTGCTCCCCGCGTGGGATAGCGATCGATTCCGACGGCAACATCATCGTCACTGAAGCGGATTCGGGTAGGGTCTGGCGAATATTGCTCGCCACGTCATCCACCGCACTCTGAACCCTTGTTGCATAAGTCAATTCAAGCCCTGTGACGTGGCGAGCCAAAACAGCCAGGCCCGAGATTCGGGTCGGGTCTGGCGGATATTGTTCGCCACGTCATTCACCGCAATCTGAACCCCCGTTCCTTGAGTCAATTCAAGTTCTGTGACGTGGCGAGCCAAAATAGCCAGGCCCGAGATTCGGGTCCAGAGTGACAAGATATCCCATATCGATATGGGAGATGACCGTATCGATACTGTCATCTCCCATATCATTAGCCTCATCTCCCATATCGATATCGAGGATGACCATATCGATATAGTAGATAACCATATCGATATACCGTATCCCAAATCGATATCCCATATTCCATATCGAACACCCTATCGATATGCCATTGATGTCCGATCTCCCATATCGATCTCCCATATCGATCTCCCATATCGATCTCCCGATCATATCTTGTCACTATGTTCGGGTCGCATCCGCAAGATCTTTGCTGGGCTTACGCCGCCGCAGGGCCCACCGCAAAAAGCAGGGCGGTGTATGTTGAGCCGATGAAACCCATGTAGAAAGCGCCTGGAACTAAGCGCTTGACACTAGAATGTGATAAAACTGCTTTCAACTTTTGATTTCAAATTCCGCTTGTGCCGCTACAGAGAGTTTGTGGCCCCGAGCACGTACTTCGAAGATATGAAGATCATGCTGGGCAGGGGCTTACACTCGTCAACTTCTCAGCTCAACGTAAGCACTTTTTGTGGGAAGCTTTGGGTGGTGTCAGTAGTGGGAAGCAAGTTCGATGGGTGATTCCGCTTCACAGACTGGACACAAATCGGTTCTCTGACCGAAATGGCTTAGGTTGAGCTGATAAATGGATGAGTGTAAGCCCCTGATGCTGGGTGATCCGACTTACTCGGATGTCGCATTCGTGGTGAAGTGCGTGGACGACAAGGCAGGGGGGTTATTGACTGGGATGCCGGTTCGGGATTCAGACGGATTCGGTGGAGGGTCGGATTCGGGCGGATTCGGGTGGATTCCGAGCAGCCCCGCAGGGGATTTGTTTGCGGAATTGCAGTCTGTATGGGCATTTCGACCCTACAGAAGTGGGTTCCGGATTCGGACGGATTCGGTAGAGAGTCGGATTCGGACGGATTCCAGGACCCCAAATATGGAAGTCGGCAACCCAGGTTATTGATACCTTGACTGACGTTGAATCCCCTCGTCCTCGTCCTCCGTGCGCCCGAATGTCCGGACATTCTCCCTAAAGCGTGTGGGTCATTACACGGGGGGCAGGATTAACGCACGGTGCCTCATGATACTCGACGAAGTGTCTCTCCCTCATCCATCCTGAAGAGTAGCTCACACAGGGGCGGCTCGAGATCAGTCGAGTGCGTGCTTTCGACCAGAGTGACAAGATATGATCGGGAGATCGATATGGGAGATCGATATGGGAGATCGATATGGGAGATCGGACTTCAATGAGATATCGATCTGAATATCGATATGGGATATAGTATATCGATTTGGGATACGGTGTGTCGATATGGCTATCTATCATATCGATATGGTCATCCTGGATATCGATATGGGAGATGAGGCTAATGATATGGGAGATGACAGGATCAATACGGTCATCTCCCATATCGATATGGGATATCTTGTCACCCTGCTTTCGACGACCCTGTTGCCTGGGCGTGGAGACGATGAGCGAGCCCATGACAGCGCACAGGGCTGTACTCGCGGCAGGGGCTCTCACTCGTCCACATTTGGGGTTAACCTGAGAACTTTGCGTGGGGTACTGGTGTGGGTTCTTGTCACAGAAACGGCACAGGTTGAGCTGAGAAGTGGACGAGTGTAGGCCCTTGACGCGCGGCGCGCAGTGTGTACTTCCGTACGCTGTTCGAGTCAGGCGTGGGCGCCGGCGGCGTAGAGGGCGGGAGCTCACAACCGTCCACTTTTTCACCTCAACGTAAGCACTTTCTGTGGGATGTGCTGGTTTGTGTCTGTGTGTCGGGTAAAAGAAAAAGGCTCAGGCTGTGCTGATAAGTGGATGAGTGTGCGCCCCTGGTGGAAGGTCCGGTCGAGATCCGGAACACCACCCTCGAGGTGTTCCGCGCGATCCTCGAGTACATCTACACGGACGAGGTGGGGGCTAGACGCAGCGTCCCCTGCGTTCCCTGCTCAACCTGGCTATTTGCTTACACTGTACTGGTGCTCATAGTGCGCTCATAGCGTGCTCATGGTGTGCTCATGGTGTGCTCATATATACACAGTGTCACGTGAACCAGGTACAGTCCGTCAGTCACCGTAGCATCCTTCCTCGCCGTATTCCCTTCCTTTAGCCTTACACTAGTTGACTCTCTAGCTCAACTACCTGCCGTTGTGTTCCCGAAACAACTCAGGTCGTCTAAGTACGACGATTTATGTATCACAGTATCATACCCCCTCGAACGATTTTGCTCTCAACGTGAGCTGAACCTGAAATTGGCCCTTGGCTGCGCTGCACTTCACCGACAACAATGTGATCGACGTCATGCGCAAGGCGAAGGAGCTGCAACTCGAGCGCGCGGCGGCTATATGCGCCCTCCACTGCCGCGACTGCGTATCGGTGCACAACGCCGTGGAGTGGTTCGTGCAGGCATGTACCCACGGTTGGGCCTTCGTTCCACTTGCCAGCTGTGGCACCACCTGTGAGCCAAGCCATGCCTGAACAACGATCGCATTCATCCCGACGCAACTGTTTGAAGTTGCTTCAATTAGGCTACCAGGTGAACGTTTGTAAGATCCTGGTCCACGGGATGGATGAGACGGAGCAGATGGCCAAGGCATGGCTTCACACTGGTCCCCTTGTAAGCCAAACTTCACGAGTCATTTCCCCTGAAAAGCCTTTTTCTTTTTCATGTGTATCTCACTTAACACCTCGTAGTTGAGATAGTTAAGCTGAATAGGGGACCATGACCACTTCTGAAGGTATCCCAATAAAACCCCAAAGTAGCTTACGCTGAGCTGAAACGGGACTGGTCCGTGGCCCTGAGCCAAGGCGTTCATCACTCGCAATATCCGCGAGATTCGTGCCGAGGCGGGCCCCACACCGAACCCCTTTCCAGCTCAACTCAACCCGTTTCGTCCTGGATACTCAACTCAACTCGTTAAGTCACGGGACATGCACATACGTCCCAGATGATGGAGCCGCTCAACGTGAGCTGATGAACGATGATTATTTTCAGGGCCCTGCAAGCAGGCGGTAGACACGCTGAACACCCTGCAGGCGTACCCCGCGCTGATGCGAGAAATCGCACTGCTGACCCGAGCCTCCGCCACGACGGCGGGGTGAGAGCGAAAGCCCTGCCGGTGCCTCTGTATACACCCACGGGGCCCTCGCCTCCCACATCACCCCGCCGGGTGTGGAGGAATGTGCCGCACCGCTGATCCGCCCCCCACCCCCTGCCTCCCCCGCCGCCTGTCCCCGCATGATGATGCGGGAAGCCGTGCTGTACCTCTGAGCCGCCCCCCTGCCCGAACCTTCGAGCCTTCCAGGCCCCCAACTGATGCATATGATGAATATGATGAATATGATAATATAGATGATGAATGCTGATAATACGAATACGATGAATGCGATATTACAGATGATGCTTCTACAATCATCTACCCCCCGCAATCATGAACGCGAAGCTTGATTGACTCATTTCGCAACAGACGTTCGATTACACACGTCGCCGCCGACGCGCCGCGGCGCGGCGAGAAAGAATCCATTTCTGTTGGGTTTCCAATTGCTACATGTTGGACTCAGTGGGTCAGGAGCTAAATTCGGCAGGTGGGCGGACTCGAGTGTGCTCGCGACCGGCTATACCCAACTGAGGCAGCTGCAACCTAACCTGAGACAACTCGAACGTGCTACCGGTTAGCTGGAAAGACTCTGCAAGATGTGCGGGGTGCACGGCCGTGGGACGGGCTGACGGCTAGCAGGCTACACACTTTAGCGATGTGATGTATCCTCATAGACGGTGTGTATACATGCGCTGGCGTCCCTTCTTTACATTTCGTGTCTAGAATATGCGGCATTGGTTCCTACTGTGGCTGCGCCCGCACCCATTCCAGCATCTCGGTGTTGTTCCGAGCCGAGCAACGGCTTCACAGTCATGCTTGCTCCACGGGCAGCCGTGCTCCTGCGCCCATCGCGACACGTGCAAGTGCCCTCCCCATGCGGCGAGTGCGCTCGAATTGTGGTCCCATGGGCAATTTTGCCCCCGTGCCCACTGCAGTGCCACCAGGTGCCCGCCCTGTGCCGCTAGGCAACAAGGGTTGGTCATCCACTGGACATGCCCCAGGCCGGCACGTCCCACGAGCACCCGTTCGCCATGGCCCAAGCCAGCCGCTCGGCAGATGTGCAGAACTCCCTGAGTTGGCCCCGCACCGTCACTCCCGTGGGCAAACGCGGGAGCCCCGATGCCAGCACCGCCGCCAGCCACGCCCGCCCCACCTGCGCGAGCATGGTCCGGTCGACGGGGTCCAGCTGTTTGAGTACCTCCTGCTGGAAGAGGTCGGGCAGTTCCTCGAGCAGGCGGAGCAGCAACACACCCTTTCGCTCAGCCACGAACACCCGCCACTGCGCGACGACGCGCCGCGCGACGACGCACAACGTGACGTCCGCATCCGCGGGCGTAGGCGCCGCGAGTGGGCGAGCCGACGCCGCCGCGCCGTGAGCATCCTTCGCCTCCTCGCTTCACGCCTATTGGAGCAGCGTGTTGGGCGCCGACGCCTCCGCCTCCGGGAGCGCGGGGTTAAGTGCCGCGTCAAGGTGGGCGTCGTCAGCCCCGCGCTTCATGACTCGGGCTCGTAGGGGCGCGCGATGCCACGCTATGGGGGCACGGTGGGAAGTGAGGATCGGCAGACAAGACGCAGCGGTGCGTGGGCGGGGAGGGGCGGTTTGGTACGCTAGGGTGCCGGCAACTTGTCTATTTGTGTACTTTCTCAAGCACATATGTCCAGCGACTCTCGGAGGGGCCGAAAGGTCGCCAACTGTCGCGTTGCGTCGTAGCTTTCCCACCGTTCCATGGAATTTCCCAAGACTGCTGCAGTCTGACGTGCACGCCACACGCAACACGCGTACATCGGGATGCGCATCGCGACGCGACCTCTGCCACCTCGGTGCGCCAAGCCCCCCCTGCGCGCGCCTCAACGAGAAACAGCCCGTGCGCTTGCACGTTGCGTGTTTTGGTGTTACTTTTTCTTGGAGGGTTCAGTGAGGCTTAGACAACCCCTCCCCTGTCTCCCCGCGGGACGGGGCAGACCCCGGCCCTCCTTCCCGTCCTTCCCCCGACACGCCCCCGATCTTCCATTCACACACGTGAAATCACCTCTATCTGCCCCTCTTCACATCCCGTCCTTCACCACCTCTTCTTTCCTCTTGCTTGTTACCCCAACAGGAGGCTCCAATATCGTAGGTGAGGAGGCGCTCATAACGTAGGTCAGTGTGAGCGCCCAACGTGGTTCCAAGGCGTCGGGGACGCAGCCCGCGGCCTCATCCAAACGCAACATCTCCGAGGGCTCGAGACAACAGCTGAGCATGCAGGTGATCACTCTGAGCGGCACGGCACCGGCGGGGGCTCGCTGGCGGATGTTGCTCGCTACGTCATTCGACGCCCTCAGAACCCTCACGGGGGCCAGGGCGAAAGCCTGGTGTCTCCTTCTCCACGCGGAAGCGTATCACGCTCTCCCTCTGTCTCGGACGTCGAACCCTGGTTTCCTGATATCATTGGTGCCCTCTGAAGTGGCGAGCAACACCCGCGAGGCCCTCGCCACAGGGAGACGGGACGCTCGTCCATACGATGTTCGCCTACCCGACCGGCTGCGCTTGTGACGCGGAGGCAGGGCGGTGCTGGTTGAAACCCGTCTTTGCAGGCACGGAATCAGAGGTCCGTCACATCGGGTGTCTGACGCGACGCACGTGCTTGACACTGCCGTGCATGACACCCGTGCGTGATACCCTGTGCTCTTACCACGTGCTACTCTCCTGAAACCGCGTTGGTTTTCAACACTTGGAACGTACAATGGGATGAACCGCTTTCACACTTTGCTGTCTATTTCAACTTGCGACGCTACAGGGAGGGCAATGTTTACATCGCCGACCAGCCGAACCACCGTATTCACAAGATGACAGTCGACGGCGTGGTGAGCACCATCGCAGGCAGGGGCTTACCCTCGTTCACGTTTCGTGGGTTTGAGGGCGCCGCGCTCCCACCGTCACCGTCACCGCCACCACCAACGATCCTGCCGCCCCGCCGTCACCACCTCAAGCGGATACACCCTCTCCATCCCCGCTTGAACGATCAATGTCAGCTGTTTTTGATGTGGGCTATACGCGTCCACCTTTCGGCTTGAAGCGGACACGATGTGTGGGCTGTGTTGTGAGGTCTCATTGACAAAAACGTTTCGTCTGCTTGAGCTGAAACGCGGACGCTTGCTATGGCTTCAATTACAAACAACGGCTCATGTTGACCTGAGATGTGGACGAGCGGCAGCCTCTGATCGCAGGCGACGGCATTGCTGGCTATCAGGACGGGCCGGGTCGGGCGGTACAGGTTGACCCCAGGTTGATCCCAGGTTAGCCGCAGGTTGACCGCGCCTGGTTTAAGCGATTGAATCTAAAATGTGATGAACTGCTTTCAAACTTGCTTTCAATTTCAACTGGCGCCGTTACAGCCGGGCGCCACTGCTCGCTTCAATCTCCCAACTGGCCTGGCGGTCGATGCGAGCGGCAACGTGCTTGTTGCCGACTATGGCAGCCACATCATTCGCCTGATCACGCCCGCGGTAGGGTGGTGCAGGTTGAACCAATGACGCCCACGTTAAAAGCGCATCGATATAATGAGCTTGAAACTGAAGCATGCTCAACTGCTTTGATTCTGCTTTTACGATTTGAGCTTGCGCCGCTACGCATAGGGTGTTGTCTCCACGCTCGCAGGCAGCGGTCAAGCCGGCTTCGGCAACGGGCAGGGAACTGTCGCACGCTTCAACTGTCCGGTGGCGATCACTGTGGACAGCTATGGTATGGACTAATCGATCGTGATCGCCACGTCATTGGATGCCCTTTACTTTAATCAAGGGACCGATGGATAATGCTCGCCATCTCGCAGGCTGACATTTACACAAACAAACGAGGGTTCATAAAGTGCTTGATGAGGTGGCGAGCGCTATCCACCAGTCTCTTATGTGAATGAGTATGCTGCGTCTGACGTGGCGAACACTTTGCATCAGTCCGTAAATTGTGGTGATGTGTTCGTCGCCGACTACCTAAACAACCGCATCCGGCAGATCACGCCTCATGGTGAAGTGACCACCATCGCTGGAAGCGGTAGGGTTGACCGCAGGGTGACCCCAGGTTGACCGCGGTTTGACCCCAGCTCGATTCCATTTTGACCCAATATTGCTCCCAGTTTGACCCTGGTTTGACGACCCCAGTTTGACCCCAGTTTGACCCCATCTCTACCCCAGCCTGTCCGCTTGCTTTCAGTTCTTGAAGCTAAAACTCTGATACACCGCTTTAAAACTTTGCTTTCTGTTTCAACTGGCGCAGTTACACACCGGCGCCTTATATAACTGCGCCGCTTCGCTTGTCGACGCGCCGAGCTGGCCTGCCACCGATGCCCACTTTAACATGCCATCAGGTGAGTTGGTGCAGGTTGACAGTATCAACACCCGTCTGAAAAGCGCATAAGCTACAATATGATGAACCGCTCTAAGCCCGATATTTCACATTCAACTTGTGCTGATACCAGTAGGGATAGCGATAGCGGTCGATGGCAAGGGGACGATCTTCGTCGCTGGCTGTGGAACTCATCGCATTTACAAAGTAACACCAGGCGGGCAGGTTATTGAGAACAAGCACACAGCTTGACGTTGAATCTCTTCCTCCTGACTTGCGCGTACGTATGAGCATTCACCCTGGACGTAGAATATCGTCCTCCTCACCCGCGCGTATGTATGAGCATTTACTCTGCAGGTTAGTCATGCCCCGATATCGGCTCGATTGCCTGTTCACGATGACCCTCTCACCTGGAGGAGCTGTGACCACGTTGGCGGGCGGCGGCGGCAGTGGTAGCGGCTTCCAAGACGGCAGGGCCTGGCAGATGCCCACCATATCATCGAACGCATCGTCAACGCTCGTGTCTGTAGTTGAATGCAATCTTACATGCTACAAGCCACGTCGTTGAGTCTATTGTGGACCCCTCACTGTATCGGATTGAACGGACAGCTTTGACATGGCGTCCTATGATGTGGCGAACGATGTCTGCCAGGCCGTGTCTGGTGGCACGGGCGCGGGCGCGCAGTTTTACCGTCCCTGGGGCATCGCGGTGGACGGTGACGGTAATGTTTTCGTGGCTGACCGTGGCAACCATTGCATCCGGCAGGTTACGCCAGAGGGCGATGTGACGACGGCAGGGGCTTCCACTCGTCCACTTCTCAGCTCAACTTGAGCCGTTTGTGTCCGTGAAACGATCAACCACCCAACTTATCACACAAAAAGTGCTCACGTCAAGCCGGACAGCTGACTGTTGTAAGCCCCTGGTCAAGGATCGCTGGTAGCGGGGTTGCCCAATCGTTGGACGGGATTGGTGTCACAGCGGCCTTCTGCTCTCCGCGCGGCAGGGCGGTGCAGGGTGACAGTATCAATACCCGTCTTGACAGCAACTTAGATTTCAGCGGTTGATACAAATCTTTCTTTTTGTACATTCATCGAGCCACAAGGCACTAACATTGAGGGCATCAACCGTTCCTCTACACCATTTCAAACGGACACGCGAAAGTCTGTCAGGGTTTATTGCTCGAAAATATAATATCATAAACTGCTTTCAACGTTGAGTTTCATTTTGCACTTGCGCCACTACCGCAAGGGATAGCAATTGACTCCGACGGCAACATCATTGTGACCGAAGCGGATTCGGGTGGGGCCTGGCGGATATTGCTCGCCACGTTGTTCAACGTACTCTGAACCCTGGTCTCGTGATGAGTCATATTGCACCCCTTGACGTGGCGAGCAATATTCGCCAGGCCCTAGATTTAGGTCGCATACGCAAGATCATCGCGGGGCTCACGCCGCCGCAGGGCCCGCCGCGGAAGGCAGGGCGGGGCAGATTGACCTGAATGGATGCAGCCCAAGTTGAAAGCGCCTGTATCGAAGCGCTTGAGTCTAAAACATGATGATATGCTCTCACGTTTTGTTTTTGTTTTAAGATGTACCGCTACCGAAAGGGTGTGGCCGCGAGCACGTACTTTGAGGAGATGAAGAGCATGCTGGGTGACCCGACTTACTCGGACATCGCGTGCGTGGTGAAGAATGTTAACGACCAGGCATGGTTCTTTATAATCCCCCTCCTCCTCCTCCTCCTGCTCCGCGCACCTGTGTGCTCGGACATTCACCCGGAAGGTATCGATGCGACGCTCTGCTCCAGTCTACCTGTTGATACATGTACTGCAACAAGTTAGTAGTAGCATTCTGGAGCTTTAGCTCTTGTCTAGATACAGGCTGATAGGCTGTACTACTCGAACTGCCGATATGACTCACACAAGCTCAACTTTAGTCGAGTGCTTGTTTCCGATGACCCTGTTGCCTGGGCATAGAGACGACGAGCGAGCCCATCGCAGCGCACAAGGCTGTACTCGCGGCAGGGGCTCTCACTCGTCCACATTTGTGCTCAACCTGATAAGTTTGTGTGGGGTACTTGTGTAGGTTCTAGACACCGAAACGGCACAGGTTGAGCTGAGAAGCGGACGAGTGTAGGCCCCTGGCTCGCGGCACGCAGCGAGCGCTTCCGCAAGATGTTCGAGACGGGCGAAGGCGGGGAGAGCCCAATCGAGATCCGGAACACCACCCTCTCCGTGCTCCGCGCGATCCTCGTGTACATCTACACGGACGAGGTGGGGCTTGTTCCTGGTCTGCTCTGTAGTACGGATCTCAATTTGTAGTACCGTCTGACATTTGTCCAAATCACCGCAACATATTTGATTTTTGGCCAGATCACCAAACTCCGACCGTACTACGTGTAGTACGAGGTACTACGTCTAGTATGGAGTACATACCAGGCACTAGACACGTTACGTTCCCTCCCGTTCCTGTCTCTGCTCAACCTAACGGTTTGATTATAGTGCGCTGGTGTTCATAGTAGTAGAGTGCTCACTCATAGTGAGCTCATAGTCACATATTGTACCAATGTACCAGGTACAGTCGCCATATCATCCTCCCTCGCCTGTACACTACATCACGACCGTACAGCTCGACTGCCAGCTTTTCTGTCTCTGAATCCACTGGATTTATCTAAGTTTGTACTCCAGTAGCGCAGTATGCTGCCTCTTCGAGTTTGCTCTGAACGTGAACTGAAACAGAAACTGCGTGAGGCCCTAGGCAGTGCTTCACTTCACCGACGAAAATGTGATCGACGTCATGCGCGAGGCAAAGGTAGGGCGGTGCAGATTGACCCGCAGAAACACACCATTGAATCACCAGTATCTTAGTGAAGCGCCAGTATCTTGCGCGTGAAACTGAAATTTAAACATCTGCTGTCAAAATTTGCTCGTAATTTCGACTCGCGCAGCTACACGACGGAGCTGCAGCTCGAGCGTGCGGCAAGGGCTTATATTCGTTCCCATATCAGCTCAACTTGAGCACTTCTGTCCACCGTATAATGCAGCTTAACTCGTGAATGTGTCCTGGAGTTGCTCAACTTGAGCTCTAACGTCAACGAGTGTAAGCCCCTGGCGTGTGGAGGCCATTTGCGCCCTCTACTGCCGCGACCACATGTCAGTGCACAACGAGGAGGAGGCGGAGGAAGAGGAGGATGAGGAGGGGGATGTGGAGAAGGAGGGTATGCTGGAGGATGATGCGCAGAAGGGGAGGGGTGCGGGGGGTGGGTTGTGAGTTGTGAGTTGGGCGGATGAGGAGGAGGATGAGATGGATGAGTAGAACGAGGAGGAGGATGAGACACATGAGAAACAGGCGGAGGGGGTTAATGTGGAGGAGCATGCGGAGGAGGGGAGGGATGGCTGGGTTGTGGGATCTGAGACACCGCCATAGTAACGGGGACCGGGGGCAACAACGTGATCGAGGGTTCGAGGCGAGACACACCGGGATGGTGATCGCCATTATCATCGCAGAAAAGAGCGGGAGCTATGTTCTCCCAGTGCACAGTTTGGATATAATGAATGAATGTTTTGGATTTGTATGTGAGTACAGTAGTGTACCAGGACTGTCGAAATGTGTGAGATGAATGGATGTAATAGCCGTTAGAATGTACTATGGATGACGCCAAACGAATATAATGTAGAGCTACTGCACTTTGGATGACTGCATGTTCTGATAACACTTGAGCTCGCCGTCCGACTCAAACGACCAATCACATCTCAGTAAAGCACTCTCTGGGCCACTCACATCTCAGTATGCCACTCTCTCGACCAATCACATCCCAGCATACCAGTCATTCGACCTATCACATCTCAGTATACCAGTCACTCGACCAATCACATCTCAGTTTAACACTCTCTCGACCAATCACATCTCAGGATACCAGTCATTCGACCAATCACAAATCAGTATACCACTCTCTCGGCCGATCAGCGGCCGCACGCCTTGAGGAAGTGCGCGCGGTGGAACTTCATGATGTTGAGGCTCTCGATGGATTGCACTGAAGGGTCATATTGGATAGGAGGAGGAGCAGGAGGAGGCGGAGGTGAGAGCGGAGGCGGAGGAGGAGGAGACGGATTCGCGCGAAATTCAATATGATGGTAATACTAACGAACGAAGACCACCTCGGAACACACGACGCGCACAACACGCGACAGCTCAGGCAAAATGTGGAATGACAGTTGCGGCATGCAATGACCTTTACACGGAATTGACGTCTAAACAAGCATCGCGCACCACATTTCAGACATGGCCTGGCGCGCTCTAAATGACCTCCCGCTACATTCGTTAATTGTGTTTCCCCCTTCCTCTAGATTCGTGCGCCGGAACAGCGCTACCTGGCCGGACCGGCCTCTGACTGTTCAAAGCGTACTGGTCCACTCGCTCGTCTCTATCTCAGTTTCAAGACAGAGAGTGGCGTCAAAAACACCCGTCCAATTAAGCTAAACGCCAGCTCCTGCCCGACAACTAGACAAATTTGTAATAACATATCCACAATAATTTACTTGGGCTCCAGCCCCAAATCCAAGTCATGATCTTGCTTCACCAGGCAGGAGGGTCATTGAGAACAAGCAATCGAATCGATATCGGAGCAGGACTTATAGGAACCTTCAGGGTAAATGCCCATATGGATGAGCGGGCTGGGCTCGTCGACACAATGTAGGTCTCATAGGTACCTTCAGGGTAAATGCCCGTATAGCTGAGTGGACTGGGCTCGTCGACACAATGTAGGTCGAGTGCTTGTTCTCAATAACCCCCCTGCCAGCCGCCGGCACAGCGCTTCCTCCGTGAACACCGGGGGCGCCTCGCCCACCGCCACCACGTAGTTCTTCCCGCGGTCCAGCCGCCTCAACAAGGTATCGAAGAATACTCCCATGCGCTGGTACAGCGGCCGCGTGGCCACCTTCTGGAACCCGCTGGAGACGCGCGGCGGGATCAGCGCCGAAATGCCCGTTACCGTCAGGCAGGGGCTTAAGTACCCCGTCCACCTTTTCAGCTCGACATAAGCACTTTTCGTGGGATACGCTGGGTGGCGTCAATCTATAGGTGATCTACACGGCTATGGTCAAACCGAGATGTGGACGATTGTAATCCCCTGCCGCCAGATCGTCCAGGTACTCGGTAGCGGTGGCATACCCCTTGTCCTTAAGTTGCTTGGCGGAGGGGAAGTCCTTGAAGTCACAGGCGCGCCCCAGCGCCTCCAGAAAGTCCACGAATGTCATCGACTCCAGCCGCTCCATGTGCTTCATCTCATCGAACACGTTCATGCGCGACCACACAAAGCACAGCTTAGCGTACCGCGCAGCAGGGTCACCCAGATTCGATGGCTGCCGTGTCACTCAACGAATGTAAATGCCACATCACAGGATACAGAACATCTCAATATACACACATCATGAGATGCGACGCAGCCGAATATATCAGGGTGGCAGAACCGTCAAAGGATGCCGTGCAACTCGATTAACGACACGTCAAATGATGCCATGTAAATCAGCCAACACCACGGCACGTGACCTTCGTAATGTACAAGTGTACCCGCACACTCGTCGCATCATCTTCCCGCGCGGC
>Ga0307489_10001337_pt1 | contig 16141 bp, 24 predicted proteins | sample SB12metaG_FD_202247 | JGI IMG/M metagenome (GOLD analysis project Ga0307489, IMG submission 202247) | Sea-ice brine microbial communities from Beaufort Sea near Barrow, Alaska, United States - SB 1.2 | ecosystem: Environmental > Aquatic > Marine > Coastal | place: USA: Alaska | collected... | reverse complement strand
AGAGGCGCTTTCAACACAGGTTTGATAGTGTCATCCTGCACCGACCTACCCAGTGCCGCCGGCCCGAACCCCGCTGCTGGCCCTGCGTCCGCCAGGCCCCATCGCCTCCACCTCATCCACCAGGTCAACAAGCGACGCGTCGAATGTAAAATCCGTTTGCGAAGGATGCCTCTCATCGTCCGCCTCCACCGCCACCGCCGCCGCCGCTTCGTAAGGCCAGGTGAATAAGTAAACGATCGCCTCGTCACATTATGGAGTGGCGGGCACCGGCAAACTACGAGTTCATGACGTGGCGAGCATGATACACTATATAAACAATCGCCTTGTCACATCACGGAGTGGCGAGCACCGGCAAACTACGAGTGGATGACGTGGCGAGGAATGGTACACTATGCGGTGGATGACATGGCGGGCATTATGCATTGAGCCCTGCGTTTTCGGTCGCCAGCAAGTGCGTGGCGAGCGCGGCGGCCGCAGACCTGGGCCCAGGGGCTACACTCGTTCACTTTTCAGCTGAACTTAAGCGCTTTCTGTGGGTGGACAGGGGGTGAATGTAGGGGTTGTGTAGGGGGGGTTAGGAGGTGGTAAGGGGTATTAGGGGGTGTGTAGGGTGTGTTTCGTGTCAGCAACGGCTCAAGTTGAGCTGAAAAGTGAACGAGTGTAAGCCCCTGCCTGGGCCCACCCCCGAATGAACACCCGCCATCGCCAGACGGATAATCACCCGATTGGCTGCTGGAGGTGGCGGCTCCGATGGTCAGGTCAGCCGAAGACTGTTGGCCCCATCCGCCCATTCCACTGCCGCCAGCCAGGGGCATGCACTCGTTCACGTTAGAGCTCAACTTGAGCAACTTCAGGACATATTCATGAGTAAATTTGGGGTATAGGGCGGACAGGGAAGCTCAAGTTGAGCTAAAATGGGGACTAGTGTAATCCCCTGCCGCCAGCCCAGACTGTTTCTTCACGATGTACAGGTCGTCCTCCGTCACCGCCGCCACCGCCGCTGCCGTCGCCGCCGCCGCCGCCGGAGCTCTGCTGGCCAAAGGAATTCATCGGAGGCTCCACGAGCGGCAACTGCTGCAGCGGCTGTGATTGGTGCGACTGCGACAGGCGCGACTGGCGGTACGGGTACGGCGGGTGCGGGCCCGGGGCGCTGACGTTGAACATGAGGGAGGGCGGCGGCAGGGGCACCTCGGGGCAGGGGCCTTCAATCCTCCACTTTTCGGCTCAACGTAAGCACTTTCTTTCGGATAAGGGGTGCATCTAGGGATTGTTCAAGGGGTGTTTAGGAGGTGTCGGGGGTTATTAGGGGGTATGTAGAGTGTAATTTGCGTCAGAATTGGCTCAGGTTAAGCTGAATAGTGGACGAGGCCCCTGCCTCGGGGGAGTCCGGCGCCGCGGCGGACATCACCGCCCCCGGGCTGATCAGCGAGGCGGTTGACTGTCTAGGGAACTGGTGCGCCACCGCGGGGGGAGTCAGCGGATAACAATGACCCAACGAGGGGGATGACTGTCTGGGGAACTGGTACGGCACCGCGGGGGGAGTCAGCGGATGCGGATAACCATGACCCGCTTCCTCCCTGTCTTCGCCATCTTCTCCGCCACCCCTCGCTAGGGTCATTGAATCTTCCCCGTGGTAGCTTAAACTATGGTCCGATCTGGTATCGAAGTTATGGTATCGAATCCCGTTCGACCAATCAGAACTGACCATTTCGAAAATCCCACCGACCGACTCGCCGAAGGTCGGATCCTTCAGTAAATAGACCCTCGAACGTCGCCATCCTTCAGTAAATAGACCCTCGATTTCGAGGAGACAAGGGTGACATGTCACCCCGACACTGAGTTTGACTTGAGAGAGTTTGCGCGGTGCACAGTTGGGACACGCGGTGTGAAGTGAGGGAGGGAACGAGAGGACAGGCCCCGCCACACTCTGCGCTGCTGGACGCACCGCACGCCGCCTCCAGGTTCGCGAAGGCGGCCGACATGCCAGCCTTAGATCAGGGCCAACAGAATAGCGCTCGCCACGTTATAGGCTGGACGTTAAACTCAGTGTCGGCGTTCTGCAGAACGCTGATCTCCTCGGAATCGAGGGTCTATTTACCCAGGGATGGCGACCTGGTCGGACTTTCGGCGATGCGGTCGGTGGGATTCTCGTAACGGACAGTTCTGATTGGTCGAACGTGATTGGAAACCATACTTTCGATACCAGTTTCGACACTGAGTTTGCACTCGTCAACGAGGGCTCGAACGTAGTTGAGGACTTGGGCCTGGCAGACAAAAAATGCTCGCCACGGCATAGGTTGGCCGCTTGGCTCGATAAACGAGGGTTCACACTCAGTGTTGGGGCAACACGTTGCCCTGAGATGTCGTGATGTGATTGGAGCAGGGTGTTCTGGCTCTGCCTCGGCTAAGTGCATCGGGGTTTTAGGGTTTAAGGTTGAGGGTCAGGGTCCAGGGTTTAGTGTTATGGCTCTGCCTCAGCCAAGTCCATCATCTGCAGCTGCGACGCCAGACCGCCCTAGGTGTAGCGGCGAAAGTTGAATTTGAAAGCAACACTTGAAAGCAGAATACCACACTATAGGTTCAAGCGCTTAGTTCCAGGCGGTTTCAACGTGGGTTTGATAGGGTCAAGCTGCACCGGCATACCGAGGTGGGCTGCGGCGCCGGGGGCGGGTCGTCGAATGCGCGGATGGGGGTCACGGGCACCGAGCTGTAGCAGCGCAAGTAGAATTTGAAAGCAAAATTTGAAAGCGCTTTGTTGTATTTCAGCTTCAAAGCGCTTAATTCCAGGCGCTTTCGACATGGGTTTGATAGGGTCCACCTGCACCGCCTTACCGAGCTTATCAGACTGCGCATGAGGTCGCTCACGGCGGAGCGAGCCGCGGCGGGGGCTAGGGCTGCTTCCCCCCCATTGGTCCTCGGGGCAGGGGCTTACACTCGTTCAAGTTAGAGCTCAACTTGAGCAACTCCAGGACACATTCATGAGTTAAGGTAGCTTCCACGGTGAATGTGTTATGGTAGAAGAGCTCAAGTTGAGCTGAAATCGAAAACGAGTGTAAGCCCCTGCCTCGGGGGTGACGCTTCTCTCCCATCGAATCTCCCGGGGGCGGCGGCATTGGGGCTATCAGAGACGGACTCCTCCGCCCCTGCCCCCGCCGCGGCCTCTGACAAGCAGTGGGTCAACGCGACCGCAAGCTCCTGCTCCGCTTCGCCGTCGCGGAGCACCCAGTTATCGGACAGCATGTTGCCGGGCGACGCCGGCAGCCAGGGGCTTACACTCGTCCACTTTTCAGCTCAACCTGAGCCGTTTCTGACACAAAATGCATCCTACATACCCCTTAATACCCCCCCCAACCTCCGAAACACCCCCATAACAACCGCTCAATGCACCCACTATCCCACAGAAAGCACTTACGTTGAGCTGTGCAGTGGACGAGTGTAGGCCCCTGCCGGCAGCGCCATCGCGAATGACGCCCCGCCGTAACGGTAACCCGCATCCTGCCGTGCCTCCTTCTGTTGTCTTCTCGACTCCACCGCACCGCAACAGCCCGCCGCTTCATGTTCCTCCTCCACCTCCCAATCATCGGAGTACATGGAGTGCTGCGCGGGGGACGACCCAGTAGCAGGGGCTGACACTCGTGCACTTTTCACCTCAACCTGAGCCATTTCTGACACAAAATACATCCTAAATACCCCCTGGTACTCCTGACACCTCCTAAGCACCCCCCTCAACGACCCCTAAATGCGCCCCCTATCCCACAGAAAGCGCTTACGGTGAGCCGAAAAGTGGACGAGTGTAAGCCCCTGCCCGGTAGCGGCGGGGGGCATAGCCGCAGCCCTGGGGGATATGGACGCGAAGCTACCAAAGCCGCCGCCGCTTCCGCCCGCAGCTTCCAAAGTGTGCAATGCGGCGCTGTCCGCGCTGTTGTACTCGCCGCCCGAGTCGTAGCGGCGCAAGTTGAATTTGAAAGCAAAATTTGAAAGCGGTTCATCACGTATTAGTTTCAAGCGCTTAATTCGAGGCGCTTTCAACATAGGTTTGATAGGGTCAACCTGCACCGCCCTACCGAGTCGCTGGGGTCGGGGTTGTGCTCGGCGAATGACACGTTGGCGGACAGGTTGCCGGCGCTGGTTGAAGCGGCGCAAGTTGAAATTGACAGCAAAATTGAAGCAAAATTGAAAGCAGTTTATCATGTTATAGTTTCAAGTGCTCAGTTCCAAGCGGTTTCAACATGGGTTTCATAGGGTCAAGCTGCACCGCCCTACCTGGTGGCGGAGAAGGAGGCGTCGGAGAAGTAGAAGGCGCCAGCGGAGCCCATGGTGTAGCGGCGCAACTTGAAATCGAAAGCAGAACTTGAAAGCAGTATATCACACTTCAGTTTCAAGCGCTTAGTTCCAGACAGTTTCAACTTGGGTTTTATAGGGTCAACATGCACCGGCCTACCACGGTGGGGTCGTAGCGCAGCACTCGGTTCTTAGGGGCGGCGGAGGAGGGTGAGGGCGGTGGCAGGCTCCACGCGTGGCCCGCGGCGGCGGCGGCTGCGGCGGCCATGCTGTAGCGGCACAAGTTGAATTTGAAAGCAAAATTCGAAAGCGGTCCATCACATTCTTGCTTCAAGCGCTGAGACCACAGGCCCTCTAAAATCGGATTTTGAACCTGGCAGCTTGCACCGCCCTACCATGCCAGCGGCGACGGCGGCATCAATAGGGTTGGCTGCAGCACAACCGTGGCCGCCGCTGTCCAGGGGCTTACACTCGTTCCGATTTCAGCTGAACTTGAGCTCGTCAGTCCACCGTGTAACCCGACTTAACTCATGAATGTGTCCTGGAGTTGCTCAAGTTGAGCTCTTATGTGAACGAGTGTAAGCCCCTGCCGCTGTCCTCAGGTGCTCCGCCGCTGCCGCCGCCGCCGCCGCTGCCGCTGCCGCCGCCCTCGCCTTTCTTCGCCGCAACAGCACGGAGTATCTCCTGCGGGAGCAGAGGGGTGGCCGCCGCGTCGTCCCTGTCCCCGTCTTCGGCCCCGTCGGGCAGAGGGGTTGTCGCCGCGCCATCCCTGTCCCCGACTTCGTCCCCGAGAGGGGTGGCCGCCGCGTCGTCCCCATGCTCGCCCCCGCCCCCGTCGGGCAGAGGGGTAGAGGCTGCGCCGTCCCAATCTCCGTCGCCGTCCTTATCTCTGTCCTCTTCCGCGTTGTCGGCACTTGGACGGACACCGGGAGTATCTGCGGGGGCGGGGGACGGCACCTCCGGAGACGGCGACGGCGACAGCCAGTACATGTCCGCGGACGGCGCGGGTGACGCGTCGGGGCCGGCCGCTCGCCAGGGCCTGGCAGATATTATTCGACACGTCATACGGTGCAACTCAATCCAAAAACAAGAGGGTTCAAAGTGTGTTGTTGACATGGCGAGCAATATCTGCCAGGCCCTGGCAGATATTGTTCGACATGTCATAAGGTGCAAGTTAAATGAACAACAAGAGGGTTGAAAGTCAGCAAATGACGTGGCGAGTAATGTCTGCCAGGCTCTACCGGACGCGGCGATGGCGACCGACCAATCATCGTCACGGGTGCCGCATCCATCGTCGCCGCCATCGCCGCTGGCCTCGACATCGCCCTTAGTGGCGGGGCGGCCAGTGGGGGCGTGACATGTGGCGGGGCGGCCAGTGGGGGCGTGACAGGTGGCAGGGCGGCCAGTGGGGGCGTGACATGTGGCGGGGCGGCGACCGGGTTGGAGGCGGCAGCAGGCCGGCTGCTGGCGCCGGACTGGAGGTTCTGCAACCACCGCATGTCCCTGGCCGAGGCGGGCGATAGCCCGTGCACCATCGGAGACCGCGGCGGCGCCGCGTTGTTTACCGCCCCGGCGGCGGCGGCGGCGGCGGCGGTCGGCGGCGTCTTGGGATCCTCTCTGCATTCCATAAAAGTATCTCGGCTTTGGCTTCCACCACCACCGGCGGCATGGTCATGGGCACCACCGCCGTTGCCCTCGTTACCCTCGTCGGTCCCCGCCCCCTCCTTCCAATCCTTATCGCTACTCGCTCCTGATCGGTCTTCGTCAGCAACTGAGTGGCCGCGCTTGAGGGGAGAGCTGGAGCTGGAGGGGTACCTCAGCGGCGGGCTGAGCTCTGCGTCGACGGCGACGGCGCCCTCCGCCTCGTCGTGCTCCTCGCGCTGTTTGCTGACAGTGTACCTCGACTGTTCCTCCACAGCGGCGCCGGCGGCGCCGGCCTCCTCAACGATGGCAGTAGCGGCGGCAGCGGCGGCGGCGGCGGCGGCGGCTTCCTCGTCCTCGGCGGCGGCGGCCGCGGCGGCCTCCTCCCAGGGGCTTACACTCGTCCACTTCTCAGCTCAACTTGAGTCGTTTCTGACAACAAACACACTCTATACACCCTCTACCCCCCCCTGAAATCCTCCAAACACCCCCTAAACAACCCCTACATGCACCCCCTGTCCCACAGAAAGCGCTTACGTTGAGCCGAAAAGTGGACAAGTGTAAGCCCCTGCCTCCTCCTCCTCGGCTGCGGCGGTGGCGGCGGCGGCGGCCTCAGGCTCCGGCACCTCCCTTGGATGCTGCTCTGGCTCATCCGCGGGAGACGCCTCACCGGGAGTTGGAGTGCTGGGGTGCATCTGTTCGGCGGCGGCGGCGGCGGCGGCGGCGCGTGTCAGCGCCGGCGTGCCCCCCTCCGCCTCCTCCTCCGCACTCTCCCCCACCGGGCTCCCGCGCTCCACGGCCCCGCGCTCCCCGCCCGCGCTCATTCCGCCGCCCCCGACTGTTTGTTCAAACAAGAGGTCAGCGCTACCGACCCCACCCCCACCCCCACCCCCGCCGCCGCCCTGGGCTCGGATTTTCTTCTGGTAGCTTCGGATGAGCGCGAAGGCGTTGGACAGCTTGGCGCGCAGGCTGGTGACCTGGTCGCCTGCGTGGCCCAGCGCCAGGGGCTTACACTCGTCCACCTGTCAGCTCAACGTAACCGCTTTTGGTGGAACAAGGGGTATTTAGGGGATGTTTCGGCAGTGTTAAAGGCAGGGGTGGAGGGGTTGTTGAGGCGTTTAGGGGATGGGTTGAGTGTCTGAAACGGCTTAGGTTGAGCTCAGAAGTGGACGAGTGTAAGGCCCTGCCCAGCGCCGCCTCGGCCGCCTCCCGCGCGCCCCGTTCGTCCGCTGCCGCCGCATGCGCTGCCGCCGCCGCCGCGCGCGCCGCCTCCACCTCCCCCTCCAGCACCCTCCGCGCCTCCGCGTACTCCACCACCTGCCGGATCAGCTTCGCCACTTTCCGCTTGTCCACAGCGTAGCGCCTGCGCACACATTGCTCGCCACGTCATAGGATGCCGTTTGCCTCAATATACGAGGGGTCAACGTGCTTTGGGTGACAGGGCCTGGCAGATATTGATATTGCTCGCCACGTCATGGGATGTCGTTTAAGTTAAGCGACGAGCGCTCAAAATGCGTGTCGATGACGTGGCGGGCAACGTCTGCCAGAGAGCAGAGTGCGCAAGATGCGTGTCGAGGACGTGGCGGGCAATGTCTGCCAGAGAGCAGAGCGCTCAAACAGCGTGTTGATGACGCGGCGGGCAATGTCGGCCAGGCCCGACCTCCGCGTCCAAGTCGTGCAGCGAGCTGCCCGTCCGCCAGGGGCTTACACTCGTCCACTTTTCAGCTCAACTTGAGCCGTGTCTGATACAGAAAAACACCCTACACACCCTAAACACCCCCTGACACCCCCTTAACACGGGCCACACAACCCCTACGAGCACCCCCTATCCCATAAAAGCGCTCAAGTTGAGCTGATAGGTGAACGAGTGTAAGCCCCTGCCGTCCGCTCGCGCGCGGACTCATTTATCGGAAGAGCCTTCACCATGTTGTCGAGGTCTCCGAGCTCGCGAGCCACGGCGCGGGTCGTGTCGGTGCCGCCGCCGCCGCCGGCACCGGTGCCGCCGCCGGTGGCGCTGACTCCGTGTTTGTGCGCAGCGTCCGATGCGGCGGCGGGCGCGGGGGCGGCGGGTTTGCGCACCGACGTGGGTGCCGTCAAGCTGGGCCTGACGCCAGTCACCATTGCCCCGTCAGTTTCAGATGTCTGTCTGCTCAACTTAAATAACTTTTCGTGGCGGTGTAGGGATGTCTGGAGCTTCAGCGGTTTTACATGGTTTCAGGTGGACGCGGGAGAGGGGACGGTGAGTCATGCCCTGCCGTCGAGGTCTTGGCGCCGGACGCGGCGCGCGCTTTGCTGGCGCTGGTCGACGCGTTGCCTACGCCACGGCTGCCAAGGGATTTGTCGTTGCTCAGAGATTTGAGCGCGGCCCGTTTGCCGCCGGCGGGCAGCGCCTTGGTGGCGCGCCCGAAGGCGGCCGCATCGCCCGATGACTTCATGGCGGTTCCGTGGGGGTGGTTCTCCTCGCCAGGGGCGCCGCTGCGCGCGCGAACCGACGCTTTCATCGCGCGCGTGTCACTGTGGCGACAAACAGCTGTTTTGTCAACACTCAGAAAAACAGCTTCAACGGATAAATTGGCCGACCGACTAACCGATGGTGATGGCGCGTGGCGCGTCCGCCAGGTGGTCAATTTATACCCCCCCCAATAAAATATTCTATCCCCCCTGCTGTTTACCCGCATCCTCCCTCCCTGATTCGCACCACTAAGTTCACTGCTTCACTCTCTCAACACCGCCGCTCGCCGCTGCCAACGCGTGCCTGACTTTCACTTTTGTAAAAGAAATGGCGGGGTACCTGCAGGATCAGCTCGCGAAGCTGAAGGCGGCCAAGGAAGCGGTGTGTCCCCGCCCCTCTTCTCCCGTGGCGATCGATCGGGGCTGACTGATTCACACGAATTTGGAGGGCAGATAAGGCACCCCGCGGGGCGGGGCGGCGAGGCAAGCTCCTCCTCCTCTGGCGACTCGTTACCTGACTGTTGCCGCATAGTGTACATGCAGACATCCGCCTCCTCCTCCTCCTCCTTCTCCCCCTCCCCCTCCTCCTTCACCTGCTCCTCGGCCTCCTCCATGTAAGGCCCGGTATCACCTAACCATCCTCGTCAACCATCCTCATCCACCCTCAACAAGCTGACTTGACTGATCGACGGCACGACATGCGCAGGGTACGCTGACAGCGGATGAGTACCGCAAGGCGTGCATGGCGGCGGTGGCGGCAGGGCGTCGCACAAGTTTTCTGTCGATTCACTACCTCTCCTACGTGTCTTTGAGGTTGAATAAATCAACTGGCGATGGCATCTGGGAAAAACGGCGTAAAGGTCAGCTGGAAAAGTACTGGTGTATGAGGCCCTGGGTGGCGAGCGATGGGGACGACGGCAGGGGCTTACACTCGTCCACTTCTCAGCTCAACCTGAGCCGTTTCTTACACAAAATACACCCTACACACACCCCACTACTCCTGAACACCCCCTAAACAACCCCTACGTGCACCCCCTATCCCACACAAAGCGCTTACGTTGAGCCGAAAAGTGAACGACTAAGCCCCTGGACGACGGCGAGGAGGATGAAGCCGCGGCGTCGTCCCGGGCCATCACGGGCGCCCTCGACCTTGGCCTCGGCGGCACGGGGGGCAGGGCCTTGCACTCGTTCCCTTTTCCGCTTAACTAACGCCTTTAGCCCTCGCCTGAGACCACTCAAAGATGCTCAGTTGAGCTGACAAGGGAACGAAAATAAGTGGCCAGACCCTGATCGGGGGTGGGGGCATGCTATCTTTGGGAGGGGGGGGAGCGGCGGTAGCGGCCTTGGGCCCTGTAGTGCCCGTAGCGGCGGCGGCTATGAGGGCGGCAGTGGCGACGGCGGTGGCGCCGATGCCGGCGGCGGCGGCGGCGGTGATGTCGGTAGCGCCGCTGTCAGCGCCAAGCGCGCCCGCCGCGCCGCCGCCGTTGGCGGGCCTCAACCTCAGCGCACCCAAGCCACCGGTGGCGGCCGCGCCGGCGGTGGCACCGTTGGCGGGGCTCGACCTCGGCGCTCGTCCCCGAGCCCCGACCGAATCCCCGGTCCCCGCCCCCGATCCCAAGCCCGCCGCGCCCCCCGCCCCCACCCCCATCTCCGCCTACACCCCCACCCTCGCCGCCCCCGCCCCACAAGTCCCCGCCGCCGCCACCCAGCGCCCCACACCCCCCGAGTACGCCCTCCCTGCCGCACCCGAGCCGTTAGCGGGCCTCAACCTCGGCGCACCCAAGCAACCAACGCCACAGGCGCCGGCGGTGGCGCCGTTGACAGGGATCAACCTCGAAGCCCCCCCCTCCCGCCCCGCCCCCGCCCCCGCCCCTCCTGCCCCCACCGTCGCCTCCAACCCCTCCCCCCCTCCCCATCGCCCCCCGCCCCCTCCGCCCCAGCGCCCCGCCCCCCCAGTGTCCCCACCCCAGACCGTCGCTCCCAACTTCTCCGCCCCTCCCCAGCGCCCTGCCCCCGCGCCGCCCCCGGCCTTCCACGGCAGGGGCTTACACTCGTCCACTTTTCGGCTCAATGTAAGCGCTTTCTGTGGGATAGGGGGTGCGTGAAGTGTTTATTGTGGGGATGTCTAGGGGGTGTTCGGGGGTGTCAGGGGTGATGTACGGAGTATTTTGAGTCAGAAACGGCTCAGTTTGAGCTGAAAAGTGGACGAGTGTAAGCCCCTGTTCCACGGCAGCTCGCTTGCCGAGCAGACCCGCGCCGCGTCCCGCGCGCCCCCGCCCCCGCCCCGCTCCAACATGGCGCCCGTCGTCACCCCCTCGTCGGGCATTACCCTTGGCAGGGGCTTACACTCGTTCGCTTCTCAGCTCAACTTGAGCTGTGTCTGACACACAAAAACACCCTACACACCCTAAACATCCCGTAACACCCCCTCAAAACGGGCTACGCAACCCCTACACGCACCCCTTAACCCATAAAGAGCGCTCAAGTTGAGCTGAGAAGTGAACGAGTGTAAGCCCCTGACCCTCGGCAGACTGGACAACTTGAACCTGGGCGGCGGCAGCGGCAGCAGCGGGGTCCGGGAGCGCGCCAAAGTCCAAATACCTTGGGACCCCAGCCTTCCGCCGCCGCCGCGCTCAGACGGGATCAACCTGGGCTGGCGGTCCGCGGGGTCCTCCGCACCGGTCCGCGGGCAGGGGCTTACACTCGTTCACTCTTCAGCTCAACTTGAGCTGTGTCTGACGCACAAAAGTACCTTCCACACCCTAAACACCCCCTAGCACCCCCTTCACACGGGCTACACAGCCCCTACCCGCACCCCCTATCCCATAAAAAGCGCTCAAGTTGAGCTGAGAAGCGAGCGAGTGTAAGCCCCTGTCCGCGGGCCGGACGATAGCTCGGTCAGCAACCCGGAGGACTACGCGGCCTCCGAATCCACCGCTGCCGTCGCCGTGGGTTCCATGGATTACCTGTCCCGTTCCGGGTCTGGATCGAGCATGGGCGGTGCGTATTCGAGTTCAGGTGACGTCGGCGCGGGGAACAGTATGGGGGACGGCGGGGGCGGGGGCTGGGGCGGAGGTGGGGGCGGGGGTGGGCCCGATGGCGGCAGCGGTAGCGGAGGCGGAGGCAGCGGGTTTGGTGCTCTCGGTGCAGCTTTAGGCGGCGGCGGAGGTTTCGAGGGCGTCAGCGGTTTCGGCGGCGGTGGCGGCGGCGGCGGCGGTGGCGGGAGGGGGGAGTCCGAGGCAGGGGCTTTTACACTCGATCACTTCTCAGCTCAACTTGAGCGCTTTGTATGGGATAGGGGGTACGCGTAGGGGTTGTTTTGCCCGTGTTAAAGGGGTGTCAGGCGGTGTTTAGTATGTGTAGGGTGCGTTTCTGTGTCAGACACGGCTCAAGTTGAACTGAAAAGTGAACGAGTGTAAGCCCCTGGTCCGAGGACTTCGGCGGCATCGGCGGTTTCGTACCGGAGGTGCTGCGGCAAGAGCAGCAGCGCGAGGTAGGGATGTGCAGGTTGACCCTATGAAACCCAAGTTGAGACCGCCTAGACTAATTGCTTGAAACTAAAATGTGACATACTGCTTTCAACTTCTGCTTTCAAAGTCAACTTGCGCCGCTACAGCGAGGTGCTGCTGCGGGGTCAGGCGGAGGCGGCGGCGGAGGGGGCCAAGCTGGCGTCGACGTGCTTCTCAAACCGGAACATCATGCTGGGCAGGGGCTTACACTCGTCCACTTTTCCGCTCAACCTGAGCCGCTTCTGACACAGAATACACCCTAAAATCCCTCTAACATCCCCTAACATCACCCAAATACTCTCACAACAACCCCTAAATGCACCCCCTATCCAAAAGATAGCGCTTACGATTAGCCGAAAACTGGACGAGTGTAAGCCCCTGATGCTGGGCGTCGCGTTTGTCATGCTGGTGGTGGCCTTTTTGTGGGTCAGCATGACGATGGCGGCGCCTGAGCCACCCAGGGCGTAGCCTAATTACCCATAATAGGGCGCGGGCGCAAAGGGGAGCTTATGAGAGGGTGTGATAGTGAGATGATATGTTTGTAATCTGCTTCACATTCATGCACCTATTACAGTTTCATCGTCACAATTTACAATCATTCAAGCTGCGCCTTGCCTTGCCGCGGGCTTGTGAGAGGGGAAATTTCTTTTTCGTTTCTATTTGCATGTAACGTCGACCGACATGTACCAGTACCACAGACATTGACAGCCGCGTAGACATGTTTCTTTTCCAATTTGAGTTGATGTAAACATTTATTTGTCGGATTCTGTGCGGAAGTGGGCGCTGAGGAACTCGCCGGGTAGGAGGGTCGTTGGGAACGAGCAATCGAACCGAGATGGGAGCATGACTTACATTCAGGTGAATGCTTCTAGCGCGGAGGAGGAGGAGGAGGAGGAGGAGATGCAACGTCGGTCCAGTGCTTGTTGTCAAGAGCCCCCCTGCCGGGCTCGAGGTCGGCCGGCTCGTAGCGCTCGAAGCGGAGCTCCACCGGCAGGTCGCCCTCCTCCGACAGCATCTCCAAGCAAGGGGAAACCCAAAGTGTCACACCATGAATATCTTGGGGTGTTGCATGACCGGAAAAGCGATATTGTCCGTGTTGTGACCAAAATTGTGAACCTAGGGTGTGCACGGAACACACACCAGAAGCTCCCTAGTCAGGTGTTGATGTGGAAGCGCCGTTTTGCTGTTGTGGAAGCGGAGTGCGCCCATGACGTGGAGTTGGTCTGAACACGTCCCGACCTTCATGATGACGGCGTACGGCATCGATTCCATGAACACTTCGACGTCATAGCCGTCGGTGTCGGCGTCGCGGTGCGGCTCCGTGGGCATCACTGCGCTCACCAGCACGTCGCCCGGGCGCCGGGCCGCACACTCAGCGACCACCGGTATGCTATGTGGTGGATGACGTGGAGAGCAGTCAGGCAGTACATACGACAGCTGATTAATGCGAGATAACATAAGTGGGCAGGCCCCGCCGAGACGCAGGTCGTGCGCGAGGCCGGTGCGGGTCGCTGCGACCAGGGCCTCCAATTCGTTCCCTCTGCAGCTCAACTCGAGCCCTTTTGTCCCTGAAACGTCACCTGAAACCAAACTCAAGCTGCTTAACCTTGATTGAAGCTGAGGGGGTGTTTACGGCCCTGCCCGAAACCACCGCGCCCGTGGGAAGGCCCTTCTCGTCATCAGCCTGCGCCGGCCAAGGGCCCCCGACCCCCCCCGCCGTTCATTTCAGCGTAGTACACACCACACACCACTCGAGGCGGTGGGCGGCCAACGTGCACGCATGGGTACACTACATGGAGGAGGGGGCTGATGAGTACGGGTACACTATGAGGGTAGGGTTCAGTATTTAGGGTTTTGGGGTTTAGGGTTAGGGTTTAGGGTGAGGGGGTGAGTGCAGCGCTTGCCTGGAGTTCGGGCACGAGGTGATGGGCGGCCGGGGCGTGGTACGGCGCCGCCGGCCAGGGCCCAAGGTGACAAGATATGATCCGATATCAATATGGGAGATCGATATGGGAGATCGATACGGGAGATCGGACTTGAATGGGATATCGACAGGGCCATCGATATGGAATATGGGTTTCGATATGGGATACGGTATATTGATATGGTCATCCTCCATATCGATATGGGATACGGTCTTATGATTTAGGAGATGACAGTATCGATATAGTCATCCTCAATGTCGATATGGGATATCTTGTCACTCTGCCAGGGCCTGGGGCCCGCGCGGCGGGAAGTGCTCAACACTATCTGACGGAAGGTGGGTGCCATTTACACCAAGAAACTGAGGTTGGCAAGCGTGTTGAATCCAAGAAAGATGTCACGACTCGCCAAACGTACTTACTAAGATACTATATATAGTACGCTTTACAGACAAGGCACTAGGCCATACCAGCGTAAAGTGACGGGTGGGCCCGGCAGATGATGCTCGAAACATCGGCGTTCAATTCAAGAAACGAGGGCGAGGGTTGGCAAATGTGATGAAGGAGGTGTTGAGGCCCGGCCAGCGACAGGTGCAGGGCGGCGGGGCGCGGCAGTGAGATGGTGACGGCGCGCGGGTGGTGCGTGTGTGTGGAGGTCACGCTATATACCGCAGGGTAAGGCCTTGACTATGTTCAAACCTGCAGAAGCAAGTGTGTACTCTGCTCACTTTCAGCCGGTTGTTCCTGAAGCCGCTTGAGTTATCGCGCGTTCGCGCCACGTAGAGCTATAAGCATTAACACTCACACACCTCAGAGACTCTACTTGAGTTGATTTTGTTTTGTTTTGTCACGGCCTTGCCGTGTGCTCCTCCGAGAAGTCGGAGGTGAAGTGGGGGCCCGGCTCGGAGGAGGAGAAGACCCGGGGCCAAGGCCGTTAGGGCTGTACTTGAACAAACCATCCTCGTAATCCTTGATTGGTTCCAGGGACGATGCGGCTGAAGTGAAGCGCCTTGAGCGGCTGGCAGTAAAGTTGAGTACAGCTGAGTAAAGTTGTCGGCTGGCAACGGGAGACAAGGCCTGCCAGGGGCGCGCCGCGGCCGCGGCCGCTGTTTAGGGACGAGTAGATACTGCCCGCCATGTCATCGATACAGGTTTCGAGCGCTCGTTTGTTGAGTTGCACCGCATGACGTGTCGAGCAATATCAATCTGCCAGGCCCCACCGCTGTTGTTGTTGCTGGAGGTGTTGGAGCGGCGGCGGGCGAGTGCGAGCGAAGGAGAGGAGCGGCGGGCGAGGGGAAGGGGAGGCTGAGAGGCAGGGCGGCGGTATCGGGTCCCGGCCGCGCCGGGGGGCGGGCGGCTGGCCAGCAGGCGGCACAGGGTAAAGAGGAGTGCAGTCATCGTTTTGGTATGTTTGTGTGTGTGTCGTCGCGGGAGTGCGGAGGGGTAGTGGGCGGCGTTCCGGTTGAGATCTGCTGCACAGAAACGGTTGTCGTTGTTGTAGTGATCTTCCTCCATCAGTCCTTCCTCATGGGAGTGTCCCATCACCCTCTCTGACTGTACCAAGCAACGACGGCACCCCGATTGAAAGCTTGAGCCATGTCCTTGAAACGCATGAGTTGCAAACCGACTGAACAGGGACAAAGCGGCTGGCAGTAAAGCTGAAAGAGGGAACGAGCGACCAGGGCAGGGAGAAAGATGCGGCAAGAGTGTACAGGTACACCGGTACACTAGAAACAACGGGTGACGGTGCGGCGGCGGGGCTGGCTTGACGCGCGAACACGCCCGGGACTCGCGTCGTCGCCGCACACAAGGCTTCATTCGTACTCTGCGCCTCGGTACTTACAAAGCGGGGCATGCATGCATTCCCCATGGGGCGCTCGCGTGGCGTGGACAACTAGCTACTACAGCGTTCCGGTGTTGATACAATCGTCCATACGGGGGCCGGGGCGAAAGCCTGGTGCCTCCTTATACACGCGGAAGCGTCTCTCTCACTATCTCTATCATCATGTTTGCGTGGGGTACGTGCTTGTTCCGTCGTGCGCGCGTGGTGCTTCAGCGCGTGGTGTCGTCGCAGGCTCGCCGTCGCCGCGTGGTGTGTTGCGCTTAGGTGTGGCGCTTAGGCGCGCTCGCCGCGGATGCGGCGGGCGAGCTGGATGTCCTTCACCCTGAACACCGAAGCGGTCTACAACAAGGAGGTTATAGATGGTCTGTCCATATGTGTCCGTCTCGTCCGTCACTCACTAGAGGCTTACACTCAGGCCGTCGTCGCTTTCGCTATCTTCGCCCATTCGCATTTGCCCATTGTCAAAGCCGTTGTGTCGCCCATCGTCAAAGTCA
>Ga0307489_10001336_pt1 | contig 16144 bp, 24 predicted proteins | sample SB12metaG_FD_202247 | JGI IMG/M metagenome (GOLD analysis project Ga0307489, IMG submission 202247) | Sea-ice brine microbial communities from Beaufort Sea near Barrow, Alaska, United States - SB 1.2 | ecosystem: Environmental > Aquatic > Marine > Coastal | place: USA: Alaska | collected... | reverse complement strand
GGAGATCTGGATTTGCTTGAGTGAATAGACGGTGGCTCACATAAATTACAGCGTAGATTAGCCTCCGAGATCCAGGAGGCTGAAAATATATGGGCGATGGTCTATTAACTGAACGATCGTGACCAGACCGCGCCTCGCGCCATCTCCATTTGCCCCCCACATCAAAACTGCGTAGACAGGTTGGCGAATGAAACAGCAAATTTGACCTCCTATGACTCAAGAACGTCGAGTAGGCAGATGTATGTTTTGCTAGCAACATTTTCGGCAATTTGGGCGTTTACGGAGCAACGGAAATGCCGGAAATTTGGGCACTTTCTCGCGTTAGTGCCTGTTTCTCTGGGCTGAGCGATAGGGTTTAGGGAACTGCTTTGGGGTTTTGGGGCTTAGGGTAAGGATTTATTGCTCAGGGTTTAGGGCTAAGGGTTTAGGGTTTTGACGTCTCGTATGAGCATTTTAAAACAGGTCAAGGGTGCCGTGGATCTCGACTTCAAAGGTCTCGGACAATAAGTAGCTACCTACTCGTACGAGCAGGCTCACTCGAGTGGAAAGAAGAGTAAAGAGAAAGCTACGAGTACGACAGTTACTCACTTCACCGCCACGCACCCGTCGCCCCGTCTGAGACGCCCCCGGATATATCACGAGGTGCGACCTGCCACGCCTGTCCGCGCCACCCAACCAACCACCTGCGTCGGACGTATTGCGAACCGATCCTGCGCCCCCTCAGCTCACTCCCCTTACTGCTCGTATCACTCGTATCACTCCTCGCATGAACTGCGCCCCCCTCGCTAACGCCTCTCGCTTATCCCCGCCCTTGCCGGCTTGCAGCGTGTCGCCCCACCGCTCTGAGCGAGCCGCCCTCGCCGCCGGCACACACCAAGACACGACCACCCCCTGACCCAGGGACACTTACCTGTATTCTCGTCTGGAAGTAGAGCGGTGCGGCCGCCGTCGCCGCCTTCCTCAGTCATGAACTCTCCCGCTGCCTCCCTCCCCCGCCGCGTCGTGCGCCTGGCGGGCGAGCTCGCCGTGCGGTTGGGCCGAGCCGAGGGAACCGAGGTTTTCGAGGACGAGCTAACTGGTTCTCGAGGTTTACTGAAGTCGAAGGGGCTGATAACCAACTTCCACCCGTTACCAGGAGCCGGACGCCCTGCCCATGCCGCTATCGCCTCTACTACTTCTGAGGTACAACCCGCCGCCGAGCCTGCCCCTAACCATCTCATCATGCGCCTGCCGGCCGCGCTCGCCACGCTGTTGGTCCTTGCTGAGGGAGACGAGCTTTGGGAGGACGAGGAGCTGTTCACGGGTCTACGGGAGCAGGGGCTGATAACCTACCCGTCACCGCCGCCGCCGCCGCCCACCACCATAATGTCCCACGCTCCTCCTGTCCTCATTTCCGCGGAAGACGTCCTAGAGGTTGGTTTGCAGCAAACACTGCCGCTGTTTCTGCTGGCTGAAGCAGGCTCGGTGGCGCGAAGGGAAGACATGATACCCGGGAGGGCGTACCATGATGAAGACGGGGGCTCGCTGGCCAGTATCCGAGACTTCTATGCTGACACTCCATCTTTTCTTCACGGGACAGGGCGATTCTCCGCGCTGATGAAGCCGTTGTTGGGCCGCCTCGCGTGCGTCAGCCGCTCGTGGAGGGCGGCGATCTCCTCCGCGCTGTTGCGCGAGCTCTCGCACAACCCCCCGGCGTGGCGTTGCTGGACCCGGGGGCTCGCCTCAGCGGCGGCGGAGGCGGCGGTGGACTCGCCTGCTCTCATGATCACCCGACAGCAGGTGGGCGAGTGGCTGCGGCTGGAGGATGCATTCTTTCTTGAAGTGACAAACTGTGATAGTGCCGATGGGATGTCAGGCTTCACGGTGGAGCAGCACGGAGCCCTTCTGTTCCCGACCATCGCATTCCAGCCGCCGCCGCAGACTGGCGTCTCCGGTGAGGGCGGATCCTCGACTGCAATCAAAGCCATATTACCCCCCACCAAGATTGGAGGGTACCCGGACTGGCCGTTCCACGACAGAGAGGGGTGCCCCACGCCGCCGGACAAGACTCAGTTGCGATTTGTGGCTCAGGTGAACCTCGCCCACATCAAGGGGTGCGCTCTTGCCAACGCGACCGGGCTCCTGCCGCGCAACGGCATGCTGTACTTCTTTCTCCAACCGGACTACATCGGTACCGATGATGCCACCATCGGCTATAACTCCAGTCAGATGTTGAAGTCGGTGCGTTGCAGCGTCATACATATCCTGGCATCGACAGCTGCAGCGTTGACAGCTGCAGTTTCTGCACACTCACTTGAGCAGACGTTTGGCATTCCACAACCGGTCACGTACAGCAGCACAAAGCCGGCATATGATTCTTTGACGCCGCCGCCCATGCTTTACCCAGGTGTGCACAGGGACGAAAGTAACGATTATCAAAGCTACGCGTCAAGGGCTGGGCCTGACAGGGCTGCTCCCCTCATGCTTGGCCATTGCGCACCACCGCTGTGGATGGCCGGCAGTCACAAAGATACATGTGGCGTCAATGCAAGAAAAGATGACGCTTTGATGGAGCATGCTGATTCGATCTTAGATGAGCTCTGGGACGTCGATAACAACGCTCCGTTGGACGATGAAGCTGACGGCGAATTTGAGGTGGCGCACGCGCAGCAGACGCTGGTGCCGCTCCTGCAGTTCAATTGCAAGAGTGATGATAATCTTGGCACTCATGGCCATTACGTGGTCTTCATGATCAGCAAAGAGGACCTTCAGGCCCACCGTTTCAACAATGTGTGCGCCTACGTGCAGTTGCAGTGGCAACACCATTTCTACGACGATGACTTCGAGTACCTGTAAGGCGCGTCTGACGACGAGTACCAGAGCGAGTCGTAGAGCGACTCGTACTTGATATGTTGACAATCGTAACTAAACATACATCACGAATGTTGTCTCTTGAATTCACGATGTTTCCCAACAATCCAAGTCCTGCTTCTCTTTGTTGTCGTCCGGTCGCAGCGGGAGCGCCCGGTCTAGCGCCCTGGCACCGCCGTCCTCCGCTTCAGCAACCATGCTTCTGCCGTATTTCCGCCGCGGCGGTGAGCGGCGTGCAGCCACGTGTTTTGATTGAGCCGTTGGGCACGGGCACCCGGCGGTTCTGCAGTGGGCGCGGCAGTACGACTGCCGAGAAAGTGCCCGAAATTCCCAGAACTCCACAGAACTGCTGCTATGTGAACCTCACCCGTGCGAGCGAAGTGGTTATGGCTGAACAGTCCGGTTCTGTTCCGGTGGTTGTGCCAGAACTTGTTCGCGCGAAAAACAGTTCTGTTGGGACACGGATTCAAACCGCAAGTGTTTACCACCGCCGGTCAGTTAATCAGAAGTCTACAAATTGCTGGTGTGCTCCAGATTGTGATAACTTTCGAGTACGTGGAAATAGTTTTTTCTTTGCGGAATATACGATATTAGAGCTACTCGGGAGCAGTTTAATGGAAATTTGGGTGTTTCCACGGGTGTTTTCAGTGGAATTGCGGAAAAGCAATTTGCCGGTGGCCCATCAGCAAAATGTGCTTATCCCTATTCGATATACGCCAATTGGTCTATTTTGATTTTCTCGACACCGAACGTCTTCTGTTTGAGAGTTATATTGGGAATTGGGTCCCGCTGGCTCACGAACCTGTTGGCATTGATTGAGTTTGGTTGGTGGCGGGGTAGACGGATGCGTGCGGGGGACTTGCAATCAGACGGTCTACAAACGACCAGGTACAAATTAGTAGCAGTGGCATAAGACACCTCCAGCCGCCCCGAAGCCGCCCCGCTTTCAACACCACGTCGACCCTCATCTCGAGCCCCACTTCCGACAGCATCCAGCCCCGCCGCTCCTGGCCTCAAGCCTCAAGTCTTATCTCGTTGAAATTTAATCTATGTGCCCTCAGCTTTAGCTCCAGACGTCTGTTTCGCTCGTCGCAGTCTCGTGGCTAATGGCTTTGGCCTGTTGTTGCTGTGCCGTCCTTTGTGATATGATACGACATCATCTCTTATGTGTCTTCTTACCACATGTCGACCCTGGCGTCCCGCACCACCGCGGTGCGCCCCTCGAAGCGCCCCTCGCTAGTGCCTAGCACACAATACCACACACGTCATCCTCTAAACCCTCATTTCTTGAGTTAAATGGCATCCTGTGACAAGGCAAGCACTATATTGAGTTCAATGGCAGCCTATGATGTGGCGAGCACCATCTGGCAGGCCCTACCCCTCGCCGATCAGGAACACCTTGGTGTAGGGACGCAAGTTGAAATTGAAATCAAAGTTTGAAAGCGGCTCATCATAATTTAGCATCAGGCGCAAAAGAGAGCACGATCAAGCGGGGGTGAATCCCGCAGCAGCGGCCTACCTTGGTGTCGTCGGAGAGGTCGTCGGGGTAGTCGCCGTCGCCCACCTGCGCCAACGCCGCGTCCGGCCCCACCGCTACAGCCTTACAATCAACCATTCGTCCGCCCTCAGTTTTTGGTACGCACGTTCTAGGGATAGTTTGAGTGGTTCCCGAGCCTTACTATGTGGAATCCGTCTTTAGCTGAACTTTATGCGCACTTTCAGGGGATGGTTTGAATAATTTACTCTCTTCTCAGCTCAACTTACGCAGATACAAGGAATGGTCGGAGTGCGTTGAGAGCTTTGCTATGTTCGTTCCCTTCACAGCTCAACTTCCGCACTTTCAAGGGATAGTCTGAGTGCTTTGAGGGCCTTCCTGTACTACAATCGTTTCCTTTGCAGCTTCACTTGCGCACTTTCCAGGTATGGTTTGTGTGGTATCAGGGGCAAAGTGGCGCAAGTGATGCTGGCCAAGGGAACGAGTTGCCAGGCCAGGGAGGAGGATGCGGCGAGGGTGTACGGGTACACCGGTGCACCATGTGCAAACAGTTAGGTTGAAGTGAGCAGAGAAGGAGTGGGCAGGCCCTGCCCATCGCCATGGCCGCGTCACCCAGCAGCGCCACCCACGTCTTGATGTCCGTCAGGCTCGTGTCCGGCAGACTGTTGGACGCCTGCTACCAGAGCCTTACCCTCATCCACTTTCCAGCTTGACGTGAGATACTTTTTGTGGGATACGTTGGGTGGTATCAGTCTTCAGTGACAAATCGGCTCAGGTTGAGCTGAGAAGTGGACGAGTGGAAGCCCCTGCCTGGAAAGTTCCCAGCGCGTTCTCCGTGGTGCTCCCAAAGTACCAGTATTCCATGTTGTAGGGCCGCAAGTGGACATTGAAAGCAAAGTTTGAAAGCGGTTTATCATATTTTCACTTCAAGCGATGTAGCCAAGCACGGTAAACCTGGGGTCAACCTGCAACGCCCTACCATGTCCTCCTCACCACTGTAGTACCCCGACTGGTCCAGCAGCACGTGCAGCTTGTGCACCTCCATGCCGCCGTCCTCGTACCGCAGCACCGGCCACCTGTCAGACAGTCAACCAGTCGTGTCTTCAGTCTAACGTGGACCGTGACATAATGAACGCGCATTCGGTGGGGTGACTCTGCTGTGACTGTGATGTGATGCGATGGTGACTCACTCTCCGGTGACCGTGCGGGGACTGTGCGGTACATACTGTGCTGCGACTGTGCTGTGCCAGTGACTGAGCGTGACTTGTTTGCTTGGCGCACCTGTGCCCCTTGGGGTTGGCCTTCGAGGTCCTATAAACGGCCGTCTCTCGGTCGGCGTCAGGCCTGGCGACGCCGGTTGTCTCCTCGTTGCCCCACATGTCGTCGTCGCCATAGCTGTCCTCATCGTCCACCATTTTCCCAACGCCCTCCGACCACTCCTTGGCGTCGTCCGCGGCGCCGGCGCGGGACATCTCGGGCGCAAACCCCGGCGGCGACTGAGGTGCGGCGGCGGCGTTCCATCGTTCTGCATGGCTCTTTGTGTTTGCGGGTGACGGCGCCGCGGCGGCGCCGGCGAGGGGCGCCTGATCGTCAGGACTACCAACATCAGCCCCGTTCCCCCCGGCCCCGTCAAGCGCCCCCGCGGCCGGCCCCCTCCTCATGGAGGCCACTCCGTCGAACCCCACAACGCCCGGCGGCGGCCCCGCCCGGAACACCACCGCCCCGAGCAGCTCCTCCCACGTCTCACTGTCCGCCACCCCGGTCTCGTAGAACCCCTTCGACGACTGGAAGTAGCAAAGCGCCTCCTGCGTGCTGGGGCCAAAGAACATGTCCTCCTCGTCCTCCTCGCCCGCATTATACCCCGCGTCCGACATGTACCGGTGCAGCGTGCTTAGGATGTACACGTCGTCGTCGCCGTTCTTGGTCAGCGGCCACTCCGCGCCGCGGTCCGTGCCATCGCCAAGCCACTCCTCAACGTTCAGCACCGCCGCCTCAGCAACCGCCGCAATCTCCGCCGCCGTCGCTGTTGCGTTATGCACTGGCGCCTTTGCAACCGCCGCCGCCGCAACCGCCGCCGCCGCCGCCGCCTTGACAACCTTGACCGGCACTGTGCCGTTCGCGGCGCGCCCCGGCGGCGGCGGTGGCGGCGGCTCCGGCGCATCCTCTATCAGCGCGTCGAGCATCCGCCGCACCTCGCGCTCTTCCTGCCGCCTCCCCCCCTCCTCCTGTGCCTCGTCTAGGCGCTGCCCCCACTCTTCCTGCCCCCACTCTTCCTGTGTCTCGCCGGCGGCGGCCCGTGCAACGGCGGGAGCGGTGGTGGCTGCGGCAGCGGTGGCATATGCGAAGGAGGTCACATCAAGTGACGCGGGGGGCGCCACCGAGACCGCGCGCAGCTCGTCCCGCAGCCGCCCCACCTCGTCCGCCAGCCCAGAGGGCCTGGCAGATATTGCTCGCCACGTCATAAGATGCCACTTAATTCAAGACACTCGGGTCCGAAACGCGTGTCGATCACGTGGCGAGCAAAGACTGCCCGGCCCTACGAGCCCTCGCACCTCCCCCAGTATGATGGCCAGGCGCTCGTCCTGCATGCTCCTCAGCCGCGCCGCCTCCGCCGCTAGTTCCTGATTTACGTTCGTCAGCCGCAGCCGCTCGGTGTTCCACGCGAGTTCTTTGGTGACTGACTCGAGGTGCGCGCCCTCCACGGCGTCGTTGGCCTGATGGACCAGGTGGCGTAGGCTCTTCTTCTTCCACTTGCGGCCGCCGCCGCCGCCGCCCGCCTTGGCGGCGACCGTACAGAGGCTGCCGCGGCGCCGCGCGTCAGCCGCGCCCGGCGCAACTGCGAATGCGCCTCCGCTCGTTGCGAGCGCCAAGGAAAGCTGGGTGATACTCGTATCGCGTGGGGCGGCGAGAGAGCTCACGCGCCCGCTCCCGCGCTGAGGCGAATATCGCGCACCCGAGAAACGCACGGCGGCGGCGCAGGACACCGGGCGGGGGCGGACCGCGCCATGAGACGGTGCCACCCGCGCCCCCGCAAGGGCGCCGACGACGGAGAGCATCCAGGAAGTTCGACCCTATCCAGTTACAGAATACACAAGGGCTGTGTCCGTGTCCCCCTTTCTTCCGCTCCACTCGCCAGTACGAGAAGCGTCGCTCGGCCGTTGGGAAGGCGTGACGTGCAGGTGCCGACAGACCTGCGTCGCCGGGCGGGGGTAAAGGCGGCCACACAGGGACCACGGGGGGGAACAGAAGCGAGGGAGGATTCTCAGATTCAGAGAAGGATTTTCTTTCTCTCGAACGTCGAAGACTTGACAAAACGTGACATGACGTGTCGATTTTCTGCCCGCGTGGCGCGTGCTGAGCGCGACACGCTACTTGTATGGGCAAACAGTCATAGCTTTCAACTTCTTTTAGACCGTGGTTTCAAGGTTTAGTTGTTTTAGGGTTCAGGTCCTGGCCGAACCCGATGAAATAAAGGGCGAAGAATGAGGTGGCAAGTTGTTTTGCGTGTTCTGTGGCGACCAACAAGAGGCGCCTGCGATCATCCCCACCATCTCACCCAGCGCAGGAGACTCGACACGGGCGGCGCACTCAGCTCCTGAGCCTTCCCGCACCCGCCCTCAGGATGGTGAGTGCCCGCGCAACACCCGGCGGCGGCGGCGGCAAGTAGCGCTGCAGCCGTATTTTGATTACCGTGGTGTCGAGATATCCATTCGTCTCCCTTCCACGCAACCCGCCGGCGCGGCGTTGTCTGTGTGCACTGCCGACGCTAACCGCGCCCGCCGCCCACTCACTCTCGCAGGCAAGCTGCATGTCGATGGCGGCGGCGCAGCCCCGCACTGTGCCCGGCAGGTGAGACGAGACTCGCGCGACAAAAAACCAAAAATGAACTGCGCCCGCCGCCGCCGCCATCCGTGCCCACACCCATCCACCGAGGTGGAGCCCACACCTCCGCGCCGGCGCTGGCGGCGCGGTTTTTGCGGGGCGCATTCCGCCGCCGGTCGGTCAACCTGTGCGTCGCTGTGGATGCGCCGCGGCCGCTACCGCCGCCTCCGTTGCTGCCTCCGTGGCCACGCGGCCCTGTGCCCACGCGATCGAGTGGACCGCCTCACCCCCTCCCCCAATATCCAACCCATCCGCCGCAGGTCGACCGCCGTCTTCGGCAAGCGGGTGCCCCAGGCGGCGGCGGGCGCGTCCCGCCGCCCGGTGCGCGGCGCCGCGCTGGTGACCCGCGCCGCGCGCGACTACTACGACGTGCTCGGCGTCAGCAAAGCGGCAGACGGCAAGGAGCTGAAGCGGGCCTATCGCGCGGCGGTAAGGCCACGCCACGCCCTGCCGTCAATCCCTCCATGACCCAAACCGAGCAGCGCGGTATCATGACGCATGGCCACGCTCTGGCGTGGATGGCACCGCGGCGGTAGCACCGTCCGGCTGGACCGGAGCCCTGGGTGTCGAGCACCTGCCTCGAAGCAGTGTTGAGTGCACCGTGCTGCCTTGCCAAGCGCTGCACTTGCCCGAATGACTAACTATTATGGCCGGTCTGGAGGTTTGCAGACACGAACCCCTGACCTCCGCCTGTCAAAGTCGGCGCTGTATCCACTCCACTGAGCTGTCGGATTGTCCTTCACCAGGACCGACACCCACTAATACCCACTGAGCTGGTGATTTCGGCAACACTTGGACTAATACCCACTGATACCCATTGAGCTGTTGGATTGGACGACACCGGGGCTGCTATTCCCTGAGGTGGTGGATATGGCGACGCCAGGACTGATACCCAGTGACACCTACTGAGCTGGTGGTTTGGCGACACCGGGACTGATACCTGTTGATACCCAATGAGCTGATTGGATTGGACGACGCCGGTCCCTGCTCCTCGGCGCGCAAGTTCCACCCAGATGTGAACAAGGAGGAGGGCGCCGAGGCCAAGTTCATGGAGATCTCCAACGCATACGAGGTGCTGTCTGACGACCAGAAGAAGGTGGGGCGCGGCAGATAACGCTCAAAACATCACGGGGGAGCGGCGTCTAGCTCTAGAAGCGAGGGCTGGTGAATGTGCTAAACTCATCTTTTTGCAATTTCTGGCGGGCCCCTAGAGGAAGGCGGTGTACGACCGGTACGGCGAGGCGGGCCTGAAGGGCGGCATGGCGGGCCAGGGGGGCGGCGGCATGGGCGGCATGGGCGGCCAGGACCCGTTTTCGAACCCGTTTGACTTGTTCGAGAGCTTCTTCGGGGGGGGGATGGGCGGGGGCGGGCAGCAGCAGCAGCGCGCCCAACGCAACCGCCCCACGCAGGCAGGGCCCGGCCCGGGCCCGGGGCCCGCACGTTACATCACCCATCACACGCCACTGTGCTCACTCTACCGCCACGCGATACCACTCCAGGTGTCATCACACTGAACACGTCCGCATGATGCCACCCACCTCCGGGCCCTGTACGCGGGGCGACGACGAGCGCTACGACCTCGAGATCGATTTCCTGGACGCGGTGTTTGGGTGCGAGAAGGAGCTGGACTGCATGCGCCTGGAGGTGGGGCCAGGGCCGGGGCCTGGGCCCACACCTTGCTGCTGACGTTGCACCGGTGCATTGTGCTGTGCGACCCTGCCTGGGCTTGTGCTCCCCCCCGCGTGTGCCCCGTGCCCCTGCTCCCCCTGCCCGTGGTGAAGTGAGTGTGCGGTGTGGAGGGGCCCCTGGGTGGAGGAGTGCAGCACGTGCACGGGCACGGGCGTGAAGAGCGGCACGCGGCCGGCGTCGTGCACGGCGTGCGGCGGCCAGGGCCAGGTCGTGGCCACCGTGCGCACCCCTTTGGGCAACTTCCAGCAGGTCACCACCTGCAGCGCCTGTGGTGGGGCCGGGGCCGGGGCCGGGGGCCGCCTCTCATCGACCTGACATCACGCTGGTGGCATTCAACTCAATCAACGAGGGTTGGCATGTGACAAAGTGCGTCAAAGTGTTACAGAGCAAAGCAAAAGCAAAAAGCATCGACCAATCACAGGCTCGGATTTTGGTTGGAACGGTTTGATCCGAGCTTGTGATTGGTCCATGCGTTTTGCTTTTGCTTTGCTCAGTAACACTTTGACGCACTTTGTCATATCTGTTGAAGGACGGGGCCCCGGCAGAAATTTCTCAAAACATTATGCTGGTGGCGTTTCAGCTCAAGAAACGAGGTTTGGCGAATGTGTCGAAAGATATTTTGAGCGATTTGTGGTGGGCCTTCGGCTATGGCGGGTCCGGGCAGACATTCACGCCGTGCGGCACGTGCGGCGGGGATGGGCGTGTGCGGCGGTCGAAGCGGATCAGCCTGCGCGTGCCGCCCGGAGTGGACGGCGGCAGCCGCCTGCGCGTGCGCGGCGAGGGCAACGCGGGGCGCCGCGGCGGGCCGGCCGGTGACCTCTACGTCTTCGTCAACGTGCGTGAGGACCCCGACCTGAAGCGCTTCGAGTCGGTGAACATCAGCTCCACCGTGACCATCCCGTACACGCAGGCCATCCTGGGCTCCACGCAGAAGGTGCGCACCGTGGACGGCTTCGTGGACCTCAAGATACCCGCCGGCGTGCAGCCCGGCGCCACGCTGCTCATGGCCAAGCGCGGCGTGCCCCGCCTGGGTAGGGCACCCAGGACCCGGGACCCGTGACCCGTGACCCGCGACCCATGACCGCCACCGCCGAGCTACATGTGTGAGGACCCGTGTTCAAACCGCCTGAATTCCGCGCTAGAAACTGACTTACGATGAACTGCTTTCAAGCTTTGCTTTCGATTTGAAGTAGCGGCAGTACAGTGGGGCACCCCCAGCATGCGCGGCGACCAGTACGTCACGGTCAAGGTCACCATCCCGCAGCGCGTCAGTGGCAGGGCCCGGGGCCCGGGGCCCGGGGCCCGCAGCCCGCCGCCCGCCGCCCGCCGCCCGCCACCGCGGGGGGCGGGGGGCGGGGGGCGCCCATAGCCTGGGAGGGGGGGGAGCACGCCGCAGGGGGCGCCGCACAGACCCATTTGTTTCCCCGTCATGGTCTCGCTCAGCTCCTAACTGTGGTGCCGTTTTGTCCCTGACACCACACATCTGTTTAATAAACAAACCTTAGATGGTAGGCGCGTATGCCATACACTAACAAATTGACCCATTGGACGAGTGGCTTGAAACGGCGGACGGGTTTCGTTAATGCTCACCATTTGAGAGCCTCGGGGCTCGATGAACTTAATACCCCCGAAAGATGGAACGTCGCGTTGCGCTTTTCTATCTGGGAGCTTTCTGATATGCGCTATACAAGACATTACCCTGAAACCACTAAGAGGTGCTGGCAGTTGAGCTGCACAGAAGAGGAACGAGTGTAGAGCTGCAAAAGGAACGAACACGAGGCCCTGCTCGGCGGCAAGGAGAAGGAGCTCATCGAGCAGCTTGACACCATGTAGTCATATCACCAACTCAGGGCGTCGAGGTGTTCGAGGTGTCGGAGGCGGAACACAATCGACAACAGTCGCAGTGGAGCTGCGTGCGATGTGTTGCCGGCATGTTTCCGCAGCACCAAGTAAAATAGCCGCAGTTTTTTTATAACGTAAATTCGAAACACATGTTTTAACGTCGTCCCCGCTCCGCTCCCTCTGCCAGCACTCACGCTGCACCGGTGCTCTCAATGTGTGTGCGCATGCACAGCATCGATTTGCATCTGGTTAGGTAACAAAAGTTCAACACAACGACGCGACACACCCGAAAACCACCCGGGGCCAGTCATGGTGGCTGCTGTTGGTTGAACGGTCACCATGTGAGTGCCTTGTTTGAGCGCACAACCTCAACAGACTAGCCAATAGCTTCATTTTTGAAAACCGTCACGAGGAGGGGGTGTTGAAGTGGTTTGCAAAGGTCACCACGCTGACGGGGGCGCCGGCCGGCGAAGAAGGGCATAACGCGCCGGTGCACGCACGCGGGGTGGCGCGCGGCACCACATCAAACGCCGCGCATGCAGGCTCACACACATCGGGCACTACGCTAAAACCACGCATCGAATGTGCCGAGTGCGCCATCTTCTGCTTGGCTATGATTTTGTGCCCTCCTCTGCCCCCGCATGTCCCACGCTACCGCTCCCGATGAGATCATTCATAAAGAGTTCATCGCCAAGATGCAACAGCCTATTGAAGTGCTAATCTTCGGCGTCAAAGCTCGCCCCCGCCGCCGTCGTCGCGAAACACCTCGGCCGTCAGGAACTTAAACAGGAAGTACGCGGCCGCCAGCAGCACCGCGCCCAGGAGTAGATACAGCGCGTGCTGCGAGTGCGGCTGTGAATGCTGCGAGCCGTACGGGAACTCCGCCTCCACGGAGGAGGAGGACCCGGCCCCGGCCCCGAACGCTGCGGCGGCCCTTGCCAAACCCTCGCTGTCCCGAGCCCAGTCCGCGCCAGCCTGTTCCACCGCGTTCTCAAGAGATACCATCCGACTCTGGACGTCCCCGCCACGCAAGTCACTCGCCGCCAACCTCCGCGCCTCCTCTTCTGCCCCCTCCACCTCCTCAGCCTCCTCTTCAATAGCCTCCTCAGTCGCCTCGGCTTTGTTCTGGTGCAGCCTCTGTTCCGCCACCTGAGCCTCGGCCTTATTCTGCTGCAGCCTCAGCTCGGCCACCTTCGCCGCGATCTGCCGCCGCTTCGCAGCCGTCGCCGCGTCGTCCACCTTGCGCGCCGGGGGGGATGCCTCCTCAATAGCCTCCTCAATAGCATCTGTCGCCGCGCCAGCCTCGCCGCCGCCGCGCTCGCCCATCCTCGCCTCGCCGCCGCCGCGCCCGCCCATCCTCGCTGCGGCGCCGCCGCGCCCGTCCATCCTCGCCTCGCCACCTCGTCCGCGTTCAGCCGCTGCACCCACCTCAGTCTCCACCGCCTCCCCCTTGGCTGGCACTGGTTTGTTCTTGCGCAGCTTCCGAGGCGGAAGCTGAGTCGTGGGACGAGGGGATAATGGTTCAGTTGGAGGGTTGGTGTCCGAGGCGGAAGCTGAGTCGTGGGACGAGGGGATGATGGTTTAACTGCAGTCACAAGTTGGTGTGTTTGGTGGGGTTAGGTGAAGAACCCCGAGGTGTCGGGCCGGGATCACTCACTCACCTCACTGCCAGCCAGTCCCAGGCTGCCAGGCTCGATTTCTACGAGTTTCACCATTTGTTGGACGACGGTCGGCTGTGTGGTACCGGTGCCGGGGGCTGGGAGACTCACGCGTCGCGTGGACGCGGGGACGCCTTCGAAGGGACCTGGCGTGTTCGGGATGCGCCAGGGAGTGGCGTTTTCGTGGGGAGCTGTGACACTAAGGGATCGTGCGTTCGACTGAAGTGCAGTTGAGCAATCCGTTCTGCGCCGGTCCAAGAGCAAGAGGTGACCTAATCCTAACTAGGTCACCTCCGCCCACCACCGCTAGAAACTGAGAACTACGCGCTTGGCGCGGCGTCGGTGAAGGTGCCGGTGGGGGGACCCTACTTTGCAGGTCCAACAGGGGGGCATAAAAGTGGATAAGGGTCTGTGTATGGACAGAGGACGTGTACCGGTACACATTTCCGCTCATCAAATCTCAAAATCGAATCGTGTAACTAATTGAAGTGAAATATCGTATGGACAAACGACCTAAAACGGCGTTCCATTAAAGCGCGGGTTAAGCTTGGTCGACTCTCGACCAGAGCCTTATCCACGTTTATGCCCCCCTGTTGGACCTGCAAAGTAGCTAGTACAGGATCGTCTGTTGTCAAATAAACAACCTCCCCAGTCAAGAAGCTGAACGCGCTCCCTGCAATTTGGCGAATTCCGGAACGTTGAATGGGGGCATTTAGGAGCAGCATCTGAAGACGCCCTCTCTTTATCTCCGGCACACAACGGGGCGCCACATGATGCTCCGTGGAGCGGCAGCCGGGTTAGCGAGGGCGGCAATATCGCCCCCCGCACGCACACTCGCCTCACCCGTGCCGTCCTCCGGTTGCGCGGCGGCGCTCGGCTACCACACCAGCATCTTCGCGCGCCGAACCCCCGGGGCGAATGTGTCCAGATGGCCGACAGGCGTGCTCGGGTGCCTCGCCGTCGACAACTCCCCTGCCGCCGGCGCCGCCGCCGCGGCCGCCGCCGCCGGCGGCCCGTCGAGGTCGGGACTCCTTCAAAGTGCTCCCTCGCCACGTCATTCTTCTCAAGGTCAGCACATAAAACCCTCCTCCGTTGAGTTGAAGTGTCACTCTATGATCTTCTTTCAACCCGACTGTTACTCGGAGGGCCGCCACCGCCACCGCCGCCGCAGGCGCCGCGGCGGCCCCGTCGCTTCTGCGCCACTCCCGCAGCTACGGGTCGAAACCGAAGGGTAAAAAGAAGAAGAGGATTACTGCGGAGGAGGAGCTGGCGTCCATTGAGGAGGCGGTGAAGCAGGCGGCGGTGAAGCAGGCGGCGCAGCATCGCGTGGGGGATAAGATCCTCGCCGAGCAGGTGCGGCTGGTGCTGAGGACCGGGCGAGAGGAGGACGACGAGGCAGGGGGGCTTATGAGTCAGAAAAACGACTCGAACCCACAACGCAGCACAATTTATCTTCAGGATGGATACTACTACCGACGGACGCACGCGACTCGGCTCGTGTCGTCGTGTGGTGGAGTACTCCAGACCGTCGTACGAGTATGTGCACGTACCCTCGGCCTGATTGTGGTTTTTCGTCCACTCAACGACGGTCGAGTCGATGTTTTCAGTGACCCTCCTGCGAGGACGACGAGGCCAACGACGACGGGGACGCGGATGGAGAGGGCGGCGCCTCAACTCGTGCCCGGCACGTTCCGGCGACCACACACCAGGTGGTGTCGCTGGCGGTGGCGCTGCGGCACGCGCGGGATGCGGGGCTGGACCTGGTGGAGATTAACTCGAGCGTGGATCCCCCGATATGCCGTCTCATGGACTATGATAAATGGGCCGACGACAAACGCCGCAAAGAGAAAGAAGAGAAGGACAAGCTACGCAGAAGACCTGTCGAGGAGCGGCGCGCGGATGTGTTCAAGGAGCTAAAGTTGACGGCGCGCATCGGCACCGGCGACCTGGAGGTCAAGGCGAGAACCGCGAACTCGTTCATGGACAAAGGGTACAAGGTACGGCGGTGCAGCGAAACCCCGGGTTCACCGCGCTTGGTTGTAGCGCGTTCAAGCTAATTTATGGTGAATTGCTGCTATCAAACTTTGCTTTCATTTTTAACGTGCGCCGCTACAACACGGTGGGCGCGCGCATCGAGTTCAAGCCGCAAGACGGGGTGAATCGCCAGCAGCGGCCCCAGGCAGGCGAGATTCTGTTCAAAGAGTTCTGCAGCCATCTGCAGCCTCACAGGGTGTTGACGGAGGGGAGGATGGCGGGGCCCAATCACATGGTCATACAGCTCGCAAGATTGGAGAAGAGCTCCCAGTCCAAGAAGCAGGACATTGCCAATACGGAGAAACAGAAGGCGGAGGCGGCGGCGGCGGCGAGCAAACCCGTCGTCCGCGCCGCGTTCGCTGCCGGGTTAGCTGCCAGCGGCGACGGTGGTGGCGGCGGCGGTGGCGGGGGCGGCGGCGGCAGCCCCGAGGAGATGGGCGCGGCGGAGGCGGCCGTGACGGAGCAGGGCGCCGCTGTGAGGTGGGGGGCACTCCCTGTGCGTCATTCTCGTCACCTCATCCATCACGTTATGAACCCTCGTACTAGAGTAAACTGAGTGACGTCACATGAAATATGACCAGACGAGCTATGACGTGGCGACGCTGGTCACTGAGTCACTTCTCCACCGCAGTTTACATTCCTCGTTTCGGAATCAGCTTGGTATTATCATATGACGTGGCGACGCACGTCACGT
>Ga0307489_10001334_pt1 | contig 16152 bp, 13 predicted proteins | sample SB12metaG_FD_202247 | JGI IMG/M metagenome (GOLD analysis project Ga0307489, IMG submission 202247) | Sea-ice brine microbial communities from Beaufort Sea near Barrow, Alaska, United States - SB 1.2 | ecosystem: Environmental > Aquatic > Marine > Coastal | place: USA: Alaska | collected... | reverse complement strand
TCACAAAAAAACAGCTGTAGAGGGCAGCCGTGGATGCGGCAACGAGGGGTGCGTGGTGCTATGTCAGAGGCACGACTTCAAGCTGTGCGTGCGCTGCGAGACCAAGCAATCTAATTGTCTATATAAAAGATAGCAATTTTGAACCGTACAACATGTCAACCCTGCCCCTCGTGTGCGACGCGCGCGATTCCGAATTCCATACACTCGAGATCGTCGCTCACGCGTCTGAGTGTCACAACTGTGAGAACGGCATATGTGAAGACCCCGTTTCTTTGGAGCCGGTGACGTTCCCGGCGTGGCGGAACACAACAACTGGTACGTGTTGGTCTCGAGAGACGGTACGGGGCGTCGTGGGCGACAACGCGCATCCGAGGGACCCATTAAGCGGACGGCGGTGGAATATCCCACCGGACAAATGGGACGTCAGCGAGGTTATTGAGCTCAGATTGGAGGGGCTACACGAGGCCGCTGTCTCGTTGTTCGACCGGACGCTAGCGCTCGCGTCGGCCTGGCGGGTGGGCGACATCATTGGGCTCCACAGTGTGGGAATGTGTAGTGAGGCGGAGAAGTTACGAAAGTTCACCGAAAAGCTCGCTCGGTGGAACATCGACGAGGTGATTGCGTTGCACGAGGTGGGACTGTGCCGTGCGGCGTGGGTAACGCATCTGGACACGCTCATGTACGTGACAAGTTGGAGCGCCTCTGATGTGACCGTCCTGCACACCGCTGGGCTGTTTCGACAATCTAGATCGCTCTTTGAATGGACATTGACAATGGCACGGTGGAGCGTGCCCGAAATTATCACGATGCACAGAAGGGGCCCAAGCCAGGCAGCTCATCAGCTATTTGGGACCACTCTGAAGTACTCCGTATGGGATGAAGGCGACGTGACGTTGTTGCGAGAGGCTGGTCTGCAAGCAGAAGCTAACAAAACGATCAGAAAGTCGCGGCGGAAGTTGTGCATGCATGCCGGCAGCACACCCCGTTTGGGTGCGTGAAATGAAAACTTTTTTTTGTTTTGAAACTCGTGACTCTGATAAAAAGAATGAAAAAAGAAAAAACGCCTAAAACTAGTGCTGAGAGCTACTTTACTGTATTTGCCACGCGTCAGTTGTCTAAGCAGCCGTTCGCTAGCGCCCACGCCACCACCTCCAACTGGCCGGTTTTAGTCGCATGATAAATGGTATCCAGGCTCCACGGGCAGTTGTTTTCCCGCAACCACCGTAAGACGTCCAGGTGGCCGCCTTTCGCGGCGTACGCACAAGTCCGCCACCCCCACTGGAAGTTGCGCTTGCGCAGCCACTTGAGTACATTCAGGTGCCCGCCCGCAGCAGCCGAAGCACACGTCAACGGTCCCCACGGCTCACGCAGCAGCCAGCACTCAACCCCCGTCAGCCACGGGAAGCACTGCTCCAGCAACCACTCCAGCACGTTCAGGTGCCCCCCGCGAGCGGCGCACACGATTGTCAAATGATCAATATGTACGCCGTTGTTGTGCAGCCAATGCAGCACCCCCAGGTGGCCGCCCAGAGCGGCCAAGCCACAAAGCGTGCGTTCTTCCCAGGGACAGGCGGTGGTGAGCAGCTGTTGCAACACCTCCAGGTTCCCGCCCAGAGCGGCGTGTGAACAGGCTGTCGTAAAACTCAGTCTGGTGAGTGCGTTAATCGAGGATTGGGGCACTGACGGAGCGCCGATATCGGTCAGCGTGCCCGTCTCCGCGGGCGGGTCTTCCATCTTCACGTGCTTGGCCCACTGCATGAGCGCGGTCGACGCCACCGCCGCCGCGCATCCGCGATCCACCCCTGCGAGCGACGCGAGGGCCTTGGGCCCGAGAAGCACCAGCACTTCCTGCAGCACGAGGTCAGGGCACGTCTCGAGCAGAGAGACGAATGGAGGCGGCTGCTTACGCTCGGCCATCGCGTTGGGCGTGCGTGCGTGCGAGCTGTGTTATGGTATGGTGTGCTTCACCCTATTCACGGGAGTGTGCACCCCGCAACACCCGGGTGTGGAGAGCACCGGGACATAACTGCCGAGGCCGTCAACTGTTAACATTTAGATAGCAATTTTGCCGTGTGAGGAAAATATGCATTGATATATCGCGAATATATATATGACGCGTTTTCGACGACTGGACTAATTAAAATGAGTGTCAACGCGGAACCAGGGTTGAAACGCGGCGAGCCCGAGCGGACAAAGTGCGACAGGAACCCTGAGAAACAACCAGACGACGATGTAAAATGCACTGAAGACGAGTTTTACGACGTCATCTCTTGGCAATGTTATGATAAGGAAAACGCATTCGAGACCGACGACGCGAATGGACACCCTTTTTGTTACAAAAAGAAAGGACTTCAAAACGTGGTCAAACATAGCCGCCGCGTGGTCCGGGACCCATTGTCAGTAGACTTCAGTGGGCGCTATCCGCACAATCGTTTGCCGATAACAGAAAGTGATCTCAGGAAGTTAGTAGGCCCCGACGAGGAATGGGGGAAAGATTGGCAAGACGTCTGGTGGTTCGAGGATTTGAACAAACTGCGTGGTTTTTATGAGTTTCACTTGCTCGGTGAAGTGGAAATAAATCCCTTTGATGATCCGCTTTCAATTATAAAGGCTACCACGAAGATGAGAAATGATTTTGAAAGAAGGCTACGTCAGCGCGTAAATAATAACGAGTTTGACGACGTGAACGTGCGTGTACAGGGGGATTCGACGGGTGATCGCATGGATGCCAGCACCGGATTAATTATGGCAGCACAAGCGGGACTCCCCGCGGTCATAAATATTTTTGCTGAGAACGGCGCCGACGTAGACGCCGCCACCTATGAAGCGGCAAACTATCTTGGTCCCGGAAGCAATACCGCGCTTCACATGGCCGTCAATGTCATGATGTTGGCTGATGAGTTCGCTGAACGTGGCGAGTACCACCAGACCTATATGAGTGTACAGCGTAGAAAGCGGTATGATGAGCAAATGAAACGTGTTTTGGATTGCGTGAGCCAACTGATATACCACGGAGCGGATATCGATTTGAAAAATAGTGCAGGATTCACACCAATCATGATAGCGTGCGGCGCGCAAATGAAAGAAACTGTAGTGTGGAACGAATTCGGCGAGGGCATCTTGAATGACGACGTGCTGGACTGGCGCTTTGAAGCGCTTCGTTTGCTGCTGAAAGGGGCGGTCCTTCAAGATACGAACCCCAGCACGACCGGCGTCAACGCTACAGATAACACAAAGCAAACCGCGCTTCACCACGCGTGCAGGCATACTGATGAAGTGGCGGTAGAATTGCTATTGTCTCAAGAAGGTATTAACAAAGACGCGCAAGATGAGAAGGGCATGACGGCGCTTCACCGCGTGTGTAACGTGAAGGCGTGGTCGCATAAATGTGCTGAAGATTCCTTTCGCCAGCTCGAAACGCTCACGTTGTTGCTTAACGGAGGTGTACTTTGGACGCCGCGTGATGAGGACAACAGAACTGCGCTTGATATGTTAAAGGTTCCGCTCACTGAGCAGGACATCATCGACGTCCGCTTTGGCGGCTACTTTGGCGGTAGGGAGCATGCGTCGGAAATTAAAGAAACCCTGGAAATCCGTCGTCGTAGTCTTTTGGATGTATGGTCGAAGTTCCAGCGGCTGCAGTGGGAAGCGCGCAATTTACGCGCGTCAACATGTGCACGGCTCGCTCCCTCGGGACGAGATGTCTGCGAAAGCAATACCGATTGCGAGTGGTTTGATGATATGGGTGGATTGTGCGGTTTACGTCAAGGCCATTAAACGTAATTGAAAATGGATCTACCCATGGATTTGTGGGCACTCGTCGCTGAGAAGTGCGACGCTTGCACGGGCGAGGCACTGAGAGAAGTGTCTCGCGTGTGCAGAGACGCGGTGAACGCCGCGCGTTTAGAGCCTACGGTCTCGCTCCGAGTAGAAAACTTTCTCGGCTCAATTGCTATGTTAAACTGGGCAGTTGAACGCGGGTGTCCGCTTTCAGCGAAGACTTTCGCGCGAGCCGCGCGATGTGCTTCGCTCGACGTGTTACGTGAGCTGAAGAAACTAAAATGCCCGTGGAACTCGCGGGTATGTGTTTACGCGGCGCTCAGAGGTCGCGTGGACGTATTTGAATGGGCCCGCGAGAACGGCTGCGTCTGGAATTCTTTGGTATGCGCGGCGGCACCGGAGCGTGTGAAGTTGAGGCAAAAACTGGAGACTCTAGAAGTTTGTCCTTGTAACGGGCTTTATCATCTACTGCATATAAAGAGGGTCAGTTGTGAGGTTATAGTCTAGGGGCATGGAAATTAAAGTTGAAAACATGGTTCGCCGGGGGTTTGACGAGCGCAAATCGTGGACCACCGTGCAGTTTTACGAAGAGGGAAGCGCGACCCACCAGGCTTTCAACCACGATTATTACGGCTTGAAAAAAAAGGGCAAAGATTCTTGTAGTTTCGTCGAGCACGTGCAGCAGGGGCCCGCGCTTTGGTTTCGGGGATCGCGGCCGGGTGGTCTGCCACCCGGGCGAAGAATCAGACAACGCGAGCAGCAATTGTTTGCCGAGGCGAAGGAAAAGGGAGAGACAGCTTTACTCACGCATCCCTCTCTTGTCATGGCGCACGACATTTTCAACAAAAATCAAAAAGAGGGACAAGAGGGGGGCGCGAAGGATTTCTTGCTTGTATCGCCCTGGCAGTTTTTGAGTACGCTCAAGTATTCAAATAACGCCAACGCGGAGATATCTTTCAAAACATTCCAATGCGCTCGCATATTGAGCGTACAGTCTCCGAATTTCGAGCGGACTTGGGAGGCCGACGGACAACCGGTGCGCGATTGGCCCAGATGTTCTCTCTACAACTCGCGTTGTGACAGTACTCAGGAAGACGACAAGCAACATTATTTTCTCAACATCGACATAGACGGTAAACACTGCATGACGGACGACGAGACAAAAAGAAAAGATGGCAAACGAGTTATGGGATTATTCGAAGAGGGCCATGAAGGGCAGGAATCGCGTCTCAAAATAATCGGGTTCTTCGTGAAACAAGCTTTCGGCGAGTTGGGTTTTGACGTGCAGGTCACTTGGCACAAAAGCATCGGGTGGAAACCGTCGTGGCGCGGGTACGCGGTGGGCGCCGTGTTCAAACGCCCTTCCGACGCGAAACAATTTATGAGAGATATGGTCATTTCCAAACTCAAGATTGACTACGCGTGTTGGTGCGATTCAGAAGACCAGTGGTCGAAAATCTTGGACGATTCTCCGTACTGCGCGGGAGTGGACAGGTGTCTGGGTTCCGCGAAGTTGGATTCCCACAATCAGTCGGGCATGCGTTTTCTGAACACGAGTCCGGTGGAAGGCGTATCCGACACGCCTCTGTTGAAACAGTTCCATAAGTGCCCGAACGAATACGTCCTCAAGTGTCTCGGTTGGATATACCCGCGCGAGTGCATTGACGCAGTAAAAAACGTGTTCGTGGAGATGCCTCGATCGACGAAACCGCCGAAGAGAAAGACGCTTGCCGCGGCGACAGACGTGGCGTTCGCGGTCAACGGGTCCCGCGAGGTCGAGGAGGTCATATCGCGCTCACTCGCGCGCGATAACTTAGCGGAAAATTGGACGGGAGGTCAGTCAGTGAGATTCAGCGACAAGTGGGTAGAGATGCGCCCAGCGCCAGGAAGCATGTATTGCGTGTACCTTGAGGGCGGGTCGCACAATTCAGACCCCAGTAAAATGGTGTTCAGAGTGGAATTCAACGCCGAGAACGATCTTCGCGGAATACATTGGTTGAAACAAAGATGTTACTCGTGTAACAATACGGACAACGGCGAAGTTTTCAGGAAAGTGTGCCCGGTGGCCCACGAAGACGTCGCGTCGCTAAAACGTTTGTATTGTCCCGAAGAAAATCAACCCAAAGTAGCCAAGAAGCAAATCAACGAGCACGTGGTGACTGGCGTTTTTATTGATTTCGAAACGTCTGACTAATAAAATAAAATCACTTCTTACCGCACGCGACACGGGGTTTTGGCACTATAAAATGGAAAAAATACCGCTGTGGATGGGGTGTGTCGGTTGCGGCTCTTTTGGATCAATGAGGTGCCCTAGCTGCCACGGCCCGTTGTATTGTTCGACTTCCTGCATGAACGGCGCGCGGAACCGGCACGGCCCCGAATGCAGCCCGCGTCGCCCGTGGCAGGGCCCCGAGGATACCTTGGGCCGGGAAAGGATCATGCGATGCATCTGGCAAACAATTGAACGGTCATCCAAATTCGTCGCGTCAGAGCAATTGTGTCGCAACGTCACTCGCGTGGATGACGCCATGTATCGGCTTTCGAGGACAAAGGAGGAATATTTCGATATAAAAACACTAAAAGCACGATTCATTTACGTCGGACGTCGCACGATGTTAATCGGCGAATCGACTTAGGTATCGATCGAGGGCCGCGAAAGAACGCAAAATTGACTGATTTTCGGTCGTGTCTTTGTATCCAGTTCCGTTAGTTTCCTCGAAATCCGCACGGTTACCATCTTTCCTTAATTCAAACCGGTCTTTTCCGGCATGGTAAACGGTGTATCCGTTACCGATATTGTGAGGAAAATCGAATTTGTTACTAGGACCGAATCCTGCGAAGCCCTGATGCTTCGCGAATTTTAAAGTCGCGTCGCGTGACAAAGACCTCTGTGAATCCCCCGGTCGAAAATTTCCATCCGGAGCCGTGTTTCCGAATTTGTGAGTGTTGTTTTGGCTGTCAACGAGCTCATATTTATCATCACTTCGGGCAGCAACTCGCCAATTCTGGTGCGATGCGGGCTTGGCAGGGCCGTTATAGGTGTATATGTACGCCACTTGGGTATCATCGTCGTTCCCAGTTGTTACCATATCGCATGTCTCTGCTTGAGTGAAGTTAGTAGTTAAGCCCGCTTTCTTCCAATCTTCTTTTGTTTTGTAGCTGATGAGCACAGTGGTCTCAGATGCCTTTAAGTTCAGTAATATAGCGATAGCGCTTAACGTCTCTTCAGTAAAAACAAGGTCGTACATGTACACGTGTGAATAGTGAAAAACTTCCCACGTAGTCACGTCTTCGTTGATCATAGTGCACCAAGGATCTCTCAGCCGGATGAAAGTGTCGGTGCCCCTCAGCGCGTCTAAACTTTGTAAAGCTAGTTTACACCTTTTCTTGTCTATCTCCACACCAACAGACTGAAACACCGGCAGTTGTAGCATCGCGTGTATGACCACCTTTCCGTTGCCGCTTCCAATGTCGAGAAATGTAGACTCTTTTGTCACCGAAAATGATTTATCTTTTGTGAGCAGCAAGTCAAAGAGTGTTTGCATAGAGGTTGCTGTCATTTCGCCATAGGGCGCACTTTTATCCATAATTCCAAGTTCTGCAGTTCCCCTTCCGATATTGATACGGCGGTATGCTTTTTTGATCATGTTTTTGGTATCGTCGTCCGAGTCATCGTAATCTTCGATTCCATCTTCGAATTCCGAACCGCTGCCGTCGTCGTCGTTGTCGTCGTCGTTGTCGCTGTCGCTGTCGCTGATGTCTTGGCTGTGTTCATAATTTGGGTCGTCAACTTGTTCGTCAACCGACTCTTCTTCCTCTTCCGACTCTTCCGACTCAGACTCCTCTTCGGCGTCCACCGGCATATCATTATCAACCACTGGAAACGCGTTGTCTGCCTCTGGCATAGGTGCTTCGTCGTCTGATTCGTTGTCGCCTACGTCTGATTGGGTGTGCCGGATATCTTCCTCTGGTTCTGGTGGGTCCTGCATTTCCTCATCTACTAGTGGTGCTTCGTCGCCTCCCTCTGCTTCGTCGTCTGTCTCTGACGGTGGCATTCCCTCCTGTGATTGGGTCGGCTGGATAGCTTCCTCAGAGTCATCCTCTTCCTCTGATTCGTTCTCTCGCTCCTGTGATTGTGTATGCCGGATATCTTCCTCTTGGGTATGCCGGATATCTTCCTCAGATTCGTTCTCTTCCTCTGATTCGTCCTCTTCCTCTGATTCGTTCTCTTGCTGTTGTGATTGGGTATGCTGGACATCATTCGACATTGTGATAATAATATTTTTTCACACCCCCTAATATATAGTCGAACTGGTGAACTCTATTTATTCATTTATTGACGCACATGACTTCAGTCGATCGCGGTTTCGCGTTGTTCCAAAGACTGGCGGAGCAGTGTTTTGCGGAGGGCTACCTGCTTCGCGCGTGTGATTGGTTCGTCACAAGACCGGGCTCTCGGCTGTATTTGGTGCACGTCGGTGGGTACTTTTTCGACCGACCCGCGGCCGCTGGCGAAGACTTACAAGATTGCATTAAACAATTTAAGTTCTTCGAGAAAGCACGCGAATATCCGGTGGGCGACCCAGTCGGGTTTAGACACCCTACTTCAGGCAGTATATACTTTACCAATCCCGTTCCAGACGATTTTTGTTAACGCATGAAGCGGATTATCTATGACGAGGATGTGGATGATGACCTCGTATCACAACTCATACGAGAAACCCTGGTGGCGACGACAGGGGTGGCGAAAGACACGTTTGCTTTTCTCATAAACCACTCATCTAACGCGCTCCACTCAAAAAGTCGAGAGTGCGCCGCGAATCCCACGGCCGAGAGCTTGTTTGAATGGCTCTCAGATTTGGCAGTCAATATTTGCGACGTCGACGCGCGTCGGGTGTCTTTAGACGCCGACCAACTGTGGGTTTCAAAAAAACTCGTGTTCAACCTTGCAGAACTGAAAAAATACAGACCCGCGTTGGTGGATCAATTAGTAGAATCAAGCGATCGTTTATTCACGAAAACGCGGAAAACGGGCGCGTCGAATGACGCTACCGCTTTGAGTGGTTATAGGTACAACGAGGGGGTAAAACGCACGTTGCAAGAAATTGATTTCGCGGGCATGTTTGTGGAGTATCTCTTTTTCAACATTCCGTTTGGTTCTTATTTTAAGAATAGTCGCGATTTCATGAGGCAGTTCCTAAGCTACTGCAGGGCTCACGCGAAGGATGTGCATATCTTGGAGTGCGTACACGAGAGTGTTGTGTTTTCTTGGAGCATGAAATTCGCGGCCGACGGTCCGCACACAAAGGAACCTTGGAATCAAACGTGGCGGCAATTCACAGGAAGGTTCGCGCAGAACCAAAAGAACATGGCAAACATCGGCGAGGAACTGTGCTCGTTTAAAGGACAGAGACACCTCGCGTATGACTTCTTCGACGTCGTTGATCTGCACACTAAAAATAACGTAGACGGTCTTCTGAGTTTGCTTTCTAAAGGAAAAATAGCGAAAGGTCATCATCATCTAGCCAAGACATTTGTCGCGGGGGCGTGGGTTTTTGGAGCTGGCAACAACCGTTTGCGGTCTTGGTTGAGTCTTCAAAAGGGTTGGAGCCACCTCTGCAAATGGACATCGTTCGTAGTCGTGTACGCGGATCCTGTTTTCCTGGACGCGGAAAGCCGTAACATCAAAACAATAGCAAAGCACGCGGACCCGCGCTTTGAGAAACTCAAACTTTTCTTTTCAGTCGCGGCGCTCGTTCACGACATGGCCGAGGCGTTTGACTGCTCGATGGCTACTTGGTTGCACGTCGCGGCCGGCGCCGATTCAACGCAGCTGTTGGTTTTGAAACCGAATCTGCGACACGTTGTTCGTCGCGTCGCGCGTAACGCTAAAAATCTCAGACCGTCAGAGAAGGTATGTCAAGCGGTGCTCGACAGCGCAGACGCGTTTGTTCAAAAAGCAGCGGAAAAAGCAAAAAAAAACACGGTTCATCCTCAAAGGGTCATGCGCGAATCCTGCATTAAACGTCCTTTTGACGGTTGTAAAACAGAAATACTCTCGAAGTTGAAAGCAGAGGCGTGTGTTTCGGAATTGGATCGGTGGCCAAAAATTGTCCAGAACGCCGAGAACAAGACTATCTTATGTTTCGAGCACGGCGGCGCGGTTTCTTGGATAGACGCGTTGTACACCACGCGAACACTCTGGGACCAAACCCCGCCCGAGTCGGTCTCCGTTTTCGGAACAACTCGTGAATTTTTCGTCGTGATCTGTGATGAAACGTTGCGCGAGCTCTTGGCGAGCGATGAAACAATACCGCCGTTTTACGATCATCCGCTAAGTAGTTTGAGAAACATAGAATCCGTTCACCATCCGCTATGGAGCGCTAGGCAAGAAATGCTTGAGCTTTGCGTGTAATTAACGTTAGTCCGTTTCATATGGAATTGAGTTCATTGTCTATTATAAGAGCTCGCTTGTACGCTTTGTCGTCAAGTATCACGCCTTCCATAAATACGACCGCGAGCCGTGAGCACTGCGCAGCCATAGCCAACACGAATAAACATACGCTGACCTCAATATTGTCTATAATGCCCGGATGTTGGTCATCCTCAGTGTTGCTCACGAGTGAAACGATGCCTGCGTAGGAGAGTGTAATGAATAAACAAGAGACGACTCGGACCGACATGGGTCGGATGCGCGCGTAGATGAATGCCGCGTTGACCAGAGGGTCAGCCGCACATATCGCCGCCGAGACAAGGCCCAAATCCTGCGCCCAGCCCGTACGGGTAGACCGCTTTCCAAGCAAGGCGCAGGCTCCGACCGCACACACAAGCTGCGTGATTGCTATCCACATAACAAACCTTTGCGTGTCGCTCGTCGGGACGAGAGCGGAAAACATCATCACACGTTGCGAGAGTTGTCGAGAGCTATTATATATACAACATTTGTGATTAGTCCGTTTCATCAAGATTCAAAGTGTGTGTTCTTGAAAAAATACGAATTTGCTCATGAACATCAACAAGATTTGAAGAGAGCCCAACCACAGGGACGTCAGGATGTGAAGAATCAAAACGAAATACCGCGAGAAAAATGTTGTGTTTTAAATCTCGTCGCGTCGCCCACAAGAGTTGCCTGCTATTACAAAACTACATAATCTAGCAAAATCGTACATAATCGCACGGTAGGCTAAATTATACAATCAGCTTTTCTCCCTAAGGAGAGGGAGGTCAGCACGACCCCCGGACCACGCAAACACTTTTAACCGCTCGCGCCGTCCCATCCGACCCCCACGGCTTTCCCATACGCGGCCAAGAAGTTGTTCCGAGCTCCAGCGACGTCGCGGTCAAGCACAATCTCACAACGTGGGCACGTGAACGTCTTGTTGCCACCCAGCTCCGCGTGCCAGAAGCCACAGTTGCTGCAAGTCTTCGAAGTGCCCGGCTCACCACACTCGATGACGTGCCGCCCAGCGTAGCGCGACGCCGCCGACTGCAAACGCTGGCGGAAGAGATAGTGGCTCCATGTGTACATCGCACGCGCGGTCTTTGACCCAAACACTCGAGCGCGACGCTGAACGAGTTTAGCGACATCAAACTTCGGCTCGATCACGACGTCGAATCGCGTGAGCAGGAAGTTGGCGGCGTCGTAGTGGGCGTTCGCCACCCATCCATGTAGCCGGCGGCGCTCTTTTGCCAGTTTGAATTTGAGTTGACGATTGGTCCGGTATCGTTGGCGGCTGCTGCGCCCTGCATACGGCTTCTTCACTTTGCGATGGGCAATTCTCGAGTGCAGAGCATCAATCTTCAAACACCGATCCTCAAGCTCCGATCTCGCCCCCTCCAAAAGCTCGCCGTACTCGCCGGTCGTCGGTGAATACCACGCGTGAAACGGTGAAGCCCCAGGGTCCGTCGCCACCACACGCTTGCTCGAGAATTGTGGATCCCAATCCGTGCGCGCCGGCTGCTCGAAGGTGTAGATGAAGTAAAACTTCTTAGTGCGCTTGTCCCACTGGATCTTTCCATTTTCCCGGAGACGGTTTCCTTCAGAGACTAGCCGCCGCACCGTGCCCACGCTATCTTCCAAGCGCACACCACCGACGCCCTTCATGTTGTTTCCGAAAAACGCGTTGCACTCAGCACGCCCACCACGCAAGGCCTCCGAAGGTACTGCCACCGCTTCGAAGCGCAACAAGAAAGACATTTTTTTATCTGGAGGATCCTTGGCGAACGCGATGACTTCGGTGTAGTTCTTCTTCAAACTCCTGAATTGCACGTTATACGTAGCGTTATAGTTATTCTTCTCAAGCTTAGTCTCGTTGGTTTTGTACGCGTCCGTGGCCTGTTTTACCGCGTAATCTTGAATTGTGCGTGCCACTTTGTCTTTGCCGTTCGCCCACTCCGGTTGAGGCTCGGCCAATATTTCATTGCGGAGCTTGATGAAGTTTATGTGCGAATCGCCGCCTTTAACGCGCGCCACTGTCTTGTTGTACACTGTGCGGGCGACGCCAAAACAACGCTTGAGCTCCGTAACTTGCTCTGCAGTCGGCTTCATCAAGACTTTGTACGTTCTCAGTTGACCAGACAGTGCCTCTTTCCTCTCAAACGGCTTCCTTTTGAGTGGTTGTTGATCTGCTTCCGGAGGTGGCTGCGGCGTTACCGAGTCGTGCAGTTTCGGTCGCTTGTTGCTGCTGACGACGACCGAGTCCACCGCGTTTGCCGTGGATGCGAGCGCTAAAAACGGTGATGATAGAGAGAACGTAGTCCGCGAGCTCGCGGTCGGGGGCGTCATGGCCGTCTGTTTCCACGATGATTTGCACACCGTGCTTCTTGAAAATGTGCTTGAACACTTCGTATGCGAATCGGCATAGGCGGCCTTTGTAGGTAATACGCACGACTTGTAGACGTTGGCCAAACGCGAGTTGTAGAAGCGATAAGAGGCCTTGCCGTGCGAAATCAGCGGCGTCTGCGAAATCGTTGAAGGTATCATGGCCGGTCGTGTTTGGTTACTCTTGATTCATCAGATTCGGGTGCACGAGAGCGATTTGTGAGCAATAGATTTTGCACTCGGTTTGCACTCGGATGTTTCGAATTGTGAGGAATGTATCGAATCCCACTTACCTTATACGAATATATTTTATATACAAAATTGAACCTATTTTCAAAAATGACGTTTTTTGCGTATTTTTAACGTGATAGTGTGAACAGTTCAAGCCTGGCGGCATTTTCAAACTTTGCTATCTCTGCTAGGTGCTCGTCTAACACGGCCAGCATGCCCGGTGTAGGCCCCGGTGTACACCATTCGTTCGACATGATGCGCGTCAACGGCAAAAACAAGTCTACTTATATACGTGCATCTCGTTTCTGACGCTTGGATACCTGCGCGGTCGTTGAAGAGCGCAACAGCGCTCAGCTACAAAACGGACTATTTCGCGAGTTTCGTCATTTCTGACTGGTTCTCATCTTTTTCTTGCGAAATAGATCTGACCTTCATACATTTTAACTCCCCCAAAGGACACACGCCCAACGCGCACACACGGCCTATCGCGGTGTCTCCTCGCACAAGAAGCTCGCCATCAACGGAGAAGCCGCGGCTGTGAGCGCGTGCGCCCCCCTGTGAGCGCGTGTGCCCCCTGTAACACCACAACACGGCGTTGGTGTTTTTCCTAGGGTTTGGTAGCGCATTCCCCGCAATCCCCCCCTGACATGACTACAGACGCCCAAAACCGCCCAGTTTTCCCGCAGATGAACTTGGTGCCTCCAAAGGCTGGGCAGCATCCCGGAGTTGTTGGTCCCGATCAGATGGCAGCCGGCCCTGTCGACAACACGATATCCAAAATGAGCGTTGTACTTTGCATTAAGACGTCAATGGATCCGGTAAATTGTGGGATGCTAGCCTCTCGCATTGAGCATGAGGATGCAGTTGTCGTTGACGTCACAGCCGATTGGTTAAACTTGGATGACGATGGTAATGAGCTGCCCGCAAGTGAACTTGAAGCAGTCAAGAAGCTCCCAGCGTTCATTGGACACGAACTCGTCCTTCATCAGCAGTACTACGACGCAAAAACTGAGGAACCAGTATCTAACATGGTTTACGACATGAAGTTCTTTTCGCTGGATAAAAAAGGTTTTTTCACGGCTGAAGAGCTCATGAATTGCATCCTGGAGTGGGAGAAGGTTCACCGCAACGCGAAAATTTGGCACGGTGCGGTGGATGCGCACCACGTATTCTTGGAGAGTATGAGAGGGTCCACCGATCTGAAAGGTGTCGAGTTGTATCCACCCTGTTTTTTTCCTAGTTATGGATCTTAGCTGGGAATCGTTATAAAATTGCAGGGTTTACCCCTTATCACTTCATCGCTACTTTCAACAAAGCGTTGCAAACCCTTTGCTCTTGCAAGGTGACTTCGTCTCCCACGACAAGGTCACCGGGCGCGACAAGCGCCGAAACTTGGCGGTGACACTTCTGTATGCAATCAACCCGCGCGTGAACGTGAAAAGGCTGCGCCTTAGAATTGGCAAGCGGAAAACGAATGAAGCGAACTAACCCCGCTGGCACTCGTTTCGCACACATAAAACACGGGACGATCTCCGTCGTTGTCCTGGCGATCTTCCACCCGTGTCGCCCACCGAGTTCCTTCATCTGGAGCGGCTCCACATGTTGATTCAGCTCTTCCTGTCTCGTCTCGGGGAACCAGTGGTTCGTGTAGACGAAGCGGAATGGGTTTCGTGTACTATCCCCCCCCTGTCCGGCAGGGATAATGACCCACGCTGGTCCGCCGTAGGACACGATGTCACCAGTCATCAGCTTGAACTCCTTGTTCGGCGTAATCAAGTTGCCGTTCACATAGGTGCCGTTGAGGGAGTCGAGGTCCACGACGTGGTGGTTGCCGTTGATGTCGGCTTTGAGGATGCCGTGGTAGCGCGACATCAGCTGAGGAACATACGGGCTGTCGAGGTACACGTCTTCTGTGCTTTTCCTGCCGACACTGAGCGTGGTCACCGCGCCGAGCCTACCCAGCCCAATAATGTTGGGCAACCTCAAGGTATCAGGGAAGTAGAGTTTGTCCTCGGTGAGGCGGAGGAGGATCGCCCTCTGGTGCCGAACGGGCGTATTATCCACGGGTGCTTCTATTTTCACGGGGAACGATGCCGGGGGGTCATTGGCGTCCATAGAGAAGGGCGGAGGGGTGTCTTCTGCTTTTCTATAAGCCTAGGTGTGCGAGACGAGAAGTGCTCGGAACACACCGTGGTGCGTGCGCCTTCTGTGAATTATGAACCTTATCCACTCGCGACTTTTCAGATTTGAGGAGACACACAGCCGATTTCAGTGTTTTTTTATCCTTCGATTCAATCTCTCATATGACGAACCATTCGAACTCAAACTAACAACATGAATGAGAATATAAGATATAAAATATAAATAATCATCGTTGTTCATGACGTTGACAGCCGGTCTAGATGATGGTTGATGATGGTTGATGGTTGATGATGGTTGATGGTTGATGATGAATGAAAATATAAAATATGAAATAGAAATAATCATCGTTGTTCATGACGTTGGGAGGGGATATCGATGATTATGTGTATATTCTATACTGGTTGATGGTTGATGGTTGATGGTTGATTGATTAATGGTGAATTCAGAGAACCGCCAAAAAAAACACGAAACCTGAATTATTTATTATTTTTAAATAGGGTGGTCCCGTTAATTTCGTATCAAGTGTTTTTGGTCTAAAATAATATAAATATGGGAGTCTGGAATAGTAAACAGTCAGGAGAGGAGATGATGGATGACGAATCAAGAGATGGTGTTTTTTTTGATGATGATGATAGACATCGAAATAGATTATATGTGCAAACTATATTGGACGCACAAAATATGGAGCAAAAACTAAGAGGGTTGTCTAATAAAATGAAAAGAAGAATAAAAATCCATGAGCTATGTGTGAGGGATTTGAAAGTTATCACTAAAGGTAGGAAAGCATACATCCAGTAAGCCTCTAATTATAAGAAATCCCCAATGGCTAAAACATCAATCCATCATCAAAATCTATCCATCAACGATCCATCATCAATCCATCATCAAAATACATTTTTTACGATTGACGATGATAAATATGAATATGATGAAAAATTAAAATGATCCATATTGACTATGCAAAGCCAAACACTGTGTCATACATATGAGAAATATATAGATTTAAAAATTGATTTATATGATATATGATATATACAAATTTAGTGTAAAATGGAAGAAATTACAATGAAAATGAAAGATAGCGCTATATCAGAAAATATAGCTAAAGATATTCGTAAAGAAGGCTTGGATAAATTCTATACGATTCCAAGTTATTCGAAAAAATGCATTGCTAAAGT
>Ga0307489_10001333_pt1 | contig 16152 bp, 4 predicted proteins | sample SB12metaG_FD_202247 | JGI IMG/M metagenome (GOLD analysis project Ga0307489, IMG submission 202247) | Sea-ice brine microbial communities from Beaufort Sea near Barrow, Alaska, United States - SB 1.2 | ecosystem: Environmental > Aquatic > Marine > Coastal | place: USA: Alaska | collected 2017-05-06 | reverse complement strand
ACTGCTATCAGAACGTAACGCCCGGAGGAGCTGTGGGTGCTGCCCGCACCCTCCTGCTCGTCCACGCGCAGGTGGACAGGACTTGCGATGACGTTGAGCGCCACCTGCGAACGCAGCAAGCTGTTGAAGGTGTCGTCGGTATCTCCCTGCAGGTGCGACACAAAGAGGTTCTCCAGAGTCTCATGCATGGGTTCCATCTCGGAGGCTGTCGCCTCGGCGTGCACTTTCGTGGGGGAGCGCAGCAAGGCTGTGATCGTCGTATTCCCCCCGATGCTGGCCATCTCTGTCAGCGCAACGTCTTGCGCCTCCACGATGGTGTCCAACAGTGCCAGGAGCACCACCCGCAGGTGCGACACGACAACCAGGGCCTGCTGCATCGTCAAAGGAACAGGGGCGTCGATCACGACCGTGACCGGTACCGCCCACATGCGCGCTGCAGGCAGGGGTGGGCGGTCCGTCCACTGCGGGTTCCTGTTCACATTGACGATGCCGTCGCTCGACACCCCGAGGGCCGGCATCGTGGCGAAGGCCGCGTTCAGCTTGCTGAGGGCGCTTGCCCACGCCTTCGGCGTCACCCCGGACGGCCCGGTCTTAAACCCTAAACCGCGCATCCGAGCGTCCTTGTACACAAACACCGACGCAACGGTGTTCACCGCGAGCAACCGGCGGCGGCCGCCGCCCGCCGCCCCTGCTGCTGCTGCTGGCGCCGCGAACTGCACGAGCACACGGTCTGTGCTAACTCCCAGCTCCTCCGCGACGACCTGCCGCATCATGTCGGACACCGCGCTGTCGCCCGTGGCGTCGTGCAGCGTCATCTCCAGCTTCATCACGAACGACAGCGCGGGGTTTTGCATCACCATCTGGTTCGTGTCGGGCGGCGCCAGGCCCGGCATTACCGCCAGCACCCCGCGTATCTTGTTGCACCGCGTGTTAGCGACCCCGCTCATGTCCTTAGCACAAGTCGACAGGCGCATGGAGAGGACGCCCCGTAGCTGATCAGAGATGCTGCCATGCTGGCACGTTTCTACGAGGAGCATGACCTCCTGGGTACTCAACAGCTCCGTCTCGTCGGCGAGCGCGGAGAGCGCACACTCCAGCTCGTTCACGTAGACTTGCCCGAAGTTATTCCCCATCTTTACGATCGTCGAGATGTTCACGTTGGTGTAGTTCATCGGGGGCGGGAGCCCGAGCAGCCTGCGAGAGGAATCGCCGGCGGCGCCCGTGTTTGCCGGCGCGCCACTCGCGAACCCCGTGCAGTACACCCCGTGCACGAGCGGGCCCATCCGCGCCCCTATCAGCGCGGTCATGGATTTGACGTTGCCCGCAAACTTGTCCAGCTTCACGTTGCTGCCACGCACCGCGCCGATCTCGAGGGACTGCCAGCGCTGGTTCTTAAGGCCGGTGAGGTACGCCAGGCTCATGTCGGCGTCGACGTCGTATTTGTTGAGCACAAACGAACTGCCACCCTTCGTGTCCCTCAGGTTCAGCGACGGGTCCGGGGCCGCGAGCAACCGCCGGGGGTGCGTGGCAGCAGCAGCAGGAGCGGCAGGGTCGCCAGCAGCCGACCCCGGCAGGTCGAACGACTGCGTCCCGTCCTGGTCCGCCGTGAGGAGCCTGCGCCGGAAGACCGTGCCGTCGCCCGTGGTGATCGTCACGACAGCGACTACCACCGTCTTGTCGCTAACCGTGAAGGGGCTGGTGGGCCCCCCCCCGCCGCGAACGCGCGAGATCCAGCGGTAGCCGGGGTCGACATACAGACACCCGTACGAACGCGTCGCGGCATTCGGGTCGCGGCTGCCCGGGCAGGTGCGGTTGAAGTATTCCGCCGCCGTGTTCTCACTGAAGACAGACCCGCCCCCGAGCACGGTGTCGCGGATCCACGCTGTGGCGTTTTGCTCGTCGGAGGTGTGACGCTTGCGGTAGAAGTACATGGACTCTTCCGCGACGGGCTGCACCACGTTGCTCACGATCGCGTTGCGCCAGAAGCACTTCATATGGCCCGTATCGATGCCGCTCGTGTCGCCGACCTCGTCGCACAAGAGGTTCTCCCCGAAGTCAGGCCGCAGCGTGTAGTGGTCGTCCGCGCCCTGCTTCTCCGCCGTAAAGCCGTCACCCCTTGCTATCTTCTGCAGGATCGCGTCGTAATGCGTGCTCGACTCGCCGAGGAAGTTCATGATGATCATGTTGTCGACGCGGTAGCTGTACTCGCTCGCGTACCCGTACTCCATGAACTTCACGGCGTCGAACTCGACCGCGATCGTTGCCTCCGCGTACGAACTCGCGCCGACAAACTCCCGGACCTCGCCCTCGACAACCTTCTTCTGCAGCGTGAACGACGACACGGTCATCGCGGGGAGATTAGAGTTGGGGTTGTTGTCGTTGTAGGCATTCATTGACTCGGTCGAAATTTCCGAATCGCTGCTCAGCCCCTGGCCCTCTTCCGCTGTGACCTCGGTGTCCACCTGCACAGACTCCGCCAGTAACCGGCGCCTCCCGGACACACCCGTTATTTTGACAATGGCAACTTGCGACTTCCTTACATTGCTGACAATAGCGACGGCCGTGACAAACTCGTCCTGTAGATCCTCGTCAAACGTCTCCACTGTCAACGGCATCGAGACTGAAGTCTGCATCTTCGAGATTATCGACGACCCGCACTTGGCCGCAGTCTTTGGGGGGATTTCAGGGAAAGTTTGTTGTTGGCACGCTCGCTTGTGAGCTGATATTTTGGCATACGAGGCTACCTTATCGGAGCAATCAAAGTTGACAAACGGGAGATTGTCCCCCATGCCTTCAAACACGTCTATCCAATGGTAAAAGCTGTCCCCAGCGCCTGCGCCACGATTCTGGCAGCGTTTTCCTGGATATGTAGATGCGGAACCCAGGTCTCCGTAGGGCAGATAACTGCCACCGCAATTCATACCCCAGCACTTCACTCCACCGTCCATGGTCACGGCGCACACTGAACCCTGATAGCATTCGACCTGAACTGCTTTCACGTCCGTGCCGAGGTCAATTTCGGGAAGGTCATCCCCCATGGTGCCTACTTCATGACCGCGGCGGATTTGGTCCTCCTGGCCAAGCGTACCCGCAACGTTGTCCCCCCAGCACTTAACTTTGTAGTTGTCCAACACGACACACGTGTTCGCAGTTCCAAGGCACATGTCTATCACCTTGCGTCCAGTTCCCACATTCACGGGCGGAATGTCCCTGACATTCGTCTCCGCGGTAGGTGCACCACCTTGGACGCTAGTCACGTCGTAGTCGTAGCCGCGATCCAGGTAGTCCTCGTACCCCAACTGTCCAGCCCAGTTACTCCCCCAGCACTTCAGTGAGTCGTCTCCCATGATGGCACACATATGGGCAGCACCGTATCCGCCTGTACCAGAAGATTTCTCAGCGACGCTTGCTCCCTGAGTAGGCATGTTATTCCACTTACCCGGACCGCTTGATGGTCTGCTGCCGCGGCCGGGGAGGCTCCCAGAGGCAAACGACGTGAGTTTTTTCACAGACTGCCCAAAATCAACAGGGGGTGCGTCTTTCACGGTGTTGATATTGAACCCAGGAAAGTGTGCTGTCTGTACGTTTGTGCTGAAGTCGTAGTAATCAGGTCCCGCCGCTGACCCCGCGTACCCGTCGAGTCCGAGGACATTAGACCAACCACCCGCGTCGAAGGTCTTCACAGAGCCGTCTTGGAAAAGGATATACCAAACATACAGACCATTCGCCAGCTGCTTGACCGTTTTCGACGTTCCAAGGTCCAGAAGTGTGATTTGGATGTCAAGGCTGTTCCCCGATCCAACTGCATGGAACACCCGGTTTTTGTCGGTACGTGCCAAGAAAAGAACACCGTTGTTGCTATTGGTTACACCTCCGGGACACAGATCCACAATCGACTCGCCTTCTTGAAGTGCGATGTTTATCGGGTTGTAGTTTCCCGCGTAGAACCTTTGTCGTTTCTTCTCATGACGCTCTGCCTTATATTCGTCTGGTATGCTGCTATAAGTTTTCCCCCACCAGGAGATAGTGTTGTCTGTAAATAAAACCACAGCGTTGGTGGGCCCCATTGCCTTGTATATCTTCACCTCTCGCGGAATGCCCTCGAGATCACTACCCCAGTCTGCAAAGGGCATTCGTGCAAGCTCTGTTCCACCTTCCTCATAGAGATGGGCAACGTACCCGTCGCCGATCGGACCAGTCTGCTCCCATAGCTGCCATTTCTGTTTCGGATACATCCCAAACAGCTGGTACTGGTTATTCAGTCCCCATGATTTCCATTTTTCACCAGCAAAGTGTATCGTGCACATCGACCATGAACACGATAACCTGGTCGCATTGTACGAGTGCGGGTCTATTACACTGGTTTCTGATTGACACTTTTCGCATTCGTGGGTGTCGTGCTCTGTGCATTGGCTGGCACTGTCTACGCCGCGCCCATAACCGCAGATCGGGGGGTGGTCGCAAACCGGAGCCGCAGCCTCCAGAGATACGGCGTTCTCCTGTAGTAGATGCCGTATCGGCGACTGCAAAGCTCCAGGACTGTCAGCAGAACTCGACAGTAGGCGCCGGGCGGCGCTGTCGGTGTTGCCGGCGATCTGTTCAACGTTACGGTTGAGGGTCGTGGTCTGCTCCAGCACGGCCGCCGAGTCCTTCCTCGGCTTGATGCCCATCGTCGCTGTGATCTGCAGCGCGTCGGTGACGTCCTTGTAGTTAAACTCGGTGTCCTGGCAGTGCTGCAGCACTGGCCAGGACCTGAGCTCGACGGACGCGAAGACCGTGGAGATGTGCTTGAACCCCGAGGCGTCCGTGAGCTCTAGCGTGAACTGCAGGTACAGGTCGTTCACCTCGTCGGCGCCCGGGATAAAGCCCAGCTCGGTGTTGGCCCCGTACGTGGGAAACGGAATGAAGAAGTTGTTGTCGTCGTCGAAGTGGCAGAAGGTCGGTGCCTGCGGTAGACACGTCTGGGTGGAGAACGCGTCCAGCGCAGCTTGGTCGGTAGTGGCGTAGTACCCCATCGAGGTGTCGCACGGGTATCTCCACATCGAGCTGTCGACGTCCCTGAAGGAGCTGTTCTTCAGCCAGCGCAGCGAATCGGGCTTGATCACCGGGGGGTAGGGGTATACGGCCTGGTCCACCTCGATGTCGAGCTGCATGTACTGGTACAGGTTGAAGTCGTCGAGCGACTTCGACTCGTGCAGAACGATGTCGAATTGCTGCACCGGCGTGGCCTCCTGCTCCGTCGTGATCGACATGAACACGAAGTCGGACTTGAAGTACTTGTACGTAACCTGCGCTGTGTTGATAGTGACGCCCTTGGTGTAGCCCAGCAGCTTCACAAACGTGACGCCGATGTAGAACTCGTACTTGGAAACGCCGCCGTACGTGGCCGCGGCCTCCATCTTCCGCGAGCGGGATTCCAGGTACAGGTGGTTCATGCGCAGCTCCACCGTGAACATGCCCTGGTCCTCCCGCAGCACCGTGTACGCCACATTGTCGGGGTACGACAACACGTCCAGGTATTTCGTGAGCGTCGTCCACGTCATGGTGCCGTTGCCGTCCGTTCCGTCCGTGCCGTTCGTGCCGTTCGTGCCGTTCGTGCCGTTCGTGCCGTTCGTGCCGTTCGTGCCGCTCGTGCCGCCGGTGGTGGTGGTGTTGCTCCGCACAGACACGTTGTAGGCGACTCGGTCTGTACCGGTAGCCAGGAAATCGCTGTCCTTCAACGCGTCGATCATCCTGTGGGAGTTAAGCTGTGGGTTGTCGAGACTGGAGCCGGTGTAGTTGACGGCCCACGTCTTCGTCTCTGGGTCGTAGGGGCAGATGCCAGCGTTGTCGAACATGCTGCGGACCGAGGGCGCTACCTGATAATCGTCGATGAGCGCGTTGACGCAGCAGATGCTGTTTGCGAGGCTGCCACTCTCGCAGGGGTGCTTCTTGAGGTTGTCGCTCTGCGGCGTCGCCGTGTCCCACCCTGGTTTCGACATGTACAGGATGGGGATGGTGTTCATCGACGCGCTCAGCGTGACGAGAACGACTACCTGGTTGGTGGCCATTTCGTGGACAACGGGGCCCACCTGGAACCCCGCACCGTATGACACGATGCCCTCCTCAAGATAGGCACTGGCGCGTGGCACGAGCGTGGCAAGCAGCAACACGGACAGGACACCGCAAGTTTGCGTTCGATGCTGATGGCGAAGGTGCGCCATACTGTGTTTGAGTGCGTGTGTATGTGTGTGTTTGTGTGGGTTGAGGGCACGCCCCACCCCCTCCATGTACACGCTTAAATAAGACCCACGTGTAGCCATCGTGAAGTGGTTTTACTCATTGGAGAAAGAGAGAAAGAGAGGGAAAGAGAGAGGAAGAGAGACAGAAAGATAGGGAGAGAGAGAGAAACTGGCTCACTACAGCTCACACAGCGACACCTGCGTGAACATGGATGCGCTGCCGGACACTGCGCTCTTCACAAGCACGCTCGCGCCGGTGTCCTTGCTCCGCTGCTGCCACCACATCCAGAACAAACCGGCGGCGGCGAGTGCAGCCACGCTGCAGAGCACTGCTATCACAACGCCATACCCGGAGGAGGTGTGGGTGCTGTCCCCACCCTCCCCCTCGTCCACTTCTCGCACGGTCAGGAGGAAAGGACTTTCGCTGGCGTCGAGCGCCACCTGCTCTTCCGTTAAGCTGAGGAGGGTGTAGTCCTCGGTCTCTCCCTTCAGGTGCAGCACAAGGTTGTCCTTCAGATTCCCACTCATGGGTTCCATCTCGGAGGCTGTCGTCTCGGCGAGCGCTTTCGTGGCGGAGCGGACCAAGGCTCTGATCTTCGCCTTCCCCCCGGCGCTGGACATCTTTGTCAGCGAGACGTCTTCCGCATTCACCGTGGAGCCAAACTGTGCCACGAGCACCATGCCCAGGTGCGACACGACAGCCAGGCCCTGCTGCATCGTCAAAGGAAGAGAGGCGTCGATCACGATCGTGACCGGTACCGCCCACATGCGCGCTGTAGGCAGGGATGGGCGGTCCACCCGCTGCGGGTTCCTGTTCACCTCGACGATTCCGCCGCTCGACACCCCGAGGGCCGGCATCAGGCTGAAGGCCGCGTTCAGCCCATCGCGAGCGCCTGCCCACGCCGTCGGCGTCACCCCATCGGGCCCGCTCTTGAAAACAGCACCGTCCATCCGCGTGTCCTTGTACACAAACACCGACGCAAGGGTTTCCACTGCGAGCAACCGGCGGTTGCCGCCGCCCGCCGCCCCTGCTGCCGCCGCGAACCGCACGAGCACACGGTCGGTGCCAACTTCCAGCACCTCCGCGACGACCTGCCGCATCAGGTCGGACACCGCGCTGTCGCTTGTGGCGGCTTGCAGCGTCATCTCCAACTTCAGCTGAAACATCAGCACGGGGATTTCCATTGACATCTGGTTCGTGTCGGGCGGCGCCATGCCCGGCATCACCGCCAGCACCCCGCGTATCTTGTTGCACCGCGCGTTATTGACCCCGCTCATGTCCTCGCCGCAAGTCGACAGGCGCATGGAGAGGACGCCCCGTAGCTGATCGGAGATGCTGCCACGCTCGCACGTTTTTACGAGGACCATGACCTCCTGGACACTCAACAGCTCTGTCGTGTCGGCGAGCGCGGAGAGCGCACACTCCAGCTCGTGCACGTAGATGTTCCCGAAGTTGTTCCCATTCCTTACGATCGTCGAGATGTTCACGTTGGTGTAGTTCATCGGGGACGGGAGCGCGAGCAGCCTGCGAGAGGAATCGCCGGCGGCGCGCATGCTTGTCGACGCGCCACTCGCAAACCCCGTGCAGTGCACCCCGTGCACGTGCGGGCCCATCCGCGCCCCTAGCAGCGCGGCCACGGACCTGACGTTACCCGCAAACTTGTCCAGCTTCACGTTGCTGCCACGCACCGCGCCGATCTCGAGGGACTGCCAGCGCTGATTCTTGAGGCCGGTGAGGTACGCCAGGCTCATGTCGGCGTCGACGTCGTATTTGTTGAGCACAAACGAACTGCTACCCTGCTCGTCCCTGAGGTTCAGCGACGGGTCTGGCGCCGCGAGCAACCGCCGGGGGTGCGTGGCAGCAGCAGCAGGAGGAGCGGCAGCGTCGCCAACAGCCGAGCCCGGCAGGTCGAACGACTGCGTCCCGTCCTGGTCCGCCGTGAGGAGCCTGCGCCGGAAGACCGTGCCGTCCTCCGTGGCGATCGTCACGACAGCGACCACCACGGTCTTGTCGCTGATCGTGAAGGGGCTGGTGGGCCCCCCCCCGCCGCGAACGCGCGAGACCCAGCGGTAGCCGGGGTCGACATACAGACACCCGTACGAACGCGTCGCGGCATTCGGGTCGCGGCTGCCCGGGCAGGTGCGGTTGAAGTATTCCGCCGCCGTGTTCTCGCTGAAGACAGACCCGCCCCCGAGCACGGTGTCGCGGATCCACTCTGTGGCGTCTTGCGCGTCTGCGGGGTGACTCTTGCGGTAGAAGTACATGGACTCTTCCGCGACGGGCTGCACCGCGTTGCTCACGATCGCGTTGCGCCAGAAGCAGTTCATCTGGCCCGTATCGATGCCGCTCGTGTCGCCGACCTCGTCGCACAGGAGGTTCTCCCCGAAGTCAGGCCGCAGCGTGTAGTGGTCGTCCGCGCCCAGCTTTTGCACCGTAAAGCCTTCACCCCTTGCTATCTTCTGCAGGATCGCGTCGTACTGCGTGCTCGACTCGCCGAGGAAGTTCATGACGATCATGTTGTCGATGCGGTAGCTGTACTTGCTCGCGTACCCGTACTCCATGAAGTTCACGGCGTCGAACTCGACCGCGATCGTTGCCTCCGCGTACGAACTCGCGCCGGCGAAATCGATGGTCTTTCCCGCGACAACTGACTTTCGCTGCGAGGACGTCAACACGGTGGCGTAGGGGAGATTGGAGTTGGGTGAATTGTCTTTGTATGCAGTCATTTGATCGGTCGTCAACTGCGAATCCTTGCTCAGCCCCTGGCCCTCTTGCGCGGCGACTTCGGTCTCCACCTCCACAGACTCCGCCAACAACCGGCGCCTACCGGACACACCCGTGATCTTGGTGATCGTAACCTGCGACTCACGTACCTTGCTGACAATAGCGACGGCCGTAACAAACTCGGCCTGCAAATCCTCGTCAAACTGCTCTACTGTCAACGGAAGCGAGACTGTAGTCGTCACTGTCGCGACTATTTCCGACCCGCACCTGGCTGCAGTCGCCGGGAGGATCCCTGGGAGGGTCCGTGAGATGCACGTGCCCTTATCAGCTGAAATGCCAACATATGAGTTGTCTTTGTCGCTGCAATCGAAGTTGACAAATGGGAGCGCGTCTCCCATGCCTTCGACGTAGTTGTAATCCTCTTCGCCGGATTCCATGTTGAAGTTGATCCCAAGTCCTGCGCCACGATCCCTAACCATAGGGGTGCTGCCTCCTCTGGATGATTTCGCCAGGTCCCCGTACGGCAGAACACTACCGGAGCCATATTCGTTTTCGACGTTCTGACCCCAGCACTTCACCTGACCGTCCATTGTCATGACGCATACTGAGCCCACGTAGCATTCGACCTGTACTGCTTTCACCCCTGTGCCAAGATCAATGAAGGGCATGTTGTCCCCCATCGTTCCTGCTTCGTGACCACGGCGGACTCTGTCGCCCTGGCCTAGCTGCCCCCTCGAGTTGTCCCCCCAACACTTGACTTGGTAGTTATCCAACACGACACACGTGTTGGCAGTTCCAAGGCACACGTCCAACACCTTGCGCCCAGTTCCCACGTTCACAGACGGAATGTCCTTGACATTGTTCTCCGCGGTAGGGGCACCGCCCAATGCGGTAGGGACACCGCCCGATGTGGTGGTCACGTCGTATTCGTAGCCGCGATCAAGGTAGTCCTCGTACCCTAGCTGTCCAGCCCAGTTGCTTCCCCAACACTTCAGTGAGTCGTCTTGCATAATGGCACACATATGGGCAGAACCATGATTCGCCACACTATTGAAAGCCTGGTCCCCGGGGACGGCTTCCTGCACAGCCACATCCTTCCAACTACCCGCGCCGTTTACGGGCCTACCGCGCGCAAGGTACCCAGAGCCATATGACCCGATTTTCTTCACCGCTTGCCCAAATTCAACAAAGGGTGTTGCGTCACCGAAACTGAACCCAGGAAAGTGCTTTATCGGTACGTTGTTGACGGAGTCGTAGTAATCGGACCCCACCACCGCCGACCCAGCATACCCATCGAGACCGAAAGCGTTGTGTCTGCGGAAATCCGCGAAGTTCATGTACGTCTTCATGGAGCCGTCCTGGAACAGGATATACCAAGTATACATGCCATTAGTCAGTTGCTTGATCTTTTTCGACGTTCCAAAATCCAGGAGGTCGATTGTAACGTCGGCACTTCTCCAGGTTCCTGCCACCCGAAACACTCTGTTTTCGTCGGTAAGTGCCAGGAAATAGAGACCATTCTGCTGCGGACCTGGCCTTCCGGCACACAGATCCACAATCGACTCGCCTTCCCCAAGTGGGAGCTTTATGGGGCGGTAATTTCCCGCGTAGAACCTTGACGGTTTGGTTGGTTGAGCGCTGCTTTTGTACTCGCTGGGTACGTCACTGTCATCGCCCCCCCAGTGCGAGATAGTGTTGTCCTCGAATACAACCACAGCGTTCACGGGGCCCATTGCCTTGTATATCCTCGCCTTTCGCGGAATTCCCTCGGGGTCAACACCCCAGTCTGCATAGCTCATTCGCGCGAGCTCAGTTTTACCTTCATCCTTAAAAGATATAATCTCTCCGTCGCCGACCGGATAAATCCCAACGTTGTCCATCCACGGGTGCACCGGATACATACCGAACTGCTGGTAGTTGTAGCTCGTGCCCCACGACTTCCACTTGTCACCCTCAAAGTGTACCGTGCACAGCGCCCACGAACACGAGAAACTGGCCGTTTTGTACGAGTACGGATCGATCACCAAACTCGCGTCCTCGCACTTTTCACACTCGTAGGTGCCCTCCTCCGTGCACACGCTGCTGCTGTCTTGGCCCCTACCGTACCCGCAGACCGGGGAGTCGCATGCCGGCGCCTCGCCGTCTGCGGCGTCCTGTAGCAGACGCCGTGCTGGCAGAAGTGCCACAGACCCTGTGCCGCCGCCATCAGAACTCGAGAGCAAGCGCCGGGCGGGGCTGTCGGGGTTGCCGGCGATCTGTGCCACCTCACGGTTGAGGGTCGTGGTCTGCTCCAGCACGGCCGCCGAGTCCTTCCTCGCCTTGATGCCCATCGTCGCTGTGATCTGCAGCGCGTCAGTGACGTCCTTGTAGTAAAACTCGGTGTCCTGGCAGTGCTGCAGCACGGGCCAGGCCCTGAGATCGACGGACGCGAAGACCGTGGAGATGTGCTTGAACCCCGAGGTGTCCGTGAGCTCTAGCGTGAACTGCAGGTACAGGTCGTTCACCTCGTCGGCGCCCGGGATAAACCCCAGCGCGGTGTTGGCCTCGGCCGTGGGAAACGGAACGAAGAAGTTGTTGTCGTCGTCGAAGCGGCAGAAGGTCGGCGGCACCGGTAGACACGTCTGCGTGGAGAACGCGTCCAGCGCAGCGTGGTCGGTGGTGGCGTAGTACCCCATCGAGGTCTCGCACGGGTAGCTCCACATCGAGCTGTCGACGTCTTGGAAGGAGCTGTTCTTCAGCCAGCGCAGCGAGTCGGGCTTGATCACCGGGGGGTAGGGGTACGCGGCCCGGTCCACCTCGATGTCGAGCTGCATGTACTGGTACAGGTTGAAGTCGTCGAGCGACTTCGACTCGTGCAGCACGATGTCGAATTGCTGCACCGGCGTGGCCTCCTGCTCCGTCGCGATCGACATGAACACGAAGTCGGACTTGAAGTAATCGAACGTGACCTGCGCTGTGCTAATAGCGACGCCCTTGGTGTAGTCCAGCAGCTTCACGAACGTGACCCCGACGTAGAACTCGTACTTTGAAATGCCGCCGTACGTGGCCGCGGACTCCGTCTTCCGCGAGCGGGATTCCAGGTACAGGTGGTTCAGGCGCAGCTCTACCGTGAACATGCCCTGGTCCTCCCGCAGCACCGTGTACGCCACATTGTCGGGGTACGACAACACGTTTAGGTACTCCGTGAGTGTCGTCAGCGTCATGGTGCCGTTGCCGTCCGTGCTGTTCGTAGACACGCTGCGGGCGACTCGTTCGCTGCTGGTAGACAGGAAGTCGTTGTCCCTCAACGCTTCGACCATCATGTGGGAGTTCAGCTGTGGGTTGTCGACACTGGGGCCGGTGTAGTTGACGGCCCACGTCTCCGTCGCTGGGTCGTAGGGGCAGATGCCGGCGTTGTCGAACATGCTGCGGACCGAGGGCGCTACCTGATAGTCGTCGATGAGCGCGTTGACGCAGCAAATGCTGTTCGCGAGGCTGCCACTCTCGCAGGGGTGCTTCTTGAGGTTGTCGCTCTGCGGCGTCGCCGTGTCCCACCCTGGTTTCGACATGTACAGGATGGGGATGGTGTTCATCGACGCGCTCAGCGTGACGAGCAGGACTACCTGGTTGGTGGCCACTTCGTGGACAATGGGGCCCACCTGGAACCCCGCGCCGTCCGACACGATTACCTCCTCAAGATAGGCACTGGCGCGCGGCACGAGCGTGGCAAGCAGCAACACAGACAAGACGACGCAAGCGTGCCTCCGGTGCTGATGATGAAGACGCCCCATACTGTGTTTCTGTGTGTGCGTGTGTGTGTGTGTGTGTGTGTGTGTTTGCGTGCGTTAAGGGCAGTGCCCCGCCGCGCACGTACACGCCTCAGCAAGACTCACGTAGGGCTATCTTTAAATAGTTTTATTGATTAGAGTTCGGTACACTAGAGGCCTCTTCGCGGGCGCAGCAACGGCCATCGGACGCAGCTGCGGCGAAGGCCGCGCGCTATCGGGAGGAGGAGGACGCCGAAGACGCGGAGGCGCCAGTGCGGCCGCCGGGTGGCGGCTTCTGCAGCGTAGCCACTTCGTCCTCGCGCTGCTTCATGTCGGCGGAGTAGATCTCCTCCACGTTGAAGGCGAAGGCAACGCGGTTGCGCGGCAGCGTGTCCGCGAGCGCCGCGCCCTTCTCGCGGTACACAGTCGAGTACAGGTGCGTCAGAACCTTGTCCATCAGCGAGCAGAGACCCTCGCAGGTGTTCTTGACCATCTGGCTGTTGAACGGGAGCTCCTCCGAGGACATCTTATTGGACGAGCCCGTGTCTGTGTCGACCATGTGCAGCGGGATGCCGAGGCAGTGTGCGATGGACGCGCGGTACTGTCTGTCGAGCATCTCGATGTCCTGGAGCGGCTTGAGCTCCGGCGGCTGCGCCAGGTTGTAGTGCGCGGGAAGCGAGTACACCGACGGGACGTGCTCCGAGCCGCGCCCGCCAGGCTGCTCGAGCGCGTCCTTGACGATCGTCGCGGAGTTCTGGTACTGCAGCTTCATGTTGTCGTAGGTGAAGAAGCCCTCCGGCATCTGCGCCTGCTGGAACCGCGTCGTCCCGTACGGGATCTCGTCGCGCCCCGCACGCTCGTTCTGCACGTTCGGGGGGGTCTTCGTCGTGACGAGCCGCGCCGTTGTGTTCCAGTCGTCCGCGTAGCACCGCCGCTGCTGGGCCAGGTCCAGCGCGAGGTACTTCTGCAGGGGCACGTACAGCGGGGAGTACTGCGCCTGCCCCAGGCACGTGTTGTTCCCGCAGTCCCGCGACCCGGTGTTGAGGCTGTTGCTCGTCAGCATCGGGTCGATGAGGTTGATCACGTTGATCTCGCCGGCCTGCACCCCGATGTCGCCCCGGGCCGAGACTACGAACTCGCTGACGGAGCTGTAGTCGAGGTTGACGTTCGCGTCGCCGACGCCGGTGGTGGAGTTCGCGCTGGACGCGGACTTGTGCCGCTTGCTGTCCTGGCCGCCCCCCCTCTGGAAGATGTCCTTGGTCCGTACCGTCCACGAGAATGACCCCAGCGGCAGGAGGACCGGCATACTGTCGCCCGTGACGGGGTGCTTGTGCATGACCCACGGGAGGAAGCCGCAGTAGAGCTTGTAGCGGAGCACGTGATGGAGGATTGGGACGAAGTGCCGGTCGAAGAAGTCCTGGAACTCCTGCGAGGGCTTCGACGCCCGCACCCGCACGGACACGCCGCCCTTCAAGCACAGGTGGTTGAGCAGCTCGATCGAGAACTGCACCACCGGGTCGCGCGTCACGATGGTGGTCAGGCTGAGGACATGGTCCTCCGCGGATCCCAGCAGGTGCGAGTAGAGACGGGATGCCATGCGGTGTTCGCGCGCGCCAACCTCGGCGTTGCGGCCGCTGGGAGGTGTGTACCAGAGACCCGGTTATGTATATTGTATATAGCAAAGCTGCGCAATGTCTCCAACCCACGGCTGCGCACGCGCGAAAGCGTGTCCCTTTTCCGGGCGGCTTGCTCGGGCGGGCGGGCACTGCTGCTGCTGCTGCTGCTGGGCCCGCTGCGCTATACAGCAAAGCTGCTCAACGTCTCCGACCCGCGGTTTTGTATGTGCAAGAGCGCGTTCATGGAGCCGTGGACGTGCGTGAGCGCGTGCAAGAAGTTGTCCACGGCCACGCCCACGATCTCCTGGTCGGCGTGGATCATCGCGGAGACGTCGGCGAGCGTGTATTCGTCGCAAAACGCCTTGCTGTACTTGCCCCGCACGATGCGCCGCAGGACGTGCTCCATGCGCGCGGCGTACCAGTAGGACAGACAGAAGCGCAGAAAGCGCGTGTGCACGACCAGGGGCACCGTTTCGCTCGCGGAGTTGACCCGGACGCCGCCGACGCACTGCACCTTGGTGATCACACACGTGTTCCACCCTGACGTGACGGGGTACGGGCACTCGGCGCAGCTCAGCAGCTTCGAGCACACCAGCGCCACCTCCGTCTGGCCCTGCGACCGCGCGAGGACCGGGTACTTGGTGAGGTTGCGCACCTCCTGCATGATCACGTGGTAGTGGTCGTGCATGGTCATCGCCCACTGCTCGCAGAGGTCTTTCTTCCGCAGGACGAACTTGCGGTACTGCCCGCTCGACACCACGTCAAAGGCTTTCAGGAGCACAAAGTTTCTCACGGTCGTCACGGCATCGCTGCTGTCCAGCGCGAGCTTCGTTGGTGTCACGTCGCACACCGCGGCCGCAGCGGCAGACGCGTCCGTCTGCGCAGCCTCCGCGAGGGCTCCTCTGCGGTCCGGCCCGCGGGCCGCTGCTGGGCGCGCGCGCGTGTGTGTGTGCATCGGTGTGCGCGTACGTGTGGGTGTGGGTATGGGTCTCGCGCAACTGCCCACCCCCCGCCACTGGCCGTAAAGCCGTACCCGTGCACATTCCCAGGAGTTTTGTTTGCACTATAAGAACACGCCAGGGACCGTCGGGGGGGAGGGCCGCGCATGCTGCAACAGCATGCTGCTGCTGCCCCCCCCCTTTGTGTGGCTGCCACCCCCTGCTACCGGGCTTCTACCGACGCAAGAGCCGAGGCCACGCAGTGGCGCCCGCGGCGGCGGCGGCGGCGGCGGCGGCGGCGGCGATGAGCTGACGCGTTCCGCGCCGAGGGCGCATGTGCTCCACACGCTGCAGGACCCCCCCTCCATGGGGGACCGGGTACGGCAGCGGGACCCCTGGAATTACGACACACGCCACGTGTCTTCTCCCCACAGCAACAGCGCTCTCCCGGGCGGCGCATTGTCCAAGTGCGCACCGCGGCACACATGCTCTATGGGCGACAGCTCTGGGTGTTTCTCGCCGGACGTGAGCACCGGAAGCTGTAGCAGCCGACGCAACAGCGTCCGCAGCTGCAGCAGCGCCGGCATCGCCAGCAGTGTCACAGACAGCAGCCGGTCCATCACGAGCAGCCTCGGCAGCAGCAGCAGCAGCAGCAACCGAAGCAAGGGCAGAGCCAGCAAAAGTGGCGAACGCCGCCAAGGCAACGCCACCCATTCCGTGATAGGAGTGTTCTGCACACTCCTCGAAAAAGCCACTACCCACAGCGAGCTGCTCTCGGTGCTACGGCGCATGCCGCCAGCAAGCGCCGGCGCTACCAGGGAACGGCAAAGGGAAGCTTCAGCTGCATCTGATCACCCCTCCCCCCTGGCGAAAACAAATTGAGCAAACAAAAACCAACCCCCCTGG
>Ga0307489_10001332_pt1 | contig 16159 bp, 23 predicted proteins | sample SB12metaG_FD_202247 | JGI IMG/M metagenome (GOLD analysis project Ga0307489, IMG submission 202247) | Sea-ice brine microbial communities from Beaufort Sea near Barrow, Alaska, United States - SB 1.2 | ecosystem: Environmental > Aquatic > Marine > Coastal | place: USA: Alaska | collected... | reverse complement strand
ACGCCACCGCGCACGACGTCAAGGTGCAGCGCATGAAGGCCGCGCGTCCGTCGTGAGGCCGCGCATGGGATCGCGCACGCACGATGCGCCGGGGACTGGGGCTGGGGCGAGGGCGGGGGGGGGGGGGAGATGGAAACGGCGGGGGCGGTCATACAAGACGAACATGGAAGGGTTTCCGTTCTATGATGCACGAGAGGTTAACGCTCACAATGGACGCTAGCAAAATAATGATGCACGAGAGGGTTCCCGTTCGGTGAGAGACGATGACCTACGACACACGAGAGGGTGTTCGTCTTATGATACACGATGTTATTATATTCTCAATTTACAAGAGGACACAGCACGACACACAGCAACGTCTGTTCTACGTGTTTGACGCGGTGCGCAACCCGCTCTGTAAGCAATAAGCCCCAAACCCCCGTTTCAAAGTACAAACCCTCCCCCGCTAGCTTTGCACCACGCCGACTTATGTCTGTGAATAATGTCTGTTGAGAATGCATATCACTCAACAAACATCAACATCAGTCACCTGTAGACGTCGGGCAGGAGCTTTGCTCAGCAGGATACGGGCCCACCAAGCTTCCACTGCATCACTTCATTTCTCGAGGAGCATTTTGCTCGACAGTGTCAGTCTTTTTTCTTTTGCTCCCCGTTGGGCGCCGGCCGCGACACGAAGTCGTAATCTTCCTCCTCCTCGTCTTCGCCCCCTGGATCGCCCTCGCTGCAGGGGCATTGAGACCAAGCACTCGAATCATTGAGGACAGGCACTCGAATCGAGATCGGGGCATGACTGACTCGTACCTTCAGCGTGAACGATCAGGCCAAAACATGAACGAGGGTATAAAGGCCCTCTGTTTTCGATACCCCCCCTGCCTCGCCCTCCTTTCCCTCCGCGATAGAGCCAGCGGCGCCAACGCCGCTCAAGTCCACCTCCACCTCGTCCTCATCTTCGGGCATGCGACCCTCGTTTGCCGCGCGAATCAGCGCCCAGTACGTAGTGGCGCAAGCTGGAATTGTAAGCAAAGTTTGAAAGCGGCTCATCATCTGTTAACTACAAGCGCTGCAACCAGGCGCGGTCAACGGCGGGTCGAACTGGTTCCAACTTGCACCGCCTTACCAGTATCCCGCCAGGCCGCGCAACTGCTTGAACACGCGGCGCAGGGTCAGTCGCTCAAAGACGCGGAGCCGCGTCATCCGCCGCGTTTGAATCCAGCAGGCCCTGTACTCGTATCCGAACTGCGAACGAAAGGGGGCTTGGATTCAAAGAGCGGCGGATACTGAGGCGAGCTTATTTGGCATTGTGGTGGATGCTGTGGCGAGCTTATTTGGCTTTGCGGTGGATGCCGTGGCGAGCGTATTTGGCATTCATGATGGAATTCTACGACATGGCGAGCAGAGCAGGCCATGTGGCCAGACAGCAAACCGAAGTGGGCTGGGGCTTTAAGTGCGGTGGATACTGAGGCGAGCTCACGTTTGGCATTTCGGTGGTATTTGTGGCGAGCTCAATTGGCATTTATTTTTATCGGACCTCACCAAAGTAGGCCATGTATCCGAACAGGATACCGAAGAGGGCTTCCTCCACGGACAGCGACAGGTAGTCGCCCGCCACCGCGCAGCAGGGTCGGTGAGAACGAGCACTCCACCGATATCGGAGCACGACTCACCTTCAATGTTAGTGTGAGCGTGACTCACCTTCAGTGTGAATGCCTCAACACACGCGACAGGAGAAGGAGAGGACAGAGGAGATTCAACGACGGAGAGGACATAGGAGGAGATTCAACGACGGTCGAGTGCTTGTTCGGTCGAGTGCTTGTTCTCAACGCCCCCCCTGCCGGGTGCGTGGGCGTGACGACGCGGCGCATGCTGTGGTAGTGCTCCTTGGCGTTGACCGACGAGGAGGCGGCGGGCCCGTGCCCGGCGCCGCCGCTGCTGCTGCTCACCATGGTCACCATCTTCACCTTGCGGCAGGGGCTTACACTCGCTCACTTCCCAGCTCAACTTGAGGACCTTCGGGACACATCGCTCACGTTAGAGCTCAACTTGAGCACCTTCGGGCCACATCCACGGGTTGATTTGGGTTGTGTAGGGGACAAAGTAAGCTTGAGTTGAGCGGAAAGGGGCAAGGTGAGCTCAAGTTGAGCGGAAATGGGAACGAGTGTTAGCCCCTGCCTCGCGGCGGTAGGCAGTACCGAAGAGTGCAGACTCTCTTTGAGGCTCGGCTTCGGCAACCCGGATTGGATTCGACTACAGTCGGCGCGGGAAACTCTCACGGGGAGAGGGAGGTCGCGGAGAAGGAGGTCGTGGGGAAGGCGAGGTTCGTGCGCGCGCGCTGCGTATGCGAACGTGTCGTGCGCTCAGACGGCAACCCAGAATCGACAAGACGCGTAGCTTGCGGAAATGGAGCTCCGGAGGGAGGTCGCGGAGGGAGCGGAGGTGCGGGTTTCTGCGGGCGCGCGGGAGCACGATCGTCTGGATGCGCGGAGCGTTTGAACACGCCGTGTTCGTGCGTGTCGAGTTTGGAGGCCGTCGGGGGTGCAGGGCGGAGCGCTCTAAATGTGTCGGAAGGACCTGACTTGCCTCGTTGTCGTGAGTGTCGAGATTTGACTGCCACGTCAGCGCCACGCTGTCGGCTTTCTGCACAGCTCATCCTGGTCCTCCTCACAACAGGCCCGACCTTCGCACACACACAAGCGGCAATAATGAAGCGCTTGAAAGATGACGCGGAGGCGCCGGTGCCCCCGGATGGGCTGGACTATCGCGTCACGTTCTGCGCCGCGCAGATTCCCGCAGGGCGCGCCAACTTTGGTACGACGCATCTTCACCAACCCTGCTCTATAAACTCGTGCTCTCATTTATTACAGTCACCGCCGCCGCTGTGGGCCTGATGGTGTATCCGGCAACCCGCGACCTGCAGGGCTCGAGGAAGATGACGTGGAGGTCGACTTCGGGCCGCAGGTGAGACGCCGCCCGCAGCCTCCTCGCTACCACACCACACCAACTTCGCCCTCGCTCTTAGTTGCACTCAACATCCATCCGAACATCAACGATGGGCCGCGGAGAGTGGGCACCCTACAGGGGCCGTTGTTGAGAACAAGCACTCGACCGACGTTGGTTGAGTCTCCGCCACCTCCTCCGCGCGTATGTATGAGCATACACCCTGAACGTACGTCATGCTCCCACAACGGTCGAGTGCTTGTACTATACGACCCTCTTGCCTTGCTGCGTCAAACCCGGCGCCCGAGCTAGGGCTGTCAGATATTGCTGGCCACGTCATTGGTGCCGTTCAACTCAAGATACGAGGGTTCAAATGTGTCTCGATGGCATGGCGGACATACATGCCAGGCCCTAGTCAACCCCAAGCCCACCCTAAACAGCCCCGCACAACGCATGATAACCGGCCTCACACAATGCACGCTAACCAGCCACACCAAACGCACGCTTGTCTCAGTTTAACCGCGCGCCGCATGCGTCGGACGGCGACATCGAGGCCACGTGGGCCACAAAGCTGGCGACGCGACCACGGCTATGGGACGCCGCCAAGTTCCGGCTGGCCGGCGTGCGCGTCAATAGCCCGGGCACCGGGCCGGTGGTCACCCTGCAGCTCGGTCTCACCAGTTACAAGGCAGGGCCTTGCGCGAGTAGCTCCCCTCCGTACACACTCGCCGCCTCCGACCCCCTGGCCTGCCACTCGTTCCTGCGGCAGCTCAATATGAGCATCTTCAAGGGGTTTGGATGGGATAAGGCGGGTAATTTCAGGACAGGATCGAAGGAATGAAATGGCTTAAGTCAAGATGAGAAGGAAACCCTGTGTAAGGCCACTGTGTGAGTGTGTGTGTGTGGATTCAAACGTCGACCAGGCTAATCAGATGTCAACCAAATCATGTAAGGCCGTTGAGCGAGGAGTACATCGCGACGAACTCGAACGCGCGGCCGGCAACAGAGCTTGCCGCGCTGCGGCGGGATGGGCTGGCGGTAGGGACGGATGGCTTGTGCTCCCCACGTCATAGGATGCCATAATGCCCGCCACGTCATGAGAGACAAACGCTCCGCGTGTATAAGGAGGCACCAGGCTTTCGCCCTGGCCAACATGAGAGAGACGCTTCCGCGTGTTGATATCGAATACAGCACTATCCATCAGTCCCTAGCTGGCGGCGCACGGCGACCGGGCGGCGCACCAGAGCTGCTCGCTTGGGGTCGAGACCGTGCTGGAGACGGCAGACGGAGGCATCGTGCTGCTCCGCCGCAGCGCCGACGTGGCCACCTTCACGGGCGTGTACAACGGGCCCAGCGGTCGGGGGGCGCATTGCCCGCCACGACATTGACACGCATGTTGAAACCCCGCTTATGTAGAGGAATGGCATTCCCTATGACGTGGGGGCAACATCTGCCAGGCCCTACGCACCGGCCATCCGGAACCCACCAACGCGGAGCCAGCACTTTCGGCGGCAGGCAACGCGGCGGCGGCAGGGTCGATTGCAAAGGCGGAGATATTTGCCTCGGTGCTCAATGAGGTTCGCGATGAGACTGGTGTGCCGCTGGACACTCTTTCGCGGCCCCGGCTCATCGGTGCAATGTTGGACGCAGATGGCAAGCCAGATCTGCTATTCGTGACGCGCACATCGTTGAGTGCCGCGGCGGTGGCGGCGGCGCGAGGCGGTGCACGGGAGGCGTGGGAGTCGAGCGCGCTTGCCACAGTGTCCGCAACGCCGTGCGAGGTGGACCGAGGCGGCGGCGGCGGTGGCTCAGGAGGAGGGGGAGCAACAGACGGCGGGGGCGGCGGGGGCGCAGGAGGAGGAGGAGGCGACGGGGGCGGCGGGGGCTGGGGCAGGGTCTGGGGCGAAGGAGGAGGAGGAGAAACAGGCGGGGGCGGGGACAGGGGCGGCGGGGACGAGGACCGGCGGGGTGGAGGAGGCGGCGGTGACCGGGGAGGCGGAGGCGGGGGCGGGAGGCGGGGGTCGAAATTGGGCGAACCAGTCGGGTTCGGCGGGGTGACTGCATCGAGAGTACTATGGCAGGGAGGAGAAGGCGGCAGTGGCGGAGAAGGGGAAGACACAGAAGTAGGGATAGGAGAAGCAGGAGGAGGAGGAGGAGGAGAAGGAGCAGGAGGAGGGAGCGGAGTAGCAGAAGGAGGGCTAGGAGGAAGTGGAGGAGGAGGTGGAGGCGGAGGAGGAGGAGGAGGAGGAGGCGGAAGAGGCGGAGGAGGCGGAGGAGGGGATGGAGCGTGTAGTTTAGGTTCCGGCGGCTTCGACGCCGCGCTGACGGCTGACTTCTGGGCGCGGCGGCGTGCCACAATGTCGCCTGTGACTCGCGCGGCGGCGGACTGCCTATGGATGCTGGCCGCTCTGCCGCCCGGGGGTGATGGCGCCGCGGCGGGGGGCGCGCCGGCGCTTCCGGTGCCACCGCACGTCTGGGAGGAGGCAAGGGCTCACACTCGTCCACTTCTCGGCTTGACGTGAACAACGTCCTGTGGGGTACGTTGATTAAACTTGTTGGTTGCAGTGACGAAAACGGCTCAGGTTAAGCTGAGAAGTGGATGAGTGGGAGCCCCTGGGAGGAGGCGCTGGATGCGGCGATGGAGCACGGGCTGGACAGCATCGCGCGAACCATTGAGCAGCGCAACCTGTCGCAGCTTGGCTTCTTTTAGTGCCTTGTCTGTGGGCTAGTAACTTATAGTATCTGTTTCGTTCTGTAACTTACCAAAATGGCTCGGGGGATGACGACAAAGACGGGATACGAGTATTGCTTACAAGGGGGACGACGAGTGGCATTTATTGATCTGAGTTTGTCGTGGATTTTTATGTAGCGAGTAGCTCTGATGTTAGCCGAGGGTCAGTAGATACACTTTATGAAAAAAATGTTTTGTCTCCCATAGAGTCATACCTGTACAAGAAAGCGTAATTGCTCATCTGTTAAACTCAGTGTCGGATCTGGCATCGAAGGTATGGTATCGAATCCCGTTCGACCAATCAGAACTGTCCATTTCGGAAATCCCACCGACCGACTCGCCGAGAGTCCGACAGTGTCGCGATCCTTGAGTAAATAGACCCTGGATTCCGAGAAGATAAGCGTGACTAGTCACGCCGACACTGAGTTTAAGCTGATTTGCACTGAAAATGTATCGGGTATCAACAAGGACACCGAAGCACCTGACCGAAGCAGCGTTTGTGTGTGTAAGACAGAGTGCTTGATAGTCTAACGTAAGTGATTTGGCCATAGTCTAGGTGCTTCGGCTGACGTCAGCCTCGTCTAAGTCTACTTTTGAACACACACACACTCTCACACACACGTTATTATGAGAGTGGGCGACAATATCGCTCTAGTTTAGGGTGGTGTCCCACGTTTCGTCGGTAAACTGACCCAACCACTCCACCACCTCGCTATGGCCGCCTATGGAAGCGGAATGGCTGCAGTCGTCGAGGTCAACCGGACAGCCATGCTCCCGCAACCACATCAGCATCTCCAAGTGTCCGCGCTCAGCGGCCCTCTCGCAGTAACCAATGTGTAACGGACAACCCTGCTCACGCAACCACGTTGCGATCTCAATGTGCCCGCTCATGGCGACAGCTCCAAACAGGTCATCAAGGTCGGGGCACGGGCAGCCATTCTCCCTCGCCCACTGCAACACCTCTAGGTGCCCGCGGAAAGCGGCGAGTTGACACGTCGCCTCATCACACGGGCAGTGGTGCTCCCGCGCCCATCGCAGCACCTCCAGGTGCCCGCCGTCAGCGGCGAGTGCACAGCCTGCACACACCCACTGTCCCCACGGGCACCCTTGCTCCCGCGCCCACTGCAACACTGCCAGGTGCCCGCCCGCAGCGGCGTAGGCACACGTCACTTCGCTCCACGGGCAGCCGTGCTCCCGCGCCCATCGCAGCACCTCCAGGTGCCCGCCCTCAGCTAGAGTTTTGCAAGTGGCCGCGGGCAGCCATTCGCCCGGCCCAGGTGAACGTCGAGAGGGACTGGCAAAACGGCGCGATGCCGACCCGCGGCTCCTTCGCGGTGCCGCCGACGCGCGGAAGGCGCGAGAGCGTCACAGCGGTGCGGATCGAGGTTCCCGTGCGCCCCAGCAGCGCGCGGTCGACGGGGTCCAGGCGCTCGAGCACCTCCTTCTTGAAGAGGTCGGGGAAGTCCTCGAGCAGCGCGAGAAATGGCGGGCGCGCAGGCTGGGGCGCGCTCGCAGCGGCGTCGGTCGCGGCCGGCATCTGCACCGACCCCGGCGGCGGCGCGAGGCCCTGCGACGCGGCGAGGAGCCCGGCTTGGAACCCGGCGTCGTACCCCGCGCCGTACACTGGCGAAAGATGCTCGGGCGGCCCATCGCTGGTTTGCCCGCCCACCGCCCCCCAACACCCAGTAAGACCGCGCCAGAGCATCCCCCTGTCACTCCTGCAGCCACACCGCCGTCCGCGCCTCCGCCCCCTTGCCGCTTGCTGGCTCGGGTATCCATGGCTACCGCGTCTCGACGAGCGGCGCGAGCTTGGAATGACCTAATGGTTGCTGTGCGCGGGTTGTGGGCTGGAGGTGGGAATTTGGCTTCGACACCAGACAGCATGCCAAACCTAATCTAAGGCCGCGCTCCGGTTGAACACGCCGACCACTCTTCCGCCGGCTCGACGGCGCATTAGCCATGAAATCGCGAGCCAGCAAGCGGCACGTCGGTGAGAGCGGGGGCGCGGGAGCAGGGGGGTCGGAATGCGCTGCCGCGGTCTCCCTGGGTGGTGGGAGTGGGGAGGGCGGGCAAATCGCGTCGCCCAGCGATGGGCCGCCCGAGCATCAATCGCCCGGGTACGGCGCGGGGTACGACGCCGGCTTCCTCGCCGGGCTCCTCGCCGCGTCGGAGGGCGGGGTTCCGGCGCCACATCCGCCGCCGCCGGTGGCGGTGGCGGCCGAGGGGGGCGCCGGCGCGAGCGCGCCCGAGCCCACGCTCCTACCATTTCTCGCGCTGGTCGAGAACTTCCCCGACCTCTTTCAAAAGGAGGTGCTCGAGCGCCTGGATCCTCTCGATCGCGCGCTGCTCGGGCGGACGGGGAGCGCCGTCCGCACCGCGGTGAAGCGCTCAGGCCTACCGCGCGTCGGCGGCAGCGCGGAGGAGCCGCGGGTCGGCATCGCGTCGTTTTGCCAGTCCCTCTCGTCATTCGTCTGGGCCGTGGCGAATGGCTGTCAGTGGCAGCTTTTGAGTACGTGCGGAATTCTCGCCAGGGGCGGGCATCTCGAGGTGCTGCAATGGGCGCGGGCGCATGGGTGCTCGTGGGACGAAGGTACTTGTACGAGCGCCGCTGCCTTCGGGCACCTGGAGGTCCTGCGGTGGGCGCGGGAGCATGGGTGCCCGTGGAATGGATTGACATGTGAATTCGCCGCTAAAGGCGGGCACCTGGCTGTGCTGCAGTGGGCGTGGATGCACGGGTGCCCGTTGGATGATTGGACGTGTGTGTCCGCAGCGCGTGGCGGGCACCTGCATGTGTTGCAGTGGGCGCGGGAGCACGACTGCCCGTGGTAGGGCGGTGCAGGTCGAACCTATGAAACCCATGTTAAAAGCGCCTGGAACTAAGCGCTTGAAACTAAAATATGATGAACTGCTTCCAAGTTTTGCCATCAAATTCAACTTGCGCCGCTACACCGTGGGATGAGTTGACGTGTGGACATGCCGCAGGGGGCGGGAACCTGGAGGCGTTGCGGTGGGCGCGGGAGCGTGGATGCAGGTGGGATGAAAGGACGTGGTCATTCGCCGCTTCGGGCGGGCACCTGGAGGTGCTGAAGTGGGCGCGGGCGCACGAGTGCCCGTGGGATTGGGATACCTGTGCACACGCCGCTCAGGGCGGACACCTGGAGGTGTTGCGGTGGGCGCGGGAGCACCATTGCCCGTGGAACGAATATACCTGTGAGCGCGCCGCTTTTGACGGGCACCTGGAGGTGTTGAAGTGGGCGCGGGCAAACGATTGCCCGTGGAACGAGGATACCTGTGCAACGTCGGCTTTGGGCGGGCACCTGGAGATGTTGCAGTGGGCGCGGGCGCGCCATTGCCCGTGGGATCAGTCAACGTGTAGAAGTGCCGCTGAGGGCGGACACCTGGAGGCTGGGGCTTACACTCGTCCACGTTTCAGCTTAATCTGAGCCGTTGCTAACACCAAATACACCAAATACACCCTAGACAACCCCTGCGACCCCCTAACACTCTCTAGACAGCCCATCAATGACCCATACATGCACCCCCTGTCCTATGGAAATCGCTCACATTGAGCTGATAAGTGGACGAGTGTAAGCCCCTGCCTGGAGGTGTTGAAGTGGGCGCGGGCGCACGACTGCCCGTGGGATCAGGAAACGTGTTCAAGCGCAGCTAGCAATGGGGAGCTGGAGCTCTTAGAGTGGGCGCGGGAGCACCACTGCCCTTGGAATGAGGACACCTGTATGTACGCCGCTGAACACGAGGAACTGGAGGTGCTGAGGTGGGCAATCGATAACGGGTGTCCAGGCGGTGAGCAATATGCGCACCATTTGATATAAGCACCCTATCCCACCTTACAGGCCTCGGGTCAAGGCGCGAGTCTCGCTGGTCATATGAGCATCGACATGTAATGAGAGAGTAATTACACAGGGTGTGTATACCCTATTCATTACAGACGTGTATGGATTCTTCATGGTAAATTATGTTTTGAGGTCCATTTGAGGGATTTGCCGGCGACAGTAACAGACACGGTGCGGAGGCGATCCTCATTTGCTAATTTGACTGGCTCACTCGCTTTGTTAATGCGATGTGCTCATTTGAACTGTCACTATCTATTTGCAGTTCCCCGCATTGCCGCCAAGAGCCGCCACGTCAGCATTGCTGCCACGCCCACGTCGTCGTCGTCGGTGGGCGAGTCTAGAGGTATGGTGGGGGGGGAGGGAGGAGGGGGGGCGGGAAGAAGTGGATGGGTCGGTGGGAGAGAAGTCTTTGGCAGGCACCACTTGTGTAGGGTTTAGGGTTTAGGGTTTAGGGTTCAGGGTTTTGGTTCCAGGGTGAAGACAGGTCTGGCTAGCGAGCACACCAAGTCCCCGCGGCGCCACTCTTTCACTCTCTTCCGCGCGCACCCCCCTCACTCGGAAACACAACCGTCAAACTATGGGGTGGGGCAACCGCGTGTGCCACCACTGCTACAAGCCCTACGCCGTGTGCTCCGGCGAGTGCTGGGGCGACCGCGAGGACTGCGCCGGGTGCAGCGACGCTTTCGACCCCGACCGCCTGAGCGAGTGCAAGCTGTGCGAGGTGTGGCCTTGCAAACAACTCTGCAACAACCGGCTTCCTCACACCCCCGTCACGTAACGCCGTGTGTCGCCCCGCCCCATCACCCGGCACTCCCTGGCTGCAGAGCTGGAGGTGCGGATGGGGGTACATCAGATCCTCCGCCTCTAGATGCGCCACGAACGTCGCCCCTGTGTTTGAAGGCGCGGTTTGAAGGGATAACCTAAATAACATTTCATCGTTGCTCACAATGTCAGACTGTGCTCAACACGTTCAGAGCTGCCCTCGTTTCTTGAGTAAAATGCCACCCGACTTTTTGATGTTTTGAGCATTTTCCGCCAGGCCCTGCTGGGGGCAGCAGTTCTGCGGAGAGTGCGCGGAGGACACGGAGGAAGCAGTGTGCGGCGGGTGCGCCAAACGCGTGTGCTCTCACGCCAGTGACGACCCGCCGGGGATCATCGCCTGCGCGACTTGCGGCATTGATTTCTGCGCCGCCTGCGACGAGAAGAAACAGGAGGCGGAGTGCGAGGCAGGTCTTTCCGGGTTATCTATATTTTGAGCGGGGTTTTCAAACGCCAGGTCACAAACACCGTCGACTGACTCTGTGGTTAACCGCGCTACCCTCACCCCTCCCGATCCTCTCGGGGTGTTTGCTCGTGAGCCTCTCCAACCCTGCTCCAACACGCGCCCGGTGCCTCGTTGTGTTGTCACGGAGCCTGCTCCAGATGTTTCAGAAGCGTAAGCCTTTCACCCTTCGAGGCAGAGCTACTAGTCAGTCGTTCGGCCACCAGTGGTTCCACGTTCAAAACTGCTCAAGTTGAGCCGAACAGGGAACGATTGTAGGGCCCTGGTGCGAGCGCTGCGACGAGGTCATGTGCTCCCACGACGGCGTAACTCCCGCGATCTAGCAAGGGGGTGAACAATACTCAGTTGTCAAGAACAAGCACCCGACCAACGTTGAAACTTCTTCCCCTCCTCCTCCTCCTCCTGCTCCTCCTCCGCGTCGTCTGTAGGTATGAGCAGTTTCCCTTGAAGGCATACAGTCAGGCTTCGATTACGGTCGAGTGCTTGTTCTCATCGACCCTCGCGCCAGGGAGGTGCAGGCCTGCGGTGCCGACGGTTGCGTCAGTTCGGTGGCCTTTCCGATGGTAATGTGCGCCGACTGCCGCGAGGGGTTTCCGCACGAGGCGGCGGGCGTGTGGCCGGGCTGCGGCAGGGGCTTACACTCGTCCACTTTTCCGGCTCATGTAAGCACTTTCTGTGAGACACGCTGGTTGACGTCACTCGGCCAGTGGCCAAAGCGGCTCAGGTTGAGCTGAAAAGTGTACAGATGTAAGCCCCTGGGCTGCGGCCACGTGAGGTGCGGGCTTTGGGAGCGTGACACCCCCGACGGTTGCCCCGAGTGCCCGGAGGAGGAGGAGGGGGCTGCCGGGAAGCTTACGTCCGCCGCTGCCACACAGCCGCCCGTCGCCGCCGCCGCCGCTGCCGCCGGCACCGGCACCGCCTCCGCCTCCGCCGTCGCTGCCTCTGCCCCCGCACCCGCCCCCGGCCCCGCTCCCGGCCCGGCCGCTTCCCCCAACCCCAGCCCCGCCGCTGTCCCCGCCCCGGTGGCGGCGGCAGCGGAGGAGGAGGAGAAGGCGGAGGAGCTGGACGATGTAAGTGTGAACCTTGGCAAGCGCGGTGTCGATGGGGTTGACAACGACCAGAACACCATGCCGCCCAAAAAGGCAAAGGAGGATTGGCGTGTGGCGGCGGCGGCGGAATTCACACGGAGCTGCGAGAATGCCGCTACCGCTGCCGCCAACGACGCCTCTGCGGCCGCCCGCGACACCGCCCACAACGCTGGCGCTGACGCCACTACCGCTGCCCTCGTGGGCGATGCCGCTGCCAACGCTGAACGCGCCCGCATCGCCGCCCTCAATGCCGCCGGCGATGCCATCGCCGCCGTCTTCACCACCACCACCGCAGCCGTCGCTGCCGCCACCGCCGAATGCGACCGTCTCGCCGGCATCTATGCCCCCGCCCCCGCCGCCGAAGGTGGGGCAGAGGGAGGGTGCGGGGGCGAGAGCCGCGGCAGCGGCGGTGACGGCGGCGGCGACGACGAGGAGGAGGAGGACCCTTACGGCCCTTACGCCAGCACCGCCTTCTACGCCCCCGCCGCAGTCGCCGCCGCAGCCACCGCTGCTGCCACCGCCGCCGCACGCGACCGACTCGCCGGCGTCTACGCCGCCGCCCCCGCCGCCGCCGTCGGGGTTGCGGACGGGGGCGGTGGCGGCAGCGGCGGCGGCGGAAGCGGTAGCGGCTGTGGCAGCCGTAGCGGCGGTGGCGGCAGCAACGGTGGTAACGGTAGCGGCGGCAACAGAAGCGGCGGTGGCCGCAGCAGCGGTGGTGACGGCGGCGGCGGCAGTGGCGGCGGCGGTGGCACTGGCGACGGCGGCGGCGGCGACGACGACGACGACGACCACGAGGAGGATGACCCCGATGACATGCCCCTGGCAGCGACCCCGGCCGGTCAGGCGCTCGCCGCCGCCACCGCAGCCGCCGCCGCCGACGATGCAGAGGACGACTCCGACTCCGACGACGAAGCACAGAACGACGACGACGACAATGATGATGACTCCGATGACTCCGATGACTCTGATGACGATGAGTCGGACGAGTCCGACGACGTGTACGTTTCTTGTGAGTAGAGAGAGAAACAGAGAGAGAGAGAGATATACGCGTCAGCGTGTATGAGGAGGCACCAGGCTTCCGCTCTCGGCGCGCCTCCGTTTCTTGTGAGTTGGAACGTCGCGAAGTAACCAGGATTGTATGTGTCGGTACAAACATACTGATCAAGCTGATCGAAGCTGAGAAGGCCGGCCAATCTGATAGAGTGAGCGGTTCACGGCGGTCAGGTCCGCTGCCACCGCCCCACTGTCACATCCACGCAAACATGATGAGCAGGCGCACATGAGAGAACATGCACATGTGAGAGATGCAACACGAGATGTCACATGCATCAGACGCAACAGTATGCCATGAGAGAGGACATTAGCTATGCCAACGATAGATGCCGACGAGAGAATGGAATCATTGAGGTACGAATTTCTGCTGTGTTCCATTCACAAATCGCGCTATAGATTGAGGGATCATGGGCAGCCGCACGCGGCGACCCCGATCCCTTCAATAATTTCCCCGTGCAACGCAAACACACAGAGTCAGACACACAAGTTATCACCGGAAGAAGAGCCCCCCCATGTACGCATGTTTGCGTTTGTGCGCGAGGTGAGCGCCTGGCCGAGTGGGGCGGGCGTGTGCTGCTCTGATTCTACTGACAGTCTGAACCAGTCCAAGCAACGAAAGACGTTGCAACGAGGGATTCAAACTTATGATTTTAGGTCAACAGATCAAGATCTTCTTTGCCTGACTGTCTGAGTGAGGAGTGAGGGCAAGGATGAGCAGTAGGAACGTCCCTTTCGTTTTGCGGCAGGGGCGGCGGCGCTGACAACGCCTCTCCCGCACCCGCTGCTAGCAAAGTGCGCGCTGGCGGGGACTCGCTTGGGCCACGCCACCGCGTCCGAGGCGCTGGCATACGAGTACGCCCTGCGCAGCTTGCTACCTATGGCGGCACTCGCTGTCGACGTCCTGGCTTTTCTGGCTATTCAACGTTTTCTTGGTTTTCTGCACAGAGGCTCGCAGTACACGGACTACGCGCCTGCGGCGTGGCGCCGCCGGCAGGGGCTAACACTCGCTCACTTCAGAGCTCAACTTGAGGACCTTTGGGACACATCGCTCACGTCAGAGCTCAACTTGAGCACCCTCGGGACACATCCACGGCTTAATTCGGGTCATATGGGGGACAACTAAGCCTAAGTTGAGCGGAAACGGGGAGCGGAAAGGGGCAAAGTAAGCTCAAGTTGAGCGGCAATGGGAACGAGTGTAAGCCCCTGGCCACCGGGCTGCTGACCGCGCCCACGCGGCGGCGCAACTGCTCTTCGCCGTGATGTACGCGCTAGGATTCCTGGCAAGGGCTTACACTCGTCCACTTTCGGCTCAACGTAAGCACCTTTTTACGCTGGGTGCCTTGGGTGGAGTTAGTGACAATAGCGGCTTATGTTGAGCTGCAAGTGGTCGAGTGTAAGCCTCTGGTTCCTGGTGAAGCAGCGCTGGGTGATGTCAGTACTGTGGGCAGGGGTTTACACTCGTTCAATTCTCAGCTCAGCGCTTTTTATGGGATAGGGGGTGCGCGTAGGGATTGTGTAGCCCGTGTTAAGGGGGTATGTAGGGTGTGTAGGGTGTGTAGGGTGTGTAGGATGTGTAGGGTGTATAGGGTGTGTAGGGTGTGTGTGTGTGTCAGACATGGCTCAAGTTGAGCAGTAAAGTGAACGAGTGTAAGCCCTTGACTGTGGTGTGTGCCTGGGTCTATGCAGGCGCGGGCCATAAGCGACGGCTTCCTCGAAGCTCGGAGCAAGCCGGACTACCGGGTGCACGCGGCAACGCGGTACCTCCGCGCGTTCGACTATGGCATGACGGCAATATCGTATATTATGAGTGCTTGGTACACGCGGGCTGTCTACGGATTGCAGGGGCAAAGTGGGGCGGTGGCGGCGGCGTGGATCGTGACGACGTGGTGTTGGTTTTTCGAGGCTGCCTTTCAACACGCCGGCGGCCGCGTGGGTGACTATGACCGGCTTCAGGGGGAAGCGGAGCGTTACCACTCAGTCGCCTGGGGCGGCCTCGCCTGGTCCCAGCTGGCTATCGCCTCGACTTACCTGCTCGGCGGCTTCGAATGGCACGTCCCTGTCCACCTCGGCTCATTCATCGATTGCGCTGGAAGCGCTGGCGGCTACTTTTGGCTGGCGGTGCTTGGGTGGTGCGTGCAGGTGGAGCTGGGTGTGGCGGGACCGCCACACATGGCAAGAACGCAGCGCTACCTCAGCGTGTTCTACGGCGTCGGCACGTTTGTGGACCGCAGCTGGGCCGCGGTGGCGGTGTGCGACGTCTGGGTCACCGCTTTCCTTACCATCGCCGTGTGCTTCGCTCGGGGCTTGATCGTGCAACAGAGGCCTGAGATCAGCGTCTATGCGTCTGTGATCGCGCTCACGATTGCTCGACAGAATCTCATCCCAGCCGCTTGCAGCACCAAGCATTTGGTAGCTGTCGATCTAATCATCGGGGCAGCTAATGTCTACCTCTCTGCGTGGCACGCCCGGGTCTTCATTGCGGGGGAGCACGACTGGCGGCGCTGGGCGATGGCAGCGCTGTCGCTTTTGACAGGTCTCCGAGGTCTAGACGCGGTGCGCATCATTGTGGAGACGATGGGATGGGGATGGGTCCGCAAAACCGCAGCCACCGGCGATGACGCGACGGCTCTGGGCGGCTGCACCCCTTCGGCCTCGCGCCCGAAGACGCCGTACCTGTGCGGGTGGTGCGGCGCGGCCGGCGCCGGGAAGCGGTGCGCCGGATGCGACGAGGCGGACCCGGCGCACTACTGCGGCAAACTCTGTCAGGAGCAGCACTGGAGCAACGAGGAGGACCCGCACAAGGCGCATTGCCGCGGTCGCCGACGCCGCCGCGTGCACGACGGCGGCGGCGCCCCGACCCCGTCCGCGGCGTGATCGCACGGCGGGACCCTCGCCGGCGCCCTTACGAAACGAGAACAACAGGTCGCGTCGAGGACTTGAGGTGCACGATATATCAGTATAGGGCTAACATGAAGAATATGGCACCATGTTTACTTACTGGTACATGATCAGTCTTTGAGTCGACATTCCTCCCCCAGGCGCCGTCTACTCCCCCTGCCCTTGGTCCTCCACACAGCTGTGTATGACGTGCGTCCGATGCGCAGTTGCGCAATCCGCAGGAAGACGCGGACGGACACCAGATGCCGGCCGACCGCGCCCAGATCCAGTGCAGATCTTCTGAAATCTTGCTGGGACGACTTTTTGGAGCTAGTTTGTA
>Ga0307489_10001330_pt1 | contig 16178 bp, 15 predicted proteins | sample SB12metaG_FD_202247 | JGI IMG/M metagenome (GOLD analysis project Ga0307489, IMG submission 202247) | Sea-ice brine microbial communities from Beaufort Sea near Barrow, Alaska, United States - SB 1.2 | ecosystem: Environmental > Aquatic > Marine > Coastal | place: USA: Alaska | collected... | reverse complement strand
TCACTCTGTCACCGCCAGGCTTGGGAAATGACGGCGCCTATTCGATAACCACCGACGTGCTTGGCTCTGAAGAACCCTGGTTACAATATGATTGGGAAAACGATGACAATTTTGATGACAACCCAAGTGGCACAGCGACCTTTGGTATTTATAAAGGTAACTCACACCAAATTTTCAGCAGACAAGCCTTCCAGTGATAATGATCTAGCTGAATCGAAAATCGTTAATCAATACAGGCAATAGGCTGACTATCAGTGAAGTGGCTAAAAACAAGTTGAGATAACCCAAACAAATTTGGAGTGAGTCTTTCCGAGCCATTGCAACAATGTTAAGACGTTATGTAGCAGGGTCGAGGCTCATCGTTGTGAATATTTCCCCTAAACTATTTATTATAAAATGTTAACCAGATCATGACCCGCGTGACTGATACTGATGGCATCAGTCACGCTAAACCCTACAGAACTAGACCAATCCAATTGGGTCTAGGAGACTGTCGAACTTAGGATAAATTCATCCTGCACCTCAGCTAACTCAATTCGCGCAGCGTCAAGACAGGAAAACAAAGCCCTGGTTCAAATATGGTTAGGACAACGGTGTTAATTTTGATAACGAACCAGCGCCTGCGGCTAACGTTGATATTTTCAAGGTCACTCAGTCACATCTACATTCAGCAAACATATCAATAGCAAAAGCCATTAATGCGCTCACTCTAATTTAGAAAAAAATGATGACTTTGACATACGAGAGTCGTGCCTCCTCTGGCGCAAGTACAATCGTCGGTGGCTATATTGAGTCACGAAACGCTGGGGCAATCGGTGCAAATTCTACCATCGGTGGCTACCTGACAACTGGGGACGCCGCAACACTCGGCGCCAATACCATTGACGGCAATATTACGGTCGATGGTAACCTGACGGCTGGAGCCGCCATACTCGTCGGCACCGAGGCTATGATCACCGGAAACCTCCGCTCTGGCGCAGCCGCATCGGCCGACGTTTCGGGCCCGTTAATATAGCTAACACACATGGATCTGAACTAAACGAATTACAAATGCCGATGACCATCGAGTATCTCAACGCCAGTGGGTTATTCGTGATAAATACGGACGACAATAACTGCACCAAGATTGATACAGGTGACCTAACGATTACATTAGTACCAACGACGAGTACTTTTATCGCTTCTATCACAAACTATTCGACTGAGGCTGGCCGCCAGGTCATCATTACCGCACCCGACAATGGTAACAATGATGTTGTTACAGTTTCTCCTAATCTCGACACATCGGACAATAAATGGCTGAGATATGACAGGGAGGGTGATGGTAACTTTAATGATGATCCGTCCGCGACTGCAACTTTCGGCATTCAAAAAAGTAACTCGGTCCAAATTTTTATGCGCCAATCATATCAATAGCGTTTGCCGTTAATCATCCGACCTTAATTTAAACGAAAACTGCTGCCGGCGACCAACAAAAGCAATCAGCACAAGCACCGGAACGCCCATCAGTGCAGTAGCTAAAAAGAAATTCGGGTAACCCATACCATCGACCATGGTGCCCGAATAACCACCCAGAACCTTGGGTAGGAAAGTCATTAGTGAAGTGAATATAGCGTACTGTGTGGCTGTAAATGAAATATTGGTCAAGCTAGATAAAAACGCCACAAACGCTGCACTCGCGATCCCTGCCGATAAATTGTCAGCAGAAATGACAATATATAACCAGGTAATGTCGTGTCCTTTTGCAGCCAGCACCATAAACAGCAGGTTCGTCACTGCCGATAATACCCCCCCCAGAAACAACACCCGAATCACGCCAAAACGCATTGACAGCAATCCCCCCATAAACCCGCCGACTATAGTCATTAAGAGCCCGAAGGTTTTCACAACGCTGGCGATTTCAGGTTTACTAAACCCAAGGTCCTGGTAAAACACGTTTGAAATAACGCCTAATACAATATCGGATATTCGATATAAACCGATTAATGCAAGTAAAATGAAAGCCAGCGAAAGGCCATACCGCTGGAAAAAATCCTGCACTGGCACAATGTATGTTTGGTTGAGCACGCTATACTCTATGATTCTCATTTTGACTAACCCTAATGCGAATACCCAGGCCACTGCAATCGCCAGTAATAGTCGAATCGCGCTGGGCAAAGGCGAGCTAAGGTAAATGCTAGCGATAAAAACGCCAACAACCAAAACGAAAAATAACAAAATGGATAAGTAACCATCACTATTTTCAGTCAATTTCTGTTGGGACTGCCTTGCGGGCTCCGGTATAGTCAGTGTCGTCAGCACACCAACCAACATCACCATTGCCATTAACCAATAGGTCGATTGCCAAGCTTGATATAAGTAACCATCACGATCCGACCCTAGCCAATCAGCAATAAATAAAGAGCCTGCGCCAGACACCAACATGCCAATTCTATAACCCGCAATATAGGTCGCCGACATTAGTGCTTGCAAATCAGCCTCCGCTGATTCGATTCGATAGGCATCAATCGCAATATCCTGAGTCGCTGCCGAAAAGCCCAGCATGACCGCTGCAACTGCCATCAAACTCAAACTATTAGGACCTGATTGAGGGTCGACAGACGCCATTAGAATAATTGACAATATGATGGCGAGTTGACCCAAAAGAATCCAGCCACGACGCCTGCCCAACCATCGTGTTAATAGAGGAACAGGGATTTGGTCAACTAACGGTGCCCAAACAAATTTGAATGAAAAACCCAATGCGGCCCAACTAAAGTAGGTGACTGTCGCTCGCTCGACTCCAGCTTCACGCAACCACAAGCTAAGAGATGAGAAAATCAGTAATAAGGGAATACCGGCTGAAAACCCAAGAAATAAAAGCGTCACAACTCGAGGATGAGTGAAGCCCTTCAGCGTTTTTTGCCAGCTTTTATTCGTCAATTCATCACTCACTAATCGGCCTCACTTCACTAGGGGTGCAAAATCATAGTCTAATATCAATGGCGCATGGTCAGAAAATCGCTCATCTTTATAAACAGAAGCACTCAGAATGAGGTTTTTTAGGCCCGGTGTCACTATATGATAATCAATACGCCAACCGACGTTTTTGTCCCAAGACTGCCCGCGATTCGACCACCAAGTATATTGATCTTCGCGTTGATCAACCTCACGAAAGCCATCAACGTAGCCGACCCGATCAAAAAGATCATCGAGCCACGCTCTTTCTTCAGGCAAGAAACCTGAGTTTTTTTGATTCGGTTTCCAATTTCTTAAGTCAATATTTTGATGTGCAATATTCCAATCACCGCAAATAATGAATTCTCGCCGTTTGCGCCGCAAAGACTGAAGATGCAGCATAAAACTGTCCATAAACCGAACTTTTGATTCTTGCCGATGATCTCCCGATGATCCCGACGGCGCATACAACGAAATAACTGACAAATTGGAATAACGATATTCAATATAACGGCCCTCGTTATCAAATTCTGACTCACCAAACCCTCGAATCACTTGCAACGGTTGATGCAAACTATAAATAGCAGTCCCGCTATAACCTTTCTTGAGTGCATCACAATAATGGCTGACGTAGCCTTCTGGGTGAAACATAGGATCTTCAAGTTGATTAACCTGCGCTTTTGTTTCCTGAATGCAGACAAAATCAGCCTCTTGCGTCTTCAACCAGTCAAAAAAACCCTTGCGTGACGCAGCACGGATGCCGTTGGTATTGACTGAAATCACTCGCATAAAGACGTTTCCTGGAACCACAACATTAAAGATACTTTCATTCGTAAAATCTGGCGCTATGATACATCAGTTAATTTTCATCTGGGTGACCTATGCAAGAATTTCAATCACGTTTTCTCGACTATTGCCTGCTACGCGGCGCACTTAAATTTGGTGAATTTACTTTAAAATCCGAGCGCATCAGTCCTTATTTTTTTAATGCCGGTATTTTCAATACGGGTGCCGACCTCGCTGCGTTAGGTTCTTTCTATGCTGAAGCAATCCAGCATGCCAACATTGATTTCGACCTGTTGTTTGGCCCAGCCTACAAGGGTATACCACTCGCTGCTATTACTGCCAGTAGCCTGTACAAAGACCATCAACGTGATATTCCGTATGCTTTTGATCGTAAAGAAGCAAAAAACCATGGAGAGGGCGGCATTACCGTTGGCGCTCCCATTCAGGGTAGAGTGATGATTATTGATGACGTTATTACTGCAGGCACCGCCATCCGCCAGTCACTAAAATTAATCGAATCATTAGGCGCCACGGTCTGTTCAGTTACTATTGCGCTTGATCGTCAGGAAAAAGGACAAGGTGAATTATCTGCTATACAGGAGCTCAAGGCACTCGGTATCCGTGTCGTCCCCATCATCCAGCTCGCAGACATTCTGCAGTACCTGCAAGCCAACAATCAAACAGAACATTTAGAAACCGTCGGTGAGTATAGAAATCGCTACGGTAGTGATTGAACATTGTTTGACCGATCTGCCTCATTTTGCACATCATAGAAGGCATTGGCGCCGTATTCCAAAGTGAACTCTAACTAGTGCCTCCGGTCTATCAGACCAGAAATTCTGGAGGCACCATGTTTCAACTACTTCTCATTGCTTGCTTGGCTACGTTACCCGCATTTTCAGCATTTTCAGTAGAGAAACTAACCGTGTATAGCGGCACAAACCAAAGTACCGTTGTCGAACTCTATACCTCCCAAGGTTGCAGTAGTTGCCCTCCAGCAGACAAATGGTTCGCGGCATTGACCGCAGCACCCAGACAAGAACTCAACATTTTGGCATTAGCGTTTCACGTCGACTACTGGGACTACACCGGATGGAAGGATCCCTTTGCAAACCCTAAACATACCAGTCGACAGCGCCAGCTAGGTATCAATAATCAACAACGATCTATATACACACCTGAATTTTTCGTCGATGGCGAGGAAGCCCGCGGTACCCGAAATGTGCTTTCTAAGATCCATCAAAACAGAAGTAAGAAATCGCCCATACACTTAAAAATGTCGGTATCTAGGAATCAACATTCTTTGATGATCGAGTTAGAAACCACTGCAATTGGAGCTGAAACAAACGGTTTACAGCACCGTTACTTTGTTTATGAAAACAGGTTATCAAGCGATATTAAACGTGGAGAAAATGCGGGTAAAGTACTAAACCATGAAAAAGTTGTTCGATATATGAGCACCGTATTCAAATCGGTAAGAAATGACCGCCATAGCATAAGAATTAACCCTGACTGGCAGCTTAGCAATATCGGCATTGCTGCATTAGTCACCACAGCTGCTGGAGAACAATACCTACAAACGGTCTATACGCCGATCAAGTCTTTATTAAAATAAAGTTCGGTGAAACTTACTGCTGGCGCCAGGCACCGTAATAACTAATTATGAGCTTGGTGATTAGCCAAAAGGCTCAGCTGCTTAATTGCGAAAGTCACGCCTTTACAAATCATTTTAATTGCAGCCCCCAAACCAGTATCATGACATGATTAGATAACTTATTTTACCAACTGGAGCCCTGCTTTCACCCGTAGCTGAACGATGCTGGTTATCACTATCAACTTTTATCACAATGAGAAACTCAAGTCCCTTTAATTAAGGTGCCCACACCCGTATCAGTCAACAATTCAAGTAACACCGAATGTTTAACCCGACCATCAATAATATGACTGGTTTTCACGCCAGACTTAACCGCGTCTAGTGCACAGCTAACTTTAGGCAACATGCCGCCTTTAATCACACCCGATAGTATCAACTGATCAGTCTCGGCCGCATCGAGACCCGTCAGTAAATTACCATGGAGATCTAGCACACCTGGCGTATTCGTTAGCAGTAGGAGCTTTTCAGCACCCAATACTGATGCCAATTTCCCCGCAACCAAATCAGCATTAATATTGTACGAGGCACCATCTTTACCCACACCGATGGGTGCAATTACGGGAATGAAACGATCATTATCCAACATCTTCACGACAGATGGATCGATGCTTTCCACTTCACCTACCTGGCCAAGGTCACTTTGCTCAACATCGCCACGCGATAGTTTCATTTTTCGGGCGCTAATCATGCCACCATCTTTACCGGTCAGACCGACCGCTCGCCCACCATGGCGATTGATCAATGATACTATTTGCTTATTGACCAAACCGCCTAAAACCATCTCAACAACATCCATGGTCTCATTGTCAGTGACTCGCATACCTTCAATAAATCGGCTTTTTTTGCCTATTTGTTCGAGCAATTTACCAATTTGAGGGCCGCCACCATGAACGATAACGGGATTCACCCCGACTTGTTTTAATAGCACGATATCCTGTGCAAAGCTGCTTTTTAACGCTTCGTCGACCATCGCATTACCACCAAATTTAATGACCACCGTTTTTCCGTCGAGCGCCTGAATATAAGGCAATGCTTCAATCAGAATATCGGCGACGTTATTCTTATTCATAGTACTGTTGGCGATCATTTTTTTACCAGGCAGGTTTATTAGCATGGCCAATGTGTTTATGGCCAATTTTTTAGAACAATAGTTTAAAGTTTAGACTCAATGATTTCAGCTTTCGTTAATAGCCATATAGCGACCTGCTATCAAGTCTATAAGCTGGCTGGCAATGTCATCTTTACTAGCAAAAGCCAAATTTTGTTTGCCATCTGGCCACAGCACCAGCAACTCATTGCTTTCTTTGTCAAAAGCATTCCCATCACTGACCAGATTAGCAGCTATCATATCAAGATTTTTACGCCATAGTTTGTCCTCAGCATAGGCAGCTAAGTTTTCTGTTTCAGCAGCAAAACCAACGGTGAATGGTTTGTTTTCAAGATTAGCCACTTCACTCACAATATCTGGATTTCGGGTCAAATTGATTTGCATGGTTTCAGATTTTTTTTTGATTTTCTGGTCAGACACCTCAGAGACTCGATAATCGGCAACCGCCGCGCAGGCGATAAAAATGTCAGTCTGTTCAACACGTTGAATGACTGCATCGCGCATATCTATTGCACTAGACACGTCGACTCGCTGCACTTGGTCGGGTGCTGTTAAACAAACGGGTCCACTTATTAGAATCACTGAAGCCCCCGCCTGAGAGGCCGCTCTAGCCAATGCATACCCCATCTTTCCAGAGCTTTTATTGCTAATATAACGCACCGGATCAATCGCTTCTCGGGTTGGGCCTGCTGTGATTAAAACTGTTTTACCCATCAGTTTTCCAGGTGCAAAATGTATATTCACCTGCTTTACTATAGCCTCTGGCTCAATCATTCGACCTAGGCCATTATCACCACAGGCTTGCTCACCTGAGGCAGGCCCCCAAATCAATTTCCGCTGTTTTTTTAGCATAGCTATATTGCTGTTAGTCGCCGGGTTAGCGTACATCTGCTGATTCATAGACGGTGCTACTGCGACTGATTTTTTACAGGCCAGGCATAGCGTTAGTAACAAATTATCAGCATAGCCACTGGCTAGCTTTGCCAATGTATTAGATGAGGCCGGTGCTATCAGCATCAAATCAGCCCAACGTGCGAGCTCGATATGGTCCATCGCCGAATCAGCTTCACCATCGAAGGTATCGGTGTATACGCGATGACCGCTCAACGCCTGATAAGTCAGGGGCTGCACAAACTCGCGTGCTGATTTTGTCATCACCACACGGACTTCAAATTCTGCTTTGATTAACAACCGAACCAGCTCGGCAGATTTATAAGCGGCTATACCGCCAGTGATGCCAAGCAATATTTTTTTCTTGCGAGTTGAGTTCATATCCTCTATTTTAATGACAAAGGTGATTACGTAAAGACCATCTTTCATAATAATGCAACCTGACTAAAGGATTAGACATGGCAATTACTGACTGGCCCATTGAAGAAAGGCCACGCGAAAAACTTCTGCTGAACGGTGCATCGAGCCTTTCTGATGCTGAATTGTTGGCAATTTTTCTTCGTACTGGCATAAAAAATGTTTCAGCTGTCGGACTCGCCCGCAAACTTCTCACAGACTTTGGTTCATTGCGAGCGCTACTGAATGCCTCTAAAACAGAATTTTGTACTCATAAGGGGCTCGGCAATGCTAAATTTGTCCAATTACAAGCGGTGCTAGAAATGGCTAACCGTCATTTATCTGAAGGCATGAAACGGGATGACTGCCTGACTAACCCTGCCCAAACTATCGCCTATTTACACAGCCAGCTTAGAGACAGACAACAAGAAGTGTTCGCCTGTGTCATGCTCGATAACCGAAACCGAGTGATCATCTATAGAGAAATGTTCTACGGTACGATCGATGGTGCGAGTGTCTATCCTCGCGAAGTGGTCAAACAGGCTTTGACTGACAACGCAGCCAGTGTCATTTTTGCTCATAATCACCCGTCCGGTATTGCCGAACCAAGCCAATCGGATATTCAGATAACCGAACGATTAAAAAATGCCTTAGCACTTGTCGATATTAGGGTTTTAGATCACGTCATTGTTGGTGATAACACCACGTGCTTTTCCGAACGTGGGTTGATTTAAGATCAATTTCAGGATATTACTGCCAATCCAAAATGACTCGCGCTGACAACGACTAACTGTTTAAAGAACCTTTGCACTTTTCTCCACCGCTTCACCATACCAGCTGGCAATGTGATCAGCTTCGATCGGGCGACTAATATAATAGCCTTGCACATAGTCGCATTTCATTTTACGTAGTAATTCATACCCCTTAGCGGTTTCGACTCCTTCAGCAGTAACGGTCATACCAAGTGTATGCGCCAGATCGATGGTCGCTTTGACGATTAATTGGTCGTCAGGATCTATTTCGATATCACGCACAAATGATTGGTCAATCTTGAGCTTTTCGACTGGTAGTTTTTTGAGGTAAGTGAGTGAAGCCTGCCCTGTACCAAAATCATCGATCGAAAGTGACAAACCCATCAACGCTAGCTTGGATAAAATCTCGATCACATCATCAGGCTTTTGCATGATTTGGCCTTCTGTAATTTCGATCACTATCTGTGATGGTTTAATTTGATAGTGTTTTAAGTAGCCTTCGATCCGTTTCGGTAGTTTTTTATCATGCAAATCAATCATCGACAGGTTAATACCTATCACTAAATTATCAATACTCAAGGTCTGTAGATATTGACAAACCGCGACGAAGATCCAGTTGGTGAGCGGCTTTATCAAGTTATTTTTTTCAGCGAGTTGAATTGTTGTTTCGATTGATGTCTTATGGTCTGTGTTGTCCTTCCAACGTAACAGGGCTTCGAGATACACTGTCTTATGATCGCTTAAGTCGACCACTGGCTGAAACACTAATTTGAATTCTTCGTTATCAATCGCTTTTCGCAGTGATTGAATCATGGTTAAAGACGTGAAATCGTCCTTGTCATCGCCTTTGTAAAATGCAATAGGCCACTCATCATCACTAGCGTCCATCAGCGAAAGACTGGCATTTCGATATAATTCGGTCGAGTCATGACCATGCTCTGGATAGATTGCATTGCCTATATTGAGTGTAATGTCCAACTCACGACCATAGAGACTAAATTGCCTCACTAATGACACATACAGTTTCTCAACAAGGCCAGGAAACTTATCGTTGTCATTCACTTCTATAAAAGCGGCGAAAATATTTTTATCAAAACGTGATACGTTGTCCGTCTCTCGTAGAGCGGACAGCAACCGAAGACCAAACTGTCTGATTAGTTCATCAGAAATATACTGGCCTAATCGATCGCTGATATCATCAAGGTTGGTGATATTCATCAATATCAAAGCATATTTTCTACCCGATCGCTTACTTTCAGTCAGCGCCTGGGTCAGTCTATCTTCAAAGATGATTCTGTTGTTGAGGCCAGTCAACGCATCGTGTTTTGCTATGTTTTGCAAAGCACTAAAGTATCGATATAGCACCAATAGCCCTGGCTTCACAGCAGACTGCTTTAGGTCACCACCATCATATTGACTGGCTGATACCCGGTACATGCGCTCAGCTAGATCAAGTACGGGACGGATTAATTCACGATGAATCAAGGCATACACCAAGCCTGCTACCAACAGCAACAAAATAAGCACCGGCAAAAATTGTTGTAACCATAGTTCGAAATAATCAATCGGCTGCCATGACAAATGAACCAACCCAAGCGTTTGATTTTGGTTAGCAATAGTTATCGTGAATGCATTTTCAGACGCGACACCATTGGCAAGCTCTGTAAATTCAAGCTGGTTATCCTTAGTGGTATTCAAGCTTATTTTATCTTGAGTCAACCCTACCAGTTCAGTCATAAAGCTAAAGTAATCCGTACTGACGATCAGTACGGCGTCACTTCCTGCAACAGGCCCAGCCATTTCGAGCAAAGCTTTACTACCAACAAGACAACTAGAAGTCAATGGCACAAAAGAATCTGACATCGCTTTTAAACTAACCTTGTCAGTCGAAAGGCAACCTGGTTTAAAAGCTTTTGATGTCAATTCTTCTAACAAACTAGGTTCGATCAAGGCAACTGACCAGATATTCGGATTGCGCTGATAATAATCCCACACGAAAGACTGCAGATGCTCAGATTGGTTTTCTATTCCGAGGCTTTCTGTTTTGAGAATGGTGCTAATAAGGGAATATTGTGATTGTAGCCACAACAATTGCTTTTGTTGCAAGTAGCCAATTTGTGACTCTCTTAATTGTTTCGTTTGAAGCATCAATGCCTGATTGCCATTATCGACAATTAACTGTAGAGACCAGCTCCAGATCAGCATCGACACTAAAGCCAATGTCAATATTAGGCTAGCGAAAAACTGCTTTAAGGAAAGCCGCTTGAACATTATTTGAATTGGGTAGGCATTAGACGTTGAGTGCAAACAATTATTTTAATTGAATCAATTGTACATCGAAAGTGTGCCAACCGGATGCCTTTACGACAATCAGTCGACTCGTATTTCAAAAGAAAGCCCGAAGCCCATACCATTTAATCGTTGCTATCCAATGGTTTTACCTCAAACATTGTGTCCGACTAAGTTCAAAATTACTTCAAGTCACCAATCGGCTAGCAATGTCCAAATTATTGAATCATATCGGTTCTAAAAACAACGCCTGACTAATAACCTCTACGGTCTGGGTATGCCATTCTCTTGGCTGCAACGCCACGCTGTCACACCCAACATTAGCCGACTCGACACAAAGCATTTGCTTAAAACTCAAATCACTAAATTGAGACAACCGTTTTGATTTCTCTATCCAGGGATTCCAAACGACCGCGTTGGCGCTACTGTTACTAACGATTGAAATTTGCCTTTGCCATTCATTATCAACAACTTGGACGTCGCCTCCATTTGTTTCGTAAATACGATCTATCTCACGATCAATTGTGATATCTCCGTGTTGAGTGAAAACTTCTCGGTCATTCAAAGCATCAACAAATGGTTTGCTATCTAGCCCACTAATCTGTGTCTTGCTTATATCCCCAATGGCAAAGTAACTATGCAAGGCACTCGTAAAAACGAACGCTTTGCTATCATTATTCAGTACTTCAAAACAGACCGTAAGCCGAGCGCCAATAGTAAATTTCATTACCAACTTGCAGGCAAACGGCCAGCGCTCGTTAGCATCAAGGGTTAAGCTCATTTGCAATTCGGTTTCATCTAAACTAATCGCGTTTATAAAATCGATGTCCCATTCAAGCACTCGCACGAAACCATGAGCCTGCTCTTCACTTGAAGAGACTTGTTGTTGGACAGACGCTGGATTTTTATCTAGCGCGCCAAACCATGGCCAACAGATTGGAATACCACCTCGCAATGGCGAGCCCACCTTATAGTCACAATCGGGGCTGAGCCAGATAACCGGCGGTTCTTTGTGCGGTTGATATTGACTCAGTTGTGCGCCTTGCAAAAATATGGTCGCTTCGGCGGTACGATTGTGAATATTGATCGCCAATAATTCTTTATGTAGCTCTATTTTGACTTCGTCAATATTATCGAAGCGACTATAAAGCGCCTGCATTTGTTCACCGATATTCATAACTCAATTGTTACTCAATGTTTTGCACTTGCTCACGCATCTGTTCGATTAACACTTTCAAATCTACCGACCATTGCGTGCTAACGCTGTCTTGTGATTTGGACGATAAGGTGTTGGCCTCACGATTAAGCTCCTGCATTAAAAAGTCGAGTCGCCTGCCGACAGCTTCTTTGCGTTTTAGCACGTTAGTGACTTCGGCAATGTGCGTATCGAGTCGGTCGAGTTCTTCGTCCACATCGAGTTTTTGAGCCAAAATAGCGAGCTCTTGCTCAAGTCGGCTTTCGCTAGCCGACTCAGCCCATTGTTGCAACTTGTCGTTCAGATTCGTTTTCCACTTTTCGTGCATGGCAATCACCATGGCGGGGCGGTGTACGCGCAATTGCTTGACGATTTCGCTTATTTTTTCGCAACGGTTGGTGATCATTTCGCCCAATGCTTTACCTTCAGTCTCACGTGTTTCAATCAGTTGCTGAAGCGCCTTTTCCAAGCTACTAAGGGCAATATTAATCAACGGTGACAAGTCTTTTGGTTGGTCCGTAATAACGCCTGGCCAACTCAAAATTTCGGAGACTGACAACGTTTGTCCTTCATGCACGATATCGAGCACGGACTGCTCAACGACACGCAAGCGACGCACTAAGTCACTATTTAAATTGATATCACCCGTGCTTGATTCATCCAGCTTGTAACGTAACCCAATATCGACCTTGCCACGTTCGAGGTATTTTGCGATGAGCTTTCTGATATCGGTTTCTAGCCGTTTAAAGTCTTCTGGTAATTTTATGCCTGGTTCCAGATATCGATGATTAACCGACCGAATTTCCCAGGTTAACGATCCGCTATCGCAGGTTTCTTGGACTCGGGCAAAGGCTGTCATGCTTTTTAACACGTTGTATTCTCTTAGTTAAAACTTAATAGTGAATAATACCCGATTTTTTTCGCCCTGCATAAGCTCGCGTCTGCTTTTTAGATGCGTATAATTACGCGCTACTTTTTAGGAGAACACTCAATGAGACCCAGTGCCCGAGCAGTGGACGAACTTCGTCAAATCAAGATCACTCGCAACTTCACCAAGCACGCCGAAGGATCAGTGCTGATCGAAGCGGGTGACACAAAAGTGCTATGTAATGCCAGCGTCGAGAACTCGGTGCCTGGGTTTTTGCGCGGTAAGGGCTGCGGTTGGGTGACTTGCGAATACGGTATGTTGCCACGTTCAACAGGCAGCCGTATGCGCCGCGAAGCCACTAATGGCAAACAGGGTGGGCGCACGATGGAAATCCAGCGTTTAATTGGCCGTGCTTTGCGCGCAGCAATTGATACCAAAAAACTCGGCGAAAGAACCATTACCATCGATTGCGATGTCATTCAGGCTGACGGTGGTACTCGTACCGCCTCTATTTCAGGTGCCTGGATTGCCTTATCCGATGCAATTCAAACCTTATTGGATAATGGTACTTTGAAGAAAAACCCAATCGAATGTCAAATTGCGGCGATTTCTGTTGGCATCTATAACGGTGAAGCCGTACTTGATCTGGACTATGCAGAAGACAGTAAAGCTGAAACCGATATGAACGTCGTAATGAATAATCAAGGCGGATTCATCGAAGTTCAGGGCACGGCCGAAGGCGCTTCATTTAGTGATGATGAGTTAAGCGCTATGCTAGGGTTGGCACGCAAAGGCATTAATGAAATCTTTGAACTTCAGACTCAAGCTTAAGTCTTTTGATTAACTATCTGGCTTAAACATTGGGCCTGCTTAACAACAAGGCCTTGAGGAATTAACATGGCAAAGCTGGTACTCGCTTCTGGTAATCAGGGAAAACTTCGCGAATTGAGTACATTGCTCGAAGCACTGGGATATCAGGTTTGCTCTCAAGCATCTCTTGGCGTGCCTGAAGTGCCCGAAACAGGGTCGACATTCGTCGAAAATGCCATCATCAAAGCTCGCAACGCCTCACAACACACTGGCTTTGCTGCACTGGCCGATGATTCGGGCATTGAAGTTGATGCACTTAATGGCGCACCCGGCGTCTATAGCGCACGATTTTCAGGTGCTGATGCCACCCCTCAGGCAAACAATGCGTTACTAGTCGATAAATTACGCGAAGTCCCAGCGCATAATCGATCCGCTCGATATCGAGCAGTGATTGTTTATATGCGACATGCCGACGATCCTTCACCCATTATTTGTGAAGGTAGCTGGGAAGGCTTGATTCAACTCGAACCCAAAGGCAATGGTGGCTTTGGGTACGATCCCTATTTCTTCCTACCACAAAAAGGCTGCACCAGTGCTGAGTTAAGCGCTACCGAAAAGAACCAACTGAGCCACCGAGGCCAGGCATTGCGCCAACTCGTTGATCGGCTTCGAGGGCAATAAATTATTATGGTATTTACTAGCAACCCACCACTGGGCTTATATATTCACCTGCCCTGGTGTGAGAAAAAATGTCCCTATTGCGATTTCAATTCTCATGAAACAGATGTAATTCCGGAAAATGAATATGTCGATGCACTACTGAATGATTTAGCTCAAGATTTGCCTTTAATCTGGGGTAGAACGATTGAAACCATCTTCATTGGCGGAGGCACCCCCTCACTCTTTTCAGGTGATGCTATCGAACGGTTATTTTCGGGACTTCGAGCATTGCTCAATTTTGGGCCAAATATAGAGATCACGATGGAATCGAATCCTGGCAGTGCGGATCAGGAAAACTTTCGCGCCTACAGAGAGTCCGGGGTTAATCGATTATCTATCGGTGTGCAAAGTTTCAATGATCACCATTTGAAATTACTCGGTCGAGTTCATGACTCTGACCTGGCACACCAAGCGTTCGAAGCAGCTCGCAATGCAGGCTTTAACAACATTAATCTAGATTTAATGTATGGCTTACCGAGTCAAACGTTAGAACAGGCACAGGCCGACTTACGAGCCGCCATCTCACTTAAAGTCGAACATATATCCCATTATCAGCTCACCATCGAGCCCAACACATTATTTCAGCACAAACCACCTAAGCAGATGCCCGATGATGATCTCGCTTGGGACCAGCAGGACAGCTGCCAAACTTTACTGGCCGAACACGGTTACGTTCAGTACGAAATATCAGCTTATAGTCGTGATAACAAAGCCTGTCAGCACAACCTGAATTATTGGCAATTTGGAGATTATCTCGGCATTGGCGCGGGCGCACACGGTAAGATCACCCTAGCTGGAGAAGACCGCGTGATTCGACGCATCAAGCAACGCCAACCAAAAGCTTACCTTAAAACTCAGGGCAACCAAGCAATTTTAAGTGAAGCCAATTTAAGCGAGGCGGATTTGATATTCGAATTTATGCTTAATACGTTACGCCTGACCGATGGCTTCGAGTCGAAGCTATTTGCTGATAATACAGGCCTCTCACTCAACTTTATCCTGCCTATAATGAATAAAGCGAAAGAACTAGGCCTTTTGGGATATAACAGTAAACGTATTTATCCCACAAAAAAGGGACTTCAATACTTGAACAACCTTCAATCGCTGTTCTTAGACCCTAAAATTAATAAAAATCAACTACTTTTTGACTCGAATATTGAAATTATACACAGACCAAAATAAGCCTCTGTTTTTTGTCAATAAGGTTTACCCAAAAAACTAAATTTATTTATTTATTTTATAAGCCATTGATTTATATAGATTTAAACTAACTGATCAAAAAGTGACTAATCTAACAAAAAGCCAATGTTTATCAGGCTCGTAGACAGTTTACCCATGGTTATACACAAAGTTACCCACAGGTTTTGTGGATAACCAAAAAGCCACTATTTTGACAGTGACTTACCCGACACTAGTCACAAATCAGTTTAATAAAGCGTCCTAACTGGCCGATGACTCTAGTTTGATTCAATTGGTCGCCTAACATAAGTTCAATTCCCCCTATTTTCGATTCTCATCGTATCGAATAAGGCCAAAGAACGGGATGTTTTGAGAAATAACACCAATCAGATTTAACTCATATAAAGGGTCTTCAATACTCAAACGCCCTACAAGCGCTATTTCTATTTCTTAAAATAAATATAAATCAATTACTTTCTGATACGAGATTGGAAATTATACACAAGCCAAAATAAGCAACTGGTTTTTGTCAATAGAGTTTGATCAAAAAACAAAATACATTTTAATTATTTTATAAGTCTTTGATTTATATA
>Ga0307489_10001329_pt1 | contig 16185 bp, 29 predicted proteins | sample SB12metaG_FD_202247 | JGI IMG/M metagenome (GOLD analysis project Ga0307489, IMG submission 202247) | Sea-ice brine microbial communities from Beaufort Sea near Barrow, Alaska, United States - SB 1.2 | ecosystem: Environmental > Aquatic > Marine > Coastal | place: USA: Alaska | collected... | reverse complement strand
TCTCGATGATACCCAACGCCTCGTCGTCCGACATGTCATTCATCATCTGTTTGTCCCCCTCGGAGGGCTTTGACTGCGTATCACGCTTGTCGCCGCTGCCGCTGCCGCCACCGCCGCCGCCGCCGCCGCCGCCGACCGCGCGGGGTCCTCGAACGCACGCACCGCGGGTGACGGGGGCGGGGGCAGGGATACGCGGGCGCGCGGCGGTGCCCGGACTCGCGCTGCCGAGGTGGTTGCCGACGTCGGAGGCGACGTTGTTGCTTTTGGTTCGTCCGACTAGGCTGGGAGTGACGCGGCCGCGGAAGAGCGAGGCAGGCGGCGGGGCGGTGCGGCGGCACCTCACGCCCCCGCGGCGGCGCGCGGCAGCGGCGGCGGCGGGGGCGACGGTGGGGCGCGAAGAAGCGAGAGATATTATCGTCATCGCAGCCGAGTGCGCGAGAGAGTGAAGGCAGAGGTATATGCGTATGTGAGGCTGTTGTACGTGATGGTCCCGGCACGCTATGCTGACGCACGAATTAAAATCAGATCACAGGGATCCGGCTTTTCCGATGACCAAGCGCAGGTAGGCAGGGTTGCCGTCGCGACTCCCTCCCCCAGGCTAACCACAACCACCCGCGCCACACACGCCCGCCGCACCAAGCCGACGTATTTCTCCGCCATGCAGTCCCCAGCCTCCGATCGGTACGTCGTGGCTTGTCGGCCGCGCTCGCCGCGCTGTTGGTCCGAGCCGAGGGCGCCGAGGTTTGGGAGGACGAGTTGCTGGGGAGGTTGAGGGGGGAGGGCTTGATAACCTACCCGTCGCCGCTGCTCGGGGGGTTGCTCGAGAGGCTGCCCGAGGTCCTCGCGGCGGAGGTGTTGCCGAGGCTGCCCCCCACGGATCTCGCCATGGTCGCGCGGGTCGGGCCGGCGAGCCGGGCGGCGGTGATGTCCTCCGGCCTGTTGAGCGCGGGGTTGAACGTGGGGTTGCCGTTCAAGCTCGAGGAGTTTGTCAGGTCAGCCGAGCGGCTGGCTTGGGCCAGGGCGAACGACTGCCCGTGGGTCGCGGCGACATGTGCACTCGCCGCTGCGGGCGGGCGTTTGGATGTGCTGAGGTGGGCGCGGGAGCACGGCTGCGACTGGGACGCGGCGACGTGCGCGGGGGCCGCTTATAACGGGCACATGGCGGTGTTGATGTGGGCGCGGGAGCACGGGTGCCCGTGGGCGGAGGGAGAGGAGGGCGAGGAGGAAGACGCGTACACCATGAACTGCTGTGCACTCGCCGGGCGGGCACCTGGAGGTGTTGATGTGGCTTCGTCAGCACGACTGCCCGTGGAATGAGAAGCTGTGTGCGTACGCCGCTGCGAACGGGCACCTGGAGGTGTTGAAATGGGCGCGGGAGCACGGCTGCCCGTGGCAGGAGGATATCGAGTACTCGATCAGAGACTTGTGCACAAGCCGCTATGGGCGGGCACCTGGAGGTGCTGAGGTGGCTTCGGGCGAACGACTGCCCGTGGGACAGGTGGATATGTGCGAGCGCCGCTGAGCGCGGGCACCTAGAGGTGCTGAAGTGGGCGCGGGAGCACGGGTGCCTGTGGGATGAGGATACGACTGCGAAAGCCGCTCACGGCGGGCACTTGGAAGTGTTGAAGTGGGCGCGGGAGCACCACTGCCCGTGGCACGCACAGACGCGTCAATTCGCCGAGCTGGGAGGACACCTGGAGCTGTTGCAGTGGGCGGTGGAGCACGGTGCTCCTTAAGACGCGCATACACCGCTCGTCGCGCTTCCACGCTTAGCGTGCGCTGTACTTCGGTGGACTGGTTGTCTGCACGAAGCTGCAAACCTCTGGAAACTCAAGCCACGCCTAAGACATCGCTCGGACATCGCCTCGTCTGCTCTCGGGCAGTCCTTCCTCTTAAACGTGGTGATCGAATTAACAAACTCTATCTACGCCAATATACGACCTGAAAGCTTCTCATTCATATAGCCACCCGCTGCAGAGTTTCCGCGAAGTCCTCGTCGCCGTAATGATCCACCATCAGCGCGGCGACTTGGTTGTTGAATAGAAAACCGATGAAATTGTAATGCGAGCACACCGCCAGAGTGACAAGATATGATCGGGATATCGATATGGGATATCGGTATGGGATATCGATGTGGGATATCGGATATCAATGGGATATCGATGTGGGATATGGGATATGGTATATCGATATGGTCATCCACCATATCAGTATGGTCATCCTAGATATCGATATTGGATAAGGGATATCGATATGGGAGATGCCAGTATCGATATGGTCATCCTGAATATTGATATGGGATATCTTGTCGCTCTGCACACCGCCACCTCCCGATCTTCCCTCTTATCCAGTCAACAGCAGAAAGCGCGGGCGCGGTCCGCTACCGAAGTTCAGGTTCAGGGCCGCCGGCTACGTATCTGACCCAGTTGATTTCGGCGTCCAAGGAGCGGTATTACATATTGATCAATCACAAACTATGAACGGGTTTTTTCGCAGGGGGCTGCGGCTTGGGGGCGGGGTTTGATCACTACTCGTCTTCGTGAAAGTATGGTACTGTCTATGACAATGAATAGGGCGTTTTATATCTAGTGATTGATCTACTCCGCCACGTCCCCGGCGGCGGTGTGCGTGGTAGCTCGCGGCGTTCGTGGAGGTGTGTCTAGGAGTTGAGGACAAGCCTACTCAACCCTAGCCCTATCCCTAAACCCTGAACCCTAAGCCCAAATTAATAAACCCTAAACCAGTTTCCCTTCTTCACAATTTCCATCCAGCACATTGTCGCGCGCGCCCCGCGTCGCCACCGACAGCGCCATCCAACAGACTTCCCGCGCGCCGTTGTCGACCTCTCACGGAAGTGGGCCGCTCGGTTGCCCAGCGTTCCGTCGAATGGTATCTCGGCAGGAGCGACGCATGGCAGAGCGCGATGCCGCCAAGCGCGCGCCGGCTCAGACGGGAGCCGGGGGAGCCGGGGGAGCCGGGGGAGCTGCCGATGCGGCCGCTTTCACCAACTTAGGTCGTGTGGGGTGCGGCCACCACATCGCGAAAGGCGGAGGTATCGTCGCAGGTATGGTTGGCACTTTGCACCCTCTAGCTCTTGACGCCACTCTCTGCTCTTGGTTGATATTCTTTTCTGCCTTCTGTTGCTCTTGGTGTCCTTAGTGATACAACAATTTCTCGTCTCTTCCGGTCGCTAAGTAAATCGAGATGCGCCGAAGGTCACATGACCAGCAAAAGATGTATATGCTGTCGCAAACCCGACGCTAACAAGACCGGCATGCATCATGGAACCTTCTCTTGACCAAATGCTCTATGTATTGCCGCAAACCCTGGGCGGAGGAGGGCATGTCGCTTCTGGCGAAGGCGGCGGGGCAAGGGCATGCGCACGCTATGTACGCGATGGCACAGATTCACAAGGAGAGGAAGGAGGACGAGCACGCCGTGCCGTGGTACACCAAGGCAGGGGCTTACACTTGTCCACTTCTCAGCTCAACCTGAACCGTTTCCGACACAAAGTACACTTTAAACACCCCCTCATTCTCCCCGACACCTTGACACCCCCTGAACAACCCCTGAATGCACCCCCTAGCTCACAGCAAGCGCTTACGTTGAGCCGAAAAGTGAACGAGTGTAAGGTAAGCCCCTGCACCAAGGCCGCTGAGGCCGGGTCGCCGACAGCGATGTTCAACGTCGGGCTCTGGCTCGACACGGGGAAGGGCGTTCCGGCGCCCGACTACCCAGCAGCAGCGGGCTGGTACAAACGCGCGGCAAACGCCGGATACGGGCCTGCGGCGGACAACCTAGCCACTATGTACACGGTCGGCCGCGGCGTCACGCGCAGCAAGCAGCGGGCAGGGGCTTACATTCGCCCACTTTAAAGCTCAACTTGAGGACCTTCAGGACACATCGCTCACGTAAGAGCTCAACTTGAGCACCTTCGGGACACATCCACGGGTTAGGTTGGGTTATATGGGGGACACAGTAAGCTTAATTTGAGCGGAACGGGGCAAGGTAAGCTCAAGTTGAGCGGAAATGGGAACGAGTGTAAGCCCCTGGCAGCGGTCGCTGAGGTGGACACGCAATGCCGCCGAAAGTGGACAGACCCCAGCGTGCTTGAAACTCGCCGCTTGCGTGTATGCTGACCGTCTCTATGCCCGCGAGGTCGGGCATGTGGGGGAGGCTGCCGGGGTCGCCGCATCGGCTTGGGCCCCGGAGGGTCACAACGTTCCCCCGGAAGTCTTGACTGACGTGTTACATTGGCTGCGGAAGGGTTGCAGGCAGGGGCTTGAACTCGTTCACTTCTCAGCTCAACTTGAGCGCATTGCATGGGATAGGGGGTGCGCGCAGGGATTGTGTAACCCGTGTTAAGGGGGTGTTAGGGGGTGTTTAGGGTGTGTAGGGTGTTTTCTTGTGTCAGACAGGGCTCAAGTTGAGCTGAGAAGTGGACGAGTGTAAGCCCCGGGTTGCAGGCCCGAGCAGAATTTGCTTGGCGCGCTCGATGATTTACGTAGCAAGACGTTGGATGGGGATAAGTATTGCCACAACGAGGGGTGCGAGGTTGTGGGCCAAGTGAAGGACTTCAAGGTTTGCCCGCAGTGCAAGTACGCCCGGTACTGTGGCGACGCGTGTCAGAAGTTAGATTGGAATACCGGTGGGCACAAGGAAACGTGTGGCACATTCGAAGGTAGTAGTTAGACTCTTAGGTAAGGTATTTATTAGGGAACGAGCGGCGTATTCACAACAGCGGCAAGAATGTGTATCATCATGGTGCATGACGACAACGACGACGACGCGGTCCCCGACCTCGAGCAGCGGCCGGCGACTCCGCGGCTGCTGCGTGCTTTGAGTCCACATGTGTTCCAGCTCTTTGGGTTGGATTTCATTTGAAATGTAGTCTCCTCGTCACCCTGTGATTCATACTCTCCTCATCAACTTGTGATTCATTTGCTCCGCCACGTCACCGGAGGCGGTGTGTGCAGCAACTAGCGGCGCCCGCGGAGAAAAGCAGGAAAGTGTGGTTTGTGGCTGAGGAGGCGGCTGTATCCCGTGAAGACAGTGGGGGATTTGTGCAAGCGCAGCCGCCCGACAAGAGAGGAACTACCCAGCCCATTCCCGCCCATCCAGCCCACCCAGCTCACCCCAGCCCATGCCGGCATCCCAGCAAGCACCATATACATATACCAGTGTCAGCCGAACCAGTGTCTATCGGATAGTCGTGTCCCGTCATTTTCCTCGTTGTCATCACTGTTCGACGCACGTGCAACTCAGTACCCGCTCCGATGGCGCGCTGCGACGCCCTCGTCGCGGTCTCGCTGCTCCTCAGCCTCGCCGCCGCCGCCGCGCTGCCGCTGACGGGGCTAGACGGCACCCGCCTCAACGAACAGAAGGGCGGGTGCACCACGTGCGGAGGCGCGTGCACCACGTCCACCACCCAGGATGGCCAGACCTTCTCCTTCAACCTCAAGGTCGGGGCCGCACCGTCATCGACACCCGCTGTGCACCCTCGTGTCTTCAGTCGCACATCAGCCTATGACGCGGAGCACTCGAGCAGTGTATCCCAGGCACATTGCCCGCCACGTCATCGACCCTTGAACCCTTGGCTTATGTCTTGAATTAAATGGCGTCCTCTGACGTGACGAGCAGTACCAGGCCCATCATCGACACGCGTGTGAACCCTCGTTGCGTGAGGTTGGACACAGCATCCTGTGACGCGTGGTTGTCAAGCAATATCTGCCAGGGCCGTTGCCCGCCACCTCATCGACCCTCGACACGCGTTTGAACCCTGGTGTCTAAAGTTTCAAATGGCATTCTCTGACGTGACGAGCCGTATCCCATATCTTCCAGGCCCTCCCCGAAGGATGCCGAGAGTACCTCGGGGCACTACGAGGTGTCCGTCGCGAAGGAGTACACGAACGCAACTAAACACCTGGATGTGAAACTGAACATCTCTTTCTACTTCCAATGTGAGACGCCGCCGCCGCCCCGAGACTACCCTCGTGACACGGCACACGTAAAGGATTATTCCGAGCAGTCTCCCCGAGACTCCCCGACTCCCACTGCCACCCCGAGGCATCTATGTAAATGGCCATCCCGGTCGACAAATTGCGCGTATCCCTCCTGTCGTTCATGTTGCGCGTTCGTGACTGTGGCCTGTCCGCCTCTTGTAACCATGCTGTCCTTTAGGATAGTCGATACGAGATGATCTCTTCTGCTCAATGCCTTGCGTCATACCTCACGAACCTCTGTCGCTAACGTTCTAGCCCCCCACGCCCACGCATCACCCCCCCGCAGTCTGCTCGGACATGACGTTCTCGGACATGAGCGGCGCGCGGCCGTTCTGCGGCAACGAGACTGCCGCCAATGTCACTGTAGGGCCAAGCGAATATGGAAACACTATGCTCCCACTCGAAACGGCGAGTGGGGTTGGCTATTGCTAAGCTCTAACGTTGGGAGGGGAGGCTGGGAAAGACCACGAGGCTCCACATCGCGGGAGGCAGTGATTTGGCCGTAATTTGGCAGTGTCAGGCAGTGCTCAACTCCTCCCACAACGTGGGACTCGATGAACGTTAGTTGATGTATAAACATGACCCTGCACCAAGGAGCACTGCCCCGCTGAGTGCCTGGCTAACAACGGCACCGCGTGCGGGGAGTGCGCCAGCATGGTATCTATCACCGCCTCCAACCACCCGGGCGTGGGCTGGTGCGAGGTGGGGCTTGCCCGCTCGCTCCCTGGCCACTGGTCCCCGCGCTATACTATCCTTTCTGTTCAGGCCACTCGACCCTTGTCAGCTGAAGATGATTGTTCGTGCATGGTGTACCAGTGTACCCCACACATACCATGCCCGCCGCATCCTCCATCTGGCCTAACACTGGAAGAGGTATACCACGAGCAAACAGTCAGGTTGAGCTCAGAAGGGGACGAGTGTGCGGCCCTGGCGCTCGGCACTGGGCGGGTTCGAGTCGGCGCACGTGCAGCTACTGGATGACTCGGACCCCGCCATGGGTATCATGTACACCTTCGCCGGTGGCACTGGTGGTAAGGATAGGTGCTCACTCCAAAGGCCAACACACACTTATTTTCTATTCTAAGGCTAGATGGAGTTGGGTTGGTCAGCGCTCACCATGTGAAGCGCCTTAAAGCTCGATGAACGTTAGTAGAATCAAAGCCTAGAAGGATGGAGGTAACCGTCTATGCGTCTGAGTAGGTCCCCACTCCGCCATATTGCGTGATGCATGCCTGTGTAACCACACCCAGCCTCCACATTGTATCCCACCTCTATTGAGTTCACTGTCGTGCTATGACGTGGCGAGCACGATTCACGGGATCCTGGCCAACGGGCCCGGCGAGCACTGCGCCGAGAACCGCTCCCGCGAGCTGCGCGTCGACGTGAGCTGCGCGGCGGAAGTGACGCCGCCGACGGTGGGGGCGCCACGGACACCAGTTCCCAGACTGTTTGCTCACAGAGTACCACGTTTACCGTCGCATCAAACGGCCCCCCGCAAACTGTTTGCTCATAGTGTACCACGTTTACCGTCGCATTAAGCGACCCCCCCCAGACTATTTGCTCATAGTGTACCACGTTTACCGTCGCATTTCACGACCGTGTTTATTGAGCGGCGATGACATCTGATGACCTGTATTTCTGGTGACCATGCCCGAAGGATGCTGAGGAGCTGCCCGCGCCCCCGGGCACCCCTGAGGCAGGGCGGTGCAGGTTTCCAGTATCAAAACCCGTGTTGACAGCGCCCATGGTCTCAGCGCTTGAAACTATAATACGATGAATCGCCTTCAAACTTTGCTTTCAATTCCGGCTTGCGCCGCTACATCGAGGGGTACCGCAGCTGCCGCTACCAGAGTTCCATGTCACACCCGGGGGCCTGCCCGGTGGTGACCCCCGCCGCTGCCCCCGCTCCCGCCCCTGCCCCGGCCCCGGCTCCCGCCCCCGCCCCCGCCCCCGCTCCCAAACCCACCCCCACCCCGGCCCCCAAACCCAGTCCCACTCCCGCCCCCAAACCCAGTCCCACCCCCGCTCCTAAACCCAGTCCTACCCCCGCCCCAAAACCCAGTCCCACCCCCGCCCCAAAACCCACTCCTGCTCCCGCCCCCGCTCCCGCCCCCGCTCCCGCCCCCGCCCCCGTCCCAAGGCCTGGCGCCCCGGGCCCGGCCGGTGCTCCCGGTGCTCACGGCGCCCCCGGTAGGGGCTTACACTCGCCCATTGTTCAGCTCAAGCTCAGCCGTTCTGGTCAGTGAGCCGTTTTGTGTCCAGTTTGTGTTGAGTTATGACCGACATATCTACCCAAGGTACGCAATGTGTCCCATAAACCGTGCGTACGTTGAGCTGAGAAGTGGACGAGTGTAAGCCCTTGCCTCCCGGCGCTCCCGGCAAGAACGGCACCGCGGGTGCCGCAGGTAAACCTGGCCCGCCCGGCGCGGCGGCGAAGCCTTCCCCCGGCGGCGGCGGCGGCAGCAAGGGGGGCGGGGGCGGAGGGGGGCTTGTCGTGGCCTCGTTTGTGATGTCGCTCATGTCTTTCATGACTCTCATGGGCAGGACCTCATCTAAGAAATATCCCTCACCTCAACTTCAGGACCTTTGAGGTATTAAGTGAGATGACTCACATGACTCACATGGTTTCAGGGACCAACGTCTTATGAGGATTTTTTATGTTTCAAGTGGGGTAATTCAAGTGGTTTCACAAACTGAAAGCCTATCAGCATCGCTGAGATATTAGTGGGATAACTCAAGCGGTTGCAAGGATTGCGGGCACGAACAGCTTACAGTTGAGCTGGGCAAACAAGCTTATGTGAGGCCCTGGTGGTGGGCGGCGGCGGATTGTACGTGTACCAGAACCGGCATCGGCTGTTCTCCGGTGACACCTGGCGCCGTGACAGCTACTTCGACAACGGCACGGCGCTCCTGGACGGGGTTTAAGTGATGGATGAACGAAACCGGTGTTTCCGGCCTACATCGCGTATATAAGTACATATCCAGACCAGCTATGGGCACTAATGTTTATCGAGCCCCGGGGCGAACATTAATCAACCACATCCGTTGTTGAAGCGGACAGACACTCTGGTCCGTTGGGGATAAGGTAGTATCTAGTATCACCAGACCCGCGTGCGAACGCTGTAAAATGTAATTGAAATCTTTCTGCTTTTGACATTATTGGGGCGCAAATCAACCATCGGCGGACTGAGCTACAATTTCCCTCTTGTTAGTACACAACACGCCCATTCCTCCATGCCTAGCTCTACCCCCGCCCAACACTCAAATTGTAAATCCCCCCCGCCCATCAATCCAACAAATCAAATCAATCCACCCAATCCAATTCAACCAATCAATCCAATCCAATCAAATCAATACAATCCAACCAGTCACCTTGAGTCCTTCGCATCAGGCAAGTTCTCACACGGCTTCTCTGTATGCCCATAGTGTACCGGTGCTCCACTGCTGCCTCCCCCCGCTGTGTTTTTGCCCACAGTGAACCGGTGCTCCCACAGTGCTCCTCCGCTGCGGCCCCCGCCCCGCTCTGCATACTGTTTACTCGTCGTTAACCCACACACTCGCCGCGTCCTCCTCTAGCAGAACAGCCCAGACTGTTTGCCTCTAGTGTACTAGTACCCACACCCTTGCAGCCTCCTCCTCTAGCGAGACATCCATTGATCTGTTTACTGGAAGGTCTCGATGTAGTACGCCAGGGACTTGCCCTGGAAGCGGGGTCGCACACCAGTCCCTTGACTGTTTGCTCATGGGGTACCGGGGTATCCGGCCACAATCGTGTACCCACACTCGCATCATCCTCCTCCCTGGCCTGGCCACTCGTTCTTGAACTGTTTCCGCATAGTGTACCGGTGTACCTGTTTACACTCGCCGCCTCCCCCTCCCCGGTTTCACACCAGTTCCCGTGCCCGCTCCACTGCCCGCTTCTTCGAGGTATCAAGTCGGCTTGTTTCAATATCAAAACAATTGAGTTGAGACTGGACTTGTAACGAGTGAAAGGACCTGCCTGGTAGTTGACGAATTCTGCCGCGGTCGTCTCATACGAGCCGACGGTCTGCGTGGAGTAGGCAACACCCGCCAGGATGCCGGCGGCGAGGAGCACGCCCCAGAATCCGCCGATGCCTTGGCGCGCGGCGGCGTCAGCGGTGGGGCTCTCCGTGTACAGCATCCGGGGCTCAGTGCCGAAGATGTTGCCCTTGCCGCTATGCAGGGACTTGAGAGATACCTAATGTTATTTTTCAGCTGGCACTTCAAGCCATTTGTCCCTGATACCACCGGAGTTATACCGGCAGTATGATAAGTACTCATACAGCATGTTTACAACACGAACAAAAGCTCCAGCCTGAACATGTATTGTCCTAGCGGCCAAGCGTTGCGGTGCATCTATCGACACCTGGCAGATTGGAGCAGAGCGTCGCCTCATTGTCCCCAACACCTCAAAGATACTTGAGCTGAGTGGAAAAGAAAACAGTTATGTAATGGCCCTGCCGGAGTTGTCCGCGCCGATGAATCCCGTCTGGCGGTCAAACCCGCCGTTGTTCTGATCCCCCGACGCCGGTTATTAAGGCCTGGCAGATATTGCTAGCCGCGTCATAGGATGCCAGCTTAACTCCTCCTCCTCCTCTCCCTCATCGTCCACTTTATCCTCCTCCCCTAACTCCTCCTCCTGTCCGACCCTCCTCCACCTCCCCGCCCTCATCTTGCTCCTCCTCCTCCTCTACCTCCTCCTCCACTGCCTCCTCCTCCTCCTCCTCCTCCTCTTCCTCCTCCTCTGCTTCCTCCCCATCAAAAATAAGGTTTCAAAATGCGTTGAATGATGTTTTGGAGGGAACTGTGCCAGGCCCTGCCGCCTTTACCACCAGGCGCGCGCTGCGCGCCGCCGCGGCCGCCGGCCTGTGGGAGGGTGGGCGGCGCCGACGGTCAGTGGGATGGGGGGCGGGGGGCGGGGGAGGGGCGGCGGTGATCGAGGGCCTGACGCGACCAAACACGCGTCCTCTGGCGGTTTGCCCCAAGTGCACCTGTGAGCACTCGCCGCATCCTCCTGCCGGCCTGCCCCGGCGTCCTGAATGTTTGCTGATTCGATGTGGGGTACTGCCACACGGGGGTATGCGGGGGGGGGCAGCGCTGCCACACGGCGGTGACGCATACAGTAAACGTCTGCGCACTGACTCCGCACTGCACCACGTGCCGTTCGCAGGCGTGGATAGGATGGATTAATCAATTCGAGCTTCAAGAGAATGCAACGCAACGCTTCGCAGCAGGTGGCTGAGGGATATCCCGCCTATGGGGATGCAGCGCGGGGTGTGCGCGCGTTGGGTGGGCCGCGGGCCGCGAACCGCGAACCGCGCCGTGGGTTATTGGTCAGGTCACGGCGCGGCTCGGTTCTTGGACGGGTCTGCAGTCGCGGTATCGGCTCTCAGACTGAGTTCTCACCTGGGGGCGGAGAGGGCCTTGGTGGAGCGGCGCGCAGACAGGGTGCGGGTCGCGACCGGGGCGGCGGCGAAGGTTTGGGAGGCGATGGCCTGCATGATTGAAGGGTTGGGTGTGCTGTGTGGAAGGTGTGTGCGTGCGGAAAGACGCCCGTCCCGTCGCCCAGCCCGCTTCATGTATATGGGTTCGCGACAGGTCAGCATTTTCGGGTGCCTTTCGATGACGTGGCACGCTCGCGGACGGGCTCAACTCGGATGAGGCCATTTTCAGAGCGTTTGGTGTTTGTTTGTCGGACGCTGGCTTGGCTTGTGCGTGGCACTTGCTCTTTTGCTCTTTATACCAGTCGCTAGCTAGGGCATTACATTAGAAGGATATTCTGGCTAGCGAGCGCGTCTAAGTGTCACTCCGCTTGGTCACACTCCCGGTCCTGGTGTTGTCGGGGGGCGGGGGCGTGGGCGTGGGCGGGGATAGGGGCGCGGGCGGGGGCACGGGAGACACCGTGTCACTCCGCTGGGTCACACGCCCGGTCCTGGTGTTGTCCGGGGGCGCGGCCGGGGTCGCAGACGTGGGCGCGGGCGGGGTGGCAGGGGCAGGCGGGGAAGGGGCCGGGGGCGACACCGTGTCACTCCGCATGGTCACTCTCCCGGTCCTGGTATTGTCCACGGCTGGCGGAGGCGAGGGGGCGGGCGGGGCTGGGGGCGCGCCCCACGCCGTACCCCCGGATGCTAGCGAGCCGTTCCTGGCATCCATCCCCGCCGCCACCCCCGCCGCCGCCGTTGCCGCCGGCCCCGACCCCGCCGCCGACTCCGCTATATGTTTATCCCCGCCGCCGCCGCCGCTACCCTCGCCGCTGCCGGCCCCGCCGTTGCTGCCGCCCTTGTCGTCAGCGGCGCCAGCCACCCCCCCGGCGCCTGGCCAGCCGGGGCCTGAGCGGGGCTTCTCCCCAAGGAAGAGGGTAATCTGCCTCTTATCACGAGAGCCAACCACATCCGCCTCTGGTGCAGCTGCCCCCGACCCCGCTGCCGCCCCTGCCGCCGCCGCTGTCCCTGACGCCCCTGCCGCTCGCACCGCCGCTCCCACCGCCGCCGCGGTCTTCAGCACCGCTCCGCCCTCCTCCGCCGCTGCGTCCGCCGCCGCCGCCGCCGCCGCCGCCGTCGCATCCACCACCCCCGATGCGTACGCCGCCGACTCCGCGTGTCCCAACGTGTCGGCATCGGCACCTCCGCTACCGCCACCGCCGCCGCCGCCGCCGCCGCTGCCACCGCCGCTGCCCATCCCCTGCATCCCCGCTGCTGCCGCCGCCGCCGCCGCCGCCTCGAGCCCCGCCTGCGCGCGTTTCAGATCCTTGAACGCCGCGGCCAGCGCACCGAACTGCTTCGCCGACAAGTCGTGCAACGCCAGCATCGAGCCCTGCGCGTGCAGAATCAAGTTGATAGGGCGTCAGTTGGAAGTTAGATTCAATTTGGGTCGCGTTGACAGCAGCCAATAGGATGATGGGCTCAAGTAGACTACGCACGTTCCACCATACCTCAAATGGCGGTCACCAATCCTTGATAAATGGAAGGTAGAATCGCCATATTGTACCATTGTATGGCAAAGCTGACGGTCTATTTACTCAAGGTCTCAAATTCGAGACGCGTTGACCGCCAGTTGGGGTACCCTGAAAAACTGCGAAGGATGGGTGTGTAAGTTTCTCACCTGCACAGCCCCCACATCGTCCTCCAGTCGCGCCATTGTCTGTTCCAGGACCGCCGCTACCGCCGCCAGTTCCGACTGCGCCGCCTCAACCTTCCGCAGCGGCGGGCTCAGCTCGCGCCGCGTCAGACGAACCCTGGTAGTAGGGCCTGGCAGATACAGCTCGCCACGTCATTGGATGGTACATACTCAACACACGAGGGTTCAAACTTCGTTTGATGATGTGGCGAGTAATAGCTGCCAGGCCTTACCTGGTAGCCACCTTGGACAAGTCGCGGTTGGCGCGGTTGACGCCGTCGGCGATGCGGTCCTGGTTCATCTCCAGGTTCTGCACGCGCGCCAGAACCAAGGGCCTGCCCACTCGTTCCCGCTTTAGCTCAACCTGACTGTTTGCTCATAGTTTACTGGTGTACCAGCTCAAACTTGCCGCGTCCTCCTCCATGGCCTTACACGGTGTCCTCACTGTCTGTGACGAGTGTGTACAGGTACACCATGAGCAAACAGTCAGGACGACATTACAAGCAAATGTTCAGGATGCCGCGTCAGGCCCCACCAGCACCGACGTGGGCGCACTCCCCTCCAGCGCCGCCGCTGTGCGCCCGGTCGGACCCGTCTGTAACGGCCTTGCAGATATTGCCCGCCGCGTCCTCCGACGCTCCCTGACTGTTTGCTCATAGTGTACCGGTGTACCCGCACACACTCGCCGCATCCTCCTCCCTGACTGTATGCTCATAGTGTACCGGTGTGCCCACACACACTCGCCGTACCCACACACAACCGCCGCATTCTCCTCCCTGACTGTTGGCTCATAGTGTACCGGTGTACCCGTGGAAGCGACCAGCCGCTTCTTAAGCGTAATGGCATCTTACGACGTGGAGAGTATTATCTACCGGACCCTACCGTCCGCCCCGCTGTGTTTCCGCTCGAAGCGTTACCTCTTCGCAGGATCGCTCCCATTGCAACCGCGCCGAAGAGGGCGGCGTCTGCCAGCCAGGCGTCAGGTCCGGCGGCGGCGGTAGGGGGTCGCGGAGGAGGGGCCGCCGGCACCGCGACCTGCCCGTGTTGCTGTTGCCACTGCTGTTGGTGGTATTGGTGTTGGCGCTGCTGGTGTTGCCGGTCGCTGTGAACTTGCGCGGCTTTGAGGCCTCCCGCCAGGGGCTTACACTCGTTCACGTTAGAGCTAAACTTGAGCAACTCCAGGACGCATTTACGAGTCAAGTTGGCCGATACGGTGGACAGGAGAGCTCAAGTTGAGCTGAAATGGGAACGAGTGTAAGCCCCTGCCTCCCGCGGCGACGAGGCAGAAGACCTCGGCGCCTCCGGCCAACTCGCTGGCGATGCTACCGCGGTTCGCGGCGAGGTTCCTCGGGGTACGGGGCGGCGGCCGGGGCCGCGCCTGGCGCCGCGGGTCGGCCGTCTTCGACGAGGGGGACGCCGACGACGGTGACTCGATGGCGTCGTCTTCGGCGCCAGCGGCGTCGGCGTCGGCGAGCGCCTCGTCCTCCGCATCTTCCCCACTTCGTTGTGCACGTCGAGGGAAAGCGCCCACCCTCCCCCGCCCAGATTCGGTTTGGCGCTGGTGATTTAGGTGACGGCCATGGCGACGCTGGAGGCGGGTCGGAACGTATCGGGCCGCTGCAGATGTCGAGGCCGCCGCGGTGCCCACGCCCAGAGCGTTCATCGCGCGTCGTTGTGTGCGGGCCGCCGAGAGTAAGCGTAACCTGCAAAATGTCCGCCACCAGCAGGGACGCTCGCGCCAGGGCGCCGACGCGCTGTGAAACCTCCAGGCGCGCTCCGCGCTACGAAGCCAATCTTCAAGCCGAGTCTCGCAGTCTCCTCTCGTTTATTTCCGTTGGACCAGCATTGAAGCATCTTTCGTGAAACGGCACTCGAGCAACCACGCGCACAACTCCCGGCGCAGTGCCCGTGACAAGCACGCCGCGTCGGCCGCGATATGGGCACACTCCTGAGGCCGTGCTCCGTGCTGTAAGCTGGGGGGAGCGGGGAGCGTGAGCGCACAAGTAGGTCTGTCACAACAACAAGACAGCGTTCGGGTGCCCAAACGAAAAACGTTTTTGCAAAATGGCTTCCGTCGATGCCGTCGATGCCGTCGCGACGCTGTCGTTCTCCGGCAGGGGCTTACGCTCGTCCACTTTTCAGCTCAACCTAAGCCGTATTGGGCACACCTCTGCTTGTGCCCCTGTCTAATAGACTGGGGGAAACTCATGCACCCAACGTATCCCACAAAATGTGCTTACGTTGAGCCGAATAGTGTACGAGTGTGAGCCCCTGTTCTCCGGGTTGCACATCCAGGACAAGAGCGGCGTGCGCGTCGCCGACGTATCCGTGGCAGGGGCTTACACTCGCTCACTTCTTTGCTAAACTTGAGCCATTCCTGTCACAGAAACCCACTGAAACCCACTCAAGCCACCCAACGTGTCCCACAAGAAGTGCTTATGTTGAGCCGAAAAGTGGACGAATGTAAGCCCCTAGTCCTTGGAGGTATCGCGCAAAGGCGTGCGCCTGACGGGTCGCAAGGCAGGGGCTTACACTCGTCCACTTATCAGCTCAACGCGAGCACTTTTGAGGGATACTTGGTGTACCGCCTTCAGTACATGTTGGGTCATAACTCGTCACAAAGTGGACACACGACGGCTCGCTGACCAAAACGGCTTAGGTTGAGCTGAGAAGTGGACGAGTGTAAGCCCCTGGCCTAAGGGCGAGCTCGGCAAGTTCCCGTTCCAGACCATCCTGAGCTGGAGCCGCAACAAAGACACCGCGCTCGGCACGGGCTTTTACACTCGTCCACTTCTCAGCTCAACCTGAGCCCTCTCTAGCACTCAAAACATCCCCTAAACGCCTGAGCACCCCCTCCTCCCCCGCCATACATACCCCCTAAACACCCCATGAACACCCCTTGTCCCACAAAAAACACTTACGTTGAGCCGAAAGTGGACGAGTGTAAGCCCCTGGCGCTCGGTCTCATTGTTGTTGCCAACGGAGGGGAGCGCGAGATTGTCTTACACGCGGTAGGGACAAGCACATAGTGCCTGTGCCCGCCACG
>Ga0307489_10001328_pt1 | contig 16194 bp, 17 predicted proteins | sample SB12metaG_FD_202247 | JGI IMG/M metagenome (GOLD analysis project Ga0307489, IMG submission 202247) | Sea-ice brine microbial communities from Beaufort Sea near Barrow, Alaska, United States - SB 1.2 | ecosystem: Environmental > Aquatic > Marine > Coastal | place: USA: Alaska | collected... | reverse complement strand
GACATTCCATTTGCGGACGCGGTGCCCCGGAAACGCCGTGCAAAGCCGCTTGGCGCCGACACAGGCGGTGTCGCGAAGGTGACGTGCTTTTATAAGGGCCACTCCAGTGTTCGCGCTTCTTGACACGCTGACACCACCTGTGTCGGCGCCAGGCGGCTTTGCACGGCGCTTCCGGGGCACCGCGTCCGCAAATGAAATACTCGCAACGTCATCACTCGACCGATGCGCATCACCGAACCTTTACGGCGTGCAACGGCGTCGGCGTCGGAGAAGATGCCGTGAAGATTGTGTCTACTGGGTTGACAGAGAGGAAGTTCAGAGACGCAGAATGCGCCGACATCACCTATGTCGGCGCCAGGCGCCCTTGCACGGCGTTTCTAGGGCGACGCGTCCGCACATCAAATGCCCGCAACGTCATGGCGCAAGCATTCATCGCCTAATACGATGGCGCGTCACCGAACTTTACGGCCGCAATGGCGTCGGCGTCGGCGAAGATGCCGCCAAAGACGGTCAGACGGTCTTCCGGGGTTTCCTCGGGCTTCTTGTGGGGCCCTGCCAAGAATTCCTGTCCACGAATGCCCATACATCTGAACGCAACTTGTCGATCAGGTCCTATTATCGGAACGTGAATGGGGAGCAGCGCGGCGAAAACGCGAAAACGAGAAAACGAGAAAACAGTGCGAGGCGGGCAGAGCAAAAACATGGAATTGGAAACATGCGAAAAGTGGAGAACGCGAAAAATAATAAAACGTAGAACAGCGCCTCATACTCAGGTCAAACTGAGAGTTTTTCTCACTGAACCCAATCAACATACCGCACAAAAGTGTTCACGTCAAGTAGAAAGGTGAACACTCTGAAGCGCTTTAACGGTGAATATATTTGAACACTTTGAAGCTCCAAAAGAACACTCGTCGAAAAAAAATCTAGATAGAGCTCTATCCGAATTTGTGCGACTGGTGCGACTGTTTTGACTGTAACGGTTTCTTCGCAACGATTCGATGTGGGGGACTGGGGCGGTGCCCGTGGGTTGCCCACACACTCGGCTGGCACCGCGCGACGTCCCAGTGCTGCGTGTGTGATTCCAGTCCCTGTCTTTCTGCAAGTCGTCTCGTTCGTCGCTTCCGGCGCCGGCGCGATCCTTCTCTTCACGGATGTCGGTGGTACTAGAAATTGGCGAGAAGGCAAGGAAAAAGGGACACGTCCCTGACTGCCGAAACGTTTCCTCGCATCTCAGCGCTTCTCAAGCGAACGCGCGAACGCAGCCTGCTCCCACCATCACCACCGTCGCACTGTCGCATCGCGCCGACGTCTTCTTCGTCGTCGGTGTACCCCTCGGCCCGTCCCCAACGGCAACCCGTGAAAATAAACAGGGTCGCACATAATCACACATGTGCTTCGATTTCTTTGAGTCGACTTCACTTTTTTAACGCGTCTTTTGAACGCTTGCTAGCGCGGGTCGGCGCCGCCGTCGCCGCGCCAGAGCGCGCGCATCTTTGCGCCCGCTAAATGCAGCTCGGGTGTGTTCAACGGTATACGACCTAATGCCAGACGCTTGACTGGCGCGCGGATGCGGCCCGGCCCTGTTCCCCAGGCACGAAACGCGCTTTCGTGGCAGATCGAACGGAGGGCGCGGGCCGGTCGATCACACAGCAAAATAACGCAGCGCACGCCCCTCACTGGCGCGCCATCCCCCGCCACGCCCACGCACGCCCACCACTCGCGCTCGAGCTCGCGCAACATGGCGACGACCGTTGACTTCGCTCCCGACACCGACACCATCGTCGTCGATCTCCTCGATGTGCCGGGGACTGGGCTGGGCGATGTAACGGTGCGGTCCTGTGGCATGTGGCATCCTATAACGTGAACAAATACTCGTAGAGTAGCAAAATCTGCCAGGTCCAGCTTGCGTTAAACGGCATCCTTGCTTGCATTACATGGCATCCTGTGACGAGGCGAGCAATTTGCGCGTGGCCCTACTCCATGCCCCGAAGCAAGAGTCATACGTCTTCCTCACCAGGCCAAGAAGAAGGCAGGGTGATTATTCACTTCAAGCACTCAACTAGCGTTGTGTTCCGCGCAACTGTACGTCAGTATGCGCTTCCACCCGCATCGTGAACCCACGCTCTGACCCCGCTACGAGTGACTGCTCTCAATGACCCTCCTGCCATGTTACGCTGAAGGTAAAAAGTCATGCTCCGATATCGGTCGATTGCTTGCTGTCAATGACCTTCCAGCCAGGTGCGCAACATCCGCGATTATTTACATGGGGCCACTTCGTGAAGAGGACGCGCGTGAACCTCGCGGTTGGGCCTGACAGACTCTGCCTGCTGTGTCATCGACACGCGTTTTGAACCATCGTCTCTGGATCCAATTGGCGTCTACGAAGTGGCGAGCAATATCCGCCAGGCCGTTTGCTCGCCACGTCCATTCAAGACGCCTTCTGGACCCTGGTTTCTTGAGTTGAGCGTCATCTTCTGACGTGGCAAGCAAAATCTGCCAGGACATCCACCCGCCACGTCTATTCAACACGCCTGTTGAACCCTGGATTATTGTGTTAACTGTCATCGTGAACCGTCACTTCCTGGGTTAAGCGTCATCATATGACGTGGCGGGCAGTATCTGTCAGGCCGTACCCCGCGGTTGCCTTGGCGATATTCGCGCTCGGCATTGCTATTGCGGTGTACCTCAAATCCATCATCGGTCGCTGGCAGGGAGCCTAATACACGCTCCCTTCCCAGCTGAACGCGAGCGGCTCCGAGTTATATTGTAGCGCGTTGCGTTGGCTGGGTTGCGTTGGTCGCGGATAAGGGATGCACAACAACTTATCGGTACTATGACAAAGAAAGTGAAGCTATATCCCCACTTAAATTGAGTGTCATTGAGTTTCAATTGAGTTCACTGTTTTTTTGTTGGTCGAGAGGAACATTTGTCGAGGCGGCCAATCACAAACCAGTAAGCTCAATTGAAACTTAACGAGGCTCGATACAACTCAGTTGAGTTCAATATCAGCTTCACTTTCTTTTGTCATGTCTTGCTCCCGTGAATTTGTGATGGAAAGGTTAATAAGCGTCGGGCCCTGGTTGTTGGGAACGGGACAATATCCACGCTATCTATAGGTAGGGCTGTACCAGTGAACACCCAGGAAAGCTGAGTGTAGGGGGTGTTTAGGGAGTTGTTCTGGGGGTAGTCAGGGGGTGTTCAAAAGGGGTATAGAGGTGTGTAGGGGGCGTTTATGGGGTGTGTAGGGGGCGTTTATGGGGTGTGCAGGGGGCGGTCATGGTGTGTAGGGGGTGTTTAGGGGTGCTGAGGGTTATTGTGGGAGGTGTTTGGGGGTGAGTGCCGGTGCAGGTTGACCTCGGCTTCACCAAGGCTTGACAGCGCCTGACTTCAGCACTTGAAGCTCAAACATGATGAACAGTCTCAAGTTTTGCTTTCAGTTTCAACTTGCGCCACTACATATAGGCGGCACGCGGAGACTTTGGCATTGACACTGCAGTCGCAAATAGAGACCTTCCAGGTGGGATTGGCGTTGCTCGTTTGACAAAATGCCTGAAGCTATACATTTTTGGGTCCTCGCTCAAAAGAATCAACTCAAGATTATTGAGTCGATAGACGCCATATCAATTACACTGCGTGATACGGCGTCTTTTGACTCAATAATCTTGAGCTGATTTCTTTGAGCAAGGGCCCGAAAATTTACAGCTTCAGGCACTTTGTCATAGCTTGTTCACGTGCGTAAGGGAGCAAGCCTGGTGCCTTGCTTTTACACGCAAACGCGTCTCCCTCTCTCTCTCTCTCTCTCTCTCTCTCTCTCTCTCTCTCTCTCTCTCTCTCTGCTTCTAGCTTGTTCCAACCTGATGTCAATCGTTGGATTAAACCATTACGCACCCTCCTCGTGAGCGGTTTTATATCAACGGCTCCCTCTACGTGTATTTGCATCGTGTCAGTGTGCGTGTGTGCAAAAGAAGACTAGGCTGAGCATATATCGACCACATTGTTAGCAGTATTCCGCGCGGCTGCAACGAGTCACTGGTCCCAGGTGGGCCTTGTGGGCTTCGGCCTGTTGATGAAGCTGCATCCGAACACAACGCGTGCGGAATTCAGGATTGCGTTTGAAACGATCCGCTCAGCCGACAACGGAAGGGTGGTGCAGGTTGACAGTATCACATCCCGTGTTGAAAGTGTTTATGGATTTAGCGCTTCCAACTAGAGTGCTGGCGGTTCGAGTCCCCCTCCACCTCCTGCTCCTCATCCTTGGCGGTGGTCGAGGCAATGGAGGCGGCGGAGGCAGCGGCGGCCGCGGAATCATGAGCTGCTCTCAACGATTGCTTTCTAATTAAATTTGCGCCGCTTCCCTCCGGTCTTTGCAACGCATGCTGGCAGGCGATGGCGTACGCGCCTTTTGTGCCCCACGCTGAGCGGGCAGGGGGGTTATTGAGAACAAGCACCAGACCGACGTTGCATCTCCTCCTCCTCTTCCTCCTCCTCTTGGGGGTTATTGAGAGCAAGCACTCGACCTCCGTTGATTCTTCTCTTCCTCCTCTGCGCGTCTGTATGAGGGGGTGATCGAGAACAAGCACTCGATCGACGTTGACTCGACAAACCCAGTCCGCACCTATGTATGAGCATAGATTCACCCTGGACGTGTCCATGCTCCGATCTTGGTGCTGGCTCTCAATGACCCTCCCGCTGGGCAATGTATGAGTCCAATGCACAGGCAGACTTGAATAACACGGGGCTTCATTTCAGAAACGTTGCGACTACAAGCCCGACAGAGGTAGGGCGGCTCAAGTTGACCCGATGAAACCCGAGTTCAAAGCTCTTCTGATGAACACTCTCTTCTCACTGACGTTTGGTAACCTGATTTCAAGTTTTGCTTACACTTTCAACTTGCGCCCCTGCACAGAGGCGGAATACGTCCCCATTTATTATGTCGAACCGATGGAATATTTCTCGGCAGGGAACGGGAAGCTCACCCCTTTTAGGTTTTGCCCAGCGTAAATTTGTTGCGTCTCAATACCACCTGTGTTATTTGGTTGTTCTACTGATAGGTAGTGCGCAGGATTGGCGTCAAACATTTCCCGATGAAGTGACATGTTGTTCTTTGTCATTGGTACATACACAGATCGGCCCTTTGCCCCAGCTTACCACTAGAGAAACCTTGATTTTCTCGTTTATTCTGGATTACCATGTGTGATCACGTGTTTGATCACTTGGACACCATTCTCACGGGGATTTCAGAAGTTTTGACATTTATAAATGTTCATAAATCACGTGCAAATCGCTTCTCTAGCTTGGGAAATCTCGCTCGTGTTAGTTTTGAGCTGGTACGGAGGAGTGGGAACCGACCTGTGTAGACACTACTCTCCGGACATCATCCTCTACAACCTCGCGAGCAACGCCCCGCTCAACGCCTCGATCAACCTAGCACGCGCCACGTCCAAGACGGTAGTAGGGCCTCACACACAATGCCTGCCACGTCATGTGATGCCGTTCAACTCAGTAAACGATGGTCTATGTTGCGGAGGATGACGTGAAAAGGCATTATCTTTCAGGCCCGCCACGTCATGTGATGGCATTCAAATCAAGGCACGAGGGTCTGCAAATTGAGTACCCCAAATTTTAATAAAATATACCCCCCCTGGTAGGGTCTATAATGTGGATGATGACGTGGCAGTCAACATCTGTCCGGCCCCAGACGCAGGCCACCGCACCCATCGGTGGGGCGCCGCAGGAAGAACCAATGAAACCCGTGTTGACCCTAGGTTGACCCAAGGTTGACCCCGGGTTGACCCCAGGTTGACCCCAGGTTGACCGCAGGTTGACCGCAGGTTGACCCCAGGTTGACCCCAAGTTGACCCCAGGTTGATCCCATGTTGACCCCAGGATGAAACCAGGATGAATCCAGGTTGACCCCGGGTTGACCACAGGTTTACCTCAGGTTGAACCCAGGTTGCCAGGTTGACCCTGGTTGACCCACGGTTGACCCCAGGTTGACCCCCGGTTGACCCCAGGTTGACCCCAGGTTGAACCAAGGTTGAAATTATATTGACCCCAGGTGGACCTCAGGTTGAACCCATGACACCCGTGTTGCAAGCGCCTGTATCTATACTCTTGAAACTAGGATGTGTCATTCCGCTTCCAAACTTTGCTTTCGATAGCAACTTACGCCGCTACTGAAAGGGTTGCAGGGGATGCCGTTGAGTGTAGCTGTCATGCGGACCTTCGAAGGTTTGTTGGGCAGGGGGTTATTTAGAACAGGCACTCGACCGAGGTTGAATCGACAAACCGGGTCCGTGCATCGTCTGTACGGATGAGCGTTCACCCCGCACGTGGTGCTTGCTCTCAATCAGGGAATTACACTCTAACAGATCTCAGCTCAACCTGAGCCGCTCGTGGTCATTGATGCCACAGCTAGCGTCCACCTCTCAACTGAACCTGAGACGTTCTTTAGTCGATGAAATTCCCCGAATAGCCCACGAAAAGTGCTCACGTCCAGCCGAAAAACGCACGTGTGAAGTACACGAAATGGGACTACGTTGAGCTGAAAAGCGGACGAGTGTAAGCCTCTGCTCTCAATGACTCTTCTGCCAGGGGAGGATGGTCAGCAAGGAGTCATATTTGGCTTAATCAACATCGGGACTTTTCTGGAAAAACACTTCATCCAGAAAGGCCACCACCGCGTTTCATTGGTGGACGTCTCTGAAAAGACCGAATCCTTTACTCCGCCGAAGTTTCTCCACCAGGTATGTGCTCACGACCCTCGTCTCATTATCTGCACACATTTTCTGATGTGACGACGCCCGCAAACTACCATTGTCTGGTGTGATTATCGGGGGTCAGGTACCCATTATAGGGGCGTCAGGTGCCCAGTTTAAGGGGGGAAGTTGCCCATTGTTGGGGATAAAGTGAGCATTATAGGGGGGCTGGTGCCAATTATCAGGGGTCAGGTGTCTATTTTGGAGGGCCTGTTGTTCGTTACAGGCGGTCCAGGTGCTCATTGTAGGGGGGTCAGGTGTCCATTACTTAGGGGTCTGGTGCCCAATGCAGGGGTTCTGGAGTCCATTACAAGGGGATTTGGTGCCCGTCGTGGGGGGGTCAGTTGTTGTGGTGTCTCATTGGCCGAGTCATTGTGCTTTGACTCCCATCGCCCACCATCGTGAAACAGATTGAGACGAATGAAAATGGAATCTCAAGCTCACGCGCCGAGAACGTCACGCCAGAGGACGTGGCAGGGCGATGCTGGTTGACCCCAGGTTGTCCCCGTGTTGACCGCGCTTGGCTTCAGCGCTTGACGGTGACATGTGATGGAGCACTTTCAATCTTTGCTTTCAAAATCAATTTGCGCCACTACGACATGGAGCGTGACGCTCGGGACGCAGACTTGGTTTACGATGAAGTGCTCGATTGCTTTTCCAGGTAGAGAGGTGAAGGTTGAAACCAGTGTTAAAAAACGCCTGGTTTCAGCGCTCGAAACTAGAATGTGCTGCTGCTTCAAACTGCTGCTTTCAATTCGTAAGTGTGCCGCTACACCCTCGTTGATACTTGTTGAAATCCGTGTTAAAATCATCTTGTTTCAGCGCTTGAACCTGACTTATGATGAGCTGCTTTCAAGCTTTCAAGCTGTCAAACTCAACATGCGCTGCTACGCCACGGAAGTGGAGGCTAGTCATAACTGGCCACTACGGAGATTACGTCAAGAATACTTGGTGGGGAGGTGCAGCTAATCCTGAGATTGACCCGGGGCGGGTTGACTACGCATGGTTTCAGCGCTTGAGGCTTATATATGACCAGCCGCTTAACCCTTGCTTTCGATCACAACTTACGCCACTACAACTTGGTTGCCACTCAACGCCGTCGTCTTAATCATCATCGTGGTTGGGCGGTGCAGCTCGAACCGATGAAACCCATGTTGAAAGCGCGTGCAAATGAGCGCTTGATACTCAAACATGCGGGGGCCAGGGCGAAAGCCTGGTGCCTCCTCATACGTGCCTGAAGCGTAACCAACACATGACATTCTGATTTCAACTTTGGTTTTCAATTTCGAATTGCGCCGCTGCATCGAGGCCGCCGACATGCTAGTCTTCGCTCTCATCATCTACATTATACTGCAGAACTACCTGAAGATACGAATCGGCGAATCGAACATCTCAAAGCTCGAGGTGGAGTCCCAGAATCTGCGATTGTTAATCGACGCGGTAGGGCGGTGCAGGGTGAACCGATCAAGCCCGCGTTGAAAGCGCCTGTACCTAACTATGGAATGCTGTAATCTTGTGGTTTTAGTTTCAACTTGCGGCGCTAAAGCGAGGTGAACGCGGCGAGGAAAGCGATGGAGACGGAGGCCGACCTAGACAAGGCGAAAGCGGCGAACGACGCCAAGTCCCAGTTCCTGGCCAACATGTCGCACGAGGTAGGGCAGTGCAGGTTGATCCACAGTCGACCACGAAATAACCGCGCTTGGTTAGAGCGACTGAAGCGGCAATACGATGCACCGCGTTCAACGTTTGCTTTCAGATTCAACTTGCGCCGATACAACGAGATGCGCACGCCACTGAACGGCATCATCGGCGTCAACCAACTGCTGTTGGAGACGCCGCTCGACGCCGAGCAGCAGGAGCTGGCCGAAATAATCAACACCTCGGCGGACTCGCTGCTGAGCGTCATCAACGACATCCTCGACCTCTCACGCGTGGTAGGGCGTTGACCACAGATTAATCCCATGTTGACAGCGCTCGGTGTCAGCGCTTGAAGCTAAATTACGATAAATCGCTTTCAAATGTTGCTATCAATTTCAACTTACGCCGCTATAGCGTGGAGTCTGGGAAGCTGGAGCTGGAGTACTTCGACTTTGACGTGCGGACCACAGTGGAGGACGCGCTGGACTCGGTCATCATGCCGGCGCTCAACAAGGTCGGGCGGTACAGGTTGACTCCAGTGAGACCGCAAGATGACCCCAGGTTGACCACGGCTTGATCCCAAGCATGTTGAACGCAGATTGACCCCATTTTGGCCCGATGTTGACCCTATGTTGACCCCAAGATGAACCCAAGCTGACCCCAGATTGACCCTGTGTCGTCCCCAGGCTGATCGCGTTTGGTTTCAACGCCTGCATTTGAAATATGATGAACCGCTTTCAAACTGTGTTCTCAACTTAAACGTGCGCCAATACAACAAGGGCATAGAGCTGATCTGCGTGATTGATCCGCGCGTGCCATCCAAGGTAGAGACTGATGTATAGTGCTCGCCACGTCATAGGATGGCATCTTACGCAAGACACAAGGGATAGAAACGCGTTCGATGACGTGGCAAGCACTATCCATCAGTCCCTAGCCCCAGGTGCAGGGAGACGGCGACCGCCTCAAGCAGGTGGTCCTCAACCTGCTCTCCAACGCGATCAAGTTCACGCCGGGGCTCAAGGCGGGCGGTGAAGTGGAGGTGCGCACCGAGGTAGGGACTGGTACGCCGCGTCAAGGATACATTTGTGCCCAAGAACAAGGGGTTGAAATAGGTGTGATGACGTGGCGAGCACTGTTCGTCAGTCCCTACACCTAGATTGTGAGCGAGACGCCGTTGCACCATGTCATCAAGATATCCGTGCGGGACACCGGCATCGGCAGGGGCTTACACTCGTCCATTTTCCGGCTCTACCTGAGCCGAATTTGTCACCCCAATTACTTGTCTAACGTATTGCATACAAGTTGATCACGTTGAGTTGAGAAGTGGACGAGTGTAAAGCTCCTCTGCATCGGCATCCCGGAGAGCGCGCAGTCGAAGCTGTTCAACCGGTTCAGTCAGGTGGACAGCAGCACGACGCGCAACTACGGCGGGACGGGGCTCGGGCTGGCCATCAGCAAGCAGCTCGTGGAGCTCATGTCCGGCACCATGGGTGTCACGTCCAAGCCCGGTGAGGGGTAGGGCCTCACAGATATTGCTCGGCACCTTATGTGATTACATTTTACTCAAGAAACGGGGGTCTACAACGTGGAATTCGACGTGGCACGCATTATTTGTCAGTCCCTGGGAAGAGGTCCACCTTCTGGTTTACGGTCATTCTCAAGAAAGTGGAGATGCTAAACGGCGGGGAGTAGCACCGATTCCCTTTCATCACAACCCGACGTGAGCTGTGCTCTCCCTCAACTGCTGAAGTCATAAAAACTGAACATAATGAAGCTGCGGAAGTTGAGGCAAGCGTTGACAGTCATGTGCGCCCCTGCAGCACGGCGAGGTGCGGCAGTTTTCCTCCGACATGGATCCGATCCTCGTCGTGGCCGCCAACTCCACCAAGCGCAACATGCTCATCGGCTGCCTCGAGGTAGACGCTTACACTCGTCCACTTCTCAGCTCAACATGAGCCGTTCTTCTCACTGAAACACAGTCAGTCCCACGAATCTACGAAATTTGGTCGAGACGGGCTCCCACCTTCATATGGCCAATTCGGCCAGTCTGCCAGTCCCGATCCCTAAACGAATTGCTCGTACGAAAGCTTTCGTATAGGCAAGTCACGTTCGCCCGATCCCTGCGTGAATTGCCCATACGACTGCAAAGTGGGAGCCGTATCGACCAAATTTCGTCGATGCGAGGGACTGACAGTGAAACCACCCAACGTGTCCATAAAATAATGATAATTTAGTAAACAAGCTCAGGCTTCACTCGTCCACTTCTCAGTAAACCTGAGCCGTTCTGTCACTGCAAACCACTCGGACTACCCAACATGTCCCTAAAGAAATGCTCACGTCAAGCCGAAACGTGGACGAGTGTGAGCCCCTGCCTGGAGGCGTGGGGAGCGGATGTGCTTGCCGCCACCGACATCTGGGAGGCGGAAAGCTACCTGGACGGCAATCTGGTTGTCTTCGACTGTGATGAGGCCCGCTACAGAGATGGTAGGGCCTGAGGAATGGTGCTCGCCACGTCATAGGATGCCAGTTTAGTCGGGAAACGAGGGTTCCAAGGGTTTAGCGGTGAGGGCTCAAGATTAATGTTTTTGCCGCGCTCGACATCTGTGAGGTACCTTGTTGTTTTCGATTGTGATGAGGCCCGCTACGGTGATGGTAGGGACATTCATTCGTCCACTTCTCGCCTCCTTGACGTGAGCACCTTAAGTGTGATACGTTAGGAGGGTCCAGTGACAGAGAAAACTCGGGTTGAAAAGTGGAAGAGTGGACGCCCCTCGATGATGGCCGCGTCATTCAACGCGCCGGATTGCCGGGCATGGTGATACTCTCCCTGTCCATGTGCACGTGGGACCTGGCGGTGGTGGAGCCCCTCATGGACTTCGTCGCCGCATCGCTCGTCAAGGTGCGCTGCTGGGTCATCCTCTGTCCCATCAACTTCGTCGGGAAGATCAGGCGAGGAGGTTATTGAGAACATCCACACTACTAACGTATCGATACTGAATCGGCGCTTTTGCATGAGCACTCACTCTAAAGATAATTCATGCCCCGATATGGTTCGAGAGCTTGCTCTCAATGTCCCTCCTGTCTGGGACTTGGTCGGCAACATGGCGAAGAAACTCGCAGAGCAGGATGGCATGGAGGACCTGGCGGCTCGGTAGGGCGGTGCACCAGGTTGAAACCTGTGTGCGCAAGCACGGAAACTGATCTCATTCGCGTGTATCACGTATCGCCCGTGTGTGATTATCTGTGATCTCACCATGTTCTACTCTGTTTGAAGCGCCTGGTGTTAGCGCATGCGACTAAAATGCGACAAACCCCTTTCAAACCTTGCTTGCAACTTTAGCTTGCGCCGCTACAGCTCGGGCGTCGGACATCGTGATCATGTCCAAGCCAGTGCGGCAGGGTGTACTGTTCGAGTGCCTGACGCAGCTGGACTCCGAGGGCATCTACACCACGATGGACTCGGACGACATGCTGGCAGGGGCTTACACTCGTTCACTTTCAGCTCAACTTAAGCGTTTTCTGTGGGATAGGGGGTGCATTCCAGGAGTGTGTAGGGGATGTTTACGTGGTGTCAGGGGGTGTTGGCGGCTGTGTAGGGTGTGCTTTCGTCTCAGCAACGGCTCAGGTTGAGCTGAGAAGTGGACGAGTGTGAGCCCCTGCATGCTGGACGTCATGCCGCGTCTCAAGAGGAAAATGTCGCGCCAGGTGAAAAAGTCCGCGGACGACTTCCTGGCGGGGGCTTACACTCGTCCACTTGACAAGATAACGTAAATGTTTTGTGTGGAATACGAGTGCGCTGGATATTTACAGTGGCGTGGTCAATGTTGATTGGTCAAGGTCGATTTGTCACAACTCGTCACAAACTGGACACAACGGCTCACTGAATAAAACGGGTTATGTTGAGGTGAGAAGTAGACGAGTGTAAGCCCCTGCCTGCAGGCGGCGGAGACCAACCCAGAGGAGAGCCCCAGCGGTAGGGCGTCACACTCGTCGACTTTTCGGCTCAACCTGAGCCGCTTCTGACACAACATTCACCCCAAACACCCCCTTATACCCCGAAACACCCCCGAAACACCACCTAAACAACCCCTACACAATCCCTAGATGCACCCCCTATCCCACAGAAAGCGCTTACGTTGGGCCGAAAAAGTGGACGAGTGTAAGCCCCTGCCCAGCGGTATAATTCTCTCGCAGCGAAGGCACTCGCTACGCGTGCTCCTCGTGGACGACAACAGCGCTAGTCAGCAGGCTGGGTCTTCCACTTGTCCACCTCTCACCTCAACCTGAGTTGGGTTTGTCACTGGGAACCCTCAGTCACCCGGCGTATCCCGCAAAAAGTGACAGGTCAAGCCGAAAAGTGGATGGGTGCGAGAGCCTTGCACTCGTCCAGATCTCAGCTCAATCTGAGCCTTTTTAGACACTCTGATGCCTTCATCACCCAACGTGTCCCGCAAAATGTGCTCAAGTCGAGCCAAAATGTTGACAAGGATAACCGGTAAAAACTTCATAGGTTGAGCTGATGAGTGGACGAGTGTAGATCCCTGAGAACAGGCGATGCGCCGCATCATCATTAACGCGGGGATGCTGTGCGACGTCGCCGGCAGGTTTTGACACTTGTCCACTATTCGGCTTTACGTGAGCACTTTATGGGGGATACGTTGAGTGCTTTGGATGGTTTAGCTCACCAAAACAGCTCAGGTTGAGCTGAGAAGTGGACGAGTGGAAGCCCCTGGTCGCCGGCAACGGCAAGGAGGCGCTCGCCGCGATTGATCGTAAAGCGAAAAAGTCGCTGGCCGCGCCCGCCGCGCCCTTTCACCTGGTGCTCATGGTTGGGCGGTGTAGGATGACCCCCGGTCGACCGCGCTCAATTTCAGCGTTTGAAACTATATACGACATTTAAAGACCAGCCCACGTTCGAAAATGTAGATTTCGGACATTTTGAGTTAACAAATATTTTCGATCATGGGCCTGTCTATAAATGTCACACTGATAAACTGAGTTCAGGTTTAGATATCGCATTCAAGTTGCGACAATACATGATGGACCTGGCGATGCCGGAGCTGGACGGCATCACGGCGACCCGCTTGCTCCGCGAGACGGAGGTACGGCGGTGCAGATTGACCACAGTTCGACCCCGGGTGGATGGCGCTTGGTGTCAGCGCTTAAAGCTAAACAGGCCAATTTCGTTATATCGCCTGGGTGGAATGCGAAAAAAGGGTTGCCGACAAAGCGTCATCGCTCCGCGCGGGAAAGCGGGCGCCAGGTTGAATGCCCATACAGAGGTTCGGACAATGCGTCAGCGCTCTGCGCGGGAAGCGACATTCCGATTTCGCCCTGTTACGATAAATTGGCTTCAAACTTTGATTTGATTGTCAGCTTTCGGCCCTTGAAGGAGGCAGAGCAGGGTCTGCGCCGCCTGCCCGTGATCGGCATCTCCGCCACCCCGAGAAACAAGGTGAAGCGGTGCAGGCTGGACCCAATCGCTTGAAACTGCTATCTGGTAAACTGCTGTCAAACCTAAACCCTAAACCCTAAACCCCAAACCCTGAACCCTAGACCCTAAACCCTAAACCTAAAATACAAATCCTTAACCCTAAACCCTAAGACCCTGATTAACCGCTTTCAAACTTTGCTTTCAAACCCCAACTTGCGCCGCTACAACAAGGCAGCGTGCATCGCCGCCGGGATGGATGGTTGCATTCAAAAGCCCATCCAGGCAGGGTAGTGAGTTCAAGCACTAATGAGCTCGAACATGAATCGTTGACTACTCAACTCATGCCCCTGCTTTGTCTTGAAGGAATGGGGCCCGGTGGCGAGGGCATGTAATTTAGACGGACGGTTTGATCAGCCCAGTTACTATGGTGGTCGGGCCAAATTTGGCCAGCATTCTCCTCAAATTGCACCGCATCCCTTTGATACTGAATGTCTGTCCCTGCGCCATTCAAGACTATGGGTGTTCGGATATTATTTAGGACACATTCCCCATGGGCCTGAGTCGTGCAGGAACCGAGTCCGTGTGCATGTATAAGCAGTTTCCTTAGGGGTACATCATGCTCCAGACTCAGGATGGAGATCTGTTTCTCAGTGACCCTGATTCCGGGATGCGGAGCTCCTCGCGATTGTCGACGACATCTTCCGCCATTCCTTTGACGGCTCCGGCTGGGGCTTACACTCGCTCACTTCTCAGCTCAACTTGAGCGCTTTGTATTGGATAGGGGGCGCGCGTAGGGGTTGTGTAGCCCGTGTAAAGGGGGTGTGTAGGGGGTGTTTAGGTTGTTTAGGGTGTTTTCTTGTGACAGACACGGCTAAAGTTGAGCTGAGAAGTAGATGAGGTCAAGCCCCTGGGCTCGGGCAGCCCACTCCGCGACCACCGCCTCTGCGACATGCCGACGGTTTTCTCAACGGGTCCTTCGACGGCAGGGGCTTTCACTCGTTCCCGTTTCGGCTCAAATTGAGCTGCTTCGTCGGCCACTTGACCACATCAAGTCGTGAATGTGTCCTATAGGTGCTCAAGTTGAGCGCTAACGTGGCCGAGTGTAAGCCCCTGTTCGACGTCAGCTCAACTTGAGATGTTTTGATGGCCACATTACCAACCTTAACTCCGTTCATGTATCATATCCCGAAGGTGCTCAAATTGAGCGCTAACGTAAGTGTAAGGCCCTGTTCGACGGGTTCGTCGTCGGCTGCTTTGACGGATTTGGCACAGCTTCGACGGCACTCGCACGAACCCCAGAACAGCGGTGTATGGGCAGAAGGGTCGTTGAGGACTGTCGGTGGTGGCGGCGGCGGCGGCGGCGGCGGCGGCGGCGGTGACAGCGGCGGCGACAGCGGCAACGCCGCTGCAGGGCAGCTCGATGTCTGGGCAGGGGGGTCTTCGAGAGTCAGCACTCCACCGACTTCGCATGTGCACGCGGTCAAGGGCGTTGCCAACGCCGCCGGAGGCTCGCGCCCATCCATGGTGAGATCTTGGTAAAAGGTTATCGCAGTATGACAAACAAAGAGCGTGAAGCTATACATTTTCGGCCCCTGTTATTTTTTGCCCATTCATTTCAACTCAATATTCATGAATTAGAATACGTCAGACAACCATTTCACGGCGTATTTTTGTACTATGTATGGCGTTGTAGTATATATGGCGTTCTTTAACTCAATAATCTTGAGTCATCATTTTCGAGGGGGGGATGAATCTTATAGCTTCACGCACTTTGTTACATGATGAACCTACAGCCCTGGCAAGGAGAGGAGAGTCACTAAGAACAAGCACCCTATCATGAAGCGAGCCTCCGTGTCTATATGAGCATTCACCCTACAGATCCGGTCTGACTCGGTTGAATGCTTGGGTTTTAATGACCCTGCTGTTGGGACTCAGCAACAAGTCCTTTGGACTCCAGCGACGAGTCACCGGCAGAGGCTTACACTCGTCCACTTTTCAGCTCAACTTGAGCCGATTCTGACATGAAATACACCCTACACATCCCATAACGACGCCTAACGCCTGCTAAACACCCCCTAAGCAACCCCTAAATGAACCCCCTATCCCACAGAAAGCGCTCACATTGAGCCGAATAGTGGACGAGTGTAAGCCCCTGTTCACCGGCTGTGTTCAGGGTGTTGTTGGCAGGGGATTTCACTGGTCCACTTCTCAGCTCCACCTGAGTAGTTTTTGGTCACAAAATCCCCCCATCACATCCAACGAGTCCCGCAAAAAGTTATGAGATCAAGACGTAATGTGTACGAGTGTAAGGGGCTTCCACTCGTCCACTTCTCAGCTGAGCATGAGCGGTTCTGACCACTGAAA
>Ga0307489_10001327_pt1 | contig 16194 bp, 23 predicted proteins | sample SB12metaG_FD_202247 | JGI IMG/M metagenome (GOLD analysis project Ga0307489, IMG submission 202247) | Sea-ice brine microbial communities from Beaufort Sea near Barrow, Alaska, United States - SB 1.2 | ecosystem: Environmental > Aquatic > Marine > Coastal | place: USA: Alaska | collected... | reverse complement strand
CGCCGCCGCCGCCGCCGCCGCCGCCGCCGCCGCCGCCGCCGCCGCCACCGCTACTGCCGCCACCGCGGGCTGCTGCTGCGGCACCCGAGTCCGGAGCGTCCGGCTCCGGCTCGCCCCCTGCGCCGCCTCCACCGCCGCCGCCGCCTCCGCCGCCACCACCACCGCCTCCGCCGCCTCAGCCTCCGTCTTCGCCTTCGCCTTCGCCTCCGCCTCCGCCGCCTCCGCCGCGGCCGTGGCCGCCGCGGCCGCCACCGCCACCGCCGCTGGCTTGGGTTTCTTGGCCATGAGGAACCCAAAGGCTCCGGCTTTCTTGGCATCCACAGCCGACATCAGCGGCGGCGCCGGCTCCTGCTGCGGCGCTGCCGGCGCCACAGGCGGCAGCGCAGCGGGCGGCGCGGCAACAGCTGGCACCTCCACCTCCACCGCCGCCGTCGCCGTCGCCGTTGCCTTCTTCTTGGTCCACCACGGCACCACCGCGGGAGCTGCCGCGGCGGCGACGTCGGGTGCGGCCTCCGCCTCCGGTGTCGCGTCGACGGTCATCGGATTCGCCGCCGCCTTCGCCGCTGCCGCCGCCGTCGCCTCCACTGCAACCGCCGCCGCTGCCGCCGCTGACGCCGCCGCCGCTGCCGCCGCCGCTGCTGCCGCCGCCGCCGCCGCCGCCGGCTCAACAGATGGCGCAGCCGGCACAACAGGTGCCGCTGCAGGTTGCGCCTCAGCGGAATCGTCTGCATCCGCCAGGGTTGTCTCCGTATCTGAGTCTTTCCCCTTGGACCCCACTGCCGCGTCCTTCGCCTCCGCCACCCTCCGGCTACTGCCTTACATAAGTGTTTTGTCCCAGCTCAACTTGAGTATCTTTGAGGTATGCCAGTGGGATAACTCAAGTGGTGACAGCGACGAACGGCTTAAAGTGCCAGCTCGGAAAAATACTTAGGTGAGGCCCTGGGCAGCAACACGCAGGGCGGCGGCGGCAGCGGCGGCAGGGGTGTGCTGGTACGCTATGAGCGAACAGTCAGTACTTATGTGAGGCCCTGCCTGCGCTGCCGGTCCTGTTCCTCCACCTCGGACGAGGGGCTTACACTCGTTCCCATTTCAGCTCAACTTGAGCTCTTCTGTCCACCGTATCATCTGACTTAGCTTATGAACGGGTCCTGGAGTTGCTCAAGTTAAGCTCTACCGTGAACGAGTGTAAGCCCCTGCCTCGGACGCTGCGATGGCTGCGGCGATGGCCGCCGCCTCCGCCGCCTCCGCGGCAGCCAGCTCCGCGCGGCTCATCTCGCTCGCAGCCTTCTGCCGCTGCGCGCGCCCGCGCCAGGGCCGCGCGGCAGGGCGTGCGCGTACCTCGGCTTCGTGCTCAGGCAACGCCTCGGCTGCGGCGTCAGCACCTGGGGTGTCCTCGCCATCGCCATCGCCATCGCCACCGCCACCGCCGCCGCCATCGTCACCACCGGCAGCTGAGTCTCCGCCAGTGGCTCCGCTAGATCCCGGCACCCCCTTATCACCGCTACCGCTACCCCCGCCCTCGCCCCCGCCGCCAAAGAAGGACGCAATGCCCGGCGTCGCGCCACCCGCGCCCCCCTTGCGCGGTTTCGCCGCGCTGGGCTTCCCCGCGCTCTTCCCGGCCGCACTCTTAGGCGGCTTCCCTGCACTTTTCGCCGTCGTCGCAGGCGTTTTCGACGCGTCCACGCCGGTGGTAGTGGTGTGTGCGGCGGTGCGATGCCCCTCGTGGTGTTCAGCTGCAGCGGAGGCCTCTACGGGTCCGTCGCTCCGCCCCGCCGCCTGCGTCCGCGGCTCGGGCAGCGGCAAGCCGGGCGTGTTCGCGGCCCCGGCGTTGTTCTCATCGCCGATCCCTTCGCCCCCTCCCACTCCGCTTCCGTTTGTCGGCACCTCCCCCCCCTCCCCCTCCTCCATCTCCACGTCCATGGTAATAAAACGGCGCCCCTCCGTTGCCCCCGTGGACGCCGCCTGACGCCTGCGCGCGAAGCGCAGATGGTCGCTGTCGGTCAGCGCGTGTTTGAGCGCCGGACAAAACAGCAGCGGCGCGCGGTGAAAGCTACGACGCGAAGGTCATCTGAAAACACTGAAGATACTACGAGTACTGCGAGGTAGGGCCAGCTGTAAGAAATACCCCCGAGGTGGCGCGGGTGGTGGCGCGTTCGGGACTGTCCCGCCCTGGGACCGGCGCCGGCAACGGCGCATCTTATGTGGTGTTCGAGAGTGTCGCCGGCGGCAGCGACGGTGCGTGCGGCGCCGCTATGCGCTCCTCCCCGACTCGCTCCCTTGGCAGGACTCACAAGGAGTTTGAATTTGTGACTTTCACGAGTGCCCGGGAGAGTGAAAGGTGGGCAGGTGGGGGCTGCAGGAATGCTCACCGGCGGCGGCGGCGGCGGCACCGTGATGTGTCGCGCGAGGTCGCTCTGAGCGTGGCGCGTGTCTTTCGACGCGCGCGCCGTGTTATTGGTAGAGCACGGGCCGTGGAGAGGTTCCAATCTTCAAAATGCCGTCCTGCCCAAGCGCCTGGTGCAGATCCGGTGGGGGGTGCACATGCACATATATATATATGCACGCACCTCTTCGGCGCAGATCCGGTGGGGGGTGGTATGTGGGCGCATCGGCACCCTGAAACCATGTGGCCCCCCCGGGGGCCATAGTGGGTCAAAGCGGAAAGAAGCCGGTGAAGGGCTGAAGGCGCCCCGCTGACCGGGAGCGGCTTAATAAACTCTCAGGGTCAATCGACAACCCCACCCTATGAACAATCTAACTCCAAGCGGACACGTGAGCGCTGTCCTGCGCCGCTGGACCCACCGTCCTCGCGTCAGTTGCTCAATTTCCCACAGCCAGACCCCTGCACATTCGCGAGGCGCAGCCGTAGCCGGCTGTTCAGTTTCCAAGGGTTCAAGGGTAGGTAGGTAGCTGACCTGGCCAGCAGACCACGGCGCTCGAAACGGTCGGTCGGCAAGCCAGCGCGGCGCATTGCGTGTCCACGTTTGTATTTTTATTTGCGAAAAAACATTATGGCCCGCGCGCCAGGGGCTATAGGGTGGCAAAGGCTAATATACCTCATACCCCCCTGAATCAAATTCTTCCTGACCTGAATGATCCTGTACAGTATTTGATGTATTTGATGGGGCCAAATCGGATTCGGGAATTGGATGGACTCCCACCGACCACCACATGATGATGTCAACTTGCCGCCATACCGATAGCTAAATTTCCTGACTCTGTTGTCACCGTGGCGTTCTGATTCGACTTGGAGAAACTCACATCGGCGCTGGCCAAATCTTGTTGCCCCCCTTGATGTCGTTCGCATTGCTTTGGTCGCTGAATCTGACCACTTCACTATTACTGACTCGGCCGGCCTGACTGATACGACCGTTGAACACCCTCTGGCTGACGCGCGGGCTGACATCCACTTGCTCCTCCACGTCCTTGATCGAGCTGACCATTCCCTCTTCCACATCAGATGGCAGCCCATCGGGCACAGCAGATGGGGAGCTTAGCTGCACCCCCGCTTGCTGCTCCACGCCCTCGGCGTCCACCGCTTGGGCGCCCAGGGATAGGGCCTGCCAGGTATTGCTCGCCACGTCACGCGATGCCGTTTAACTCGAGGAACGAGGGTCTAGAATGTAAACGATGACGTGGCAGTGTTATCTGCTGGGCCCTACCCAGGGCGGCGGTGACTGGCGCGCACAGCTCGTCCACGGCGCCCACCCGCGCGATGGTGTAGAGATGGTGCGACTCTTTTGCCAGAGCGTGGATGTCCTTGTGCTAGGGCCCGGCAGAAAATGCTCAAAACATGAGGCGGGTGGCATTGAACTCTGGAAACGAGGGGTTGACTTGTGTTGAAGGATGTTGCGAGGAATTTGGGCCAGGCTCTACCTCGTGCATGAACTGGATCTCGACCGTGACGGGGGTGGTGTTCGGGGGCTGGAACACGAGGTTGAAGTGGAGGTTGAGCGGCTTCTTGAGCTCGGCCAGCTTGTTCTTCAGGCGCAGGACGCGAGTGAGAGACGGTATGCCGGTGGTCACCGCCTGCAGTGCCTTCATCATCACGTGCGAGTTGGTGCACACGACCGTCGCGCGGAGCGGGTCGGAGACGAGGGATGCGCAAAAGGGAGTCTCGCCTTCGGCGCGGTACTCAAGGACCTTGACCTCCATCCGCGACACACTTTTGACGGAACCGTCCGCGTGCAGGTGGCACTCGCCCTCCAGACCATCATCCTCAAACACTGTGTTGAGGCAATCCGTGAGATGCTCTTTGAAGATGGGGTCGGCCTCTTGAGACATCTGGTGCAGCAGCTGCGGCAGCACGTGTGCGTCGAACCGGTCCTTAGGGACAGGCGAATATTGCCCGCCACGTCATCCCATGCATTCTGAACCCTCTGTTCTTGAGTTGAATGGCATGCTATGTCGTGGCGATAAGGGTTTAGGGTTTAGGGTTTAGGGACAAGGGCTTAGGGTTCAAGGATGAGGGTTCCAGCCCCTACCTGTCTTGCAGCCCAGCGGGCTGGAGCGACCCGCACAAAGCTCGATACTCCTCGCTGTAGCGGCGCAAGTAGATTTTGACAGCAAAGTTTGAAAGCGGCTCATCATATTTTAGTATCAAGCGCTTAGTTCCAGGCGCTTCCAACACGGGTGTGATAGGATCAACCTGCACCGCCTTACCTCGCGCTGGAACTCCTGCTGGCTCACCTCGCTCGCAATCGGTTTCAGCTCCGCTAGCTGCGCGCCCCACTTGTCGCTCTGCAGGTGCGCCTTCGCCTAGGGTCTGATGGATATTGCTCGCCACGTAATAGCATGCCATTAAACTTTAGCACCGAGGGGTTCAGAATGCGTTGGATGTCGTGGCGGGCAGCATTCGCCAGTCCCTAAGGACCGATTGGACGCACACGTGCTGCCGCAGATCCTGCGCTAGATGTCTCAAGAGGCCGACCCCATCTTCAAATCTGCGTGTGATGACGTGGCGAGCAGTATCCACCCGTCCCTGCCTTGGCCGCGCTCTGCATGTGAGCCACCACCCTCTCGTTCAGAAGGTGCGCCAGCAGCGCCAGGCAGCTGAACTGCGTGCACGCCGTATCACCCTCCTCGCCGCTGCCGTCACCGGATGCGGTCCGCGATAGAAGCAGCGCCACCGCAGAGGGCCCAGCATAAAATGGGTTCAAAACATCAGACGGGCGGCATGTGACTCAAGAAACGAAGGTCGGCAAACGATTTGAAGGACATCAGGCGGGCGGTATGTTACTCAGGCAACGAAGGTTGGCAAATGTGTTGAAGGACGTCAGATGGGCGGCATGTAACTCAAGAAACGAAGGCTGGCAAATGTTTTGAAGGACATCTTGAGCAAATTCTGCACGGCTCTACCACTGCAGCGGGGAACCGCTCCCGAGATGTAGTGGCGCAAGTTGAAATGGAAAGCAAGTTTGATAGCGGTTCATCATATCATAGTTTCAAGCGCTTAGATCCAGGCGCCTTCAACGTGGGTTTGATAGTAAGGGTCAACCTACACTGCCTTACCGAGACAGCTGCGCCGCCTTCCCGTCATACCCGTCGGTGGATGGCATGACCGCGAGGCAGGGACTTACACTCGTCTACTTTTTGGCTCAACGTAAGCACTTATTGTGGGATATCAGGTGGGTTCATCTACCAAAACCGCTCAGATTGAGCTGGGAAGTGGATGAGTGTAAGCCCCTGCCGCGAGGGCATCGAAGGCGCCGCGCTTTTCTTCCTCGGGGACGAAGCTGTGGAACAGGCCAAACAGCAGGGGCTCACACTCGTCCACTTCTCGGCTCAACGTAAGCACTAATTGTACGATACGTTGGGTACCTTCTGTAGATATATGGGACACAACTCGTCACGAACTGGACACAAAATGGCTCAGTGACCGAAATGGCTTAGGTTGAGCTGAGAAGTGGACGAGTGTGAGCCCCTCAACATAAGCACTTTCTGTAGGATACGTTTGGTACCTTCTGTAGATATATGGGACGCAATTCGTCACGGACTGGACACAAACTGGCTCACTGACCGAAACGGCTTAGGTTGAGCTGAGAAGTGGACGAGTGTAGGCCCCTGCCAAACAGCGACTGCAGTGCCGTGTCGAAGCTCGCGAAGGTGAGCGCGGCCGGCATCTCGTCGCGACCGGAGATCAGGGGCTTACACTCGTTCACTTATCGGCTCAACATAAGCGCTTTCTGTGGGATACAAGGTGCCTTTAGGGGATGTTTACCGGGCGATTAGGGGGTATTAGCGGGTGTTCAGGGTGCATCTTGTGTCAGAAACGGCTCAGGTTGAGCTGGAAAGTGGACGAGGGTAAGCCCCTGCCGGCGATGGCAGTCGCATTGACAGCCAGCTCGGCGGCGTATCGACGAAGCGCCTTCCGGCATGTCACGCGCGTCTGCCACACGACGTGTATCGGAAGCAGCTTGTCCAGCGTGTAAGACCACGCTGTAGCGGCGCAAATTGAATTTGAAAGCAGAAGTTCAAAGCAGTACATCCACGCTTTGTTTTCAAGCGCTTAATTCCAAGCAGTTTCAACTGGGGTTTGAAAGGGTCAACCTGCACCGCCTTACCACGCCGCTTCCTGCTCGTCTGGATCGCCGCCGAAGCCGCACACCAGGCGGTGTCCGCTGCGGAGGATGGACTCGGCCGAGCTCAGGACCGCCTCGTTCAGCGGGTTCACGTTCATGCCCTTGTTGTAGCGGCGCAAGTTGAATTTGAAAGCAAAGTTTGAAAGCAGTTAATCATATTTCAGTTTCAAGCGCTTAGTTCGAGGCACTTTCAACGTGGGTTTGACAGGGTCAAGCTGCACCGCCATACCTTGTATAGCTTCTCGAACTCCCACGTGAGGAACGCCGTGCGCTCCGCGATGGCCTGGCAGGAGGGTCATTGAGAACACGCACTCGAACCGAGATCGGAGCATAACTTACATTCAGGGTGAATGCACATACAAACGCGCGGACAGGGTTCGTCGATTCAAATTCTGCCCAATGCTTGTTCTCAATAACCAACCCGCCTGGATGAGACGGTTGATGGCCTCGTGGCGGTAGGTGTAGTACGTGCAAGCAAAGACAAGGAGCGCCACAAGAAGCGTCGCGACCGACATGCCCACTTGTGCCGACGTACTCAGGAACTCGCCCTTGATGATGAGGCCGAAGACAACGGTGGTGAGCTCGGCGAAGAGGATGATGTTGAGGATTACCTGGTGCCCCTTGCAAGAGTGTCATTGAGAACGAGCACCCGAATTAAATTGGAGAATGACTCCCAGGGAGGGTTTACACCCTAAACCCTACTACTAAATCGGAGGATGACTTACCCTGCACCCTAGACCCTAAACCCTGAATGCTTAAATCCAGTCTCAGGTTTGATTACTCCTGAATCCCCGAATACAGCCTCTCGATCAATCATCAAATCAGGGACGCTGGCAAATCATGGACTGTCCCTTGACCAGTCAGGTTCAAAATTGGTGCGAAACAAGCAGGGAAATCCAGCCAATCAAATCTCAGTGAATCACTCTCTCGACCAATTACAAGAGGGCCTCGCCTGGATTTAAACAGACGTGCAGCAAATAGGTTGAGGAGATTCAACGTCGGTCGAGTGCTTGTTCTCAATGACCCACCTTACCTTGTTGAGGTACGGGTTAATTTCGCGGGTCGCGTAGGAAAAGCCCATCAAGATCAGCAGCACGACGGAGATGTGCAGGCCCGAGTGTTGGATCACCGGGTACAATGCGCCGCCGAGAAGCCGGGGCTTACACTCGTCCACCTCCCGGCTCAACGTAAGCACATTTTGTTGAATAAGTTGGGTGCATGATTTCCCCCCAGTCTATTAGACACGGGGGCACGGGGAGGTGTGACCAAAACGGCTCAGGTTGTGCTGAAAAGTGGACAAGTGTCAGCCCCCGCCAAGAAGCAGGCGGACGTCCAGCGCGACAATCTCATACCACCAGCTTTTAGCCCGGAGGTGGCCGGTGAGGAAACTCAGCGCCCCAACCCCCCCCGCCGCCGTTGCGAGCTGCCTGCGGACGTAGTAGGCAAGGAGGCACGGGAACACGACAGCGTAGATGAAGAGCATGATGCTCGCGTAGGGCAAATAGGACTGGTACTTGGCGGAGTCGCATGATATGCTGTAATCCTTGACCAGGAACCTGTTCCGCACGCCCCCCGGCGCCACCTCGTACCAGAGCCTCACACTCGTCCACTTTTCAGCTCAACATAAGCGCTTTTCGTGGACAATTCGTGGGATGAGTTGGGTGGTATTAGAGGCTGGGTTGAGTGCCAAAACTGCAGCTCAGGACGGCTCAGGTTGAGCCGAAAAGTGGAAGACTGTAGAGAATGTAACACCCCTGCCTCGTATCCACGATCACCCGTCGGTGGGTCGCAGTTGAAGAAATCGATGACAGCCGCGCATACCGAGCTGTGGAAGATGCAGACGACCAGCATGGCGCCAGCCACAGCGCTCTCGACGCCGCGAAGAAACTTGCGCTGGTCCGCCCGGCTTGCCTTGTCATTCTCATCGGCGCTCGACTTCCGCCGCAGCGTCCTGGTCGTGAGCTCGAGCTTGAGAAAGGCGATGCGGAGCACGCCGATGCCGACAACAGCGACCGGTATCAGCGACCACGTCATCATGACGTCGTAGTAGTCGAACGTGAAGACGCATGCGGTGGACGGTACGATGCCGACATCGAGGTTGATCAGATGCGTCACCCTGATAAAGGTTTGAAACGGATCTGGGAAGGTGATGTTCTGCGAATCGACATAGCGTGACATCGACTGCATCATGTACCAAATCTGCATCAGCACCAGGCGCCACCAGGCATAACTCACCTGCGCGGATCCAGGCTTGAGGGCGCGGGCTTTGAGGGCGCGGGCTTTGAATATGGCATCGATACCAAGACCGCGAGACACCGCGCTCATCACAAGCATGGTGCGCTGCCAGAAGGCGAAGAGGGCGATCATGATGGCGAGGATGGTCGCGAGGAACGTCATCGTGGCCGCCACCACATCCTCGTCCTCGTCGCAGCTCGAGCAGCCGGTTCCACCAGTGCCGAAAGAACTCTTCTTGCGGTAATATCCATCCTCGCAGAGCACGCAGAACGGTCCGGTGCTGTGCGCCGCGCACAGGGCATCACCCGCAGTCGTTGTTGCGGATGTGGCGTTGCTGCCGGTGGCGGATGATCCAGCGCACGCGCACGTCTGGCCCTTCTTGCCGGGGCTTACACTCATCCACTCTTCAGCTCAACGTAAGCGCCTTCTATGTGTCAGGGGGTGCAGTTAGGGGTTGTTTCGGGGGTGCTTCGGGGGTGGTAGGGGGTATTAGGGGTGTTTAGGATGTGCTTTTGTGTCAGAAACGGCTCAAGCTGAGCCGAATAGTGGACGAGTGTAAGCCCCTGCCTTCTTGCACAGGTCCAAGCCGGGGCACTCGATGATCTCAGCGGTGTGCGCGGAGAAGCGGAAGTGACCGCGGCTGATGGGCAGGTTGTCCAAGGTGAAGCCAACCTCAGAGCAGGGGCTAACACTCGTCAACCTGTCAGCTCAACGTAAGCGCTTTTGGCGGGTCAAGGGGTATTTAGGGGGCGTTTAGGGATTGTTTAAGGCGGGGGTGAAGGGGGTGTTTAGGGGTTCAGGGGATGTGTTGAGTGTCAGAAACGGCTCAGGTTGAGCTGAGAAGGGGACGAGTGTAAGCCCCTGCCTCAGAGCAGGCTGACTCAGCGGGGCACTCGTGGCACGTCAGGTTGAACCCACTGCCAGGGCCTGACAATTGTTTCCTTTCCCGCTCAGCTTCAGCACCTTTGAATGATTCTTCTGGCGGGGCCAGGCAAGATGCGGCTCAAGTTGAGGAGGAAAGGGGGTGGATTGTGATGCCCTGCAATGAGCCTATGCTGTAGGTTCCCGGCAGGCACTCCGGCGCCCTCGCGCCGCCCACGCACAACGCCTTCTCGGGGCAATCCCGGCACGTGTCGCTGTAGTTCTGGGAGAGGCCGTTGCCTGCTTCCAGGCTGAAGGTGCCGAAAGGGCAGACGAACGTGTTACGAGTGAGCACACCGCTCGGGAGCCGCGATGTAGCGGCGCAATTAAACTTAAAAGTAAAGTTTGAAAGCAGCTCATTATTCAAGCGCTTAGTTGTTAGTTCCAGGCGCTTTCAACGCGGGTTTTATAGGGTCAACCTGCACCGCCTTACCGTGAGAGCAGCGATCCTGCGGGAACCTCAACACACTCGGCAGGATTGCTAAACTCAACGTAGCCATGTCGGCAGCCGAGCAGGGTGAAGCTGCCCGTTGTCGCGTTGCCGCACTTTTTCGCAGGCCCTGGCAGGAGGGTCATTGAGAATCAAGCACTCGATCGAGATCGGAGCATGACTCACATTCTATCGTTGTGAATGTCCGTACAGATAGGTCCGAGCAAGACCCTATGTCAGGTACTCGGAAAATCACCAATTATACATAAGCTTACAGTGCCGCATAACGTTGAAGCCTCTAAAATTTGACGTTCTCCACGCATGATGGTAAAACTTGATACAGTCACCTTGAGCGTCATGCGTCACTGTAACTATGCGATCTTAACTGGTGTTTCCCGGGTACCTGACATCGGGTCTTGCTCGGACCTAACAGACGCGCACCGTCGGTCGAGTGCTTGCTCTTTACAACCCCCCTGCCTAGAGCTCCGTCTCGGTCCGTACCGCAAGAGAATTGAGGACAGCGGGTGCCGTCCTGGCAGACGTCCGCCCACTCGCCCACGGTGCCCCGAGTGGAGACGTCAGGGTCAATCCCGGCGAAGTTGTTCGCGACGACAACCTTGCAGCAGGGTCACACACGGCGTCTCTGTTCAGCTCAACATGACTGTCTGATCCAAAAGTGCACCGACACCCTGGGTACAAAATATCCATTGGTCTGGGTGCTGCTTCGTGGAAAATCGACACTGACTTCAAGTTGAGGTGCCACGCACGAGGAGAGCTACGGCAAGGCCCTGCCTGGGCCCCGGCATCCACGCCGGCATCCAGGCGGGCCTTCTCGCCCAGCAGGTATACGCCGCCGCCCAGTGGCGCCACGTTGTGTGACACGCGGGTGCCGCCCTCGATTAGGGCCTGCCAGACATTGCTCGCCACGTCATAGCATATCATGTAAACGCAGTGTCAGGGCGACGTATCGCCTCGAAAGCCCATGCTGTGGATGGCTGAGATGATGATCGATATAAACAGACCCAATACTGCATCTGCTACTCAAGAAAATCAAGAATCGAGGGAGGAGGAGGAGGAGGAAGAGGAGGAGGAGGAGGAGGAGGCGGAGGAGAAGGAGGAGGAGGCGGAGGTGGAGGAGGAGGAGAAGGAGGAAAAGGAGGAGGGGTTAACAATGCGTCGGATGACTGGGGGGCAATATGTGCATGACCCTGCCGTCAACAGTGACGACCGAATTCCACGCAAAGACTCCGCCGCCCCAGGTGTCAGCTTCGTTGTCCGTCAGGTTCACGTGTTTGAGCGTGAGGGAGCTGCCGGAAACCAGGTAAACACCGGCGCCGCCTAGCGCCAGGGGCTTACACTCGTTCACTTTAGAGCTCAACTTGAGCAACTCCAGGACACATTCATGACCTAAGTCGGGTTACACCTTGGACAGAAGAGCTCAAATTGAGCGGAAACAGGAACGAGTGTGAGCCCCTGCCTAGCGCTGCACGGTTGTCTTTGATGACGCAGTCGGTGAGGTTGACTTCTGACTTGTCCGCGGAGTAGGGACACCAGCACATTTCTTTTGTATGAGTATTTCACTGTTCGTATGAGTATCCTGCCGTGACATAGCCCTTCTTCATTCACTAAATGGCTCCTGTATTCGTGGTCGCGCGCGGTATGGTCAGCGCACATCAACACAGGCGTTCAGTTAGACACGCAAACGACGTCTGATTCCGTGTGGCCACATTAGTGGGCCGGCGTGGTAAGATAAGCGCACATCACACGCGGGCGTTTAGTCAGACACATCAACGACGTGCTATCCCGTGTCGCCACATTAGTAGTCAGGCGTGGTAGGATCACGCGTGGTGTGGTGACCGCACATCACACACGGGCGTTTGGTCAGACACGCCGACGCCGTGGCTATCGCAGTGTTGATTCGATACCCGAGTGTGCGGTTTGCAGCCCCACCGCGACGTACACGCCGGCACCCGAACCGCCGGTGTTGTTTCCAAATGTGCACCCGGTGAAGGAAGCGCTTGAGCCGGATTGGACGGAGGCACCACCCCCCGAGACGATGTCTGTGATGTAGTTGTTGGATAATGTGCAGTTGTTGACGGTGCCTGTGCCGCCGAAGTAGATAGCAATGCCCATCCCGCGCAGAAGGGTCATTGCGAACAAGCCCTTGACCGAGATCGACCGAGCCCGCACGACTCATTACCCTCAGGGTGAATGAGTGCTCACGCAGACGCGCATATTCGGTTGGTCGATTCAACGTCGGTCGAGTGCTTGTACTCAACAACTTCCCCTGCCGCGGTTGTTGACGAAGGATGAGCCGCGGGCGTTGACATGCGCGGCGATCAGTACGAAGATGGGCGACGCCAGCAGCCGTGTCACGAGAGTGTAGCAGTCGTCAACCGTGGTGCAGAGACGCATGTTCACCTTATGAAAGCAACACATGACAGCAGTTTATCGTGTAACAGTTGCAAGCGCTGAAACCAGGCGCTTTGAAGACAGGCTTCAACAAGCCCATTGAACATGCACCGCCCAACCGTGGTGCGAATGATGTCGAGGGTGTGCCGTTGGCCGGTCCGCGCGAGAAAGGAGGGGTTGCCCACGAAATAAATCGCGCCGTTGGGCACAGCTGTGAACCGACTGTCCGTGAAGACGGCCGTTGAGAGCGCCTTGGAGTTTCCCGCAGCGGAGGGGCCGGCCAAACAATGCTCGCGAAAATGCTCAGACAGTCAAAGAACATTAGGTGGGTGGGCAGGCTGTTAAGTCAAGAAATATCAAGAGTTGGCAAATGTGTTGAAGGGGCCGGCATTCTGAGTGAGCAATTTCTGCTAGGCTCTACCGACGCGAAGTAGGCGCCGCCGGAGTACGAGGAGGTGTTGTGGAACAGCGTTCGCGTTACCTCCAGATGAGACGTACCAGCCTGCATGATGGCGCCGCCGGACAACGAAGATTGCGTGTCGCGGAACTCACAGTCCTCCACCCAGGGGCTTACACTCGTCCACTTCTCAGCTCAGCCTGAGCCGTTTCTGACACAAAATACACCCTGAACACCCCCTGACAGTACTTAATACCCCCTGACACATCCTAAACACCACCTAAACAACCTCTAGATGCACTCATATTCCGCAGAATGCGCTTAAGTTGAGCTGAAAAGTGGACGAGTGTAAGCCCCTGCCTCCACGACGAGCTTGGCGGGGGTGTCGCTCTGGCCGCCGTCCAGCATGATCGACCCGCCGCAGACGGAGAAGTCGTAGAAAAGCATCAAGGCGACGAGGACTGACATCGGGGCGTAGGTTGACAACACCGTGAGTTGCTCCGCGGTCACCTGCACGTGCACGTCGTGGGGGGGGAGGTCACGCATTATCAGCTAGTGGTCCGGGGGCAATGGCGAAAGCGTTTTGCCTCGTTACACACGCGGACGCGTCTCCCTCTCCCTCGTCATCTCGATCTCTCTCTGCCTATCTATCACACACACGCACGTAGGCCAGGGCATACATGTAGTTAGCGATATATGTAACAAGTTGCAGGAAGACTAACACGATGGGCTCAATTCTCCCGGCGCAGAGATGAGGGAGCCCACTAGCCGTTGTTAAGAGTATTGCGCGCAGTTTGGATAAACAGAGTGGAGGGAGTGGGGTCTCACCTCGTCGCCTATCGTGGGGTTACCCAAAGCCTCGGACAATCCTGGAAATCTGGCGAGCGCACCGGCCCAGACGCCGTAGCCGAAGTACGAAGGTATGCAGCCCGCGGCGCTGCCCGGGGGGCCAGGGACGCCGCGTCCATACGTGAACGGATAGCATGCCTGAGACACGGCGGAGCCGTTCACCAGACGCAGATTGCTGACGTACACCTCGGCGCCGGGAGTCACGTGCAGGTGGCGGGAGAGGGAGTTCGCGTCAATCGTGCAAGGGGTGAGGCCGCAGGCCAGGGGCTTACTACACTTGTCCACTTTTCGGCTCAACGCAAGCACATTTTGTGGGATACGTTGGGTGCACGATTTCTCCCCAGTCTAGTAGACAGGGGGACACGGGTAGGTGTGACCGAAACGGCTCAAGTTGAGCTAAAACGTGGACGAGTGTAAGCCCCTGCCGCAGGCGCCACGCAGCGTGAGGACACGGCCGGGGGCGGGGACCGTAAGTTGGCCGGCCGTGAGGGACACGTCTGCGGTCACGATCACCTCGCTGACCGAGGTGTTAGCCACCGCGTCGCGCAGCCACGACTCATTGTTCACAGCCACCGAGGCGGCACGCGACGGCACTGCCATGGTGGCGAGCATAAGGACGACGAGGACGCATGCGGTTCGTGGACGACGCGTTGCTTCACCAAGGGATCTGGTCGCGGAGCGCGCCGACGTCTGCGCGAGTGGCCACCGCCGCACACCCTCCAGCAGCCGGTCGTGCTCGTTGGACGAACCCATGCCGCGGCCGCGCAGCTCGAAGTCGTCGTGCCGTCGCACTACGAAGGGAGGGAGCCAGGAGCGGGGGGGAAGGGAGGCGTCAGGGTGCGGGTGCTGTGGGTGAGGATGTTGCATGCGGTCGAATGCATGCGGTTCGGGTTCGGGTTCGAGTTCGGTTCGGGTGTTTTTTGGAAGGCTGCAGCCTGCAGCGGCCCCGGCAGCGGCGGCGCCGGGGGCGGCGTAGCAAGCCATTCGCAACAGGAACGCTGCAGTGCGCGCGAGGAACGCTGGACGCCACGAGCAAGTCAGGCTTCGCGGCTTGGCGGCAGCGGCGCTCGAGACGTACATCGAGAGGAACGATGCTCGATGCAGAGGTCACGCTCGGAATTTTGTGGCGGTTGTGGCGGTTGTGGCGGTTGTGGCGGCGGTGGCGTGGTTGGCTAACCTCCCGCCGGCAGACGACTATCAGAGGGGCGCACGCGGCGCAGGCGGTAGATGCGCAGTTCGCAGACCTGGTGGAAGCACCAGTCCCGGCGGACGTTGCGGCGGTCGGCGCTCGGGTTGCGGAGATGTGGCTCGAAGCGGAGAGGAGAGGGGAGCAGCGCAGACAAATATGCGGCACAAATCGGAGCAGGAAGCGGTGGAGTCGACGCGGAGGGACGTCGCCGAGCGGGTTGAGGCAATGAGGAGTTTTGAAACGGCTGATCGAAATCACTTGGCTAATGAGAGGGCCTTAGCGGAGGTGGCGCGCCGGCTCGCCGGGGCGCCGGGGATGTTGTTGTCTTGGACGTGGACAGGACCGTCGGATGAGGATGAGGTGTCGGATGGGTCAAAACACGCCATTGAAGTAAGTGGGTCAAACGCGTGACACTCACCCTGGTGACCGCGTCTCGAATCGACGCCGTGGAGTTTGTTGTAGTGGCTTCCGCCGTGGTGCCAGTCAGAGTCACACCCGGCCGCCCCCCCGGCCGCCGCCGCAACAATTGGCGGCATGCGTTCAACACTGCACCAAACCTCACCAAACCAAGCACATTCCAGTTGTCGAAGCGTCATTTTTAGTCATCAAACCACGTCAAGTCGGACACGTGGGACGTATGACTCAATGACAGACAGTCGTCTTCGCAATCAAGTCTCCGCGTTTCAGGTTTGTTCAGTTTGGGAGTTGATGAACCATCAGATTCAAATCGTGGCTGGCGAATCATGGCCAGCTGGCGCTGTCGTGGATTTGTGTCTACAGTGAAGCCCTTGTAAGGTACAGTCAAGACAGCCAGAAAATCCAACCACTCACATCTCAGCTAATTACTCTCTCGGCCAATCATAAGAGGGCCTTCAGCTGCAGCCTGCTGCAATTGTTACTCATCCAATATTTTTGAGCGTTGATGAAAAGAAGGGACGGCGGACGCGGGAGGGAAGGCGCTGACAAAGGCATGCAGAGGCTGCGGAAGGATCCACGGCGGAGGTAACAGAATATTTACACCGTGCCACCCGAAACTACCAGTGAAGCGAGACAGCCACATATCAGGGGTCAGTCTGTCTTTCGTCGTTTATCTTAGCTCAGTCGTTTAAGCGATGAGCTGAGGATCATGAGGTCGTCAGTTCGATCCCTTGTCGGATCAGCTGGAGATCACTTTTCAGTG
>Ga0307489_10001325_pt1 | contig 16220 bp, 18 predicted proteins | sample SB12metaG_FD_202247 | JGI IMG/M metagenome (GOLD analysis project Ga0307489, IMG submission 202247) | Sea-ice brine microbial communities from Beaufort Sea near Barrow, Alaska, United States - SB 1.2 | ecosystem: Environmental > Aquatic > Marine > Coastal | place: USA: Alaska | collected... | reverse complement strand
TGGATGCTCATCCAGACGTACGTGACTTGGTACGTGGCGGAGTACTCCAGACCGTCTGACGAGCATGTACCCTCAGGGGGATCGCGATTGTGGTTTTCCGTCCCTTCGACGACGTCGTTATCTCGGTGACCCTCCTGCACGGTGCCCGTGTGGGTGTTCCACAACGACTACGGCCGCTACCGCGCGCACCAGCACGCCAACTGCGCCCCGCGCTTGGTGACCGTCGACCATACCGCGGCGACGGCGGCGGCGGGCGACAACGGGGAGGGCACAACGGAGACGGGCGTGGGGGAGGCTGAAGCCTCGGACGATCTGGATGACGCGCGCTTCACGGTGCTGCTCAACACGTTCAAGCGCCGCGACCTGCTGAAGCGCGCGGTGGCGCACTACGCCGCGTGCCCGGGGGTGGCGGCGATTCGCGTGGCGTGGTCCGAGCAGGTGCCGCCGCCGGCGCGCGGCGGGGCCGACGCTGCAGACTACTACGGGCCCAACCCGACCACGGCAGGGTTGCCACTATGCCTCAAAGCCCTTCACCAGATTACCCAATTGTGGCGATACAAGTACTGTTGCACCTGCCAAAACCATGACCAAAAAACAAAGCTGTGGCGATACGAGTATGTACCTGACCAAATGTCGTATTTACAGGTGCCAACCCTGGTCCGCGGTGCGGTACGACGCGCATCCCACAACCTCCATTCAGAACCGCTTCGAGGCGCTGGAGGGCCTGGGCACCGCGGCGGTCTTCAGCGTGGACGACGATGTCCGCATGCCGTGCGCCGCCCTGGCACGGGGGTACCGCGCGTGGAGGGCCAACCCCGACGTGCTGGTGGGGTACTACCCGCGCATGCACCAGGCGCGGCCGGACGGGTGCGGGTGGCGCTACATGTGGAACGACCTCGAGATGTGGTGGGGCCGCGGGAGGGGGGAGGGGGCACCCGCTGCACAGTGCAGGTCACGTCACTCTGCGTTACGTAGCTACAGGCCGCAGGGCCGCAGGGCCGCAGGGTCGCAGGGCCACAGTGTGGCGCTTCACTCGATGAATGAGGGCCTGACATGTGATGGATGACGTGGCGAGCACTATCCGTATGAAGCGATGAGCACCATCTGTATGATGCGGCGAGCAATATCCATATGACGTGGCGAGCACCCGTACGGCCCTCCGATGCGGTGGCACGGCGAGTTCAGCATCGTCCTCACGAAGGCCGCGTTCATGCGATCCTCTTACCTAGACATGTACTCCAAAGTACGGCCTTTGCGGATTATGCTCGCCACGTCATTCGTCACATGTAGAATCCTCGTTTATTGAGGTGACTGCCGGCCCGTGACGCGGCTCCGCACATTTCACGGGGCCCTACTACGAGCGCCTGCCCGCCGAGGCGCGCGAATACATCGACGCTCGGAAAAACTGCGAGGACATCGCGATGCAGTTGTTGGTGAGTGAAGCGGCGCGGAAAGCTCCGGTGTACGTGCGGGTGCCGCTGGGACACTACCTGTGGGCCAAGTGGGAGGGGTTCGGTGTGGCGGGGATCAGCAAGTCGTCCGACCATCACGACATCCGGGGCGGGTGCATCACGGACCTGTCGAGGATCATCATGAGCAGCGGGGGCGGGGGCGGGCGCGGGGGGGGCGCGAGGCGGCGGGACCCAGGTGTCACCACGCCGCTGGTGACCGCCAAGTTGAAGGCGTTTGAGGGGTGATTGAGGAGAGTGCGTGGGCGGCGAGCAGATGTAGGTAGGAGTGGGTGGGTGGGTGGGCGTTCTTTGTGTCGAACCGATTCTCGCAGTACCATATCTTGGAAAGGAAGGACGTGGGCGACGTTTGATAGTTTACGCACTTCTCTCTCATTGAGTTGAAACACGTGCTAGAATAGTTTATCATAAGTTTGCTATTGCTCTGCAGCGCATATTACATACAGAAGAGGGAGCTCGCCGTGCACCAGCCCGTCAAACCCCATCAGAGCACAGGTACGAAGAATCAAGGTGTTACTGAGTGCAATCAGTGACACCCTAGGCTTCGATCTCGAATTTAGTTTTCCGAACATGTCAGAGCACAAGGCACGAGAACCACGGTGTTACTAGTGCAAACAGCAACACCCAGTTTTCGATTCTCGAAATTTAATTTTCGAACTTGAAGTTGAAGGCGTCGAAGAACTCCTCGATGGAGACGCGGTTGTCGCCGTTTTCGTCGTACTTGCGCACGATGGTGATGACCTCCTGCTTGGACACCTGGATGCCAGCCTTGGTATAGCGGCGCAAGTTGAATTTGAAAGCAAATCTTGAAAGCAGTTCATCATGCTTTAGTTTCAACGGCTTAGTTCAAAGCGCTTTCAACGTGGGTTTCATAGGGTCAACCTGCACCGCCCTACCTTGGTGAGCGCCCCCTCCAGCTCCGCCTCGTTGAGGTACCCGGACCCGTCCACGTCCATCTCGATGAACGAGGTGCGCAGGCTGTCCTGCTTGCCGTCCCCCAGCGCCTTCACGCGCTGCATCACCGTCTCGAAGTCGCTGCGCGGGAAGCTCTGCGGGTGCTCCTCCATGAACGTGTACGTGTACCCGTCCGCCTCCGTCCAGGGCCGGGCAGATGTTGCGAGGAAAACACGTCATAGGGTGCCGCTTCTCGTGAGATACCAGGGTTCAAAGTGCGTTGATGACCGACCTGGCATGTGGCGAGCAACATCTGCCAGATCCTACCTCCGTGAGCGAGAAGGCCCGTGTGTGCACCGTGAGCGTGGCGCCCACGTACAGGTCCGTCGCATCGTACTTCATCGCACTCGCCGGCTGGAGCACCTCCACGCAGAGCCGGGCAGATGTTGCTCGCCACGTTACATGATGAGGGAGAGACGCTTCAGCGAGTACTCGTGTTGAGGAGGCACCAGGCTGTCACCCTGCACCCCGTGTTAGAATACAATGCCATTCACCGCAAGTAACGAGAGTTGAAAATGCGTTGGATGACGCGGGGCCCCCCCAGCAGACCCCCGCCCCCCCGACGTCTGGCGGGCGCAGGTTAGGGTTTAGGGTTTAGGGTTTAGTGTTTAGTGTTTAGAGTTTAGGGTTTAGTCGTCTGGCGGGCGCAGGCCCTGCCTCCATGCGCTCCATGAACTTGCCGCCGACGACGCCGCTGTTGCGGCTGGGGGGCTCGAAGATGGAGATGGTGTCGTTGGCGAGGAAGTAGCTCATGATGAACTTGCGGTCCATGTCCGCCATGGTGAGCACGTGCGTGTCGTCCTCCACCATCTTGCACGTGAAGCGCAGGATCTTGTGCGCGTAGTTCATCTGCTTGTTGAAGTCGGCGCGCACCGGCTTGGGAATCAGCGCGATGCAGTTCTGCATGGAGTCGGCGTGGGACCCGAAGCCGTTGTAGGGCGGCAGCGCCATCTGCGGGATGGGCATCTGCTCCTCCTCGATCTGGATGGGTGGGAAGTCCGCCTCGGTCATGCCCATGTTCTCGCAGTACCACGCCTTGGTGAAGTTGTCGGCGTCGTGGATGAGGAAGTCGCGGTTGTACACCTTGATGTAGCCGCCGACCTTGAGGTCCGTGTACATGTAGTGCGTGTACGACTTGGTGGGACCCAACGCGTCCACCTCCAGCTTCTGGTTGGGCAGCGGTCCGCGGCGGACGAACACCGGGAAGGGGTCGCGCCCGCTGTTGGGCTCGTTGACCTCCAGCACCTCCACCGTGTCGTCGCTCAGGTAGTAGTGCACCACGTACGGCCGCCGGTCGCCGTACAGCGCGTCGCGGTCGTCCCACACGCAGAAGAAGCGCAGCACCTTGCGGTCGTTGTGCAGGAACTTCTTGAGCTTGTCCGCGTTGAGCGCGTTGGACGCCTTGCCCAGGCGCGCCTCCACGAAGCGCGTCAGGTCGTCCTCGCGCGGCGCCGGGGGGTACGGGTTCATGCCGCGCGCCAGAGACGACCGATGCGCCTCGATGGGCTCGTCGGGCAGCGCCATGTCCCCTGGGACCTCGAACCCGCTGGAGGACAGGAACTTGCGCGTGAACGGGTCGCAGCTGCACACAAAGAACGAGCGGCCCAACAACAGGGCCCGCCAGATATTGCAATTCCCTGCCGCGTCATGGAATGCCATTTCGAGAAACTAGGCGTCCCAATGCGCGTCGGTGACGTGGTGGGCGCGGGGTAAGCGCCTATTAGATGTTTGCAGCCAAGTCATCGGATGTCATGTTACTTAATCATCGAGGATTCACAACGCGTGTCGGTGGCGTGACGGGCAGTGTCTGCCAGGCCCCACCGTAGAAGGTGACTTGAGCGCCCACGTTGATGTCCGTGATGGTGAAGTACGAAGCGCCGTCATCCTCGCGCCAGGGGCTAACACGCCACTGCATATTCCAGCTTAACCCGCGCGCATCTTGGAGATGCCATGTTGGAATACCTGCCAGCGATTTGAGGAACAACACTACACTCACACCAGTTCCCTCTTCGCTCAACCCGCGCGCACTTGGAGGTGTCAAGTTGGGATACCCGCCAGAGGTTTCAAAGACAGGTTGCACCAGTTCCCTCTTTAACTCAACTGGCGCATCTGCAGCGGTGGAGGTGTCAAGGTGGTATGCAGTAACTAAAAGTGGTTTCAGGGACAGGCAGAGGCAGAGAGAGTCTTACTCGTCACATCCCTCAGGTATCACAAGTAGAGCTATCGCTCAACTGAAGTCAACAATACTTACGAAAGGCAGGGGGCAGAACCCACAGGTGCGGGCAACTGGCATTTGAGGTGGCAAGGACGACGGCGTGTGCGGGCCTGCCTTGGGGATGCGGTGGCGCTTGAGGAAGACGCCCTGCGGAATGCCGCTGTTCTGCTGCTTGGGCTCCGCCACGTGGATGGACTCGTCCTCCAGGTAGAAGTAGATGACACACCTGCGGTTGTGTGGCGGGGGGCACGCGGTCAGTCGGCAACTTGAGGGGGGGGGGCAGACGGAGGCGGCCCGTTATAAAGTATCGCGGGATTGCGGGGAAGTGGGGACTGGCTGAGGGCGGGGGTGCTGGCGGGGAATGGCTTGAGCGTTGAGGGCGAGGGCGCGGCGAGGGCGAGTGCCGGTTGAGAAGGGGGAAGGTACACGACTGAAATGCCAAAATTGGCTCAGGTCGGCAGGGAAGCGGAGGGGAGGGTGCCGCTCTGCCGCGGTGAGGAAGTATCGCGCGCGGCGGGGCCGGGGTACGGGGTCAGGGGGCGGCGGGGAGGCACGCACTTGCGCACGCGGTAGTTCTCCTCGTTGGACTCCGTGACGGACTCCTTGAAGTAGGCGTTGTACCGCAGCACCTGCAGGGGAAGGACATTATTGGGGATCGCGTCAGGCCGAATGATTGTCGCCGGAAGCCGATCAAAGCGCGCTCAAGGAGTGCGCTGGCGCCACCCCCACTCAGCCGGAGACATCCTGCCCCGCTGCGCCTGGATATCACCCCAGTGCTGCCCCGGGGCGACCCGTCAACCACCCGTGATGCGTTCGACACCCAGTTAGGGCGGGCGGGTTGACCCCAAGTTGACCGCGGTTAGTTCCAACTCCTGACGCTGAAATATGATGGACCGGTTTCAAACATTGCTTTCAACTTCCACCAGTGACACATTTTTTTGGACGGAAGTCTGAGATGGGGGACGGCGGTTACCTTGCGGTCGTACGCCACCCACGCGGGGAGGGTGCTGGGGGCGCCCTCGGAGTACACCACCTCGGCGGGGGCCACGGGCGCCACCGGCTTCAGCCCCGTCGACTTCTCGCCCGGCACCGCGTACCCGTTGATGTAGTTCAGCGTCTGGGCCTTTCGTGCAACTGGGGCCATTTGTCAGGGTCCGAAAGAAGGAGAAATGCCTCAGAAACAGGTGAGCATGATGCGACGGTACGGAAAAGGAAGGCGAGCGCTTCCGCGAGCGGAGGGGGCACACATAGTGCACGCCATGCACCCCATTTAGTAACGTGGGCCAACCGCATCACCGCCCGCCGCCCGCGCGGCGCTCCGAACGCGCGCTGCCGTGTGGGTCAAGGGCCAGTGCGGCATCCCGATTCGCGAGCGAAACGCGAACGCGAATCGCGCAGAACAGCATCACTCCGGGTTGGTCCGGTGGTTGGCCTTACCCGGGGGTCCATGAAGCTCATGCCCGGCAGCTTGGGGAGGGGCACCTCCGCCATGTTGGCAGATAGGACTCGACGACCCGGCGCCGCGTCGAGAGGCGTGGATTGGCGCAAACGTTGCGTGCAAGAGTGACCGTGTCTGGAGAGACAAACTCAGGGGTAGTAATACTAAAATGTCATTTTAGTATTACCCCTGACAAACTCCTTTCAGATGCGCCAAGCGACAGTTGTGGAGCCGATCCGATGGGGGGAGAGGTACCAGCAGCACCACACTACAGATTTCGTTTCAGTCGTCTCTCTTCTGATTGCCCGCCTCGCCTGACCGCCCGCCCCGACTCGCGCGCGATGGCGACGCGGCGGGACATCATCGTGCTGGACAACGGCGGTTCCACCATCAAGGTGGGCTTCGCCGGTGACCAGGACCCCGTCTGGTGTGTCCCCCGCCCCGCCCCCCCCGCCCCGTCCCGCCCACTCGCCCACTTGACGTACCTGCACAGACTCACAAGGTGTCCACACGCTCGTCTGGAGGATGGCGTTCATGATGCGCCGCAAAAGCTAACCCGCACAAGGAACGTGTCAGCCTCCTCTGTGCTCGAACCAAAGTGAGGAACACCGTCCTCAACGTCCCCTCAAGGACGGTTGGTGGCGTTCATGCTCCAGCATTCAGAGAACCGGGTTTCTCCACTGCCTTGATGCAATCAGGGCACCCCTGTGCTCGTCTTGACAAAACGTCCCACCGTCTTCGGCGTCGCAGCGTGGTGCCCAACTGCGTGGCGAAGCCCAAGGGGGAGAAGCGCACGTACGTGTGCGACGAGATCCACCTGATCAAGGACATCAGCTCGCTCAACCTGCGGCGCCCCGTTGACCGCGGCTACGTCGTCAACTGGGACCTGCAGAAGGAGATCTGGCAGGGCCGCGCTCTGGGCCTGGCAGACGTGGCTTCGCGTCATAGGAAGCAACTTAACTCCAGAAACTATGGTTCAATATGCGTCTGATGATACGGCGAGCAATGTCTGCCAGGACCTACCGTTTGTGCAGTCGTTCAACCCCGTTTAGCTTAAGTGCTAGTCGTGGCAGCTGTGGGTTGCGGCTGTCCGTGACACCACTGGCAGTGTACATTGCACGATACAATACCTCGAAGATGCTCAGGTTGAGCGGAAACGAGAGCGAGTGTCAGGCCCTGAGACCAGGGACCACATCTTCAAAAAGGCAGGGTTGGTTGGCACCCGCTCATCTTCCTCACTGGTATTTGTTTTTTTTTGCCACTCACGTTTTGGTCACTCACCGAGCAAGCTCAACGCTGATGCCGCCAGCCGCCCAAAACGTTTCTGATCCCTTGTACCCGCTCCTGAGTTATAAGTAGCGCGCATACTCAGTATCGAGTCAGGCGCTTGAATATATCGACCTGGGTTGGTTCGGCACCCTGCGGCTAGGTGCTGAAGATCAATCCCAAGCAGTGCCATCTGGTGGTAACGGAGGCGCCGTTCAACCTGCCGGCGGTCATGGCCGAGCAGGATGACGTCATCTTCAACCACTTCGGGTTCAAGTCCGCGCTCATATGCTCCCCAGTAGGAGGGTTACTGAGAACCACCGTACGACCTACGTTGAATCGACGAACCTCCTCCTCCTCCTCCTCCTTCGCGTGTCTGCGTGAGCATTCAACCTGAAGGTAAGTCGTAAATATGCTCCGATCTGGAATCGAGTGATTGGTCTCAACGGCCGTTCTGCCCGGCGTCGCTCGTGCTGGAGCAGCGTTTCCGCGAGGACGCGGCCGCGGGGGCGTCGCTCAACGCGCGGGCGCGCTGCGGCGTCGTGGTCGACATCGGGTTCTCCTTCGCGCACGCTACACCCATATTCGACGGGCGGGTGCTGCGCAAAGGAATCCGGCGCATCAACCTGGGCGGCAAGGCGCTGACAAACTACCTGAAGGTAGGGTGGTGCAGGTTGACGCGATGAAACCCGTGTTGAAAATGCCTGGAACTACGCTCTTGACTCTGAGGTCTGATGGACTGCTTTCAAACTTTGGTTTCAAGTTCAACTTGCGCCGCTTCATGAAGGAGCTGGTGTCGTACCGGCAGTGGAACATGATGGACGAATACGTGCTGATGGACGACGTGAAGGAGAAGCTTTGCTACGTGCCCATGCACGCCAAGGCGGAACTCAAGCGGGCCAAGGTGCGGGGGGCGGCGAATCAAATCAATAAGGAGTACGTGTTGCCGGACGGCGTACACGTGCTGCGGGGGTACGTCAAGGCGGGCGCGGCGAAAGACCCGGACGCGGAGAGCGACGACGACGACGACGAGGACGATGACGGGCGCCGGAAGAAGAAAAAGGCGAGCGGTGGGGGTGGCAAGCGGAAGCGCTCGATTGGCGCGGCGGGTGGTGGGGGGAAAGGCGGCGCGGACTCGCAGTGCCTGGCGATGGGCAACGAGCGGTTCATGGTGCCGGAGGCGTTGTTCCATCCGTCCGACATCGGGCTGCGACAGGCGGGGGTCGCGGAGGTGGTGACGCAAGCTGTGTCGGTGAGGCTCATTAAATGTTGCCCGCCGCGTCATCCACCACATGTACACCCTCGTTTCTTGCGTTGACTTTCATCCTGTACAAACGCGGCAGGCTCCACGCATCCAGCGTTCGGGGACAAAACGACTCAAGACGGTTTGAAGAGGGTTCGTATGTGAAGCCAGGGAGGAGGGTGCGGCGAATGTGTACGAGTTCACTGGTACACTACTACGCAGATTGGTTGGGGGGGTCAAACGGGTATTCGGGATTTCTTGAGTCAATTGATAATAGACGGTCGCCGCCCGTATCAATGTACAGTCAGACCCTGAGAAATACCCGTTTGACCCCCCCAGCCAATCTGCGTGGTATGTACAGACAGTGAGGTTGAGGTGAAACAGGAAGAAGTGTGCGGCCGTGGGTGTGGGCGGTGCAGAAGGACCTGTGCGGGTTGATGTACTCCAACGTGGTGGTCACCGGCGGGTGCGCCGTGCTGCCGGGCTTCAAGGACCGCTTTCAAGCCGACCTGCGGCCGCTGGCGCCGAGCGAGGAGGCGCTGCTAGTGTCGGCGGCAGCGGACCCCGTGTCATGCGCGTGGCAGGCGGGGCAACAACACGGCGCTCCCTGACTGTTTGCTCACAGTGCTCATAGCTGACACCGCTGGGCCGCACACGGCGCTCCCTCACTGTTTGCTCACGGCGCTCATAGCTGACACCACTCTCAGTGTCGCCGCTTTGCACCTCGAAGATGCTGACAGGCGGTGAGATGGGGGGTCCGGCGTGCTACGGCCCTGGCGGCAGGGCGGTAGCGCGGTGGGCGCGGGGGCGGACTTCGCGCGCCTGGCGCTGACCCGCGAGGATTTCAAGCGGGACGAGCGGGACATCGCGGCGCGCTACGAGGAGCACGGCGCGGTACACCGGGGGCGGATGTGAGGGGATGTGGCCGGCCGGCCATAGCCGCCGAGACGCGGGATAGGGACAGTTTGCTCAATGTTGTCGATAACAGACTTTTAAGCAGGCCGCAACCCGCCGATCATGTGGCTGCAATAGAATATAGATAAATAATGGTAACGAACTGCCCGTCCTCCTTCGCGGTCTGGTTTCATACATTTGCAAGGAGGGAAGAGTTCTGTCAATTTGGGGGAAGCGCCTAGCAATCAACTCGCCGCGCTTTTGACCCCCCCCGCCGCCGCAAACACTGCAGCCTCCTCCTCCTCCACCTCCGCCACCGCCGCCTCCGCTTCCGCCACCGCCGCCGCCGCCACCGCCGCCTCCGCCGCCGCCGCCACCGCCGCAGCCACCGCCACCGCCTCCTCCGCCGCCGTCACTGTCGCCCGCTGCTGTTTCCTCTGCCTCCTCACCTCCGCAACGCATGGCCTTACACTCCTTCTCTTTTCAGCTCAATTTGAGCATATTCGGGGTATGAAGTGGGATATGTACAGTGGTTCAGGGACAAAAGGGCTCAAAGTTGAGCTGAAAAGAGAAGGAGTGCAAGGCCCCGCCGTGACGAGCTCCGCCGCCGGCGTCCCCCCATGCCCCACTCTAGGGACAAGCAACAATTGCCCGCCACGTCATCGACACGCAATTTGAACTTTAATTTATTGAGTGAAACGGCATCCTATGACGCTGTGAGCAATATCTGCCGGGCCTATTGCCAGCCATGTCATCCAACGCATTCTGAACCCTATGGGTGTCGAGTTAGATGGCGACCTATGACGTGGCAGGCATTATGTGCCATACCCTACACCTGCCACGTCATACTCATACAACACAATTTGAACCCTCGTCACTTTAGGTCAACGGTGTGCTATGACGTGGCGAGCAGTATATGGTCCGGCCGTACCCACCCCCGGGCATCCACCTGGGCATGGCGCCGCAGTCCACGCCCGCCTTGGCCATCGCCGCTCGCACCTTCTCCTCGCTGCCCCCCACGTGCTGGGCCGACTCAATAGTGCGTGGCCACGTCACAGGATGCGGTATAAGTCAATGAACGAGGGATTAAAGTGTGGTGGATGGTGTGGCAGATTGGAGTCAATGAACGAGGGATTGAAGTGTGGTGGATAGTGTGGCAGACTGTAGTCATCGCACCCTACCGAATATCTTGACCTTGTCCTTAGTGCTGGTCCGCAGCAGCTGGCTCACCGCCCGACGCCAAGGTCGACCACATCATCCACCTCGCTATTGGTCAACTGCTCATTTGCTCGTTTGTTCACTTCTCCCAACGCGACACCATTCGACATAGTCACGGTCGTTTGCTTATGCAGTCGACACGATACCACACAACACGGTCTCGTCGCCGTAACTTGCTCAGTCATGAAACACGATACCACTCAATATGGTCACGGTCATTTGCTGATTGACCCAACAGGATAGCACTGAAGACTGCGGGCCCGGTAAAACAGGTTCGGGCCATGCCGCCCACACGGCGCGGAACACCATGGGGGCGTTGACCAGCCACATGGCGGATAGTGTCTCGGTGTATTTGTCTGTGCACAGCGCCACGAGCTCCAGCACGAACAGGCGCACGTCGCCCGTGAAGTGCGCCAGCTTCAGCCCCGCCATGTAGCGGCGCAAGTTGGATCTGAAAGCAAAACTTGAAAGCAGTTTATACCATGTGTTGTGTCAAGCAGCGCTTTCAACATGGGTTTCATCGGTTCAACCTGCACCGCCTCACCGCCAGGTCTATCACCCACACGTGCTTGTACACCGCGTGCCCCTTCTCAAGCCCCGTGCGCCGCTTCATGTGCGCCACCGCCTCCATTATCTGCACACGGTGCCGCAGCACCGCCGCCTTGTCCATGTGCCGCCCCAGCCCCTCCGGGAGTATCTCTTCGATGCGCTCGGCCACCACGGGGTGCCCAAACTCGTCGTTGCCGTGTATCGTGACCGGCCAGTTTGAGTGAAAGTCGGCGGTGAACGGCAACTCGGTGTCGAGTATGTCCTCCACGCCCTCCTCGCGCCGCCACATCAGTAGCTCGTGTATCACAGCCGCGCCCGTCGCGGCGCGCTCCTCTGGCGCGCTGTTGACGCCTTGGTTGTTTGTTTCCGAGCGCACGACGCGGATGATTAATTCTGGGTCGACGGAAGCCACGTCGAGTTCGTAGGTGAGCAGCTTCGCAGCGACGGCGGAGCGGACGAGGTGTCCGTCCGCGTCTAGCCCAGCGGCCTCCTCCTTTAGGCGCGCGTCCGCCCGCGCGCTGTCGTCTGCCGGCGCCGGCGCGTCAACGAACCCCCCGAGCGAGGCTGCCGAGCTTACCGCTGCCGTGGCCCCACTGAGCGCCCCACTTAGCGCCCCACCCAGCGTCCAACTTTTGGCATTGTTAGGAGGAGGTGGCATTTGTATGATGCCTCCTCGGGTGTCACCCCCTGTTGGCGCAGCGTGGCGGCGGTGGGCGGCGCGATGGACAGGCTGGACGAAGTGCGGAGGATGACACTTGACAGCTCGGAGCTGCAAGGCTTGCTCAGCTTGAATTGTTGGCGCTGCGCGCGGGAAACTTTCAGCGATGGCCGTATGGGCATTCATCGTGGATGAGAGGTCCCCCGTCCGCGAGCTGGCGAGGCAAAGTGAGAAATGGCGCGCCTGCGTTTTGAATTTTATCGTTGTCATCCATCCAACCGTCACCTACAATTTCGCGCGCAGGGGAGCACGATGAGTGCAACAACAAGCCCGCCGCCGAGGTCCCTGGCGCAGGTCATGGAGGCCGCAGCCGCGACCCTCGCGGCGTCTGATCGCGCGCTGCATCGCTCACCGCTCCCGAGGGGCACCGCCTCGCCCGCGCCCTGCTACACATCGCCCAGGCGCGCACCAAACTCCGCCCCCGCTGCCTCCCCCCCCGCCGCCGCCACGGACCTCTCCATCGGCTGGTGGCTCCCCCACCGCGGCGACACCGAGCTCGCTCGCGCCCTCGCCGCCGGCACCGCCTCCAGCCTCCAAATATTCTGGGTGAAGATGAAAAAATACCCCTGGTGGCCCGTGCAACTGGTGCCGCCCGAGCACGCCGACAAGATCCCCAAGGCGTGCAAGGCGCCGCCCTCGCAGCCCGATTGCCCCGCGTACCAGTTCTTCGGCACGGGCAGGGCCGGCCAGATACTACCCGCCACGTCATCCCCACGCGTTATGAGCTACGTTCTTTGACAACGAGCTACGGCCAGAGCACGAGGAGAGGAATATCTGCAGAGGCCCTAGAGTTTCGTGGCATCCTATGACGTGGCGAGCAATACACCATCTGGCAGGCCCTGGACACTGGCGAGTTCATGCGGATCCCCCTCGGCTCGACCAAGTTCCCCATTGTGCCGTGGGGCGAGGGGTGCGACAAGGGGTACTGGGCGGTGTCCAAGACGAAGCAGGTGATGGTGGGCGTGGCGCGGGCGTGCCAGATGATGAAGGAGCCGCGGGATGTGCCGCCCGTCTGGTTCTCCTACGTGCAGGAGCCGGACTCCGAGGAGGAGGCAGGGCCTTGCACTCCACTGCACCCCGCCCCTCGTGTCTTCATAACTACATTATGGTACCAATTTCATGGGTGTATGTGACGAGCAACTCTTCAGACAAGCAGCTCGTGGTCTAGTGATAGTACCCGTTACTTGAATACCCCACCGGTATGAGGGCCTGTAGCGACAAGTAGTTCCCGTTTCAGCTCAACTTACTTACAGCCGCGGGGTTTTCCCTGAAGCAACTCAAGTTATCCCACGTATCACCTCGATTACGCTTATGCTAAACCGAAACGGGCTCTGAAGGACAGACCATGGGCTAAGGAGGAGGAGGAGGAGGAGGAGGTGAAGGTGAAGGCGCCGCGGAAGCGGGCGCCTCGGCCGAAGAAGGGCGCGGTTGGTGGTGCCGCGCGGGGTGCCGGCCCCGGTGCCGGGACCGCGGGGGAGGCAGGCGCAGCCAACACCCCGGGCAAGCGCAAGAAGGGTGAGAACGACACCACCGCCGCCGCCGCCGCCGGGACCTCCGCCAAGAAATCCAAGATGACCCTGCAAGCGGTTGCGAAGGCGGAGGCGGAGGCAGAGGCGGAGGCGGCGAGACAAGCCGCGGCGGACGCCGATCCCCAAGTGAGGTGGCCGACGCTGACGGCGCTCACCACGTTCCCGCTTACCAGCTTCAGGCGGGGCCTTACGCGGCGCCCTTTCTCAGCGAATCTGGCTGTGTGCTCGTAGTGTCCTAGTGTAACCCTACACACTCGCCGCATCCCTCTTCCTGACCGTACACTCGTTCCCTTGTCTGCGCAACTGCGAGCTGGGTTGTCCATGAACCGTTCGCTCAGCTTATAACTTAAAGATGCTGACATTGAGCTGGAAATGTACAAGTGCAAGGCCCTGGTGTGCGCGCCCCGGCAGAGGCAGAGTTCGAGCTACCGTTCGACGTGCGCGCCATCGGGCGGCCGCCGCCCTTCGAGATGCTGCGGCGGTGCCAGTGGGTGAGCACCGCGGCGCCGCGGCTGATGCCCCGCGACGAGGTGGAGGCGTGCCGGTGCCAGCCGTCCCCCGAGGCGCTGGTCGCCATCGCCATCGCTCGCGACGCGGAGCGGACGGCGATGAAGAAGGCCACGGCCAAGCAGAGCGGCAAGAGGGAGGCTGCGGCGAACACGGCGGCGGCAGCGCTGGCCGTCGCTGGTGAGGGCGGCGCCGGCGGCGGAACCGGCAGCCAGGGGAGCGGCGGGGGCGGGAGCCGGGGGAGGGACTCGACTGGAAGTGCTAGGACTAGTCCCACCGCCGTGGCTCCGGCGGCGGCGGAGTTGGCGGGGACGGCGGTGGCGGTGGCAGCTCCGGCGGCCGCGGGGGCAGTGGCGGTGGCGCGCACCGGGTGCGGCGACAACTGCTTGCAGCGGCACTGCCTGAGCACCTGCGACACCCGCGTGTGCCCGTGCGGCCCGTCGTGCAGCAACCGCCCGTTCCACCTGCTGACGTCGCCCAAGACCAAGACGGTGCTGACGGAGAACCGCGGGTGGGGACTGTTCGCCGCGGAAGCCGTGGCCGATGGCGCCTTCGTTGTGGAGTACACCGGCGAGATCATCGACGACAAGACGTGCGAGGCGCGCCTGTGGGCGGACAAGACGCGCGGCGAGGACAACTTCTACCTGATGGAGGTGTTCGGAGGTCAGGTGATCGACGCGCGGCACAAGGGCAACCTGAGCCGCTTCATCAACTCGAGCTGTCATCCCAACTGCGTGACGCAGAAATGGCAAGACGCCGGCACGGGCGAGACCCGCGTGGGCATCTTCGCCATCCAGGACATCGCCGCCGGCGCGGAGCTCACGTACGACTACAACTTCGCGCACTTCGGAGGCGGGGCCACCCTAAACCCTACACCCTAAACCCTAAACCGTAAACCCTAAACCACGGGGGGGCGTGGGGGGCCACGGGGGGTCACATGGGGCCACAGCCGCAGCCTGCGCACTGCTACCCAACTCATCACCCACATCTGACCCGCATGTGACCCACATGCGACCCACATTTGATCCATATTCGACCCACACGTGACCTCATCACATCAGACCCACATTTCACCCTCAATTTACCCGCACAAGACCGCATCAGACCCTCATGACACCCACGTTAGACTCTCGCATGCGAGCCCCACATTTGATCGTTATTCGACCCACATCAGACCCGCATTTGACCAACATCGGACCAACATCGGACCCATTTTTGACCCAAATCAGACGCATGTTATACCCACATTATACCCACGTTCGACCCTTGTTTCTTGGGCGGTGAATGCTGCGATGTGACGTGTTCATGGCAGTATGTGGTTGGCCCTGGTGAGCGGCGAGGGCACGACGTCGTTCACGTGCATGTGCGGGCACCCGCTGTGCCGCGGCACCCTGGACGCCAACCCGGTGCGGCCCCTCCCGCATACTGCCAGGATCACGCCACCAGGTGCCTGATGACTCAACACACCAGGGTTCAAAGTGCGTCAGATGACGTGGCCAGCAGTTGACTCAGCACACCAGGGTTCAAAGTGCGTCGGATGACGTGGCCAGCGACTCAACACACCAGGGTTCAAAGTGCGTCGGATGACGTGGCCAGCCGTATGCGCCAGGCCCTAGCACCCGGAGCGCACGCGCAACTACAACCGGCGGGTGGAGGTCCTGTGGGCTGTCGAGTCGGTCGGACGGTCCGCGGGTGGACACTACGCCTACTTCCCGGGCAAGGTGCTGAGTTACCACAACAAGACCCAGAAGTACGAGGTGGGATCTGGTGCATGACGCCTACCACGTCGTCTCATTCACCACGTTCACCGCACTGTACACCTTAGTTTAATGTTTGGTGGTTGATGATGTGGTGGTGGACAACGTGTGTCATTCACCACACTCACCGCAAGGTGGACCTCCGTGTATTGAGTCGGATGACATCCCATGACGTGAGAGACATTATCGCGTTTGGCCCCAAGCACCAGGTGCTGTACGACTGCGGTGAGAAGGAGTTCGTGAAGCTGGTGGGTGAGGGGGCGGCGGGCGGCGCGGGAACGGGGGCGGGCGCGTGCGCGGCCACGCACCGCTGGCTCACGCCGGAGACTGCGCTGCACAAATCGACGGCGGCGGCGGCGGCGGCCGTGACGGCGGCAGCGGGGAAGGCAGGGAAGGAGGCGGCGGCGGCGGGCAAGAAAGCCAGCGGCGGCGGGAAGCGCAAGGCGGCAGCGGGGGCGGCGGC
>Ga0307489_10001324_pt1 | contig 16221 bp, 15 predicted proteins | sample SB12metaG_FD_202247 | JGI IMG/M metagenome (GOLD analysis project Ga0307489, IMG submission 202247) | Sea-ice brine microbial communities from Beaufort Sea near Barrow, Alaska, United States - SB 1.2 | ecosystem: Environmental > Aquatic > Marine > Coastal | place: USA: Alaska | collected... | reverse complement strand
TTCGCTTCAAATCAACAGGTTGAACTGTCGGGAACGTGCAAAGTTGAAGATATGGTATTACATTCCTTATCTCCTAAGTATCGTAGTTTGAATATTATTGTGTCATCAATTATTGGCTTTGTTATCGTCATGATTATTGTGTTTTTGGCAATTCAGCCTTTATTTTCAATGCCACAAAAATATCTCGATTATTATTATATCGCGGTCACTATTATTACTTTTTTTACGCTGTGGTCCGTTTTATACAGCTACTTAGCCGACCCTAAAAAGAAATATGCGGTTCGAGAGTTTGATGTACATTTTCAATCCGGTTTATTATTCTCTAGAATCGTTAGCCAACCTATTATGCGTATTCAACACATTGAAATTGAACGCGGCCCCATAGAGCGCAGTGCTGGTTTAGCTACTTTGCAGGTGTACAGCGCAGGTGGAGCTAATCACGCGTTTGAAATTCCGGGGTTGGCATATGAAAAAGCGATTGAGCTGCGCCAATTCATTTTGAATCACAAGGATGTTAGTCAGAATGGATAATAATGACTTTTCTGCGCACAGCGATGATATGCGACAAGTTGCTGAACTGCAGAACGGAGAATGGAACAAGCTTTCGCCTATCAGTATTATTTACTTTACGGTACGTTCAATTGTTGATTTGGCGAACACGTTTTTTTACTTAATACCAGTTCTAGCGCTCAACTTTAACAAGATAAAAGAACAACCATTGATTATTGTTGTAGTGGCATCCTGTATTCTGGTCTTCTTTATCATTATGGGAGTGCTAAATTACTGGTTTTATCGATTTCGAGTAGGTAGTGACAGAATAGAAATAAAACAGGGCGTTTTTAAGAAGTCACATATTGATTTGCCCTTCGAACGAATTCAGAATGTTAAGTTATCGCAACCGCTTTACTACCGCATCAATGATTATTCTTGTATTGAACTAGATACCGCTGGCAGTGCAAAACAAGAAGCAAAAATTGTAGCGTTAAAAACTGATTTAGCTAAGCAATTCCGGATTAAAATTTTAGAGACCGCAACTGAACACACTAGCGATGATGCTTGTGCTTATTCTATTGATTCAAGTAATGCTGTAAATGAAATAATTTTGAATCGCAGAAGCATGCGCGATCTCGTTATTCATGGATTAACTAATAATCGTATCTGGATCTTTTTGGGTGCACTCGCACCATTTTATAATGCAATATCTGATTTTCTATCTGAATTGTTTGATTCAATAGGTTTTGATGCAGAAGTTTATTTCAGTTTAGAAACCCAAGCATGGTGGGAATTAGGCTTACATGTTTTGTCGGTGGCGATGTTAATAATGCTTGTCATCGTCTCTTTGTCGGTTGTCGGAGCTATTCTAATGTTTTATAAATACACCTTGAGCAAAACACAGGATCGCTATATTCGCCGCTCAGGTTTGCTAACTAAGCACGAAGTAAGTATGAAACTCAGCCGTATTCAAATAATGGTGCAAGCGCAAGACTGGCTCGATGTGTTGCTTGGAAGAGTTAACTTGTCGTTTGAACAAAATACCTCGGGGATAGCCAATGCGAGTAAGGCCGGTGATCAGATGTCGAATAAGCTTCTGGTTCCATCAGTGACTATTGAAGAATCCTTGGCATTAATGAAAGATGCTATGCCATCGCAAACCCTAGGCGAGCAAGTGTTTAAGCCTATTTCTAAGCGTTATATATTGCGCGGGTTGTTATTTTTTGCTTTGCCAGTTGGTATATTGCTATTTGCGGCAATATTCAGAGATGACCCTGTTGTAGCAACGACTTTTGGTTTATCCTCGGTTGCCATCATTGGCGCCATATTGGTTATAAGATGGAAGCGCTGGGGCTACAGTTTTGACCAAGAATATTTCTATCTTAGAAAGGGTTTTTTTGGGGTTAATTATTACTGCTTTCCAATGCATAAAGTGCAGCAAGCTCAATTCAAACAAAGCATATTTATTCGTCCTTATCAATTGGCAAGCTTAAAAATAGTGCTGGCTTCAGGTGTGAAACTTGTTCCTTATATGCCGGCAAATGAAGTGCGAAATATTATAAATAGTATCCTAGATCAGCTGGTTGTCGACAAGCGTTCTTGGATGTGATGTCCGTAAACAGTGTACATTTTCGTATCGTGACACTCGGATTAATTCGCAGTTACTGATACAGTCGATAAGTTGACAGTATTGCGGCTTCAATTCTATAGTGCGGTCATAAACGTTGAAAATGAAAATGAAAATGAAAATGAAAATAAAGAGTAAAATATGAGTACTGATAAACCACGTAAATATTCACAAAAAATCGTAGATGGAGCCGCTCAGGCGCCGAGTCGCTCCATGTTGAGGGCGGTAGGCTTTGGCGATGAGGATTTCAAAAAATCGCAGGTGGGTATTGCTTCAACGTGGTCAATGGTAACGCCATGCAACATGCACATTAATAAACTTGCCGAAGAAGTTGGTAGGGGCGTAGATAGCGCAGGTGCTAAAAGCGTTATTTATAATACTATAACTATTTCTGACGGTATTTCTATGGGTACTGAAGGTATGAAGTATTCTTTGGTCTCACGAGAAGTTATTTGTGATTCCATTGAGGCTGTATCGGCAGGCATGGGACATGACGGTATTATTGCTATCGGTGGCTGCGATAAAAATATGCCAGGATGTTTGATGGGACTCGCTCGTTTAAATCGTCCTTCTATTTTTGTGTATGGCGGTACTATTTTGCCTGGTGAAAATCACACAGATATTGTTTCAGTATTTGAAGCTGTAGGTAGTTATGCCAATGGTGATATTCCAATTACTCAGTTGGAGCATATTGAAAAAACAGCGATCCCGGGTCCCGGCTCTTGCGGTGGCATGTATACAGCCAATACTCTAGCCTCAGCGATTGAAGCTTTGGGCATGAGTATGCCGAATAGCTCTGCGCAAAATGCGATTTCAGATAACAAAAAGCAAGACTGCGTCGATGCGGGTAAAGCAATCGTCTACCTACTCGAGCATGATATTAAACCGTCTGACATTATGACCAAAAAGGCATTTGAGAATGCGATTACGATGGTCATCACCCTTGGAGGCTCTACTAATGCAGTACTGCATTTAATTGCGATGGCTGACGCGATAGGTGTTGAAGTCACTCTGGATGATTTTGTGCGCATCGGAGAAAAAACCCCCGTAATTGCCGATTTGCGTCCAAGCGGTCAGTATTTGATGTCTGAATTAATTGAAATCGGTGGTATTCAACCTCTGATGAAACGCTTATTAGATGCTGGCATGCTGCATGGCGATTGCATGACCGTAACGGGCAGAACTATGGCCGAAAACCTGGCTTCAGTAGCTGATTATCCCGAAGGCCAAAATATTATTTTACCTTTTGATAAACCAATCAAAAAAGACAGTCACTTGGTAATACTTAATGGTAATTTAGCGCCCGAAGGTGCAGTTTCAAAAATCACAGGAAAAGAAGGTTTGCGCTTCACTGGCACAGCCAAAGTGTATGATTCAGAAGAACAAGGTTTTGCGGCTATTATAGATGGTCAAGTAGTTGCTGGTGACGTGGTCGTAATCCGCTATGAAGGTCCAAGAGGCGGTCCAGGCATGCGAGAAATGTTAAGCCCCACATCTGCAATTATGGGCAAAGGATTAGGTAATGATGTTGCACTAATCACTGATGGTCGCTTTTCAGGCGGCAGCAGGGGGTTTGTAGTAGGGCATATCACGCCTGAAGCATACGAAGGTGGCGCTATCGCATTGGTCGAAAATGGTGATAGCATTACAATTGATGCGCAAAATCGTGTGATGACGCTCAATATTAATGATCAAGAAATGGCAAGAAGAAAGCAAAACTGGGTGCAGCCGGCACCAAAATATACCAGAGGATTGTTAGCAAAATATGCGAGAACGGTAAGTTCAGCGTCTACGGGAGCGGTAACTGACAAGCCTGATTAACCACTTTTAGTCAGATAAGAGTGCAATTCATTTCATAAGAGTAACCGACATGATTTGGATTGCGCTGATTCAGGTTCAGCTTTTAATTGCCGTCCATTTCGATAAAATTTATTGGAGTATTGTCCGTCTCAGTATATCGCGCTTTAACATAAGCACGATATAAAAGGGGACAAAACGATAATCAATTTCACTATGCGAGCTAACCATGACTACTCATTCCTTTGGCGAAAACAGTACTTATATTCTACCAACCAAAAAAGATGAAAACCTACTTGTTCGCAAATGGAATGCGTGTGCGTCACCTAAAGGGGTCATTATCGCAATCCATGGAGGAATGGCTCATTCAGGAGATTGGGAGCTTCCTGCACAGTTCTACAATCAGAAGGGATATGAGCTGCATGCCCTCGACTTGCCCGGACATGGAACCTACGCCGAGATAAATCCGGGTAAAAAGAACTTACTTGATATTGAAAACTTTGATATTTATGTCGAGCATGTCCACGATCTCGTGAATAGTTTACAAAGCGAGTCGCCTGATCTACCAATCTATATTTTTGGTCACTCGATGGGGGGACTAATTGCTTTGCTTTATGGTGTAGGCTTAGGTAAAGATCAAAAATACATTCGTGGCTTTGGAATTTCAGCACCTTGGCTTAAGAATAAGACAAAATCACTTGTTCCCATATTTATCATTAACTTGCTAGCTCGGTTTTTACCCAAATTGGCGATTCCGTTAAAAATTGATTTGAGTCATTTAACTCATGACGAAGCTGTTTTGAAGAGGCATCAGATAGATATCGATTATGGATTACGAGGTGGAATGGCGACTCCTCGTTTTGCTTTGATCTCTCAGCAGGCCCAAGACCACTTAGAGGCAGAACTCTTAACTTGGAAAGACTATCCTCTCGCTGTCGCGATAGCGGGAATGGATCACTTGGCAGATTCTCAGTTCACAAGGGCTCAAATGGACCGTATCAAGTCACCTATTATTCAGTATCGCTATTACGAAGATAATCTGCACGAAAATTTCAATGAAATAAACCGACAGGATGTTTTTCAGTATATTTTTGACTCCCTTCAGATGTGACTGAAGAGGACGAACCACCCTGTTTGTTGTCGATGATCCGAATTCAATTTTATTGGCAATTCTGTTGAATTGTATCCATATTACATGTGATTACACTGACTTTTTGATAGCCGATCCGGGCAAGTTGTTCGGCGCTAAGGATCGCCCTTGCCGAGGTAGCACAATGCAAATAAATAGCTCGAAGAGGGTCTTTCTCTATCTCCATTAGTTTCATTTCCAAAAGGCCTCGTGGAATATTAATCGCTCCAGCAGCTGCTTTCTCTAGGTGTTCTGAGGGTTCCCGGACATCAACCAGCAAGCCATGATTTTCCTTTATCTCGCTCGCTGCGACGATTGCACTAATGCATCGCACATTTTTTTTAGCTTCCTGCAATAGTTCAGGGATAGTCTTTAACATCATTTTTTCCTTTCGTTTATTTCGACTCTAATAATATATTGAGGGACCAAAACTTACTAGTATTAGAATGCTATCGAGTTTTACTTTTCTTTTGCTTATACATCGAAGTGTCAGCTTCTCGAATCATTCTTTTGCAATTTTTTTTGCTTGTTGACGACTAAATAAAATTCCTCACTACGGATTGCGCTCCAGAATCTATGTAATAGAGAGATACGATTGGAAAAATAAACACCATATAAAATAAGGGTGTTATGTTCTTAATAAGGCAATAAAAAAGCGACTAATTGCAGAGTATTTATTGATACTGTTGTTTTGTGCACTATATCGAATTTTGATTTTTGACCATCATCAGAGGCTGCGTTTGCCATTGGCATAAGTACTTGACGAGAAATTATAAAGCCTAGTAATGAAATTCCCCCAATAATTGCTTCAATATGCTCACCCGACAATAATGAAAAAATTAAAAAAGCGAAACTCAAAAATGAAAAATACAGATAGTCGAAAGGAAAGAAGGCGCTAATGAAATGTCGCGCACTATTTATACCTAGCTTGATAAAAACCAAGGGCGCAAAAAGGATTTTAAATGTAACCATTCCGCCAAATATTACGGAAAGTAAAATTAACTGAACTGTGTCAAGCACACGTTCGTTCCTCTTCGACTGGGGTTAATAAGTTAAATTAAAGACAGGACCGAGACTTATAGTGCAACCGAGGGTCCACTAACTTTGAGGTAGCTTCTTGGATTCATTTATCAAATAGTTAAGTGTACCGACTGACTTACCAGAGTAAATTAGGTGTTCGATAAAATTAAATTGATGTCAATTACTTACAGTCAGGCTACAAGGCTGTAGTATATTAATCTTTATAGTTTTGAATTAGGAAAATAAATATGTTTAAAGTGAACGAATATTTTGAGCGAAAGGTAGCATCAATTGCCTTTAATACAGATTCTCAGCCTGCTACAGTTGGCGTTATGGCTCCCGGTGAATATGAGTTTGGTACCAGTGAGTTTGAAACTATGACGGTTGTTAATGGAGCATTAACGGTGTTATTGCCAGAACAACAAGATTGGAAAACATTTACTACTTCACAGGTGTTTACGATTGAAGCTAATAAGCAGTTTAAGGTAAAAACGACCGTCGATACGGCTTATCTTTGTATCTATGGCAAGTAATCTTGTAGATTGAAATTTCTATCCTGATGGATTACTTGTTGTAAAAATTGTGTTTGCTCTTGTAGGCTTAGACTCTGTTCGAATACTTGGCTAGGTGTCCAGTTTATGACTTCCTGCAGCGTGCCATTGAAATAATCAAAAGTAGCGTTGACATCGCCTGATAGCCTAAACTTCGGCGGCGAACTTTGTTTAAAAACGAGGTTTAATTAAGGTTGCAAAAAACATAACTGAAGAGTACGCGTGTCGAGTGTAAAGCGATGAAGATTATCTGGCAAAGTAATTTTTGGCAATGTTAGTGCAGTAGGATCGTCGCTTGTTTCAGTTCCGGTGTTTTTATGATTCATCCAGAATGCAGCAATATTCAAGCGACTGGTTTTACTCAGCCAGATATCCAAAAAAATTCGCATTATGCACTTTAATATTGACAGAAACTAAGACGGCGTGGGAAGTAGAAATTGGTAGTTGCGAGGCCTATAAGTTAGTTTTAAAGTAAACAATGCTAAATCCTATTACCAGAATCACATATGATAAAAATTGAAAACGCACTTGTTTATTCTTTTTCGCTAACAGGCATATTTTTTCGTTGGAAATTCCCTGTAAGAGCCTTAAACCTTCAGATGATAAAAATACCAGAGGAATTTTTAAGAACCTTGGAGAGCCTAATTGTTCCCAAACATCAGGCTGAAGGGTCTTCACGGCTTGATAATATTTATACTCAGCAATAGATGATCTCAACATGAGAAAAAGCCAGATAGCCGCTAGAACAAGAAAAGTAAACATAATATTTCCTAAGTAATTTGATGAGCTAACACTCTGATTAGTCCCACTATATGTTGAAATCACTGATCAAAAGTATATTTGGTATGGGGTAAGTATTTATTTCGGATTTATTTTATTTATCAATTAATACTCAATACCTAGTTATTGTTAACTTTTCAGACGCACCGGTGATTGATATATACTCTGCTTATTACAAAATACTAAGATATATGAGGGGTGCATCAGCCCATAAAGTCTCAAATATCCTTATGATAGGGGCCTCAAAGAAGCTTTTGATAATGACATTGATAACCTTTTATTACATATAACAAGTGAGTAGTAGGTAATATGACATTAGCAAAAAGCTTATAATTACATAATAAACAGTATCTAAAGGCGAGTATTTAGATTAATCATACCACTACCTTGTTTACTACTTTATAATGGATGAAAAATTAGTAACAAGAAGACGTAAACTTTATCTTCAAAAATTGCTCTTGCGTTTTACTAATTTAAAACTCGATAAACGATATGGACCTTTCTAAAAAATGCTAGATAAAAAGTACTACAACCTGAATGAAATTAATTCTCTATTTCAAATATCAATGGCTGATATAAATTACGCAATCGAGCGACAAGGCTTATGCCTGGTTTTTTATAGACAAGCAGAAAAATACTTAGTAGGCAGCCTTTCAAATAGAAAGTTTGTATCTATTGGATGTGCTACATATGAAGGATTGGTAAGACTGGATAAAAACGCCTCATTAGAGGTTCTTAAGCACAAAAGCATTGCTGTAGATAGAACGATTTTGTTACAGATGGAAAACGTTAAGGATTGGATTAGTGATTATCCATTTGAGTGCAAGCTTCCAAGTTCTCGCCTGAATGATTGGGTATCAGCAGATCCTAAAACTCTTGATGGGGACACAATTCTGGCTTTCCCTTATCCAACAGAAAAGCAAAATCCGTTTAAAATTTTTCCCCAATCGGATGTTTCTGTAAGCAATGAATCAGTTGATTCAAATAGCCAGCCTGAAAATATGGATGAGAAAAACCAGCTTAAACCTGATTTCATTTTAGATTTTCCCAAGATTGAATTACTGCTAAATGACGCTTGTATACTATCCTCTAAATTAGTCGAATTATTTCCTGCAAAAGTGAGTCTTAATGATCAATGAGGGTTGCGTCTTGAAGGTAATAACAGGTATTCACTGCACCAGTTAATATTGGGTCTTTTGTCATTTAAATCAGCTTTAAATTTATCTTTAAACGGGTCAGGCATACCGACTCTAGCAATAAGGTGGTAGTTGCAAAATTGCCGCCTCATTGTTGTGTCCGAACTGCAAAATTATTTCGAGGCTATATGTCGCTCAATTATATTTCACTTAATCTTCCAAACGTATTTAGGGGCAATATTATCTGTCTCAATAGCATTGAAATATGATTGTGGGATCGAATAAGCGGCTAACGTCCTATCATTCTATTACTGTTAATATACTCACTAAAAGTGTCTAGTAAGCTTATAGGTTGCTTTTATCAAAAAGTTAGAACTTGAATTAAATAGGAATAATATGGAATTGTTGATTACGTTAAGTGTCCTAATAGTATCGATTATTATTGCTTTAATGATCAAGAAAGGTCTTTCGTTTATCTTGAAAGGTTCAGAAGATAAAATGATAAGTCAGATTAAGAAAGAAGTTAAACAGTGGGATGTTTTTGCTAGTGCGTTAATTGACGACATAGACCCACCTCGCGCAACGCAGTGTAAAGTCATGTTTTCTGGCGGCAGGTTCTCAACTATAAAGAGTCCCTCAGGCTCACATTCAGATTCTTATAAAATTGAATATTGGGATGTAGAAATTAGCGATAATTTCGACGCACTTTATGTAGCAAAAGGTATTCATAATTGGGCCCAACATAGACCAAAAGAGAATAAATAACTTAAAATCCGTCTATCACCTAGCTATCGGTTTTACTGTCGCTAAAGTTGAGCGGCAGACTTCCAGGTCTTTCAAGACCAACACGATATTTGATTCTACATATTGTGCGTTTCAAAGTGGTAACAGTAAACGCGCCTTTACTATGCGCATTAATCTGCGCACAATGAATTCATTTGGTCACGACGGTTATCCCTACTTAATATGAAAACTCTTCTAAATAAACATATAGACATAACTGAAGCGGCATTAAGAACGATTGCTCACATGCCAACCAAAAGTCTATCGGTGCTAATGGATGATGACTTTATGAACGGCCTTAGCGATGCTGACTATATGCGCATTGCTGTATTACTAGCGCAAAAAAGTTATGACGAAGGTGGCTGTCCAATTGGTGCCGTAATAGTGAATCATTCGCTAAAAACAATTGTTGGTAAGGGGCATAACACCCTTGTTCAAGAAGATCACCCTTATAATCATGGTGAAACTTCTGCTATTCGTGATGCTGGTCGAATCGACTTTAGTGACACGACTATTTATAGCAGCCTCAGTCCATGCGCGGTATGTGCTTCTCTTCTGCACATGAGAGGCTTTAGTCGCGTAGTTGTGGGCGATGTAACTAATGCAGCAGGTACCGAAGCGTTTTTGCGTGAAAAAGGCATAACGGTTGATATTAAAGAAGACCCAAAAGGAATAGCGTTGTACGCACGCTTTCGCACTGAAAAACCCGACCAAGATTTGGAAGACTGGAGAGGGCTAAGTGCCGTGTTGAAGACGACGTGTTGATGGAAATATTAAACGGGTATAAAAGTTGTCATGTCTGTTAATACTATAAACCAGAATAAACAGCGGCAATCATTCCGCGATTTCGATGAAATCTGGGTTTTTGGCTATGGCTCATTGATTTATAAAGTGGACTTTCCATTTATTGAAAAAGCCCCGGCTAGCATCATAGGTTGGCAACGTCGATTCTGGCAAGGTAGCGACGATCATCGAGGCACGCCGCAACAACCTGGCCGCGTCGTTACTCTTATTCAATCAGCATTGGATGAATGTTCGGGAATGGCTTATAAGGTCACCCAAGATGTTTTTGAACATCTCGATTATCGAGAAAAAAATGGCTATCTGCGTTATGAGGTAGATATTTATTTCAAGAATGTTAAGCATGACAATATCAAGAATGCTAAATATAAAAAAGGCTTAGTCTATATTGCTCATGAAGATAATGCTGCTTTTCTGGGCCAGGCATCAGAGCAAGACATAGCCCAACAAATTCATCTCAGTTCAGGCCCAAGCGGGGAAAATCGAGATTATGTATTTCAATTAGCAGAGGCATTGCAAGCTCTAGGGGATAATGACGAGCATGTCGCTTCCATTGACCGTATTTTGAAACAACTTAATCGAAGTGTCTGAAAATTAGATCCTCTACATTGTATATTTAATTAAAGCATTATTATTTGATCTAACTTAGACGATCCGAGCGTGAAAAATACTAAAATTGAAGCGTATTGTGCTATCCAATTTAGGTCATTAGTCATGGCGTCGGCTGCACCAGTGATACACGCGCAACGTCGATGTGTTGCAGCGTTTTTTGGCCGCCATTTGATGCAGTTAAATAACTACAGGAAGTTGCCAGTCAAAATTACCCTCATAGTTAATATTTCTTTGATATTTAAAGACTATTCAACTTAACTTGTTCTAAATAAATCCCACGTTTCACTTATGAGCAAAAGCAGAAAAAAAGCCAAAGCTACTGCAAAAGTGGCTTATTTACTGGCAATTAAGTCAATATTGCCTTTCAAAGATGAAGAGTAAAAAAGGGACTTTCCCATTTTAAACATCTTTTAACGAATACGTGCTTGTCTTTTCCTACCTTATATAAACAATATTCAGAGACCTACAAGGATGGGGGCGTCAAGTTTGTGAACTTCAGTATTGATAAAGAGTTCGGTGACTGTATTGATGCGTTGGGGATCGGTGATATAAGTATGATAAAACAAAAAAAATTCGTTGTCTGGCTGCTATTTAGCAGTAAAAATATGGTCCGACTAAAAGGGAAGCTCTGCTGTTGTTTATGCTCCGAGCGTTAAATAAACATGCATATGAATTTTTTTGTTTAAATTTTGAGCTCATTAAGGTGGCTAGCAATAATCCATTGTTTTGTAAAAAGCATCTAAAGTGAAAGTTCAAAGTCACTTAAATTATATACCTAAATAATCAAAACGTTAGCTAAGCATTTAAACTGCAGTGCCAAGTTACGGAGTTAGGATAAAAAGAACATACTTAATTACAAACATTTTTGAGTTACAAATTAATTTATTAAGCTTATATTTTCTCAATTTTTTTGAGTATAAGGAGAATAAATGACATCCCTAATCTATTTAACATGTATCGATTTTGCCGAGTTAAAAGGTGCAAATTACTGTTGGAGCAGACTAGAGTTGAATAAAATTCTGTTTTAGCTGAAGCATGTAAAGCCTCAATACAAGAAATTCACAAAGTTGACTTATGTATACACTTTGACTTAAACCGTTTCTTGCAACAGTGAATGACCGCCGAGAAAAGTGATTTGCCTGAGCTCCTAAGTCAAAATCTAATTTTGCTCTACCAGTTACCGGTAGAGTTTACAAAGGCGACAGCAAGCTTATTTTTGCGTATGAATAGTACTTTGTTATCAATCTGTATAAGTATGGTTTTGGATAACAAAAGCGCCCAAGATTTAAACGATTAGTGCATACCAAACTAGTATAAAGTAATCTTAAATGGCTATATTATTGATTTTATTGATTATGTTTTAATTATTTGTATACTACTAAAGTTCATAAAATTGAGCAGTAGTAGTCATGTTTAAAAGGAAAATAAAATGACAAAGATGTTAATTACATTAGCGTGCGTGATATTCAGTTCTTTATCAATTGCGAAAGACAGGTTAGAAATTTACGAAGATTATGACGTAGGCACCGAAATTAGGATGGTGACTACAGTTAAAGTCGACCCTAATATGGAAGATATCTATCTAGCTGGCCTCAGTCAAAGTTGGGTTAAAGCGGTTAAAATTCAGAAAGAACTTGGCTTTATCAAAGATTGGAAAATCTTTAGTAGTGATTTGCCAATGAGTGGTGATTTTAATATGTTGTTGGTTGTGACTCTGGCCAGCGGCGCTGACATGGAGCCTAATAAAGCAAAATATGACGCGTTCATAAAGAAGTGGAGCGAGTCTGATAAACAAATTGTTAGAGAAATTTCAGCAAAGTATCCAGAAGTGAGAACACTGACTGGTGAGTATCGCATGCGTGAAATCATGCTCAAATAAATAAAGACGCGCTTTATTACTGAAAGGTGATAGGGCGCTATATTAAAATTATGACAAAGAAATCAAACAATCCTGATTTGAAGACATGCAAAAAGCACTCTCTAGTATGTTGTTACGTATTCATGCACAACGCCTAGGACTAAGTATAGCTTGTTTCAAGAACCTAGATTTTATCCTTAGCAAATTTTATTGCGATGTAGCCTCATCAGGACCAAAAAAGCTTACTCAGCCAACCTTATTAGATCTTATAGTCATGCGCTTATAGAAAAATAAATAGCGTACTACGCTCAACAATGGCACTTAGATAGAAGATTTAATCTTGCCGTTGCCTTTCTTATCTAAGACATAATGTTTTTCCTCTCTTAAGATGCGTCGATGCTAATGCACTGCAAGTAAATTATGTTATATAACGGTTTGCCGGTGCGACTGTTTTTAAGCAATTAAAAAGCTGTTTGGGGGCAAAATAATTTAATTTCTGCGCATTTCTTAACTGAAGGAGCAGAAATTCAAAAGGCTGTTGCCATGGTAACGTTGAAAGAGGGATACAGCGGCTCAAGCTCAGGTATTGGCTAGGCTTCTGGTTTCTCAATATCCGATAATTTATTTATGACTAACAACCATGTGATCCCTAACTCAGATTTCTGTGACCACGTTAACATGCAGTTTATGTATTAGGATAATTATGATTCTGAACCGACTTATTAGGTTTATTTTTTTATTCATCCACACAGCATATTTTAAATCTTAGTCTAAACTAAATGGTAATAGCATTAATCTTAATTAAGTCACCTTCATAACACTACTTTTAGAATCATAAGTAAATATACGCTTAAAATACCTATTGGAGAGGGGCAATGAGCATCTTTGATCAATACCAAAAACGCTATGAAAGTCATCAGCAAGAAGAATATTCGCTGTCTGATTATTTGAAATTATGCAAATCGAATCCTGAAGTCTATGCCAATGCGGCTGAACGAATGTTAATGGCGATAGGTGAACCTGAACTTATTGATACCGCTAAAGATCCTCTGTTGAGTCGTATATTTTTCAATAAAATCATGCATCAGTACCCTGCATTTAAGGGGTTCTATGGTATGGAAGATTCAATCCAGCAAATTGTTGCCTATTTTAAGCACGCCGCGCAAGGTCTCGAAGAAACCAAGCAAATATTATATTTATTGGGTCCTGTTGGTGGCGGTAAATCCTCTATCGCGGAAAAATTAAAATCGTTAATGGAAATACACCCCATTTATGCCATAAAAGATTCTCCGGTATTTGAAAGCCCACTTGGACTTTTTGATCTAGATGAAGATGGTAAATTACTTAATCAAGAATACGGTATTCCATTGCGTTGTCTAAATAACATCATGTCACCTTGGGCTGTGAAGCGTTTGAATGATTATGGTGGTGATATTTCAATGTTTAGAGTTGTTAAATTGACCCCCTCAATCTTAAATAGAGTTGCTATTGCAAAAACAGAACCTGGGGATGAAAACAATCAGGACATATCAGCCCTCGTTGGTAAGGTGGATATTCGAAAGTTAGAAGAATTTGCACAAAGCGACCCCGATGCCTACAGCTATGATGGCTCACTGTGTCGTTCTAATCAGGGAATGATGGAATTTGTTGAGATGTTTAAGGCACCTATTAAAGTCCTTCATCCATTATTAACAGCAACGCAGGAAGGCAACTATAATGGTACTGAAGGTATGTCGGCATTACCTTTTCGTGGCGTCGTACTTGCTCATTCAAATGAGTCTGAATGGACGAGCTTTAGAAATAACAAAAATAATGAGGCTTTTCTTGATAGGGTTTACATTGTCAAAGTGCCTTACTGTTTGCGTGTTAAAGAAGAAATTAATATTTATAAAAAGCTAATTAATAATTCTTCGTTATGTGAGGCTCCCTGTGCACCCAATACCCTAGAAATGTTGGCTCAATTTTCAGTATTGTCACGGTTGATTAAACCTGAAAATTCAAGTGTTTACTCAAAAATGAAGGTCTACGATGGTGAATCGCTTAAAGACACTGACCCAAAAGCTAAGTCCTACCAAGAATATAGGGATTATGCAGGTGTTGATGAAGGAATGACCGGTTTATCGACACGGTTTGCATTTAAAATTTTATCACGAGTCTTTAATTATGATTCAACTGAGATTGCGGCAAATCCCGTACATCTACTCTATATACTTGAAAAACAAATTGAACAAGAACAGTTCCCTCAGGCGATTCACGAACAATACCTTGAAAACATCAAAGCATTTTTAGTTCCTAATTATATAGACTTTATTGGCAAGGAAATCCAAACATCATATTTGGAATCCTATTCAGAATATGGTCAAAATATATTTGATCGTTATGTTATTTATGCTGATTTTTGGATACAAGATCAGGAATATCGAGATCCAGAAACGGGAGAGAATTTTGATCGGCAACTACTGAATGATGAACTAGAAAAAATAGAAAAACCAGCCGGAATATCAAACCCTAAAGACTTTAGAAATGAAGTTGTAAATTTCGTTTTAAGAGCTCGTGCCATCAATGATGGTGTCAATCCAAAATGGAACAGTTACGAAAAATTGCGAAGCGTGATTGAAAAAAAGATGTTCTCAAATACCGAAGATTTGCTTCCAGTGATTTCTTTTAATGCCAAGTCCTCAGCAGATGATAATCAGAAACATGAGGATTTTGTTAGTCGAATGGTGTCCAAAGGCTATACAAGAAAACAAGTTCGTCTGCTTTGTGAGTGGTATCTCAGGGTAAGAAAGTCATCTTAACTCGGGAGGTTTTCTGTGCAAATAATCGATCGAAGGCTCAATCAAAAAAATAAAAGTACTGTTAATAGGCAGCGCTTTATTAGGCGTTATCGTTCACAAATAAAGAAATCGATCGCTGATCGAATCATTAATCGCGGTATTACTGATGTTGATGAAAGTGAAAGTGTTTCCATTCCATCAAAGGACATAAGTGAGCCTTCATTTCGTCATGGTCAAGATGGTAAAAGAAATAGAGTTTTCCCAGGCAACAAAGAGTTTTCAGTCGGCGATCAAATACCTCGTCCACTGCCTGAGGATGGGCGAGGAGGTAAACGGGCGAGTGATAGTGGTGAAGGCAATGATGAATTCATGTTTGAATTATCTAGTGATGAGTATATGAATATCTTGTTTGAAGATTTGGAGTTACCAAATCTTCAAAAAAACAAGCTTAAGAAACTGATTAATTATAAAAACATTCGCTCCGGCTTTAACACTGATGGAACACCTTCTAACATTGATATAGTGCGTTCACTTAAAGTTTCTCTGGCAAGAAGAATAGCGATCATAAGTCCCTTAAAAAGGCGACTAAAAATACTAGAACAAGCATCGCAACAATTCACCCGCGATGATCTTGTGCATATTAGTCAGGCAGACGATGAAATAATAGCTCTAAAACGCAGAATTAAAAGAATACCCTATATCGATTCATTTGATCTACGTTACAAACATTTTACCAAATTACCTCTACCAACGACGAATGCGGTTATGTTTTGTTTAATGGATGTGTCAGGTTCAATGGATCAGAAAACCAAAGAAATTGCTAAACGATTTTATATTTTGTTATACATGTTCTTAAAA
>Ga0307489_10001323_pt1 | contig 16226 bp, 14 predicted proteins | sample SB12metaG_FD_202247 | JGI IMG/M metagenome (GOLD analysis project Ga0307489, IMG submission 202247) | Sea-ice brine microbial communities from Beaufort Sea near Barrow, Alaska, United States - SB 1.2 | ecosystem: Environmental > Aquatic > Marine > Coastal | place: USA: Alaska | collected... | reverse complement strand
ACTGCCTCTAATAATTTTAGTTATTTCTTGTTGCTCATCATTAAGGGGGCCAACACTGTGGTCGTAAATTAACTCTGTTCCTTCTCTAATAGCAGCTAACGGTGTTTTTAATTCATGAGAAATATGACGAATAAAGCTTGATTTTTGTAACTCAAGGGCGTGTAAACGGTTGCGCATGTTATTTAACGCATCGTTAATTTCTTTCGTTTCAATAAAGCTATTAATCGTTGTTTCTTGTTCTTTATTTTGCTGATGAAAGTTACCTTGCTGTAACTGTTGAATTTTTAAAATCAGTTGCTTTAAGGGCGTGGTAATCAAAATGATAAAGGTAGCAGCGATAAACAGCGACACTGGAATAATGAATAAACTTTTTAATAAAATGTTACTGATTTTTTCACTGGAATATTTGATTTTTTCAGCTTGTAAATTAATAATATTACTGCTTTGAATATTTATTTTTTCATAAATTTTAATGGCTTGCTTAAATTGTTTTTGTAAATCCTCTAAAGAAAGTCGTTCAGGGTCATCTCCATCCGTTAATGTAGAAGAGATACTCGGATTAATTTTATTTACTGCTTGAGAAAATCTCTGACTAAGTTGCAGTAATATTTTATCCTCATAAAGAGATAAATTATTACTGAGGATAAGGGTTTTCTCCAGTTCATTAGTATAATTTTCGATTAACTCATGGTCATTTAACACTAAGTATTGACTAGCATAGCGCTCCATTTTTTTTAAAGAGTTGCTGAGTTCTCTATTAGTATTAATTAACTCTGCAACATTAAATATTGCCTTAGAACCCTGTATTGACAGCTGATTAACCTGGTTTGCAGTATATAAAAGCGCTAAAACCAATGGTAGAGCTACCAAAGTAAAACCAAGTAAGGTCATTTTTTTAATTGATAGAATTAGGATAAAACTAAATTGAGCAATTATTGTTTTTACTAACTTCTTGTACCATTGCACTATTAGTTCTTCCTTGGAACTTAGCCTATTTACAAGGCATTTTTAAGGCCTATCAATCAAAGATACAATGATGTCGCCAATTGTAGACATCAATGTGTCACGAGTTATATTTATTTACCTATTGATAAATAAGTTGTTAATTTTTCAATCTTGTTTTTTTATAAATTAATTTGTTGCCATACGACGACAGTAAAAATATTGATTTATATATTTATCTTTACATATCATTGCCTTGCTTGGTTGGCACGCTACATGCTTTTACTTGAATCTGTAATAAACTTTGTATAAGCCACATCAATAATTCAACAATAGGATATAAAATGAAAAATGTCAGTTTAATTAAAATAACCTCCCTGGGTATTATTGCTATTTTAGTGTCTAGTTTTGTAAATGCGGGTGGTGATATTCAGCCATCAGTCAAGCAATATCAGCCGAAATTACTGCCACAGATCGAATTTTCTGATCTGATAGAAAAGTTAGACAGCGATAAGAATGGTAGTTTAAGTGAAAAGGAACTGATATCAACTCAGAGTCAGTTATTAACAGAAGAATTTAAAAAAATGGATATCAATAAAGATAGTCAAATTGATCATGCAGAATACAATATTTACTTAGTTGAGATAAATGACAAGTGATCAACTGTTGTCAAATCATTATCTAGTCAACTTGACGTAGAAAAAATAAACACAAGACAGTTTAGCACCTCTAGTTGGATTTCCCAGAACTATACGGTCGCTTATTTATGTCAATGGATGGACAGTATTAAGCTAATACAGAAGTATATTTTTTGTTAGTAACTATTCATCCAGAGACTTCTACCATTAATAAAGAGAGCACATTATGAGTCAAACTATCAGTCGTCATACACAAATAGATAATTGGATCTTTGAAGTGAAAATGGTTCGAGCGCTACGGGTCGATAATTATGGCGAACCTTACACAGCGATAGCCAATATCAGCTTAAATGGAAGTAGTGGTTATATCGACGGAATAATGCAGAAAAGTCATCATAAAATTAGTGAGGATGACGTTAGAATTATTGAAAAATACTGTAAAAGCATGGATATAGATCAACTCAATGTAGAGAAAAACAATAAATACCTAACCATTAATTTTAAAGAGCAAGGGGATGATCAGTTAAAATCAGCTTAAATTATCCTAAATATTGAAAGTAATTTATTATAAGTTGCTTTCAGTTTACTCATATTAATTAGATTGCTTTGCTCCCCTTTTCAATTTACTTAAAAGCATAGTCTTTTTGACTTATGCTTTTAATCGTAAAACTTTAAATAACTCCTGTGTTATTCAAATACTATTGCTACGGCGATTGCAATTACAAGTCAGACTGCTGTTGGTAATTTGGCTAAAGTCGAAAATTTATGAATTTAGCTAATAAATAGTTATTATTAAGTCGTGTAACAACAAATTTACACTGCAAGTACAGATTATTGCGATACAACTATTGATGATTTTTATTATTGTGAGTATCATAAATTTAAGTTAATTATTTATTATCAATATTTGTTAGGGAAATCGCGCTTATGCAAACCTTAAAGCCCGAAAAAAAGTTAACTCCAAAGCAGGAGTTAACTAAATTTGAGCAGAAAATTGCTGATGAACAAAAAATAGAACCCAGAGATTGGATGCCGGACGCTTACCGTAAAAACGTTATTCGTCAAATGTCGCAACATGCTCACTCAGAAGTTATAGGCATGCAACCAGAGGGTAACTGGATTACGCGTGCACCCACACTGCGCCGTAAGGCTATATTACTGTCTAAAGTGCAAGATGAAGCGGGTCATGGTTTATATCTTTATAGTGCCACCGAATCCTTAGGTATTAGTCGAGCACAGATGAACCAAGCTCTGCAATCAGGTGAAGCAAAATACGCACAAATATTCAATTATCCAACGTTATCTTGGGCTGATATTGGTGCTATTGGTTGGTTAGTTGACGGGGCTGCTATTGTTAATCAAATTACGTTACAGCGCACCTCTTATGGTCCTTATGCGCGGGCTATGGTCAGAATTTGTAAAGAAGAAAGTTTTCATCAACGCCAAGGCTACGAGATCATGTTTGAGATGGCACAAGGGACCGTGGTTCAAAAGCAAATGGCGCAAGATGCACTGAATCGTTTTTGGTGGCCATCTTTAATGATGTTTGGTCCACACGATGCGGAGTCTGCCCATTCAAGTCAGTCGATGGCTTGGAAAATTAAACGTATGTCAAATGATGACTTAAGGCAAAAATTTATTGATCAAACGGTACCACAAATTGAAGTACTAGGATTAGAAATACCCGATCCTGATATTAAGTGGAATGAACAACGTGGTCACTTTGATAGTGGTGAGATTAACTGGCAAGAATTTAAAGCAGTGGTTAATGGCTCTGGCCCCTGTAATTACCAACGAATTAAACATCACAAAGCGGCTGATCAAGAAGGTGATTGGGTTCGTGAAGCAGTTAGCGCTTACCAGCTTAAACAAAACAGTTAATAAGCGGTTAAATTTAGTAACAAACAATAAAAGGGCCTGACAATGCAACAAGAAAAACTAGCGGTTTATGAAGTATTCATTCGTTCCAACCGCGGCTTAGATCACAAACATGTTGGAAGCTTGCATGCACAAAGTCCGGAACAGGCACTTATGTATGCTAGAGATTGTTATATACGCCGCTCTGAAGGTGTCAGTATTTGGGTGGTTGAGTCAACTAACATTACGGCATCAGCTGAAAGTGATATTGAAAGTTTTGTTGATCCCATGGACGACAAACCTTATCGTCATGCGACACATTATGTGTTGCCTGATAAAGTCCGCAGCATGTAATGGAGGCCACTATGAAAAAAAAAGCAGTAAACACCTTTGATATTGAACAGCAAAGTCCATTATCTCGTTTTGTCCTTGGTTTGGCTGATGACTCTCTGGTGTTAAGTCACCGGCTTTCGCAGTGGTGTTCAAAAGCGCCCTATTTAGAAGAAGATATCGCTCTTTCAAATGTTGCCCTTGATTACATCGGTCGCGCAAGAATGTTTTATCAATATGCGGCAAAAATCGAAGGTAAAGGGCGTAATGAAGATGATTTGGCTTATTTAAGAGATGAGCGTCAATACACCAATTTATTGATACATGAACTGCCTAAAGGTGATTTTGCTTTTACCATGGTTCGACAGTTTTTAGTCGATGTGTTTTATAACATGTACTTAGAACAATTAGTCAAATCAACAGATGTCACTATTGCGGCTGTTGCTGCAAAAGCGGTCAAAGAAACGCGCTATCACTTGAAACGCAGCGAGCCTTGGATCACTCAGTTATCGCAAGGGACTAATGAAAGTCGTCAGCGCATCTTACGTGCTTTAGATGAATTAAAAGACTTCACGGGTGAACTATTTGAAATGCTCGACTGGGAATCTCAATTAGTTAAAACAGGTGTTGCTGTTGACCGTACCATGTTAAAAACATCATGGGATGGTTACGTACAAAAATTGTTGGCAGTATCTGATATAGAGTATCAAGACAGCAAACTTCAAATTAGAGGTGGAAGAAATGGAATTCATACCGAACATTTAGGTCAGATGTTATGTGAGATGCAATATTTGCAGCGTAGCTACCCGAATATGAATTGGTAAAAGAGTAGGAGACGATAATGACAAACACTACTGAGCCTTTAACTAAAGTGATTCCAACATTACATCCTATTTATGCAGAACGCGTAAGCTTTAGAAATAATTCAGACTGTGCTGAGCTTTGGCAAGTGTTAGATATTGTTTGTGATCCTGAGCTACCAGGGCTAACACTTTGGGATCTAGGTGTATTACAAAATGTTAAACGAAAGGGTAATTTGATTACCGTAGTGATTACCCCAACATACAGCGGTTGTCCTGCGGTTAATGCAATGAGTGAAGACGCTATTAAAGCAATGAATGATGCTGGTTACGCTACCGTGTTGATTGAAGTTGTATTAGCACCTGCTTGGAATACCGACATGATATCACCCGCTGGCAAACAACAGCTTAAAGCGCTGCATATTGCGCCACCAAGGCATGATGATAGTGTTGATTGTCCGGTTTGTCATAGTAGTGATAGTCAATTATTGAGTGAATTTGGCTCTACAGCTTGCAAAGCAATGTACCGGTGTAATGATTGTATGGAAGTTTTTGATTATTTTAAAAAACTATAGTTTAGGTTATTTAGGTCAGCCGGCTCCAAATGTGTTGTTCGAAGAATGAGTCTTTATAAAAGTCGAAGTAACCAAAGTCATCAAAAAAAATAAAGAGATCAATATGAGTACTGAATTTTATCCATTAACTATCTCAGCTATCGAACGTTTAACTAAAGATGCCGTTGCGGTAAGCTTTGATTTACCAGAAGAACTCAAAGGAAAGTTTAGTTACCAACAAGGCCAGCACCTAACGTTAAAAGCGGACATTTATGGCGAAGATGTTCGTCGCTCGTATTCTATTTGTCAATCAGTTACTGAGCAATCACTGCAAGTTGCTATTAAGCGTATTGACCACGGATTATTTTCTAATTTTGCCAATGATGAACTCAAAGTAGGTATGAAATTAGAAGTGATGCCACCACAAGGACATTTTTATACCGAGCTAAAAAAAGATAATAAAAAGCATTATTTATTCATTGCTGTTGGCAGTGGTATTACCCCAATTTTATCACATATTCGCTCAATTTTAGCGCTAGAGCCTAAAGCCAAAGTCACCTTGATTTATGGTAATAAATCGACTCCCTTGATGATGTTCAGAGAAAAAATAGCCTTCATTAAAAATAGACACCTTGAACGTTTTGACTGGGTTAATTTATTCACTCAAGAAGAGCATGAAGCCCCGTTATTTAATGGCCGAATTAGCGCACAAAAATTAATTGACTTAGATCAGGCTCAAGTGATTAAAATAAAAGCTTTTAGCGATATATTTCTTTGTGGGCCAGAAGAAATGATTTTAGAAATTGTTGCTGCCTTCAATTTTTGGGGGGTTAGTGACGATAACTTACATTATGAATTGTTTTTTTCGGGTGCAACTAATACTGAAATGGTTAATAAAAAAGCGAAACGTGCAGCCCAATACGGTCAAGCTCTGAGTCAAGTTTCAGTGAAAGTCGCGGGTAGGAAAACCTTTATTAATTTAGCCATGGGCGGTGACAATATCCTCGATGCGGCAATGGCGCACGGAGCTGATTTACCTTTTTCATGTAAGGGGGGCGTTTGTGCTACTTGTAAAGCTAAAGTGATCAAAGGAAAAGTTGAAATGGATGTTAATCATTCCTTAACAGAACAAGAGGTTGCAGAGGGTATGATCTTAACTTGTCAAGCGCACCCAGTGACTGATGAAGTGGCTATTGATTTTGATTTTTAGGGATGATTTATGGCGACAATAACTCGAGCAAGTAGGTTAAATGATTTTATTGTTAACCGAGGTGTGGACGGCAATTTCAGTTGTAAGTCATATATAGTTACTGTTTTTGGTGATGTTTTATCACAACATGATCATTGGTTATGGATTGGTTCATTAATTGAAGCATTGGAACCCTTGGGTTATTCAGAACGCTTGATCAGAACCTCAGTGTTTCGCTTAGTACAAGATGATTGGTTACAAGTTAACAAAGTTGGCCGCCGGAGTTTTTATGCTTTTACTGACTCAGCAAGATTACATTATGAAAAAGCAGCTCGTCGTATTTATGCTGAAAAAAAAGATGATTGGGGTGGTAACTGGTTAATTGTGCTGCCATCTTTTGTACCAGAGCAAATGATGTCAGCTTTTTGTCGACAATTACACTGGTTAGGATTCAGCCGTATTTCATCCGGAGTTTTTGCTCATCCTTCAATTGATCAAACCTCACTAGAAGAGACCTTAAAAGAGTTGCAGTTAACTGATGCTGTAGTGGTATTTAGTTGTAAAACCATTGATGACTCTTCAGCCAATGTTTTGAAAATTTTAGTACAAAAACGTTGGCATATTAGTGAACTAGCAGAGCAATATCAGCAATTGCTAAAAAATTATCAAGCTTTTGTCAGTGAAATACAGGGTAAAGGGCAAGGCAAAAAAGGCTTAAACCGTATTAATGATCAGCAAAGCTTCTTGCTGCGAACCTTATTGATTCATGAATACCGCCGTATTTTGTTAAAAGATCATGAATTACCTAAACAAATGTTACCTGAACAATGGCAAGGTTTTGCAGCACATCAATTGGTTCGTAACTTATATAACGAATTAGCCCAACCTTCACTAAATTATATTAGGCAGCAATTACAAAATTCATTGGGTCTCCTTCCTAAAGAGCAAAATACCTATTGGCAGCGCTTTAATTAAGACGAGAACGTAAATGTATAACCTGAAGATTAACATTTAAAATCAAAGAGAGAACAATGACAATCAACAATATTCACCCAGTTGTTACTATTGAATTTAATGCTCAATCAAATGACGCTATTGCTATCATCAGCATTAATTATCCCCCTGTGAATGCATTATCCCAGCAAGTGAGATCTGGTTTAGTTAATGCCATTGAAAGTTTAGAAACTAATGACAAGGTTAAGGTCATTATACTTCACTGCGAGGGTAAAACGTTTATCGCGGGTGCCGACATTAAAGAATTTGGTCAGCCAGCAACAGCACCATTTCTTCCTGACGTAGTCAACCGTATAGAGGCTTGTACAAAACCGGTGATCGCTTCATTATTTGGTACTACACTCGGTGGCGGTTTTGAAGTTGCGCTTAGTTGTCATTATCGTGTTGCATTAACCACCGCTAGAGTAGGTTTACCTGAAGTTAATTTGGGGTTAATTCCTGGTGCGGGAGGCACACAAAGGTTAATGCGTATTATTGGTCCAAAAAAAGCATTAGAGATGATCACCTCTGGTCACCATATCAATATAATTAGTTTTGCTGATACCAAGTTAATAGATAGTATCGTTGAAGACGACTTAGCGAATCAAACTATAAATTTTGCCGAGCAACTCATCAACGCTAATCAGTTAATACCTAAGCGTGTTGGTGATATCTTGATGACTGCTGAGCGCTTTGATTGGCAAGCAGCGAAAATAGCTGTCGTTAAAAAAGCCCGTGGAAAAATTGCACCGTTAGTTGCTTTTGATGTGTTGGAACACACACACGCTATGACTATCAAAAATGGCATGGTTTATGAGCGTGAACAGTTTCTAATGCTACGTGCATCAGAGCAATCAGCTGCTTTAATTTATGCCTTTGGTGCAGAGAAAAAAGCGGCTAAGATCACCATTCATGCTGTTCCATTGGCCGTTAAGAATGTTGGTGTTATTGGTGGTGGAAATATGGGTTCTGGCATTGCTACCTGTTTTTTATCTGCTAATTTTAACGTCCAATTAGTAGAAAAATCAGCAGAAGCGCTTGAGGCAGGTTTAACGCGCATTAAAAGTAACTTTGACAGTAATGTGAAACAGGATCGAATGAGTAGGGTTAGAGCTGACGCTTGTCTTGCTAACTTATCGGGCAGCATTGATTACCAATCCTTAAAAAATTGTGACTTAGTGCTAGAAGCTGTTTTTGAGGACCTTGAGGTTAAAAAACGATTGTTTAAAAGATTAACTGAGGTCTGTAAGCCAGAGACAATATTTGCCACGAATACCTCTTATTTAGATATTAATGCTATGGCGTTATCCATCAAGCGTCCAGAGCAACTTGTCGGTATGCATTTTTTTAGTCCTGCTAATATAATGAAACTTTTAGAAGTCGTAAAAGCTGATAAAACAAGTGAGCAAGTTATTGCAACGGCGATGAATGTTGGCAAGCAACTCAAAAAAGTATCGGTATTGGTTAATGTCTGTTTTGGTTTTGCGGGTAATCGAATGTATACGAGGTATGGGCGTGAAATTCAGCAGATGCTACTAGAGGGCGCAAAGGTTGAACAAATAGATAAAGCTATGACTGACTGGGGTATGGCAATGGGACCATTAGCAGTACAAGATTTATCGGGTATTGATATTGGCCACAGTGCTCGTAGCGGCCAACCGTTTCCTGACTATGATAAAGGCTACTTTAGCGCTGCAGCCACCCTAGTTGAAGCTAACCGCTTAGGGCGTAAAACTAAGGCAGGCTTTTACGATTATGATGAAAATGGCAAAAACAAATACGCTGCTGTAGTGTCGTTACTACTTGAGAATAAAGCAAACGAGCTTGGCATTAAACAAGTGACATTTACTGATAATCAAATTGTCCAGCGGGCATTACTTGCCTTGATCTCAGAAGGCTTTGCGTTGTTAGCAGAAGGCATAGTGCAAAGAAACTCAGATATTGACGTTATCTGGTTGCACGGCTATGGTTTTCCTCGCTTTAAAGGTGGCCCTATGTTTCAAGCTCAACAAATAGGGCAAGCTAGTGTCGCACAACAACTTATAAAGTTACGTGAGGGATTAGCTGATGAGCTGGCGAACAAAATATGGCCAAAAGTTAACTTTGAATGATTCAGTTAGTGTCGGTTGTCTTCGCTTTAATTAACCCGCTTAATATAGCTTTAATACTCAGCGATATCATTAAACTTGACTCAGGAAATTCAAACGTTGTTAAGTCTTTTAGCGGCTAATTTCTGTTCAACGAACGGGTGTGACAAAACCAAAAAAGAGATTTGCTTGTTAGAAAATATTGTTATGCTTATAAATTTGACTACCCGTGCGAGTGATAAGGGCACCATTTAATTACTGATTTATGTTGTAGCGGAAATTTCTGTTAAATTATTATTGGCTTTACAATTAAATTATAAGCCTAATATCATTCCTGAGTTATACGTTTCTGGAATAATATTAAGCCTATCGCTATTTAGAGATAATAGTTTTTATTAAGCTCTCTAGCCCAAGCTAGCAATACATTGTTAAGTTGATCCGCAACTTTATCATCACACTTCTTTGAAAAAACAATGGCATCATTGTCAATGTCGTAAGTCACAAAACTTAAGCCTTCAACATTTTCCCAATCCGTTAGTGCTAAATTTAATCTTAATTTTTCTTGATCAGATTTAACAATATGGGTCACGATAAATGATCCTGGATTCTTATTGCAATGACCGACAATACGTTTGTTTTTGATCGTTAGGCTACTGTTGACGTCATCTAAAACAATTGATTTGGGTATGGTCTTAGTGGCCGTTTTGGTTTGAGCTTTTGAAACCGGCTTAGCTTTTGTTGTTGGTTTGGCTTTTGCAGGTTTTTTGCTTGGTTTTTTAGTTTCAGGCTTGGTCGTTAATTTAACCGCCGGCTTCTTTATACTGTCTGCTTGGCGCTTTTTGTTTTTCTCTATTTCATCCATTAGATCATCTGTAATGGTATTTGAATTTTCTACTTCATCAGCCATTGTATTGATCGGCGTTGAAGGCAACGTACGCTTAATTGTCGCAGGCTTGACCTCCTGGGTATTCTCTTCACTTTTACTCGAGAATAACCCTTTGAAAAAATTAATGAATAAAGACATATTTGACTGCATTTGATCCTCACCTACAAAAAATCGACTGATTATTAAACAAACCATACAATAACAGCTTATTGAGCTTCTGTAAAAGGGCATGTTTCTATGTTTTTAATTTTTTATAAAAATGAAAAAAATTAGGTAAAACATAATCTTAATTAACGCATGATAAAGATTATAATTAGTATATGTGTTGAGTGGTCATTACCCGCTGATTGTTTGGGCACTTTATTCATGGCTTTTTTAGTGGTCAGTATTATTCACAAAGACGACGCATTGAATCTCGCATAATTAACGTTGGTTCGAAAAAATGCTTTATATGTATTGTATTTTGATGATAGACATTTTTTAATACTAACTTAGCGGCCATCTGACCCATTTCAAATACGGGGTAATCTACGGTGGTGAGTTTAGGATAGACATATTGTGAAAAACTCATATTATCAAAACCAATAATAGACAACTCTGCTGGCAGCTTAATACCATGCTCTCGGGCGTAGGTCATTGCACCTGATGCCATTTCATCATTGGCACACACTAGGGCAGAAAATATCCTGTTATTATTCAGTAATGATCTTATGCCATTTCTTCCGCCAGTATATTTAAAGTCACCTTCAAAATATAAATCAGGGTCAAATACGATATTATTTTCTTTAAGAGCGCGTTTGTGACCAAGGAATCGGTCTTGAGAGTCAGGTTTAAATTTTGGTCCAGCAATATAAGCTATCTGTTTGTGACCGTGTTTTATGATGGCTTGTGTTGATAAATATCCCCCTAACTCATTATTTAAATTGATGCAGTTCTCTTGAAGTCCTTTAATGGTTCTACTCATGAAATAGATGGGTGTTTCACCTTCGTTAAGTCCTCTAAGGTACTCATCAGTGAGTGCTTCAATATGAACAATTAACGCATCACAATTTCTACTCAACAAAAATTCAATACCATCTTTTTCTTTGTCTTCTTTACTTTGTCCCGTGGTAATAATGACGTGTTTACCTGCCTCTCTAAGCTCTGCTTCAATACCTGCCATCATTTGTCCAAAAAATGGGCCATTAAGTTCTGAAACCATAACGCCTATACTATTCGAACAACTTGAAGCAAGTGATTGGGCAATAGAGTTGGGGCGATAAGCGAGCTCAGCCATAGCCTCTTCAACTCTTTTTTTTGTTTTATCACTGACGCGAGTATTGTTATTAGTTACCCGTGACACTGTCGCCAGTGATACTCCAGCAAGTTTAGATACTTCGTATATGGTTGCCATTTTGTTCCTAAATTGACTCTAGCCTTTTATTTTTTGATGATCAAACGGGTTAGCGACAAAGTTAAGAATAAGTAATGATACGTTAACTCGTTGACTCACTCAATTGACCTTGAATATCTTCTACTTGTTGTTCGGTTAACGTGTATTTTCTCATTACCCAAGCGACAAAGAAGGATCCTAACGCGGGTAATACGGTAAAAGATAATAGTATTCCCTGTTTAGTGGCTTCCGTTTGTCCAACATCAGCTTGGTAGTTATAAAAAGCTAACAACCAACCGGCAAGTGCGCCACCGATAGCGACACCCATTTTAATAAAAAATATGACCCCTGAATAAACCATACCGGTAATACGAATGCCGGTTTTTTTATGGCCGTAATCTATGGTATCTGCCATTTTTGCCCATAACAGTGGCGATGCCATATCTAGAAAAAATTTCCAAGCAATAAAAGCAACATAAGCTAAGACAATTTGGTCTTCACCGATGAAAAAACTAAATAAACAGATAGTCGCTGAGATCGCTTGTAAGCCAATGTAAGCTTTTATTTTACAGACTCTTTTTGCCAATGGCTGAGCGACGGCACAGCCTATCATACTAGCAATAACGCCTAAGGTTAAAAATGAGGTGATTAAATCTTCGCGGCCTAAGAAATATTTGACATAATATACCGCTAAGGTAAGTCGTAACACCTGTCCAGTTAACAAGAACAATGAGGCAGTACATAAAATTCGCCATTGATCGTTTTTCCACAAAGATTGTAAATTTTCTTTAAAAGAACTTGATTGATTCTCCGGAAGGCTGACTCGTTCTTTCGTACCAATAAAGCATAATAAAAATAAGACTAAACCTAAAGAACTCATGGCTATCATGGTCAGTTGATAACCTTTAGCATTATCGCCATTACCAAAGTATTCAACCATAGGCATAGTTGCCGCAGCAACAATCACGCCCCCTAACATACCAAAAACAAAACGGTATGATTGCACCGTGACGCGCTCTTTTGCGTCAGCGGTTATTACCCCCCCTAATGCACAATAAGGGATGTTGATCGCTGTGTAGGCGATCATTAATAAGGTATAGGTGACAAAAGCGTAAATTATTTTGTTTTCGCCCGATATATCAGGGGTAGTAAATGCAAGAATACTGATAATAGCAAAAGGTAATGAGAGCCATAATAAGTAAGGACGAAACTGCCCCCATTTTGTTTTTGTATTATCGGCAATATTGCCCATAATAGGATCTGTGACGGCGTCAATAATACGTACTAATAAAAACATAGTGCCGACGGCAGCAGGCGATAAGCCCATAACGTCGGTATAAAAAAGTAATAAAAACATCATTACCGTTTGAAAAATAATATTACTGGCGGTATCACCTAATCCGTAGGCTATTTTTTCTCTCATACTGACCATAATGTTCCTGACTCCATATTTATAATTTGCGTTTTATTTTATAGTTATTATCGTCGACAAATTAACTCTTTGTATGCATTGCCGCTTGTTTTTATTGTTCGTTTTTGAGTTTCGTAATCGACATAAACCAGGCCAAAACGTTTCGAATAGCCCTCTGCCCATTCGAAATTATCCATCAAAGACCAGGCAAAATAACCTTGTACATTGACGCCTTCTTTAATGGCATCATTGACTGAATTTAAATGTTGTTGGTAATAATCTACCCTATCAAGATCATTTACACTACCGTCAATGATTTTATCAGCCATTGCTGCACCATTTTCAGTAATATAGATAGGAGGTAAGTCGTAAGTATTGTTTAATGTTATTAATAATTCACTGAACGCTTGTGGGTATATTTCCCAGCCAATATCCGTTCTTGGTTCTGGTGGTTCAATTTGCTGAAAACCTTCATTTTCATCACTTTTATAGATGGCGCGGCTATAAAAATTCACGCCTAAAAAATCAGTAGGCTGTGAAATTATCTCCATATCACCCTCTTTTATTTCAGGATGATGTTCAAGGGGTAATTGATCTAATATAGCAGGGTATTCACCATCATAAATAGGCTTTATATACCACTGATTAAAATAATCGTCAGCAAAATCACTGGCTTGTTTATCTGCTTTACTTATTGTTGCCGGGTAAGATGGTGTGAAGTTAAGCACAATACCATTTAAGGTGTTCGGGCTGTTTTTAGCAAGCGCTATCATCGCCAGTCCATGGGCAAGCAATAGATGATGAGCTGCTTTTTTACCAAACTCTTTACCAATAATGCCAGGTGCATGAATACCCACTTCATATCCTAAAAATGCACTACAAAAGGGTTCATTTAATGTAGCGTAAGCATAAACGAGATCACCAAAGGCTTGGCTAATTTTATCGGTGTACTCACTAAATTTATAAGCTGTTTCTCTATTTAACCAACCGCCTTTATCTTCTAAATGCTGGGGCAGATCCCAGTGATAAAGTGTGACAAAGGCTTTGATTTTTTTCGCTTTTAAGCTCTCTAAAATCGCTAGATAAAATGCGACGCCTTCTGGGTTCAGCTCTCCTGACTTCTGAATGACTCGTGGCCATGATATTGATAATCGGTAAGCATCAACGCCTAAAGCCGCTATTAATTCTATATCTTGTTGCCAGAGGTTGAAGTGGTCACAGGCACGGTCACCATTTGATTTATCAATAATGGTGTTAGGTTTGCTACAAAAAGTATCCCAAATACAAGGCAGTCGACTTGAGATACCGCCTTCAATTTGAAATGAGGCTGTTGCCACACCATAGGTAAAGTCTTTACTTAACATTACTGAGTTATTGGGTAATGTGAGCTTGCTTATCATCAAATATCACCTGTTTTTTTATTTATTATTATATGGCATCTAACAAATATATATAAAAGCGGCTATAAAATTCTTGAAAAATTGAGACTGTTAGTTTTTAATAGTCAAAATGAAAGCGCTTACATTGAGGGTAGTGCTTTATACTGTTTAGGTCAATCACTTTTATTCTTCATCAAAGACATAGGTGGTTCTTATATAAAAACATGGTTAAACCAGTATTATTGACTAATAAAAGTTAGTTAATAATGGTGTTTTAACAATAATAAAATTGGAATGTTAGGGGATTTATGGCTTCTTTATCAACATCAAGTGCTACTACACAAGCAACGAGTGCTAATCAAAGTGGCGATTACCGTTTTGCTTTGACATCACTAACGACACTTTTTTTTATGTGGGGTTTTATAACGTGTTTAAATGATATTTTGATCCCACATTTAAAAGGGGTTTTTGATTTATCTTACAGTCAAGCTATGTTGATTCAGTTTTGTTTTTTCAGTGCCTACTTTATTGTTTCTCTACCTTCAGGGATGATTGTTAAAAAACTCGGTTATCAAAAAGGTATTGTTATTGGTTTAGTCATTGCAGCCGTTGGTTGTTTGAGTTTTTACCCTGCGGCGAGTATGCACAGTTACCCGTTATTTTTATTAGCTTTGTTTATTCTCGCTAGTGGTATTACCTTATTGCAAGTTTCAGCAAACCCCTATGTCAGTATGCTAGGTAAGCCTAGTACGGCATCTTCTCGGTTAACGATGACTCAAGCGTTTAATTCTTTAGGCACAACCATCGCACCATTTTTTGGTGCGATGCTCATTTTGAATGAAGCCGCAGACGCTATTTCAGTTCAAAGTTCAGCTGACGCAGTTCAGATGCCCTATGTGTTATTAGCGGCTATGCTATTAATTTTAGCAGCGATTTTTGCTTCGCTTAAATTACCTAATATGTCGGTGGCCAATGACTCTGAAAGTAAAGAGTCACCAGTAAGTGGTAGTGCATGGCAATATCGTCATCTAGTCTTGGGTGCTGCGGGTATTTTTGTCTATGTCGGGGCTGAAGTATCCATTGGTAGTTTTTTAGTAAGTTTCTTTGCGCAACCTGAAATTGCAGGCTTAGCTGAGTCTCAAGCGGCTAAATATATCGCTTACTATTGGGGGGGCGCGATGGTCGGCCGCTTTATTGGTGCTGCGGTTATGCAAAAAATTGCAGGGGGTAAGGCGTTAGCTTTTAATGCTGGTTTAGCGGTTATACTTATCCTTGTTGCCATGTTATCAACAGGCACATTGGCAATGGTTGCTATTTTACTGGTGGGTTTGTGTAATTCAATTATGTTTCCAACTATTTTTAGTTTAGCGATTAACAGTTTAGGGCAGCACACTAGCCAAGGCTCAGCTATTTTATGTTTAGCTATTGTCGGTGGCGCAATTATTCCGCTTATCCAAGGTGTATTAGCCGACAGTATTGGTATACAGGCGTCTTTTTTCCTCCCGATTATATGTTATTTGTTTATTGCCTATTACGGTCTTTTGGGCAGCAAAGTTAACCATCTAACTGATTGAGTAATAAATTTAAGATATGCAAATACAATACAGAAGTAACATTATGGAAAAGTTTAATTTTATCAAGAGCAGAGTTAGCGGTTTTAACCTCAATAGCTTAATACTCCCTAGCCTAGTGGTAACACAATTTCTATTGGGGTGTAGTAAAAGTAACAACCTCGGGCATCAAGCTACTGATAGTATATCCGTTGAACAGAGTACTGATAATAAATCA
>Ga0307489_10001322_pt1 | contig 16227 bp, 24 predicted proteins | sample SB12metaG_FD_202247 | JGI IMG/M metagenome (GOLD analysis project Ga0307489, IMG submission 202247) | Sea-ice brine microbial communities from Beaufort Sea near Barrow, Alaska, United States - SB 1.2 | ecosystem: Environmental > Aquatic > Marine > Coastal | place: USA: Alaska | collected... | reverse complement strand
ATGTGAACGAGTAACCAAGCTTAATTCATGAATGTGTCATGGAATTGCTCAAGTTGAGCTCTAATGTGAACGAGTAACCCAGCTTAAGTCATGAACGTGTCCTGGAGTTGCTCAAGTTGAGCTCTAATGTGAACGAGTAACCAAGCTTAATTCATGAATGTGTCATGGAATTGCTCAAGTTGAGCTCTAATGTGAACGAGTAACCCAGCTTAAGTCATGAACGTGTCCTGGAGTTGCTCAAGTTGAGCTCTAACGTGAACTAGTGTAAGCCCCTGCCGCGGGCTGCACATGGCGCGGCAGTACTCGATGTAGCGCCGCAGGAACTTCTGTTCGCGCTCCTGCTCCGGGTTCTTATTCGTCGTGCTCATCGCCTCCGAGCAGGGCCCGCCAGTCACCCAGGAACTGCTCGGAAGGGTTTAGGGTTTAGGGTATAGGTTTAGGGTATAGGGCTGGAACCGCTCAGAACATCACAGGGCGGAATTGGAATAGGCCGATTTCGGTATATCGCTTCCCGCGCTGAGAGCTGACGCTTTGTCCGCGACTCTGTATGGGCATTCAACCTGGCGCCCGCTTTCCCGCGCGGAGCGCTGATTCTTTGTCCGCAACTTTGTATGGGCATCTCACCCAGGCGATATACCAAAACCGGCCTGTTGGAATCCAACGCAAGAAACGAGGGTTGGCAAATGTGTTGAAGGGTGCTTTGAGCGAGTTGTGCCAGGCCAGGGAAGTTTAGGGGTGTGCAGGGGGTGTGTAGGGGGTGTGTAGGGGGTGCTTAGGGGGTGCTCAGGGGGTGTGTAGGGGGTGTTCAGGGGGCGTGTAGCGGATGTCAAGGGGGTGTTCAGGGGGTTTGTAGGGGGTGTCTTGGGGGTGTTCAGGGGGTGTACAGGGGGTGTCCAGGGGGGCCCTGCCATTTCGTCGTTCCCGCCCGCGTGTACGGCCAGCACGTGATCGGCAATGGCGAGGTCGCGCTCGTTGCAGCGGCGCAAGCTGAATTTGAAAGCAGAAGTTGAATCCAGTTCATCATATGCAATTTCAAGCGCTGAGTTCCAGGCGCTTTCAACGTGCGTTTGATAGGGTCAGCCTGCACCGCCCTCCCTACCTCGTACAGCCGCTCGTCGCGCACGATGAAGATGAGATCGAAGCGGGACAGAATGGTGGTCTGCAGCCAGGGGCTTACACTCGTCCACTTTTCGGCTCAACGTTAGCGCTTTCTGTGGGATGGGGGGTGCATATTGGGGTTATTTAGGGGTTGTTTAGGAGGTGTGAAGGGGTATCAGTGGGTAATTAGGATGTGTTTTGTGTCAGAGCCGGCTCAGGCTGAGCTGAAAAGTGGACGAGTGTAAGCCCCTGCCTGCAGGTCGATGTTCTCCTGCGCCGTCTTCAGGTCGTCGTACCGCCCCGGCGCGGAGGGACCGGCAGAGTGACAAGATATCCCATATCGATATGGGAGGTGACCGTATCGATGCTGTCATCTCCCATATCATTAGCCCATATCCCATATCGATATCCCGAGTAACCCATACGAGTATCCCATATCCCATATCCCATATGCCATTGATGTCCAATCTCTCATATCGATGTCCCATATCGATCTCCCATATCGATATCGGATCATATCTTGTCACTCTGGGGCCCGGCTTACACTCGTTCGCGTTTCGGCTTGACTGAAACACTTTTTGTGGGACACGTTGGCTGGTTTCGGTAACAAAAACGGCTGAGATTAAGCTGAGGAGCGGACGAGTAGCAGCCCCTGGTGGGGGAGGGCGGGGGGAGACGGGTCAGATCCCTGAACCGGGCACGGCAAGCTCCGCTCACTTGCACGTGACATTAGATCCGCGAATGCGTTCAGCGCTGGCCGCAGAGTGGTTTTAAACTCAAGGTTGAATGAGCGTCGTCAAAGGCGAACCTCGGCTGACACTGCAAACATGGTGTCTCATCATTGGCCATGATTGAGGAGCGGTGGGACACAAACAGGACAAGAGGGGCTGGGACTGGCGGCGACACGAGTGGGTGGTTAGGTCCGAGCAAGGGCTGGTAAAGTGACCCCAGAATTTACCAGTCAAGGGGGGTACATTTTGACTTCAGGGGGGTATTAGGGGATATCAGGGGGATCACCTCGTGAAGATAAAACCCTAAGACCTAAACCCCAAACCCCAAAGTGCTTTCACAGTATGTCAAATTTTAAATTCTGAGGTCACTTTACCGGCCCTTGCTCGGACCTAGGAGTGGGTGGTGGTGGCTTGCCCTACGGAGGGGGGGTTGGCGGCAGCGAGCACCGCGGCGCGCGAGTTGAGCACGGTGGTGATGCCGGCCTTCGCGATGCTGATGGTCTGCTGCTCCATGGCCTCGTGGCAGGGGCGTACACTCGTCCACTATTCAGCTCAACGTAAGCGCTTTCTGTGGGACAGGGGGTGCATTTATGGGTTATTTCGGGGTTTGGGGGGGGTTTAGGGGGTTTTAGGGGGTTTAAGGGGGTTTTTAGGGGGTGTCGAGGGTGTACTTTGAGTCTGAAACGGCTCAGGTTTAGTTTAAAGTGGACGAGTGCAAGCCCCTGCCTCGTGGATGGCCACGCGGTCCTCGTCCCGCATCTTGTCAAACTCGTCGATGCACACGCACCCGCCGTCGGCCAGGGGCCTACACTCGTCCACTTCTCAGCTCAACGTAAGCACACTTTGTTGGATACGTTGGGTGCACGGTTTTCCCCCAGTCAATTGGACAGGGGGACACAGGGAGGTGTGACCACAACGGCTTAGGTTGAGAAGAAAAGTGGACGAGGTTAAGCCCCTGCCGTCGGCCAGGACCATGGCGCCGCCCTCCAGGTAGAACTCACCGTTGTGTGGCGGCGCAAGTTGAATTTTAAAGAAGAAGTTGAAAGCAGTATATCACACTTCAGTTTCAAGCGCTTAGTTCCAGGCTGTTTCAACGTGGGTTTGACAGGGTCAACCTGCACCGCCCTACCGTTGCCGTCGCGGATGACGGAGGCGGTGAGGCCGGCGGCGGACGACCCCTTGCCGGAGGTGTACACGCAGATGGGCGCCGTCTTCTCCACGAACTTGAGAAACTGCGACTTGGCCGTGGACGGGTCGCCCATCAGGAGCACGTTGACGTCGGGCAGGGGCTTACACTCGTCCACTCTTAGCCTCAACTTAAGCGCTTTCTGTGGAATAGGGGGTGCATGCAGGGGTTGTTTAGCGGGTGTTCAGGGGGTGTTAGGGGGTATCAGGGGGTGTTTAGGGGGTGTTAGGGGGTATCAGGGGGTGTTTAGGGTGTATTATGTGACAGAAACGGCTGAGGTTGAGCTAAAAGTGGACAAGTGTAAGCCCCCGCCGTCGCCGCGCAGCCGCGCTCCGTCCTGCGTGGTCTTGCGCGACCCGCTGAACAGCAGCGTGGCGACGGCGGCTTTGATGTCGTCCGAGCCGTAGCGGCGCAAGTTGAAATTGAAAGCAAAGTTTGAAAGCGTTCAATTATACGTTAGTTTCAAGAGCACAGTTCGAGGCGGTTTCAACTTGGGTTTCATAGGGTCAACCTGCACCGCCCTACCGAGCCGTAGATGGCGGGGGCGATACGCGCGCGGATGTCCTTGATGTAGCGGCGCAAGTTGAATTTGAAGGCAAAATTTGAAAGCGGTTCATCACATTTAAGTTTCAAGTGCTTAGTTCCAGGCAGTTTCAACCTGGTTTTGATAGGATGAGCCTGCACCGCCCTACCTTGATGACCTCGCGGAACGGCCGGGACGCGAAAGCCTCCGACGAGGGCCCGGGGGAGACGGGGATCACAGGCTTAGGGTTTAGGGTTTAGGGTTTAGGGTGAGACGGGGATCACGCTCACAGCGTCACGCAACGCAAGGCAACACACGCGGGTTGCAAATGAGACGAATGCCGTGAACAACGTGGGCGGGGGAGGCGGGGATGACGCCCACCACCTCACAGGCTGGCTCAACACGAAACAAGGGCTTGAGGTGAGACGAATGAGATGAACAACATGGCCGGGGGGTGTTTAGGGGACGTTGAGGGGGTATTTAGGGGGTGTCTACAGGGTGCACAGGGGGTGTCTGGGGTGTGTATGAGGGGTGTTTTGGGGGTATTTTGGAGGTATTTTGGGGGTATTTAGGGGGTATTTAGGGGGTGCTTATGGGGTGCACCAGGAGTGTTTAAGGGGCACGGGGCCCGAGGGCGGTGAGCCCGCTGTGCGCGCTGTGCCCCACCTTGAACTCGGTGTGCTCGCTGTCGCTGAAGTGCGGGTCACCCCGCGCGCCCTCGCTCTCCTCCAGGAGCCCCACCACGCGCAGGTACGGCTGCTGAATGGCCGCGCCGCCCCCGCCCATGGGCTTACACTCGTCCACTTCTCAGCTCAACTTGAGCTGTGTCAGACACAAAATACACGCTAAGCACCCCCAAATTCCCTTAAACAACCCCTAAACACCCCATACACAACCCCTACGTAAACCCCCTATCCAACGGAAAGCGCTTAAGTTGAGCCGAAAAGTGGACGAGTGTAAGCCCCCGCCGCCGCCTTTCTCGCCGCCGCCGCTGCCCGCTGCGTCAGGTCCCGTGTCATCCAAAGCAGGGCGCGTCAGAAACTGAAACGGTAACATCGAGTGGCGGTGTGCTGATTGAGTAGAATGCAACGAACGCGGCATGCCGCTTAAACTCAGTGTAAGCATGCCTAGTCATGCTTATCTACTTGAAATCGAGGATCTATTTACTCAAGGATGCCGACCCGGTCAGACTTTAAGCGAGTCGGTTCCCAAAATGGACAGTTCTGATTGGTCGAACGGGGTTCGCGTTAGATGACATATCCTCGATACCAGACCCGGAACTGAGTCTGACGTGGAGCCGGGTGAGAGCGGGGCGGCCGGCCCGACCAGCGAGTAAACACCCATGACCTTGACCCGCGTCCCCGGGACGATTGTCTGCACCAGGTTGTAGCGGCGCAAGTTGAAATTGAAAGCAAAATTGAAGCAACATTGAAAGCAGTTCATCATGTTTTAGTTTCAAGCGCTCAGTTCCGGGCGCTTTCAACGTGGGATTCATAGGGCCAACCTGCACCGCCCCACCAGGTTGCGCTCCACGCACAGCAGCATGTTACGCGGCATCTCCCCCGCCGGCACGTCCTCTGAGCAGGGGCTATCACTCGTTCCCATTCTCGCCCAACTTGAGCTCAACCCGCCCCTTTCCGCTCAACTTAAGCTGACTGCGTCCCCCATACAACCCAAGTAACCCGTGAATGTGTCCCGAAGGTGCTCAGTTTGAGCTCTAACGTGAGCGATGTGTCCCGAAGGTCCTCAAGTTGAGCTTTGAAGTGAGCGAGTGTAAGCCCCTGCCTCGGGGTTCTCCTGCAGCTTCAGCGTCTGCTGGTCCATGAACTTGGACCGGCAGGTAGGGTATGACAAAGTGTGTCAAACCACTTGGCGACTTAGCGACTTAGTGTGCTAAATTGTCCCGTTCGACCGATCAGAACAGTCTATTTGGACGACTTAGCACTCAATGTAACAAAGTTGCTGAGTGGTTTGACACATATTGTCATGCTCAGCACAAACCAATCGTTGGGTTGTCAGGCGACTGCGTCGATTGACGACGCGGCCGCTGCGCCGCCGTGATTCATTTGGCAAACGACAAAAGCCTTGGAAAGCTGGCGGTAGTGGCGTGAAGGACGGTTAGCGGCGCCCTACTTGTCGGGCATGACGACGAAAGGGTCGACGCCGCAGCCCCCCTCGGCGTTGGCGTCCGGCGCCGCCTGCGACTGGTTGCACACGCGGGGAACCTGCACGCCCCCGAACCCGGCCGGAAACTCCAGGAACACCACGCTCCGGCACGTCTTACATTGCACCGCCAGCTTCCAGGGGCTTACACTCGTTCACTTTTCGGCTCAACTTAAGCGCATTCTGTGGAATAGGGGTGCATTTAGAGTTTGTTTACGGGTGTTTAGGAGGTGTCATGGCTTATCAAGGAGTATGAGCGGGTGTTCAGGGTGTATTTCGTGTCAGAAACGGCTCAGGTTGAGCTGATGAGAATTGGACGAGTGTAAGCCCCCGCCAGCTTCGTCGCCTTGGCCTTTGCTCGCGACGCCGCGATGACGATCCCAGGCACGAAAATGAGGTTGGACACGTCCTTGGAGTTGAGCGAGCGGAGCGGCCGCGGGGTTTCGTACGACGTGAGGTGGACCTGCATCTCGCCGGTGTCAAACTCGCTGGCCGCCCCGCCGACCAGGGGCTTACACTCGTTCACTTTTCAGCTCAACTTGAGCCGTGTCTGACACACACAAAACACCCTACACACCCTAAACACCCCTTCATACCCCCTTGACATGGGCTACACACCCCTACGCGCACCCCCTATCCCATGGAAAGCGCTCAAGTTGAGCTGAGAAGTGAACGAGTGTAAGCCCCTGCCGCCGACGCCTCCCACCATCTCGCTGCCGACCGTCACGGCGCCCTCGCTGCAAGGGCTTACACTCGCTCACTTCAGAGCTCAACTTGAGGACCTTCGGGACACATCGCTCACGTTAGAGCTCAACTTGAGCACCTTCAGGACACGTCCACGCACTGGTTAATTTGGGTTATATGGGTGACAGAGCTGAGCGGAAAGGGGCAAACACAGCTCAAGTTGAGCGGGAATGGGAACGAGTGTAAGCCCCTGCCTCGCTGCGGAGCGACTTGATGCACTCCACCGCCGCGGCCTCCAGCAACGCCACGTACACGTTGGGCGCCGACCGCACCTCCTTCGCCAGCTCCGCGTCGTGCGCGATGATGTCATCCATCAGCACATGCAGCTGCGTGGGCGGCTGGTCCGTTCCGTAGGGCCGGCACACGGATGGCACATAAGGGGAAACGTCGTTCAGTCCACGCATTTACAAAAAAAACAAGCGGTGTCCCTCGTCCAGGACCTGGAGGTTGTTGTTTTGCGGATTGATTGCACCCCTGCCTGATCGAGCTTGTCGCGGTACACCAGGCGGCCATCGGGGAACTCCGCCGTGGGCTCCCCGCGGAAGTTGCGGAAGAAGTCCGCGAACTTGCGGCGCGCCTGGCCGGGCGTCACGCCGTCCTCCTGCCAGGGGCTTACACTTGTTCACTTTTCAGCTCAACTTGAGCCGTGTCTGACACAGAAAAACACCCTACACACCCTAAACACTCCCTAAGACCGCCTCGACACGGGGCACACAACCCCTAAACACACCCCCTACCCATATAAGCGCTCAAGTTGAGCCGAAAAGTGGACGAGTGTAAGCCCCTGCCTCCTGCTCGCCCGCCGCGTGCTGGTCTGTGTAGTACACGTTGCCCTCATCCCACCCCGACATAGTCGCCGGGCGGCGTCGCGGGCGGCAGCGGCGGCGGCGGCGACGACAAGAGCACAGGCGAGCGCGGATATGTCAGCGGCGGCGGTGCGGGTGGGCGGTAGGGTAGCACGAGCGTCCAGCGGCCACCTCCTGACCGGCGATGTCCCGCCCCCGAGATTTTCGAATCTCAGCAAACAAACAACCGCGTTTTTTGTTTTATTCCCCTCGTAAATATTTTGATCCTCTGCGCGGGGCGGGGGATCTCTTGAGCGGCTGGTCTACTCACGCGTGTGTATGTACAGGTGCGTGCACGAACGGTGGTGCCCGGCGGAGTGAGCCGTGGTGTGAACGTTTGGGAGCTTTTTTGGCGGATGTGTCTCCCGCGCACATAATTTAAATTGGCTGTGGTGTTTGCTGACTGGACATGATTGAAAGCAAATGTATAGTAATATTATTCGGCAGAATGCCGACAAATACCATATTATAGTTTCAGCAATGAAAACAAGCGTGGTCAACCTGCGCCACCCCGGTCAATCTTCATTTCGTTTATATTATGGAGCCGTTGCGTCGTGCGCAGGCCGGCGACGAGGGCGGAAAGGACGCCATTTCAAACATCGCGAGGCACACGAGGCGACACCCCGCACGCAGCGGCAACACCAAAACAGGATGAACCGTTTCGGGCGCTCCAGCGCCGCGCCCACGCCCTTCAACCCGTCTGTGGAGGGCCCGGCGGGGGGCGCAGCGCCGTCGTGGGGTGGACCGGCGCGACCGCAGCAGCCGCAGCAACAGCAGCACCAGCAGCAACAGCAGTCGCCGGCACGAGGGATGTTCGGTAGAGACCGCGGCGCTGCCGCGCCGCAGCAGCAGGCCGGCCCGCGCTTCTCCTTCGGCGGCGGCGGCGGCGGCGGCGGCGGCGGCGGCAGCGGCGGCGGCGGCGGCGGGGGGGAGGAGGATGCTCCTGTTTCTTCAACCCCCACCGGGTCGGCGACCTTCGCGCTCAACACGGGGGGCAATGCTGACGCCGCGGCTGGCGCGAGTGCGCCGGCTGCCCATGCCCTGCGGGCGGCGACGTCCGCGGCGACGGCTCCGAGTTTATTCAACCGTGCCGCCGCCGCTGCCGTGCGGGCCACGCTCGCGCGCCCCACCGGCGCGCGCCGCCCACTCACCACCTCCATCTCGCTAGAGACCTTCCTCTACTACGGCGCTCTCTGGGTAGGGGAATGCTTAGGTGAAATGACCACGCTGAGCCAAGCCCCAATGACGGCACCATGGACTAGGGTGCGTGCTCGATGCAGATACTCCACTCTTCATAACCCATAGGTACCGCTGACTGTCGTAAGTCATGTCCTACAACAACGTGTGGCGTCGCGGGAGGTGGCTTGAGCGCACCTACGAGGATGATACCGATTGAGCGCACCGGCAAGGATGATGATAGCCAATTACCCACGCGACGGTCATGTTGAGTGCCGTGGGAGGAGGCGAGCTGAGCCCGTCAAGGCGTGCCCGTCCTCCTCCTCTTCCTCCTCCTCCTCCTGTTCCTCTATCTCCTCCACCTCAGCCAGGGCTTCACCAGTTCAATGAGAAATACATGAGGTTGCAAGCATTGTTTCGTGCAGTAGATGCTCGCCATGTTGCTTATCTCATTTGAAACCCCGCTGGCGCTCATTGCCCTGCTCGAAGGACGTCGCGTTCTGGGTCGCCACGTTTCTGAGCTTCATCTGGAAGGGGTTCCGGCTGCCGTACCCGCAGATGACGTGGCACTACTACGGGCTGGAGATGAGCTACCTGTTTGTGTACCTGGCGGTGGAGCCGTTGCGCCTCCTCGCGGTCAGGCCTGGAAAATGTTGCCTGAAAGTTGGGTGATGTCCCTCGGTTTTTGCGTCAATTTGGGTAAAATTGCCTCTATTTCCCTCCTGTAATTCCAGGTTCTGTCTGGACAACCCAAATTTGTGATGGCACGTCATAGGCTACCGTTTAATTTAAGAAACGAGAGTTCAAACGTGTTGGATGCCGTGTCGTTCAATTGCTTGTCCCTGGCAGATATTGCTCGCCACTTCATGGGATGCCAGTTTGGTTGAGAAACGAGCCAGGATTCGAAATGCGTTGGATGACGTGGCGGGCAATATCATATGCGAGGCACTACCTGGCGGGGTCGAAGGGTAACCGCACGCTGCACGCCCCCTCGGTAGGCCGGTGCAGATTGACCCTATCAAACCCAATTTGAAACCGCCTGGCATTAAGCGCTTTGAAACTAAATTGTGGACAAACTGGTTTCAAACTTTGCTTTCAATTTCAACTTGCGCCGCTACACCTCGCTGCACCTGTCCTGCGCGCTCGCCGGGCCCGTGCTCTGGCTCCACGTGTACTACATGATTCAGCAGACATGTAGGGACGAGCGAGTGATGCATGATGCGCTCCACGTCATTCGCCACGCTTCATACCCTCGTTCTTGAGTCAAACCATAACCTATGACGTGGCGATATGCTCTCCACGTCATTCGCCACACTTCATACCCAAGTTCTTGAGCCAAGTGATGACCTATGACGTGGCGAGCATCATGTCACGTGCTTGGCCCTGGGCAATGACGTATTGCACGTGGACCAAGTGCTGAACGGAGTGTCCATCGGCCTCGTGGGCATGCAGTTCATGCTGGGGGCGTTCGCGGTCACGGGGTTTCCGAGAGACGCGCCGCCCCCGCCCCGGGGCGGGCCGCGGCGCGCAGCAGGGGCGGGGATGGGGGCAGGGGCGGGGACTGTGACCTACGTGGGACAAACCAGGGGCGCGGCGGGCTCGTAGGGCGGGTCCGGTACGACGCCGCGGCTCGTCGTCGGGGGCGGGCGCTAGGTAACATGGCTGTAACTCACATGAATTAGAACATTTAAACCTGTAAATACTGTATACTTCGGACTCGCCGACTGCACCGCCCTGCGCGACGCCAACGGAAGCTTCGACGCCGGACAGCCAGACAGCCAGACCTGCAACGTTCTGCGCAAGTCGCGGCGAAGACCACAGGAGCACGTGCGCGGGTAGCGACACGCGCCGCGGCACAATGCAACGAGTTGTGCGCGTGAGACGTTTTGACGAATTTGGAAACGGGTTGGGACGTTTCGTTTTGCGCTGATGTTCATTATTTCAACTCGGCAGCAGCGGCAGGCCCCGGGGACCCCGCGGTGAGACACATGTCCAGCCCGCGCGCTGCGCACCCTGCCAGCTCCACCGCCGCGCGCCGCGCGCTGACGGCAGCATCACGCCAGGTAGTTGTACACCTGCGCGTTGCCGCGGTCACGCTCCAGGTTGAAGCGGCGCAAGTTGAAACTGAAAGCAACTTTCGAAAGCGGTTCCTCATATTTCAGTCTCAAGCGCTTAGTTCCTGGCGCTTTCAACGTGGGTTTGATAGGGTCAACCTGCACCGCCCAGCCAGGTACTCGCGCTCGATGAGGCTCTCGATGCGCTTCTTCAGGTCCGAGGGAACAGCCGGGAACCAGGGGCTCACACTCGTCCACTTTTCGGCTCAACGTGAGCACATTCTGTGGGATACGTTGGGTGCATGATTTTCCCCCAGTCTATTAGACAGGGGGACACTGGGAGGTGTGACTAAAACGGCTTAGGTTGAGCTGAAAAGTGGACGAGTGTAAGCCCCTGCCGGGAACTTGATCTGGCTCAACAGTTCCGAGACGAGCAGCTGGTGCGACAGGCTCTTGCGCGTCTTCATGATGCGCACGATGGCGGCGTCGATCTGGTACTGTCGGTCCTGGATCCAGGGGCTTGCACTCGTCCACTTTCCAGCTCAACTTGAGCCGTGTCTGACACACGAAAACACCCTACACACCCTACACACCCCCTAACACCCCCTTCACACGGGCTACACAATCCCTTCGCGCACCCCATATCCCATACAAAGCGCTCAAGTTGAGCTGAAAAGTGGACGAGTGTAAGCCCCTGCCTGGAACACCCGCTCGTTGGTCTGCTTGTTCTCCTCCACCGTCTCCTTCATCTGGATGCTGTTCACCCAGCTGTACCGCCACAACTTGAAATTGAAAGCAAAACTTGAAAACCGTGTAGAGCTCTATCATATGTGACTTCAATCAAGCGCTGAAAGCTGAAAACATGGACCTTCAACACGGGTTTGACCACGTTTCAAGAGGCCGGTTTCGGAATATGGCTTCCCGCGCGGAGCGCTGACGCTCTGCCCGCAACTCTGTATGGGCATTCAACCTGGCGCCCGCTTTGCCGCGCGGAGCGCTGACGCTTTGCCCGCAACTCTGCATGGGCATTTCACCCAGGCGATATACCGAAATCGGCCAATTCCCACCGCCACACCTTGATGCGGAAAAGCTTCTCGTTGAACTGATCGTTGATAGCGAACACGTCGCCGTCATCCACCTCGCGCCCCTTCGGCTCCCTCACGTAGCGCCGCAATTTGAATTTGAAAGCAAATCTTGAAAGCAGCTTATCATATGTGAGTTTCAAGTGCAAAAACCAGGCGCTTTCAGCACGGGTTTCAAGCTGTGTCGACGTGCAGCGCCATGCCTTGGAGAGCACGCGCACCTTGCTGTAGCGGCGCAAGTTGAAATTGGAAGCAAAGTTTGAAAGAGCTTCATCACATTTTGCTTTCAAGCGCTGACTGGTGCATAGAGGGGCTCCCCCATTTATCAGAGTGAGGAAATATTGGTACATAGGGGACGTCCCCCATTGACGGAAAAAAACGCGCTTTCAACTCGCTGGTTTCAACCTGCACCGGCCTACCTTGCCGCACGCGAGGGACTGCAGGGTGCGGCGGAGCTCCTTGTCCTCGATGCAGGGGCTCACACTCGTTCACTTCTCAGCTCAACCTAAGCCGTTTTGGTCACACCTCCCTGTGTCCTCCTGTCTAATAGACTGGGGGAGCATCATGCATCCAACGCATCCAACAAAGTGTGCTTACGTTGAGCCGAAAAGTGGACGAGTGTAAGCCCCTGCCTCGATGCCGGTGGCGGCGCGCATCTCCTCGAACGTCATCCGCTCCGCGTCGTTGAACAGCATCAGCGCCACCGCCTGAAACAGCGACACCGCCAGTTCCTTCACCCCGCACCAGGGTCTTTAGGGTTTAGGGTTTAGGGTTTAGGGTTTAGGGTTTAGGGTGTCATCGCGAACAACCACCAGTGCCTAGTCTGTAAAGCGTACTACATATGGGTTCTCGTACTACCCGTAGTAAGTTGGCGTTTGGTGATTTTCACCAAAAGTCATTGACTCTTAGCTAAATAACCAAACTCCAGCTTGCAGAAGTTACTAGCCCACAGACTAAGCACCAGAACCGATGTCGGACGTGCCCGCACGACTTGACATGAGGGGAAACGCTCATGCAGAAGCGCGGACTCGGTTCATCCATTCAACGTCGGTCGAGTGCTTGTTCTCAATACGAGTACCCCCCCTGCCCCGCACGGGAACACAGCTTTGAGCACGCAGTGACCCAGGGAGTTCTGCCACATGAGCCGCCACCCGCCAGGGGCTTACACTCGTCCACTGTTCATCTCAACCTGAACCGTTTCTGACACAGAATACACCCTAAACACCCTGTAATACCCCCTAACACCTCCTAAACATCCACTAGACAACCCCTACATGCACCCCCTATCCCACAGAAAGCGCTTACGTTGAGCCGAAAAGTGGACGAGTGTAAGCCCCTGCCGCCCGCTGTGCTTGGCCAGGTAGAAGTCACGGAACACGTCCTGCAACCAGGGGCTCACCCTCGTCCACTCTTCAGCTCAACTTAAGCACTTTTTGTGGACGACGGACATCCACTTTTCGGCTTGACGTGAGCACTTTTTGTGGGCGATGTTCCGAAGTAGCATCGGCAAAAACGTCTCAGGTGAGCTGAGAAGTGGACACTTGCTGTGACTTCAGTGACCAGAAACGCCTTAAGTTGGCCTGTGAAGTGGAGGACTGTAAGCCCCTGCCTGGAACACGCTGAGCTCCCGCGGCAGGTTCACCTCGGCGGGGGCGTACGTCGGCCCAAGCGCACGGCCGCACGCAGCACGCCAGTTCAGGGTTTAGGGTTGAGGGTTTAGGGTTTAGGTTTTAAGGTTTAACGTTGAGGGTTCAGGGTACGGCCGCACGTAGCACGCCCATTCACCCACGTCATTCGCGTCACCCGCTTCAATGTCATCGGGGCTCGGCTAATAGGCCGATTTCGGTATATCGCCTGGGTGACATGTCCATACAGAGTTGCGGACAAAGCGTCAGCACTTCGCGCGGGAAAGCGGGCGCCAGGTTGAATGCCCATACAGAGTTGCAGACAAAGCGTCAGCGCTCCGCGCGGGAAAGCGGGCTCCAGGTTGAATGCCCATACAGAGTTGCGGACAAAGCGTCAGCGCTCAGCGCGGGAAGCGATATACCGAAATCGGCCTTTTCTCAACAAACAAGGGTGCGTAGTATCGTCGTGAATGCCGTGGCAGGAATCGGGGGTCCAGGCACGACGTGATGTACTCCTGCCGCGGGTCCTGCCCCGAGCCCTCTATAAACTCATTGTCCGCTTTGGTATGGATTCTGAGCATTTCGACCAATCAGAATGAAAACGATTCAATCCAATCAAAAAAGAATAGGTGTACGAGCAGTCCGCTCAACCGGCTTAATTAAGCCGCCTTTCCGAGCTTGGATCTCATTTTCGCTGATGGGCATTTCATCCACGACATGGTGTCCCCACAACTTCTATCCCATATCCAAATTTCTCCCTTCGCGCGACGCGCGATCAAATCTCGTGGGTGAAATTCCCATACGCGAAAATGAGATGCAAGTTCGGGGCTGGTTTGGAAAGCGGCTTAAAAAAGCCGGTTGCGCGGACTGACCAGGCACCCGGTAGGCTTTAGATACAGTCATCCTCTCGACATACTCAGCACGGTATAAAAAGTGAAACGGATGTTTCACAAAGGGTTGAAAAATCGTAGGCCACGCCAGTAGCCGGCAGTGAGCACATTGACGAAGATCTCGACGCCATCCGGGATGCGCTCGACCCGCCCCGGCGCCGTCCCGAAGCTCTTCATCACGTCGCGACTCAGGTCCACATCCGCCATGTAGTGCCGCAAGGTGGAAATGAAACCGAAACGTGATAAACAGTATGACATTTGAAGACAAGCCCAAGTTAGAAAACATGTGTTAACTCAAGACGCCCTAAGTTGAAATGTCCGAAAATTACATTTTCGAGCGTGGGCTTGTCTTCAAATATCATATATCACATTTTAGTTCACGCGCTGAACACAGGCGATTTCTACACGGGTTTCGATACGTTTCAACTTGCACCGCCTTGCCTTGAACATGCCTTCCAGTTTCGTTGTGAATTGGCTCCCGCACTCTGCCTTCAACCAGGGGCTTACACTCGTCCATTTCTCAGCTCAACCGAGCCGTTTCTGAAACTTTAAACACCCCCTAAGCGCATAAACAACCCCTACACCCCCGCCATCAATACCCCTTAAACACCCCTGGACCGGTACAAACGGCGGAAGTTGAGCTAAAAAGTGGATTAGTGTATGCCCCTGCCTTCAACCGCGAAATCATGCTCTTTTCGTTGTCGATGGATGCGGATTTACCCAAAAGGAGGCGCTTGGCCAGGTCCTTCTTGTAGAAGGCCTCGAACCAGGGGCTCACACTCCTCCACTTCTCGGCTCAACGTAAGCACTTTCTGTGGTATAGGGGGTATATATAGGGTTTGTTGGGGGGGTGTTTATGGGGTGTGTATAGGGTGTATGTTGTGTCAGAAACGGTTCAGGTTGAGCTGAAAAGTGGACGAGTGTAAACCCCTGCCTCGAACACGTCCTTGCCCTGAATGTACCGGAACAGCGTCAACACCGCGTCCAGCGTCCCCTCCATCTCCTCCTCGCTCCCAACCCAGCTGTACTGCCCGCAGATTGGAACTGGAAAAAAACCTAGAAAGCAGCATCGTATATTGGTTTTAAGCGGCGCTGAATCCAGGCGCCAATACAGGTTTCAGTTTATCGTATATTGGTTTAAAGCGGCGCTTAATCCAGGCGCGTTCAACACAGGTTTCAGTTTGTCGTTTATTGGTTTTAAGCGGCGCTTCGTCCAGGCGCTTTCAACACAGGTTTCAGTGGGTGTCAAGTTGCAGCACCCCACCTTGTTACCGGCCTTGAGTTTCGCGTCTATGAACTTGGCTATGAGCTCCGCCGGCCGGTTCTGCCGACAGTTGATGAAACTCTCGAAGGATTCTTTCAGCGCGTGAGCGAACATCTCGCCGCCGCCGAACGCATCGGCCACCACACTGTCCGCCTTGGACTTCATGTCTAGTAGGTTCGCCACCATGTGCTAGCGCCGCAACTTCAAATGAAAAGCAAAACTTGAAAGCAGTCCATTGTGTGACAAAGTGCGTGAAACCACTTGGACACTTAGAGAGACTTAATGCTAAGTAGTCCCGCTCGACCAATCATAACGCTCCATTTGGACGACTTGGTACTACTTGTTGCTAAGTTCAACTAAGTGTCTGAATGGTTTCACGCCCTTTGTCATATTTTTGTTGAAAAGAAACGCTGAAACTAGGCACTTCCAGCACGGATGTCTGTGGGTTTGGACATGCATTGCGCCCCCTACCATGTCCTTGTCGTTCTCCTCGTCCCGCACTAGCGCCACCCACTAGGGACTAACGGATATTGCTCGCCGCGTCAAAAACAAATGCGTTTTGAACCCTCGTCTCTTGAGATAAATGCCATCCTATGACGTGGCGAGGATATTGCTCACCGCGTCAACAAACGCGTCTTGAACCCTCATATCTTGATATCAATGCCATCCTATGACGCGGCGAGCAATATTCATGAGTCCGTACCACCCCCCGCTTTTTGACGTGCGCCGCGAACGCCACGCGCAGGCGCTCCTGGCGGTCGACCCGCGCCAGCAGGCCGTGCAGCCGCTGCAGGTCGTCCAGCCGGTGCCCACTCACCATCGCCTCGAACCCGCGCGGTATGGCCA
>Ga0307489_10001321_pt1 | contig 16227 bp, 13 predicted proteins | sample SB12metaG_FD_202247 | JGI IMG/M metagenome (GOLD analysis project Ga0307489, IMG submission 202247) | Sea-ice brine microbial communities from Beaufort Sea near Barrow, Alaska, United States - SB 1.2 | ecosystem: Environmental > Aquatic > Marine > Coastal | place: USA: Alaska | collected... | reverse complement strand
CTGTTGCAGCCTTTTGAGTGAAAACGGGGAATCCTGATAAACCTTCAACTTGCGAGCGCTTTATTTCAGTATCCCAATAAGCACCTTTGACTAGCCTAACCATGATTTTTCTATCATGTTTTTGGGCCAGTGCGTACAACCATTCAATAACATCAGCGGCTCGTTTACCATAAGCTTGCACAACAACACCAAAACCATCCCAGCCCTCAAGAGAAGCATCAGATAGGACGGCCTCAATCACATCGAGAGATAAATCTAATCGATCGGACTCTTCAGCGTCGATATTCAAACCCATGCCAGCCGCACTTGCCTGTTGAGCTAAAGCAAGCGTACTGCGCACGAGTTCAGACATGACTCGTTTTGATTGACCCACTTCATATCGAGGATGTAAGGCGGATAATTTGATCGAAATACCGGGGTTTTGACGAATATCCTCAGAGGTACAAAAGGGTGCTAATTCAGCGATTGCATTTTTATAGGCAGAAAAATACGCACGCGCATCTTTCGCCGTTAAAGCGGCCTCACCTAGCATGTCGTATGAATAGTTATAACCTTTATCCTGTCGTTTTTTGCCACGTCTAACCGCTTCACTAATAGTTTCACCCAATACAAATTGATGACCTAGCTCCTTCATAGCGCGAGCAACAGCGGTACGAATGACCGGCTCACCCACTCGTTTTACTGCACTTTTAAGAACCGCAGCTACACCCTGACCATCTTTGAGCATCTTACCGGTTAACATCAACGCCCAAGTCGAGGCATTCACCAAGGATGAACTTGACTGACCTAAATGTTCGCCCCAGGACGAGGGAGCAATCTTATCTTCGATCAATGCATCGATAGTGTGCGAATCAGGCACCCGCAATAAAGCTTCCGCCAGGCACATCAATGCCACGCCTTCGTCCGTCGACAAGCCATACTCAGCCAAAAATACCTCCATCAATCCCAGTTTATCGCCAGAACGAATCGTCTCAACCAGCCTCGCCGCCCGAGTACAGATCCTGTTACGAGTCAGGGAGGATACTTCGAATTTTTCCTGTAACTCGGTCAGTACTAGATATTCATCCCGAATGTGGTTTTGTTGAATTCGTTCTCGTACGGATTTGAGTGGTGTCATGAGTTTATACTCTTGAATATTGGTAATATTAAGGTACCCTAAATCGTCAAGGCAATATTCCTGTTAAATTGAATTGAATCGAACTTAAAACTTATTATTTATTGATAATGGGGAAATAAACTTAACATGACAATAAATTACGGGCATTTAACCCAACCCGATTATAAGCTGTTAGAAATACTGAGTCGTGATGGGCGCATACCGGTGACTGAACTAGCAAAGCGGGTAGGCATGTCAAAGTCGGCCTGCCAGGTAAAATTGAAAAGACTTCAGACAGAAGGCTATATTCTAGGTTTTCGGGCCATTCTCGATCCAACCAAATTAGGTAAGGATCACATTGCATTTGTAGAAGTTAAACTCATCGATACAACCGAATCGGCACTGAAGGCTTTTAATACAGCGGTAATGGGTGTGGCTGAAATCGAACAATGTCACATGATAGCAGGCGCTTTTGATTACCTTTTAAAGGTAAGAACCAGCCACATAAAAAGTTATCGTTATGTACTCGGCGAAGTCATCAGCACCCTGCCCTTTGTTAGCAGCACTTCAACTCATGTATCGATGGAGGCGATAAAAGATGACGTCTTTTAAATGGATAGAAAGAGCGCATACAAAGCCTCCGACAGACTCGTCTGATGATCCCAGTTTAATTACTTGAGCCTGAATTCACAATTGCTGCCAGTAAAGACCTTAAGATCGAGTGGCTAAATAAACAGCAACGATAACCAGCATAGCGCCGCATACCTGCACCCAGTCTAAATATTCACCTAGTATGGCTGCCGCAGCAATAATGGCAACAATAGGTTCCACATTATAAATCAGCGATGCTCTGCTAGCGCTGATAAAGCGCATCGATAAAGCATATCCCCAAAATCCGACAATATAGAAAAAACTACCGGCAGCAAGTGCCATCCAGGAGATTGGTGTCTCTGGCAATGCCAACCCACCAAACAATGGCAAGATCAAAAATATTAAGGGTAGTCCACCACTATTGCTCCAAAAAAGCAGTGTTATTTCATTCACATCGCGTCTAGCGTACTGTACGGATAACATTAGCAATGTAATGCTGATACAAGCCATAGCGGCAAAGGCTATGCCACGCCAGTCCAGCTCACCAACAGAAGGAGCTAATACCAGACCCAAGCCCATGAAAGCTAACAAACAGACTACAGTGTGTAACTTTGACAATTTTTGGCGATTGATCAACGCTTCGATGACGATCACCAAAGCTGGATAGATATATAGGATCAATAGGGCCAGTGCGACCGGAATGTATTGCACTGCACTCAAGATGCAAATACCCAGACCAAGATTACTGACCACGGTTAAAGCGACTGGAATAATGGCTTTTTGGGGAACACGCCAGCCACGCTTTAACAAGAACACTAAGGGTGTGATGAATAGTATGATGGCAATGGTGCGAACTAAAGCGAAGGAAATAGCATTGCCTCCGCCCTCATAAGAGAGTGCCGCAAAGACCGGCATAAGTCCGAACGAAGCGGCTGAGACCAGAACAATAACGATACCAAACAAACGCCCAGGGGGGTTAGATTCGGCAGTTAATGAATTGATATCAGTCATGATGCCGCAGCATAATGACCCTTTATATGAATAGCTAGCAGAATTACCTGAATAGCATGACTTGTATAGGAATGGCTACCTGTATAGCGATACGAAAAAGACTAATGAAAAGGCCTATGCAACCTTGATTTGGCGTTCCTGACTGGCAAGATATTCATCATAACTACCCTGAAAGTCGACCAATGTTTGGTCTTTTACTTCAACTATACGAGTCGCTAGTGATGATACAAATTCGCGGTCATGGCTAACGAAAATGACGGTACCATTGTACTTCGACAACGCATGGTTAAGTGCTTCAATCGATTCCATATCAAGGTGATTAGTTGGTTCGTCAAGAATGAGTACGTTCGCATCCGACATCATTAGCTTGCCAAACAGTAATCTGTTTTTCTCACCACCAGAGCAAACCTTAGCTTTCTTTTTAGAATCATCGGCCGTGAACAACAAACGCCCTAACATACCGCGAACCATTAGTTCATCATGCTTGGCTTGACGCCACTGAGACATCCAGTCGAATAGGTTTAAATCATTATTAAAATCGGCTGTATTATCCTGAGGACAATAAGCAATATTGGCATTTTCTGACCATTTCATAGTGCCAGCATTGGCTTGAATCTGATCGATTAGGCAGCGCAAAAATGTTGTTTTTCCCGTACCGTTTTCACCAATCACAGCAAGTTTTGCACCAGCTTCGAGGATTAAATTACCTTTATCAAACAACTTCTTACCGTCAAAGCCATGAGACAAGCCTTCCAATACTAACGCTTGTCGGTGAAGCTTTTTCTCCTGCAGCAAGGTGATGAAAGGGCTTACTCGACTCGATGGTTTCACTTCATCCAGTTTAATTTTATCCATCTTCTTGGCACGAGAGCTAGCCTGTTTAGCTTTTGACGCATTAGCAGAGAATCTATTAACAAAATCTTGTAGTTCATTAAGTTCCTGACTCTTTTTAGCATTAGAGGTTTGTAACTGCTCGCGTATTAAAGTCGATGCAGCCATAAAAGCTTCGTAGTTACCTGGATAAACCCGTAACTCACCATAGTCAATATCAGCCATGTGAGTGCAAACAGAATTCAAGAAGTGTCTGTCGTGAGAGATAATAATCATGGTCGACTTACGACGGTTAAGCACCGTTGCAAGCCAGTTGATAGTATTGATGTCGAGGTTGTTGGTTGGCTCGTCCAACAGCAAAATATCGGGGTTAGAAAACAGAGCCTGCGCCAATAGCACTCGCAGTTTCCAGCCCGGTGCCACTTGTTTCATCAAACCAGTATGCAGTGACTCGTCTATGCCGGCCTGTAGCAATATTTCACCTGCTCGACTTTCAGCACTATAACCATCCATTTCAGCGAATTCAGTTTCCAGATCACCTACTTTCATGCCATCTTCATCAGACATCTCGGGCAAACCATAAATACGCTCTCGCTCTAGTTTTACCTTCCAAAGTGCTGCATCACCCATAATGACCGTATCGATAACACTGAACTCTTCAAATGCGAATTGATCCTGATTTAAAACACCAACTTTGTCATTCGGTGTAATCGAAACATTGCCGGAAGTCGGTTGCAGCTCACCACTCAAAATTTTCATTAAAGTTGATTTACCGCAGCCGTTAGCTCCAATTAATCCATACCGATTACCATTACCAAATTTAGCAGAAATGTTTTCAAATAACGGCTTAGCGCCGAATTGCATTGTAATATTGGCGGTGGAAATCACGAAGGTGTCCTGAATAGCTGGAGTAAAAATAAAGTCTTTAAGTACAGACCGGAGTTGCGAGGCAAGGCAAGCAAAATCGGGGCAAAATATTAGTTGATTATGACTCAGATGTCAATGCTTAGTCTTGGTCAAATTACTCACTATAATCTTGTTACTTTTTTGTCGCTATAAAGATAGCCCTCTTGGGCGAAGGCAACCCTTCTACGGTAAAGCCTGGGTTACTCTCATTTAAGCAGTCTACCAACGATTCAAATGTCATCCACTCAGTTGTTCGCTGCTCTTCGATTGTTGTAATTGATTCATCAACGATACGAACATCAATAAAACCACATTTTTCTAGCCAATTGACGAGTTCGATTGCACTGGGTATAAACCAAACATTTTTCATACGTGCATAACGATCCTTAGGCACCAGCACATCTCCTTCGCCACCATCAATTACAAGAGTTTCAAGACATAACTCACCACCACTACAAAGCAGGCTTTTTAATTGTTTTAGATGATCAAAAGGGCTTCTACGATGATATAAAACACCCATCGAAAACAGGGTATCAAACCAGTTCATATTGGTTGGCATATCTTCGATGCCGATCGGTAAAAGGTGTATTTCAGGATGATTTAGGTACTTTTGAACCGCTTGAAATTGCAGGTTATAAAGAACCGATGGTTCGATACCTAGTACCAATGAAGGCGATTCTGCTAGCATGCGCCAACAGTGATAACCATTACCACAACCAATGTCGAGAACTCGCCGATTTTCCAACGATGTTAAATGCGGCAGTACACGGTCCCATTTAAAGTCTGAGCGCCATTCGGTATCAACCAGTAAATCATTAAACTGAAAAGGCCCCTTGCGCCAGGGCATTAACCCTTTAAGAGCCGTTTCAAGTTGGCGTTGCTCTTGACAATCCCCTTCTATGGTAACTGCAGCTTTGGAAAAATCACCCGCAGCTTGGTTAATTTCTGGAAGTTGCACCAGGGCTTTGCTCCACTGTTCATAATTGCCGTGATCTATCAGCCAATAGGGTTGTCTTAGTTCTAATTCTTGACCCCAGGCAGAGAAGCCAGCATCGCGTAATACAGACAATAATAATTCAAAATTAATCATGGACAGCGTCACTTAATAGCGAGATAGGAGACAAAATTAAAACATCGAAAACATTGGTAAATTTGATTGAAACCAGTTTGGTTTAGGCGTTGATGAAGGGCCGATTGTTGATCGGGTATCAATACATTCTCAAGTGCGGTTCTTTTCTGGCTAATTTCGAGGTCACTATAACCCTGAGTTTTTTTAAATGCTTGATACAACTCAACCATGCAGTCATTTTCTGCAGAGTCATTTAGTAGAATTTTTTCAGATAGAACGAGTATGCCACCGGGTTGCATACCCTGGTAAATTTTTGTGATTAGCACATCGCGTTCATTAGGATCGATAAACTGCAATGTTAAGTTGAGTATGACCATCGAGGCCTTCTGAATTTCAACTTGTTGAATATCACCATAAACCCAACTAATGTTTTGAGTTGAATGCTCTAGACATTGCTTAATCATTGGTTCAGAGTTGTCGATTGCGATAATTGCACAGTCTACTGTTTTAGTTTGATTAGCAACAATTAACGACGCCTCACCAAGCGAGCATCCCAAGTCGTAAACATTGCTTTTATCGGTAACGAACACGCTGGCATAAAGACCGATCAAACGGAGTAATAAGTCATAACCAGGCACAGATCGTGAAATCATATCACGGAAAACCTGTGTGACATTTTCATCAAATTCGAAGGCTTTAATATCACTTAACGGTTTCGAAAAGACCTCGTCTCGTTTTGTTGTTTCTAGAGCTGATTCTAGCTCTACATTCTTATCATCAGTCATTTATAAGTGTATATTTATTGGGATTGAGGTGTTATTTTATTAGTAACAATGTTCGATCAATAGGTTAATTAAATAAATCTAAAATTCAGTCTTAAACGCTTATTAAGTAGCCCATATCCCCATTAGCTTACCGTCAATTAATAATTGAGGCGTTGTACTTCTAAGCCAAGGTGCTATTTTGTGACTTTGAAAAAGTCGCTTTAGACGATGATTGTGTTGGTTTATTATTAATTCGTTGGTTCGAAATCTAATTTGAATAAATTGGCCTGATTCCTCGAGGCCTAAATAACCTAAAACAGAACTGCGTCTTAACACCAGATTGAGTTCAGGAATATCCAGCACAGGTTGTGTTAGAAAATCATAGACAGACTGCACTGGCTTGAATTTGAGCCGGTCCTGATCCACGATAAATACTCGGCCATCGTAGATTCGAATATCATAACTGCCATTGACTATAACCGGATTGGCACTCTGCTTTGCGCCAAGCTGTTGCGTGAAGGTGTCTAAGCGTGCTTTTGGTAGACCCGATCTTTGGCTTATTCGAAGCCAGTATCGAATAACATTTTTTTTCCTTGCTAAAGATAGCAAAGTTAAGCCGTTAACGCTTAAGGTTGATGGCAACTTTGCTGTTGGCGATATATCACTTGCACCGCTAAGACCCTCATAATCGAGGGCGGCCAGATCATCTAAAAGCTGTTGAGTTTCTGACTGTATGTCACACACGGTGGCAATGGAATCTTGATAGTTTGGCCATCTTTGCTGAATTACAGGTGTCACTTTGTGACGTATATAATTCCGATTAAATTGAACCGAGTTGTTAGTAGGGTCTTCGAACCATTCAAGTTTATGCTGATTCGCATAACTAAGCAGTATTTCACGTTTAAAGTGAAGTAAAGGGCGAATCAAACAAGCTTTGGCAAATGATCTTTGTACGGCAATGCCTCGAAGACCAGCACTACCAGAACCTCTGAGCACATTAAGTAAAAAGGTTTCGACCTGATCATCCATGTGATGGGCAGTCAATAGGCAGTCGTTTTGTGTGAGCCCCTTTGCAAACAATTCATAACGAGCCGTTCTTGCAATAGATTCTATGTTGGATTGCGCTGTTTGCAAATTGAGGTAGCTGAGTTTGAGCTCAAGCTGATAAGCGTTGGCTTGTTGCTGACAAAAATTTGCCATGTTATCGGCTTCAAACTGAAGCCCGTGGTTAACATGCCAAAGCTTAATGTTCGGTAAAAAACGACTGCTGGCTAATAAATGTAGAAGCACACTAGAGTCAAGGCCGCCACTAAATGCCAGAACGCAGTTTTCGACATTGGCAGGAATCAAACCAAGGCAGTGAGTTAATAGTTCTATCTGCCTTGAACAAGATTTCATACTGTTTAAATTAGTCCTAAATCCGACAGGCGCCTAGGCTTCTTTATAATTACCGAAGCTCATCAACTTTTTATAACGTTGATCCAATAGTTTATCTATACTGACTGACTCTAGCACTTCAATATTTTCGATTAGGTTACGTTTGAGTGTTTCTGCCATCAGATCAGGGTCACGATGCGCGCCACCAAGTGGCTCATCGATCACATCATCTACTAAATTAAGCGCAAATAAACGCTCGGCGGTAATACCCATAGCCTCAGCCGCTTGGGATGCTTTGTCTGCACTTTTCCATAATATAGAGGCACAACCTTCCGGAGAGATGACTGAGTAAGTTGCGTATTGGAGCATATTAATACGGTCACCCACACAAATAGCCAATGCACCACCTGACCCACCCTCGCCTATGATGGTACAAACAATCGGGGTTTTTAAATCAGCCAATACATACAGGTTACGTGCAATAGCCTCACTTTGGCCTCGTTCTTCAGCGCCAATGCCCGGGTAGGCTCCTGGTGTATCAACCAATGTTATCAAAGGCATTTTAAATTTCTCTGCCATATGCATTAAGCGAAGCGCTTTACGATAACCCTCTGGTCGGGGCATGCCAAAATTACGCTTTATCTTCTCTTTAGTATCACGTCCTTTTTGATGGCCAATCACCATGACTGGTTTACCGTCTAGTCGTCCGATACCACCAATCATAGGATAATCATTCGAATAGGATCGATCACCGTGTAAAAATTCAAAATCGGTAAACATACGCTCGATGTAATCTAGTGTATAGGGACGACTTGGGTGGCGTGATAGCTGTGAAATCTGCCAAGGCGTTAATTTAGAAAAAATAGTCGAAGTCAGACTTTCGGCTTTCTTTTCGAGGGTATTAATCTCTTCAGAAATATTGATATCTGAGTCGTCGGTAACATAACGTAATTCTGATATTTTTGCCTGTAGTTCGGCAACAGGTTGTTCAAATTCTAAAAAGTTAGGATCCATAATTATCTTTTAAATTATCTGTTGTTGATAGGACAAGATGATAGTGCAAGTTTGTTAAGTCGTTCATAACGCAAATCACGACTGTTAGTGTAACGACTCAAAGACAGGCTGTCACCAGCTCTCCTGCAGAATTTGATGGCACATGATATAGCAAACAAATACCTTAAATTGCTAAATGACATTTTTACAACAAACTTCCTCCCTGATTGTCGCGTAGCCTCTGCTCTAATCGTCTTTACTCTTGGCAGCACTTTAATTAAGCCCTAAATTTACCTGATGTAAAATCAGGCTTTCCACTCTCTAATACGATATCTACTCCTTAAACTCGGTACAATAAATGTAACGAAAATTGGTAAGTTTCGCCTCGGAGCACCTACCGTTGGTGTAGGGGCAAAAAAATTGTGAAAAATTCATTACTCTTAAAAGCTTTTGATAGATTGATTTATTGTCTCAAGGGCTTCAGCAGGATTTTTATGCTGGGTAATTGGCCTCCCTATTACCAAATAACTGGCACCGTTCATTATCGCCTGATCGGGCGTCATAATCCGTTGCTGATCATCGGTAGCAGCCCAACCAGGCCTTATACCGGGTGTCACTAATAGTGGTGCTTGACCAAATCTATCACGTAAAAGACTGGCTTCTTGTGCAGAGCAAACCAGTCCATCCAGCCCTTCATTTATCGCCATTTCTGCTAACCTCTTTACAAAATCAGGGAGATCATCATTAATACCCAATTGAACCAAATCAGCTGCAGTCATGCTGGTCAGCACACTAACCGCAATTAAAAATGGATGCCGATTACCAGCCAAATCAACTCCTTCACGGGCGGCAGATAACATTGACTGACCACCGATTGCATGAACATTAACCATCCAGACTTCTAATTGGGCCGCAGCATAAACCGCTTTTTTAACTGTATTGGGTATATCGTGAAATTTTAGATCAAGAAAAATATCAAACCCGGTGCTGACTAATTTTTCCACTAATTGAGGACCAGACCGAGTGAATAACTCTTTACCTATTTTTAATTTACATTGATCAGGACTGGTTTTTGCGACGAACTCTAAGGCCTGTTTTTGATCAGGATAGTCAAGCGCAACTATGACTCGTGATTCATTATTGTTCATAGATATTGGCTCGTTGGTATTGGCTCATTAAGTGCGGCTCATTAAGTGCGGCTCATTAAGTGCGGCTCATTAAGAACAGCCATTAAAAATGACACTTTCGCATTAACTATTTTGGTCGATAATGTTTAATAATCACTAAACGGACTTCATGGAAGACCAGTTTCTACAACTGGGACAGTGCCATTGTATCGCGTGACTTTCATATCCGCATTGGGTACAGACAAATTCAGCCTTATTTTCTTGCATTGCTTTCAGAAAGCTTGATAACCCCCGCCAAGTATCAGCTAACTGCATCAACTCTGGTCGAAGAAATCGCAATGCAAAGTTATAGACATCAAAAGAGGGTGTTTTTGCCAATACTTCGGGTAAGAATTGGCGAGCCTCTTCTAACTTATTCGTCGCTTCATATTGTTCTAATAAAGCTATTGCAAGACGACTTGAAGGCTGTTTTGCATATTGTTGTTGTAAAAAAATCTCGTATTTGGTTGATTCCTTTACTTGTAGAAAAATCTTTTTTGCTGGTTCAATATATAAAGTCATGAATTCGGGACTTTTTTTTATTAACCGTTGAAAAACCTTTTTCGCTGCCGAGTTATCTTTCACGTTGAGGTGCCATTGAATTAATAACAAAGCTGCGCGAACACAGTTTTCGTCAACTTTGATTGCTTTCGTTAGTTTGTCTTTTGCCTTTTTTCTGTTGCCCTTTAGTACTGCTTTTTCAGCCGTCTCACAAAGGCATTGGCTCAATGTTGTCGACGCATCTAGATATTTTTGATCAAACAAAACCTGCGCGCAATCGACGGCTTCGTCCCAAGATTTTTCAGCAATATATAAATCGAGTAAGTAACGATAAGCAGTAAGGTTATTGTCATTTAGCTGAATCAACTCTCTAAATAATTTTTCAGCTCGATCTAACAATCCGGCCTTGAGATAGTCTTTTGCTAATTCTTCGATGATGGCGTTGCGTTGTTTTCGACTTAAATCGGGTCTTGCAAGTAAATTTTGATGCACTTTGATGGCGCGATCCACTTCACCCTTTGTCCGGAACAGATTACCGAACGATAAGTGAACTTCTATTGTATCAGCGTTAACTTCAATGATTTTTGTGAAAACTTTAATCGCGTTTTCAGAGTCGTCTGTGAGTAAATAATTGAGCCCTTGAGCATAGCTTTGGATGCAGTTTTCAAACTGATTAGAGGTGACTTTTTTTTTAAATGATTTCCATCTACCAAGGATCCACCCGAAAAAAAGGGAAACAAGGACTAACAATAAGAGCCATAAATCCAATGTTAACAACTCGAATTGTTTGGAATATAGAAGCTTTTTTCAGTCCATATGGACACTAACTGAGTTGCGCTATTATTTATTATTGGCTCTATCTCGTAATTCCTTACCGGGTTTAAAATGTGGAACGTGCTTTTCAGGAAGGCTAACTTTATCGCCAGATTTTGGATTTCTGCCAGTTCTTGGGGGACGATAATGAAGACTAAAACTACCAAAGCCTCTTATCTCTATTCTCTCACCTGTTGATAAAGCATTGCTCATCATTTCAATCAGGCTTTTAACCGCTAATTCGACATCTTTGTAAACAAGATGCGTTTGATTTCTCGATAGATTGTCTATCAAGTCTGATTTAGTTAATGACGGTAAAAAGTCTAATTCTTTCATCACAAGCTCCAACTCAAATTAGCAAAATGGCATAGCAACATTGATTGCTATGCCACTTTTATCATCGGGTTACTTTATAAAAGACAACCTACGAATCCATTTTTTCTTTTAATAGGTCACCAAAACTAGTGGTAGTGGTAACAGCATTATCGTTATTACTAGTACCATAATCCTGTAAAGCTTCCTGTTCTTCGTCAGTATCTTTTGCCTTAATAGACAAGTAAACACTGCGACCTTTACGATCCATGCCAGTAATTTTAGCTTCGATTTCATCACCTTCATTCATGAAAGATCTGGCATCTTCAACACGATCTTTGGCCATTTCTGAAGCTCTTAGCAATCCTTCAATGCCATCACCCAAATCAATAGTGGCTGCCTTGGCGTCAACCGAAATAACGGTACCAATAACAATACTACCCTTTGGCTTATCAGACATATAGCTTGCAAAAGGATCTTTTTCAATTTGCTTAATGCCCAATGAAATACGCTCTCGCTCTGGATCAATAGATAGCACCATTGCATCAAGTTCCTGACCTTTTTGATAGTCACGAACTGCATCTTCACCTGGCTTGTTCCAGGAAAGGTCAGTTAAGTGAATCAGACCATCAATATTGCCAGGCAATCCAATGAAGATACCAAAATCAGTAATCGATTTGATTTTTCCTGAAATGATATCGCCTTTGTTGCTAGTAGAACCAAACTCATCCCATGGGTTTTGCTTGCATTGCTTCATACCGAGTGAAATTCTGCGACGTTCTTCGTCAATTTCAAGAATAACCACTTCGACTTCATCACCTAATGTAACAACTTTATTAGGATTAACGTTTTTGTTAGTCCAATCCATTTCAGATACGTGTACCAGACCTTCTACACCATCTTCGATTTCAACAAAGCAACCGTAATCTGTGATATTACTGATATGACCAAACAGGTGCTGACCTTCTGGGTAGCGACGCATGATGTTTGCCCAAGGATCATCACCCATTTGCTTAAGTCCAAGTGACACACGATTCTTCTCGCGATCAAACTTAAGTACAACAACATCAATTTCTTGACCAATTTCAACGACTTCTGAAGGATGTTTAACACGCTTCCAAGCCATATCTGTAATGTGTAACAGACCGTCAATACCACCCAGATCAAGGAACGCGCCGTAATCAGTCAGGTTCTTGACAATACCCTTAACACGCTCGCCTTCTTTCAAATTCTCTAGCAACTTCTCGCGTTCTTCACTGAATTCTTTCTCAACTACTGCACGGCGTGAAACGACAACGTTGTTACGTTTTTGATCAAGCTTGATGATTTTGAATTCGAGTTCTTTTTCTTCAAGATAAGCAGTGTCACGTACTGGACGTACGTCAACTAACGAACCCGGAAGAAAGGCACGAATTTCGCCAATATCGACAGTAAAGCCACCTTTGACCTTACCCGTGAAGCGCCCTGTAATAATTTCATCATTTGCTTGCGCTTCTTCCAAACGAGTCCAAGCTCTTGCTCGCTTAGCTTTCTCTCTTGAAAGACGTGACTCTCCATAACCGTCTTCAATTGCATCTAATGCAACTTCAACGATATCGCCAATAGCGACTTCGAGTTCACCACTTTCATTATAAAACTGTTCTCTTGGAATGACGCCTTCCGACTTCAATCCTGCATTGACGATAACAACGTCTCGGTTAATATCGACAACTTCACCAGTGATAATTTCACCAATGCGCATGTTCATTTGAGCAATGCTTTGTTCAAACATTTCTGCAAAATTTTCTGACATGAGGTATTTCCTAATAATAATTCTATAACGTTAAAATCAAATCTTAATTCTGTTACTAAGAAACAATTTCGCAGTTACGCTAAGTTTAAAAACCAATAAGACAGTGCGTCTGCTTGGACCAGTGAAGCTGACTTGTTATGATAGTTCATCCATGTGGGTAGTGACCATATCGAATACCTGCTCCAAGTCAAGAACACTTGAATCAACTACAATTGCATCCGAGGCTGGCACTAGAGGAGATTGGGTTCGATTTTGATCCCGCTCGTCCCTTTCAGTCAAATCAACTTTAAGTTCATCAATATTAGACGATAGACCCATAGCAATCAACTGGTTATGTCGTCTTTGAGCTCTTATTTCAACCGAAGCATACAAAAAGAACTTGAATTTCGCCTGTGGAAATACAACAGTACCCAGATCACGGCCATCAGCAACTAACCCAGGCGGCTGAAAACAATCCTGCTGCAATGCTAGTAGGCGTTGACGAACACCTGGATATTGGGCGATAACTGACGCAACTTCGGACGTTGCCTGTTCTCGTAGTGGAATCGATACATCTACACCATCAAGAAATGGAATACTGAGTTCTTGACCAATTTCAAATCGAATATCGAGATCAGTAAGGGCAGAAAGGACGCTAGACTCTTGATTTAGATCGGCAGATTTTTGTAGAACCTTTAAAGCGGCCGAACGGTAAATTGCGCCACTATCAAGCAAATTAAAACCCAGCTTTTCAGCTATTCGTAATGCCAGAGACCCTTTTCCAGATCCGCTAGGTCCGTCAATGGTAATAACATAAGGCGGGTTCTTTTTCGTCATAAACTGTTAACCTTCATTCCAGTACTGATTGCCAGATCAACAAAACCTGGAAAAGATGTATTCACATTGATGCAATCTAATACTTTAATTGTATCAGTAGCACGGATGGAAGCCACACTAAATGCCATTGCGATGCGATGATCACCATGGGATTGGACTTCGCCACCGCTAATACTACCACCTTGAATGCAAATTCCATCCACTGTCGCAACAGCATCAATGCCGAGTGTCTCTAAACCATCTGCCATGACCTGTATACGATCACTTTCTTTTACTCTTAACTCTTCTGCACCGGTCAAAGTTGTTTTACCCTCAGCACAGGCTGCCGCAATAAACAGCACAGGAAATTCGTCAATGGCTAATGGCACTAGCGCTTCTGGAATATCGATACCTTTTAGTTTGGCACCACGAACAATTAAATCAGCAACCGGCTCACCACCAACATCGCATTGATTAGTGATCGTAATGTCAGCACCCATTAATTTGAGAATGTCAATTACGCCCGTTCGCGTCGGGTTGATACCCACATGGGTCAATGTCAATTCATTTCCTAAAGGGGAAATACTGCCCGCAACAAGAAAAAAAGCAGCCGATGATATATCGGCCGGCACTTCAATATCGGTTGCGGTTAATGTTTGGCCACCTTTTAATTTGATCACTGCACCCTTGGTTTCGACCTCACAACCAAATCCGCGCAACATGCGCTCGGTATGATCTCTAGTTGGTGCCGGTTCAGTAACCACAGTTTCGCCTTTGGCATAAAGACCAGCCAGCAAGATACAGGACTTCACCTGTGCGGAAGCCATCGGTAGCTGGTAGTTAATTGCTGTTAATGTTGCATTGCCATGAACTTTCAAAGGCGCCGTGCCGTTGATGTCACTATCAATCTTTGCCTGCATTGCGAGCAGTGGATTAATTACTCGATTCATTGGACGCTCTGATAGCGACTCATCGCCGGTCAGTGTTGTATCGAAATATTGTCCTGCCAATAATCCGAGCAGCAGACGCATAGCAGTACCAGAGTTACCCATATCAAGATTTGAATCCGGTTGCTTTAAGCCATGCAAGCCGACGCCTTTCACCTCGATTTTATTTTCTATACGCTTGATATCAACACCCATTGCCTGAAAAGACCTCATCGTATTCAGGCTGTCTTCACCTTCCAAAAATCCGCTGATGTAACTGGTACCTTCAGCGATTGATGACAACATAATCGATCGATGCGACATTGATTTGTCGCCGGGAACTCTAATCGAACCACTAGCTAAACCGCCAGGTGTACATATAAAACTGCATTCGGATTTGTATTCGGTGCTGGTCATTAACAATTGCCTACTAAGATGTCTCTTTCTAATTTTGCCTTACCAAACAATTGCAATAACTTATCAGCATCTTTTTGTTTAATTGCCACTGCCACTTCATCTAACTCCTTTTTATAACCATCAATTAACTCGATTAGAGCATCACCATTGGCCAGGCAAACATCACGCCACATAACTGAGTCACTCGATGCAATTCGGGTAAAATCTCTAAAACCACCGGCTGCATATTTGAATATTTCGTCATGGTCGTTCAATCCTGACAGATAAGTGACCATCGAAAAAGCCAACAAATGGGGCAAGTGCGACGTTGCGGCTAATATCTTATCGTGCTGAATGACACTCAGGTACTCAATATGCGCCCCACATTGTTGCCACATGCCTGAAATCTGGTCGATACTCGATTGTGGATTCTCAGGTAAAGGCGTCAAAATAACCTTTTTGTTTTGATAGAGCTCAGCAAAACCCGCTTCAACACCATTTTTCTCTGAACCGGCGATTGGGTGGCCTGGCACAAACTGAGGTAAGCATCGTCCTAGCCCAGCTCTGGCTGCCTCGATAACCGAACCTTTGGTGCTTCCGACATCGGTCACAATCGTGGTACTTGATATGACATTGCTCATTTGTTCGAATATGTTTTGCATCGTACCGAGCGGAACAGCAACAACCACAACATCAGCGCCTTTAACAGCCTCCGCTACGCTATCGCAATAACTATCGATAACCCCTAACTCAATACCTTTTTGTAGGTTAGCTTGATTTCGCCCACAGCCAACAACATGACTGACAGCTTTTGCCTGCTTTAACCCAAGCGCTAGTGAACTGCCGATTAAACCGACACCAATAATAGCCAGTCGATTGATCATAGCG
>Ga0307489_10001319_pt1 | contig 16247 bp, 26 predicted proteins | sample SB12metaG_FD_202247 | JGI IMG/M metagenome (GOLD analysis project Ga0307489, IMG submission 202247) | Sea-ice brine microbial communities from Beaufort Sea near Barrow, Alaska, United States - SB 1.2 | ecosystem: Environmental > Aquatic > Marine > Coastal | place: USA: Alaska | collected... | reverse complement strand
CGCGGGCACATGGGTGCTCGTGGGGCGTGAGCACGACTGCCTATGCCGCCAGGGGAGGGCACCTGGAGATGCTGAAGTGGGCGCGTCAGCACGGGTGCGATTGGGACGTGTCGACGTGTCACTTGGCCGCTATGAAGGGGCAGCTGGAGGTGCTGAGGTGGGTGCGTGTGCAAAACTGTCCGTGGAACAGCGGTACTTGTTACTGGGCCGCTGCAGGTGGGCACCTGGAGGTGCTGCGTTGGGCGCGGGAGCACGGCTGCCCGTGGTATAAGCGGGAGTGTGCATTTACTTCATGGAGGCACCCCGGGACTCAGGCATGGGTGCCGGCGCAGCCATAACACGAATGCCGCACGGCACAGGCACACAAAACACCTACGTGACGACGACAAATGACAACGAAGCTGGAGAGCCGCACAGGGCGGGCACCAGGAGTTGGAGCGGCGGACAAGGGAGCACGTGTGCCCGCGCCAAGATCACTCGCCAGCCTGCGCCCCATCAATGCGCGACACCTACTGGTTTGATACGAATGTTTCTCACCATGATCCCCGATATGTCGCTATAGCCTGTCTGATCAAAAGGTCTACACACATGTAAATGCACGCGCATCCGCACAAGCGCCCATGAACGCCATGGACGAACGCCCCCTCTCGCCCACAGCACACCCAGCTGCGCGCGGGTGCCTTCCATACGTGCGGCGAGTACAGCCGCCCGGCAGCCAGGGACCCGCACCACTCCCCTTCTCAACTCAACTCTCAGCATCATCGAGGCGTTCGTGAGATAACTCCGAGTGATTTCAGGGCAGTTCGACCTAGCGCGGGGGAGCAGTGTTTAGTGACGTCGCTGCGGCACACGCGCCACTTACACAACGCACTATACTACTGCTGCCGGCTAGGGCATCTCCAATCTCTCAAGAGGGTGCCAGTTGACTGGAGACGTGAGGGTTCCCACTCGACATGTTGCGTGATATGGCGTGACTGGTAGCCATGCCTTGCTTTTCGTTAAGGCGCGCTGTATGTGCCGATTCGCACTTCAGCCGATGTATCCCTGAACCAATAAAATGAAAGATGCTTAAGTTAAGCTGAAGAGGGAACGCTTGTAAGCCCCTCGCACATACACGAGCACCTTGGCATTCGTACATACGGCTACTCGTTAACCTTTTTGACTGGTGTGAAGACGACGATGAATGAAAGCGACACGCGAAGCGCAAAAACAGTAACATGAAGGGAATGACTGGAATGCATAAATTGACTAAGCGGTGATAGACTTTATCGGCTGTTCAATTGCCTGTGAGGTGTGTTTTAAAGTGAGGCGCGCCGTCGTGTCGCTTCATTTTTGAAGAGGCCGTGGCCCAAATTTGTGTTCCACCTCGTTGCGAAAACCCGCCGCCCAGCCATCCTTAAGCGGTCCAGCCATCCACCCGCGACCACCCGCGGCCCCTCTCATCACGCGCACGAAATCCTGCGCGACATTTATGAGCATCTTGACCTCGACGCTGAAGTCTCTGCCGAGTATGCATTCCGGATATAGGGCTCGCTGGCAGATGGTGTGGTTCTGGTTCCTCAGGCGTGCTTCGCGCATTGTGGCGGAGTGAGGACCTACTACTGAGACGCGTGGGCAGTAGACGTTCACCTCCATTTAGGCATATAATTGGGGGTGGGGCAGGCAACGGCGGGTAATGAGCTGGCAGATATTGCTCGCCATGTCATAGGATGCCTTTTAAGTCGATGATTTTGTTCAAATCGCGTTGGAGGACGTGGCGGGCATAATTTGCTTGTCCCTACCCAGATACGAATCGTCGTCCTCCGCGACTGCAAGCAGGGCTTTCCCTTTGTGCTTTCCAAAGCCAAACACAACCTGGTCATCTTGCCACTTGAATTTGCCTTCACGGTCGACCTTAATGCTGCGCCTGCGGCGGCGTGGGCGGCATGAGCGGTAGGGCCTGGCATGTATTGTTCGCCGCGTCATGGATGCCAAATGAGTGGTTAGACGACAAAAGAACGTGGCGGGCACTGTCTGCTTGTTCCAAATGGGTGGCCAGGACCCATGAGATGACGATGTGATGCAGAAGGTGTATTTTGACACTTTTCAGTCAGCTGCCTGCTCGCTCCACGCTAAAGCCCGAAGCGTTTTGGCGGTGCAAAGTGCAAAGTGCAATGTGCAATGTGCAACGTCAAGCGTGCGCGGCCCTACTTCCCATGTCGCCCTTCGGGTTGGTTTTACCGCAGCTGTCGTACACCGCCTTCCTCTAGGGCCGTTATGTTATCTGGGTGGAATTTGAGCGCCAGTGCGAAGGGCCCGGCGTCGCACAAACCAACAGCTCAGTACGGTTTCGTCGAATCCAATAGCTCTAGCTCAGTTCGCACGAGTGGATGACACGGCACCCTTGCCAGCCAGGCGGAGGTCATGGGTATCCAATGATGACGGCGTGGCCTCACCAAGGCGCGATATGCGCGTTTGAGCTCCTTGCCATCCGCCGCGCGGCTCACGCCGAGCACCTTGTAGTGGTCACGCGCGGCGCGGGTCACCAGCGCGGCGCCGCGCACCGGGCGGAGGGGAAGGGACGCGGCCCCCGCTACCCCCTTGCGGACAGAGGAGGTCTCCGAGCTGTGCTCGCCTGTGCCCTTTTTGGACCACACCTTGTTGACCCACGTGAATGTCGCCGCGCTCAATGTCAACCCGCTCATTGTCGTCGGCCCGATCGTTCGAAGGCGTCGGCGCTGGACCTCACAGCCAACCCGACTCAACAACAGCGACAACACAAAAGAGTCCCTCCCGGAGGAAGCTCGCCCTCGAGTCTGAAGAGCGGGGCACACGGCGGCCGAACCCCGTCGGGTGGCCGCGGCGCGTGGGCTGGGATGAGGTGCGAGGTGACGCCCCGGCTGTTTGCGAGGAGGCGCGGTCGTATCGGGGGGGACGAGGGGGGGACGAGGGGGGGACGAGGGGCGCGGGCACGTTCTGCGGCGGCAGGGGGGTGGGTGCCGTATAAGTGTGGGAACCTCTGCTCTCGGCAAGGCCCCTCCTGTTTCCTCGTTTTGAGCCCATGATAAACCATGAGTCGGCCGGGAAGCAATGCGCCGGTTGCCGACCGAGCACGAAAGCGACGTTCGACCTAAAGCTCTTGGAGGGAGCGAAATGCCCCGCTCAAACGCGCGCTCGCCTCCCCAGAGCGCCGCACGCACAGGCTGTGAGCGCCATGGCGAGGATCTCCTCCTCCGCCGACCTCGCCGCGACCCTCGCGCCGCCGCCCGAGCCGCCCGCGGCGGAGGGCCACGGGTGCGGCGCCGACAACGACGACGGCAACGACGACAACACTTCACCGCCGCTGCTCGACCTGGTCGAGAGGTTTCCCGACCTCTTTGCGCAGCAGGTGCTGCAGCACTTGGATCCCATCGACCGCACCTTCCTCGCGCAGGTGGGGAGCGCGTGCCGGGCGGCGGTGGCAGCCTCCGACCTGCCGCGCGCGGGGACGAGGCGGGTGGAGCTGGGTAGGAGTGTGTGGGTGGTGACGCACCAGCTCGGGGAGTTAGTCGGGTCCGTCGAGCGGCTGGCTTGGGCCAAAGCGAGCGGTTGCCCGTGGGTCGCACGGATCTGTGCACTCGCCGCACGGAGCGGGAGTCTGAAGGTGCTGACGTGGGCGCGGCAGCACGGGTGCCCGTGGGATACAGCGACGTGCTCATACGCAGCTGAGAAGGGGCACCTGGATGTGCTGATGTGGGCGCGGAAGCACCACTGCCCGTGGAACAACCAAACATGTTTCTGGGCCGCTGCAAGCGGGCACCTGGAGGTGCTGCGGTGGGCGCGGGAGCACGGCTGCCCGTGGAGTGGTGTCAGGGCCATGTGTGAGATCGTTTCCTGGAACTATCCTGAGACTTTGGCATGGGTGCGGGCGCAACCACAGGACGAATGCCGCAGCCACATTACAGACACACAGTAAACTGACGCGACGACGTCAGATGACACGCTGGAGAGCTGTGTGGGGCAGGCACTAGGATGTGCAGCGGCCGACGCAAGGAGCACGGGTGCCCGTGTCTACATGACTCGCCAGCGCCCCGACTGAGCCGAGCAAAGCGAGACACCAAATGGTGTTTTTTTGTCTACATCTGCAAGAATGCTTTCTCACCATGTTCCCCAGATCTATCGCTGGGCCATGTCCTGTTTCATCGACTATAGGGCTACACACATGTAACGCACACGCACCCGCACACGCGCCCCTGGCACGCCACGGACGCCCCGCGTCCTACCTTACGTCGTTCACAATGAAACTGTGAACCGAAGGGTGGTTTTCCAATGCAAGTCCAGTCTAAAACGAAACATTCAGCGTGGAGCCACGGATACTTGTGTGTTTCACGAATCCCATGCTGGATCGAGTCGGCGCGGTGACGAATAGAGGCTGCGTGTTGGTCTGCGGCGGCATCGGTGTGAAGCTGCAGTTTTCTTTTATAATTCAAATTTGTAATTATTAAATAGCATTCGTTCACATAGTTTCATTTCGCCACTGATGTCGCGTGCACTGCGCCGCCGAGCACTCCACCACTTCCCCAGCACGAAAAGGAATGAACAGACCAGGTTCAAACCACCCACTCCACTGACACTCACTTGGCCGATTGCAGCTGCTTTTGGTCAGCAAAGTTATAAGCACCGCCGCCGTGGTGTAGCGGCGCAAGTTGAATTTGAAAGCAAGTTTTGAAAGCGGCTCCTCAGACTTTAGTCTCAAGCGCTGAGTTCCAAGCACTTTCAACGTGGGTTTGATAGGGTCAAGCTGCACCACCCTACCGTGGTGGCTGGTGTCCAGCCCCTCGTCCTCGTCCTCGGCGTAGCGGCGCAAATTGAATTTGAAAGTAACCGTTGAACGCAGTTTATCATATTTCAGCTTCAAGCACTGAACTGAAACCAAGCGCAGTCGATCAACCCGCGGGCAACTTGGGGTCGACCTGCACCGCCCCTACCTCGGCGGAGACGCGCAGCATCTTGAGCATCTTAATGTAGCGGCGCAAGTTGAATTTGAAAGCAACAGTTGAAAGCAGTACACCATATTATAGTTTCAAGCGCTTAATTCCAGGCGATTGCAACGTGGATTTGATAGGGTCAACCTGCACCGCCCTTCCTTGAGGGCGACGAAGGTGAGGCCGCTCATCAGGGGCTTACACTCGTCCACTATTCTGCTCAACGTAAGCACATTTTGTGGGATACGTTGGGTGCATGATTTTCCCCCAGTCTATTAGACAGGGGGACACGGGGAGGTGTGACCAAAACGGCTTAGGGTGAGCTGGAAAGTGGACGAGTGTAAGCCCCTGCCGCTCATGGTGCACGTCCACAGGGCGATGACGATGACGGCGGTCAGCTGGATCCCGAATTGCTTGCCACCGCCGCCGAAGAGTAGGGACTGATGGATAGTGCTCGCCGCGTCATAGGATGCCATTCACTCGAGAAATGGATGATGGATAGTGCTTGCCAAGTCATAGGATGTCCTTTAACTCAAGAAACGAGGGTTCATAATGCGCTTGATGACAAGGCGAGCACCAGGATGACATTCCACCCAAGAAACGAGGGTTCACAATGCGCTTGATGACATGGCGAGCACTGGGATGCCATTTGAATCCAGAAACGAGGGTTAATAATGCGTTTGATGACATGGCGAGCACTATCCATCAATCCTCACCGAAGAGCGCACCGTAGTCCCCAGCAGATTTGCCATACACACCCATGGTGAACTCCTCGTTGTAGGGACAGCTGGATATTGCTCGCCACGTCATCACACGCATTTTGAATCCTCGTTTTCGGAGTCAAACAGCATTAGACGACGTGGCGAGCACTAGAGGTGTTTGTGCCTTCAGATGGGCGCGTGCATTCAAACGGGCTTGGGTCTACAACTCGAAAAGTTACCCTATGTTGATATTGTACTCAGAGGGCCGGTCATTTTGACGAGTCACAGACCCAAGCCCCATCGAAGCGACGCGCCCGTCTGAAGGCACTAACACCTATCCACGAGACCCTACCTTGTTGGCGAAAAGGCCTGCGGCGAGCACGCCCCACATGCCGCAGAAGAAGTGCACGGGGGAGGCGTCCAGGGGGTCGTCTATCTTCAGCTTGAGCAGGAGCTGCGAGGAGCCGTAGTACACGAAGGCGCCGAGGCGTAGCGGCGCAAGTTGAAATTGAAATCAAGAGTTGAAAGCAGTTTATCCTAGAGCTAGTATAGTTGCAAGAGCTGAAGAAAGCAAAAGTTGAAAGCAGTTTATCATAGTATAGTTGCAACAGCTGAAGAAAGCAAAAGTTTAAAGCAGTTTATCATATCCTGTAGTGTATGACAAAGTGCCGCAAACCTTTTTGACATCTTTTGACATCTTTTGACATCTTTGACAAAGATGTTGGGGAAGTCAATGAACGCGATCTGTTTCTTTAGATTTGATTACTGTGATCTTCAGATTCCGTATGGGTACTCGTCTAGAAACTTACATCCACAGTCTAAATAATCCAAAGAAAGATCTCGCAGTCATTGACTCCCCCAACATCTTTTTCAAAGATGTCAAAAGATGTCAAAAGGGTTTGCGGCACTTTGTCATAGTTGCAAGAGCTGAAACCAGGCGCTTTCAACACAGCTTTCAACTGGGGTCAACCTGCACCGCCCTACCGAGGAAACCGATGAGGACGGCGGCCCAAGGTGTAGCGGCGCATGTTGGAAGTTGAAAGCAAGACTTGAAAGCAATTTGTGATGTTATAGTTTCAAGCGCGGAAACCGTAAGCTCGTTCAACGCGGGTTCTGATACTGTCAGCCTGCAGCGCCGTACCAAGGGTCGACGACGGCGCAGGGGCCGGTGATGGACACGAGGCCGGCCAGGATGCCGTTGTATAACGGCGCAAGTCGAAAACGAAAGCAAAGTTTGACAGCGGTACATCATATTTTAGCTTCAAATTGCGGAAACCAAGCGCGGTCAATCCGGGGTCAACCAGGGGACAACCTGCGCTGCGCCTCCCTGCCGTTGAGCGCGGGGGTGACGTCGGGGGGGTTCTTGAGCGCCACGTGGATGGCGAGGGTGGTGGCGCCGCCGGCGCATGCGGACAGGGTGGTGGTCACAGCGCAGCGGGCTGCGTCCTTCATGTACACGAACGCCAGGGTGGAGACGGGGTTGAAGCCGTACCAGCCGATAGGGTCTCATGGTTCGTGATCGCCACGTCATAAAACATTTTTCGAGCCCTTATTATGGCATGCTTTGGCGTGGTGAGCACCATCCATCAGTCAGTCCCCTGATGGATTGTGTTCGCCACCTGATGGATAGTGCTCGCCACGCCACCAAACGCTTTTTCAACCATCGATTATTGAGTTAAACGGCATCCTATGACGTGGCGAGCGCTGTGCATCATACCCTACCATCCGAACCAGAGGATGAAGGTACCGAGGGCGGCGAGCACAGTGGAGTGGCCGGGCATGTCCTGGACCTCGCTGTAGCGGCGCAAGTTGAATTTGAAAGCAAAATTTGAAACCAGTTCATCGTATTTTAATTTCAAGGTGATGAGTTTCATGCGTTGTCGACATGGGTTTCATCGGTTCAACCAGCACCGCCTTACCTCGCCGGTGCGGGGGGCGAAGCGGCCAACGCGCGGACCCAGGAAAATGGCTCCCATCAGGGCAGCACCGCCACCTAGGGACTGATGGATAGTGATCGCCACGTCATCAGACGCAGTTTGAATCCTCGTTTCTTGAGTCAAATGACATTCTATGACGCTGTAATTATTGATTATGCGGTAGGGACTGATGGATAGTGCTTGCCACGTCAGCCAAGCGCATTCTGAACCATCTTTTCATGAATTGAATGGCGTGCTGTGACGTGGCAAGCAATATGCCTCAGTCCCTACCGCCACCAGTCATGTGCACCACCCCGGAGCCAGCAAAGTCGATGAGACCGTTCGCACCCATGTAAGGATCTGTCCCCGAAGGAGTCCACGCAGACAGCCACCCTTCTGTCAGGGACTGTTGAATAGTGCAAGTGCTCGCCACGTCATCAAATGCATGCTGAAACCTCGTTTGTAGAGAGAAACGGCATCCCATAACGTGGCGAGCTAGTGCTCGCCACGTCATCAAACGCATTCTGAACCCTCGTTTCTTGATTTAAATGACGTCATAATATGACGCGGTGCTCGCCACGTCATCAAACTCATTTCGAATCCTCGTGCCTTGATGTAAACGACGTCATAATATGACGTGGCGAGCACTATCTACTATCAGTCCCCACCTTCTGAGGACCAGCACCAGTGCACCACCACCGGGTAGATGAATGCGGTGAGAGCCGTGGTGTACGTGAGGTACGCAGAGAAAGCACACCGCTCGGCGACGGCGCCGGAGACGATGGTGGCGGCGGTGGCGGCGAACGCCCACTGGAACATCCAGGCGGCGTAGTACGTGGGGGCCGCGTGCCAGGGGCAGGACACTCCTCCACTTCTCATCTCAACTTCAGCCGTTCTTGTCACTGCTTAACTGAAATCACCCAAGAATCCCACCAAGAGTGCTCACATTAGCTCAAAGTGGAATCACTCGTCCACTTTTCAGCTCAACCTCAGCCGATACCGTCACCGAAACCCTGCACCAACCCAACGCATCCCACAAATAATGCTTATGTAAGCTGGAAAGCGGACTCCACTTTCCAGCTCAACCTCAACCTGAGCCGTTCTTGTCACTGAAACCCTGCAACCACACAACGCATCCCACAAAGAATGCTGTATACGTCAGCTGAGAAGTGAACGCCCCTGCCGCGTGCTGGCCGGAGATGCGGTTCTCCATGAAGAAGCCGTCGCCTCCGATGAACTTCTGCTGCCCCGCGCCGTAGCGCCGCACGTTGAAGTTGAAGGCAAATATTGAAAAAGCGGTTGAAGGCAAAAAATGCATAAACCGTAATAAACAAATTTAGCACACGCGCTGAAACGAAGCGCGGTCGACCCGGGGTCGCCTTGGGTAGACCTGCGGCGCCCTACCGCGCCGGGGTCGCCGAGGGCGAGGGGATACCCAATGAACCACCACAACCCGCCGACCAGTAGGGACTGGTGGATAGTGCTCGCCACGTCATAGGTTTAGCTCCCGAACCGTTGAGCTCCCGAACCGTCTAGCTCACGAAACGAGGGCTCGAAATGCGTTTGAGGACTTCGCGAGCACTATTCATCAGTCCGTAGGGGCGGGGGCGGGTAGGGACTGATGACTAGTGGTATCGATGACGTGGCGAGCACTATGCATCTGTCTCTGCAGGATGTAGGGACTGATGGATAGTGCTCACCACGTCATAGGATACCGTTGCACTCGTGAAACGAGGGTTCAAAATGCGCCCCTAGGGACTGAAGGACATTGCTCGCCACGTCAGAGGACGCCGTTTGGTTCATGCAACGAGGGTTCAGCATGCGTGTCGATGCCGTGGCGAGCACCATCCATCTGCCCCTACCGCCCAGGCAGGCGTCCAGAACGTTCTTCAGGAGGATGTTCTTGGTGTTTTTGGCGCGGACGGACCCAGCCTCCAGCCAGGGGCTCACTCTCGTTCCCGTTTCCGCTCAACTTGAGCTTACTTTGCCCCTGTCCGCTCAACTTAAGCCTACTTTGTCCCCCATACAACCCAAATTAACCCGTGGATGCGTCCCGAAGCCAAAGTCGAGCTCCAACGTGAGCGATGTGTCCCGAAGGTCCTGAAGTGTAGCTCTGAAGTGAGCGAGTGTAAGCCCCTGCCTCCAGCATCGCGAACCCGGCCTGCATAAAGAACACCAGGTAGGCCCCGAACAGGAGCCACAGGATGTCGAGGTTGCCCGCTTGCGCAGAGGCATCGTCCTTGAGGAGTTTGATCTCCGCCGCGAGCGACGCGAGGGTGGGCTCCGTGCTCGCCATGTCGTCCGTACGAGCCGTGCGCGTGCGCGCGTGAATGACTTTTGGGGTAGCAGTCCTGTTTTTGGTCAAGGTGTGCCCGGTCGGCGCTCGGCACCTTCCGCCCGACCGGTGCCAGGTGGCCGCCAGCCCGCCACGCGCCACCTGCCCGAATGTCCACTCATCTACCTGTCACTTCTCACCGGTTCACCCACTGTCCCCCATTGCCCCCGCCCGCTTCGACTCGCCGACCTCCGCTCATCCCGCTCTACGGCTCCACGCGCGCTTAGACACGTTACGGGTTTGGTTCCCCGGTTAGGTGTGCGCGACGCTTGTCCTCCAAACAAAAAGATCATTTGTCTTTGGAGCTGACGAGGCACTTCTCGAGGCGAGAGAGGTCCGAGAGGGAGAGAGCTCGTTGTGCGTGGGCGGGTTTGGAGGGTGGTGAGGTGTTAGTCGCGAGGTAGACGGCCCGAAACGCCAAGCCGTCGCGCGCTGAAGCTTTCGCGGCTCGCTCTTCAGGTCATCCGAGCCCCGCCGCCGCCACCGCAGCAGCACAGCAGCAGCGGCACAAGCTAACAAGCGTCTCCCCGTCTTCCGCCGTTTTCGCTCGTGCGGCGGCCCCCGCGGCGGCGTCTCAACGCGGCGGCGGCAGCAGGCGCGGCGCCGGGGGGGGAGTCCATGGCGGTGGCGACTGCGGATTCCATGGACAGCGCTGTAGGGCCTGACACTAACACGGCGTCCCCTGACTGTTTGCTCATCACATTGTACCTGTGACCTGTGTGTACAGTCACGATCGCCGCATCCTCCTCTCTTCTGTGGCTGACATTTATCAGTGGCTGACACGGCGGTACCGACACCGGCACACTACTAGCAAGTAGTGAGGAACCAGTGGCCAGGCCCTGCCGCGTGGCGTTCTACGCGGACCTGACCGCCGCGGATGGCTCCTACAAGTTCCTCGTCGGGGGTGCATGGCGAGTCAGCGGCAGGGCCTCTCATAGGTCCTCAACCAACTTAACTGTCTGGACTGTAGGCGCTGCTTGTCCCCACAATAAAGTCCCTCGAAGGTACAACCAGTCAGGGACGAGCGGCCAGGTCAGGGTGAAGGATGCAGCGGCAACTGAGTACGGTTACACTGGTACACGATGAGCAAGCAGTCATGGAACGATTCGCCAGGCCAGGGAGGAGAATGCGGCGAGTCTGTACGGATACACCGGTACACTATGAGCAAACAGTCAGGGAGCCAGTGGCCTGTCCCTGCTGCGCGGCTCGGGAGCGACGTGCGAAAATGTGAACCCGTCCAAGGCAAACGCGGGGGCGTTTCGGTTCCAGGCAGGGGCTTACACTCGTCCACTTTTCAGCTCATCTTGAGCGCTTTGTATGGGATAGGGGGTGTACGTAAGGGGCTGTGTAGCCCGTGTTAAGCGGGTAGTAGGGGGTGTTTAGGGTGTGTAGGGTGCTTTCTTGTGTCAAGACACGGCTCAAGTTGAGCTGAGAAGTGGACGAGTGTGAGCCCCTGGTTCCAGGCGTGCACAACCTCGCAGGTGGACGAGGCGTACGCCGCGGCGGCGGGGCCCGTGACCCGGCCACTCCTTCACTCACTGCCTGCTCGTGGTGTCCCGGTGCGGTGTACCCGTGCATACTCGCCGTATTTGAGGAGGTGGCCTGTCCACTCGTTCCCTGACTGTTTGATCATAGTGTACCAGTGTGTCCGTACATGACCTTACCCGGCGGCGGCGGCGCAGAAGGGATGGGCGCGCACGCCGCTACACGCGCGCGCGGCCATCCTGCACAGGGCAGGGCCCGGGAGCAAACGCTCAAAACATCACAGGGAGGCAATAAGTCACGAAACGAGGGAGGAGGAGGAGAAGGAGGAGGCAGAGTAGGAGGAGGAGGAGGAGGAGGAGGTGGAGGGGGAGAAGGAGGGAGAGGAGGAGGCAGAGGAGGAGGAGGAGGAGGAGGAAGAGGAGGACGAGGTGGAGGAGGAGGAGGAGGAGGAGGGAAAAGGCGAATACGTTAACAGACGTTTTGAGGAATTCTTGCCGGGCCCTACCACAAGGCTGCGGCGCTCATGCGGCTGCACCAGGGGCCCATGGCGGCGGCGCTCGTTACAGAAATTGCTAAGGTAGTGCCCGGCAGATTTGCTCGCCACGTCATAGGATGCCATTTGGCGGATATAACGAGGGTTGAATATGGGTGTTGATGACGAGGCGGGCAAGTGCCTAACACATATTGCTCGCCACGTCGTGGGATGCCTTATGAAATGGAGGTCCAAAATGCGTGTTGATGACGCGGCGGGCAATATATGCTTGTCCCTATGTCAAGGGTGCTAAAGATGCGACGACGGAGGTGGTGCGGTCCGCGGACCTGATTGACTACACGGCGGAGGAGGGGCTGCGGACCATGGGCCAGGTGAGGCCCTCACTGTTTGCTCATAGCGCACCTGTACACATTCGCCGCCGCATCCTCCCATCCTCCTCCGCTCAAGGCCCAGATTTATTGTTTGCTCGTATTGCACCTGTACACATTCGCCTCCTCCTCTTCCTGATACCGGGCCTTAGCAGCTGGGCCAGATGCTCAACTCGGACTCGTTCCCGGGGCACGAGCGGAACAAGTTGTGCATGGTTTCGAAGGTGCCTCTCGGGGTGGTGCTCTGCATACCGCCTTTCAACTACCCGGTGAACCTGGCGGTGTCCAAAATATGCCCCGCGCTAATTGCTGGCAGGGCCTTACAATCGTTCCGTTTTCTGCTAAACTTCGGCATCATGACAGGATAGTTTGAGTGGGGTCAGGGACGAAATGGCTGAAGTTAAGCCGAAGAAGGGAACGATTGAAGGGCCCTGATTGGCGGCAATGCGGTGGTGGTGAAGCCGCCGACGCAGGGGTGCGTGGCAGGGGCTTACTCCCGTCCACTTCTCAGCTTAACATAAGCACTTTAGTGGGACATATTGGATGAATTGGGGGGTTCCGGTAACTAAAACAACTCAGGTTGGAATGAGAAGTGGACGAGTGTAAGCCCCTGGTGCGTGGCGGGGCTGCACATGGTAGGGCGGTGCATGTTGAACCGATGAAATTCATATTCAAAGCGCCTGGAACTAAGCGCTTGAAAACATAATATGATTAACCGCTTTCAAACTTTGCTTTCATTTCAACTTGCGCCGCTACAGAATGGCGCAATGCTTCGTGGCCGCGGGGGTGCCGCCCGGGCTGGTCAACGTCATCACCGGCCGAGGCGAGGCGGTATAGGTTGACCTATCAAACCCACGTTGAAAGCGCCTGGAACTCATCTCTTGACACCAAATCATGATGAGCCGCTTTTAACTTTCGCTTTCAATTTCAATTTGAGCCGCTACACCGAGGCGCCGACATCGGTGACTACTTGACAGCGCACCCGGGTGCCAACTGCATTTCGTTCACAGGAGGAGACACCGGGCAAGGGGGTGATTAAGAACAAGCACTCCACCAACGTTCAATCTCCTCCTCCTCCACACGTCTGTGTGAGCATTCATAAATTCACCTGAACGCTGATTGTAAGCCATCTAAGTCATAATCTGATCTCGGTCCGGGTTCTTGTTCACAATGACCCTTCTGCCGGATTAGCCGTGGCGCGGAACTCGGGCATGGTGCCGGTTCAGATGGAGCTGGGGGGGAAGGACGCGTGCATCGTGTTGCCAGACGCGGATCTAGACCTCGCCGCCGCCGCCATCCTCAAGGGGGGGTTCAGCTTCAGCGGCCAGCGGTGCACGGCTGTCAAGATTGTAGTGGCGTTTGAGGTCGGGCCTGGCAGATATTGCCTGCCACGTCACAAGGTACCATTCGACTCAAGAGACGAGCGTTCAAAACGCCATGATCGAGGGCTCCAGACGCGTTGGATGACGTGGCGAGCACCACATATTGGGCACTAGTTTGAGGCAATCGCGGAGGAACTTATTTCCAAAGTGTGCGCCGGCATCGCCAAGCTTAGCGTGGGCCAGCCCGAGGACAACGCCGACATTACGGCCGTGATATCGAAAAAGTCAGCGGACTTCATCGAGGGGCTGGTAGAGGACGCAGTGGCGAAAGGGGCGGTGCTGAAGCAGCCGTTCAAGCGAGCAGACAACCTGTTGTGGCCGGTGCTTGTGGATCACGTGACGCCAGAGATGCGCATATCATGGGAGGAGCCGTTTGGCCCGGTGGTGCCTGTTGCGAGGGTGTCAACGGAGGAGGAGGCATTGCGGTGGGGCCTGGCAGACATTGCCCGCCACGTCATCCAACGCATTCGGATCCCTCGGCTCTGAAATCAAATGGCATCCTACGACGTGGCGAGCAATATATCACAGGCCGTACGCTGCGGTACGTGAACGGGAGCAAGTACGGGCTGCAGGGTTGCGTGTTCACCCGGGACATTGATCGCGCCATCCGACTGGTAGGGCCCATAATCATATAAGTCAGTCCACCTCCTCCTCTTTCTCCTCCTCCTCTTCCGCCTTCTCCTCCTCCTCCTCCTCATTCTCCTCCTCTTCCTCCCCCTCCTCCTCCTCTTCATCCTCCTCCTCCTTCTCCTCCTCCGCCTCCTCCTCCTCCTCCTCCTCCTCCTACTCCTCGTCTTCCTCCTCCTTCTCCTCCTCCACCTCCTCCGCCTCCTCCTCCTCCGCCTTCTCCTCCTCCTACTCCTCCGCCTCTTCCTCTAACTCCTCCTCCTCCTCCTCCTCCTCCTCTGCCTCCTCCTCCTCCCTCTCCTCCTCCTCCTCAGACAACTCCACTCAAGGTCTGGCCTCAACCACGACAGTTATAGTCTACCTCACATGATACCATGCATCAGTACCATCGATTTATCGAAGAGCTCTTACGCTTTCAAGCCGGGCCTCACCGACGGGCGGACGCGATGGAGACGGGCACGGTGCAGATCAACGGGCCGCCGAGCCGCGGGCCGGACCACTTCCCGTTCCAGGGCGTCAAGGTAAGGCGGTGCAGGTTGACAGTATCAAACCCAAGTTGAAACCGCCTGGAATTAAGCGCTTGAAACTAACACATGATGAACCGCTTCCAAGTTTTGCTTTCAATTTCAACTTGCGCCACTACATCAAGGAGAGTGGCATCGGCAGCCAGGGTGTCGCCAACTCCATCGACATGATGACCAAGGCGGGGACCACGGGCAACTGTGCCGGTGCTCGCCAGGTCGTTAAACATGTTTTGAACCTCCGTTCTTCGGTGAAATGACATCATGTACCATAGTCCTCAAGCTAAGGTCAGGCACATAACTGCGCAGTTTTCCAGGGTAGCTCAAATGGCGGTGACCAATTTTTGAGAAACAGACGGTCGAGTCGCCATATTGTACCATTGTATTGCAACACTAACCGTCTATTTACTCAAGGTCTCAAATGCGAGATGCGTTGACCGCCATTTGAGGTACCCTGGAATACCGCGTAGAACGCTCGCTTCGTCCTCGGACGTCAGTCAACCCCCAAACTCCGTCGGCAAGCACCGGTGCACCATATGGTGGATGAGGCGGCTCCGCGTTATTCACAGCGGTGGCCCTGGACCGAGGTGAAGTCCACGGTGATAAACCTGGCCAAGCCGTCGTACGCCCTGGCATGAGTGGCGCGTCAGTGGACTGGACTGCAGTGGTTGAAGGTGGCGCTTGCGTGGAGTGGAGTGGGGTCCAGGTGTGAGCCTCTGGCGTCAGCGGCGCGGCGCGTCAGTGCAGTAGCGGGTTAAAGCTGTACGCCTGGCGCCTCCTTATAGAATGGAGTGGAGCGGGGTCAAGGTTGAAGCCTGGTGCCTCCTTATAGTAGAGTGGTGTGGAGTGGGTTGAATGTGTAAGCTTGGTGCTTCCGTATACATAGCCGTACGCCCTGGCCTGAGTGACGCATGAGTGGAGTGCTGTGGATTCAAGTTGTACGCCCGTTGCCTCCTTATAGGGTGGGGTGGAGTGGGTCGAAGGTGTCAGCCTGGTTCCTCCCTATACATTGTGTACCGGTGCCAGTGCCCCACCACGGGGGCCAGGGCGAAAGCCTGGTGCCTCCGTATACATAGTGTACCCGTGCTCGCCACAGGGGCCAGGGCAGAAGCCTGGTGCTTGTTTATACATAGTGTAGTGATGCTCGCCACAGGGGCTAGGGCAACAGCCTGGTGCCTCCTTATGCATGTGTACCGATGCTCGCCATTGGAGCCGAAGAGAGGCGTTTCTTTTCTTTCGAATTTGACGAAGCCCCACTCGTTGTTTCGAATTGTTCTACTACACGGATTCAAATTTACAACGCTGCTTGTTTCAGGAGGAGGAGGATGTGTGGAGATGTAATATGAGCATGGGGTCAGGATGGGCTTCAGTCGTTTCACTGGTGTCTGTGGTTCTCCCTCGCGCCCGCCGCCACCACCTCCTCCGCCACGTTTCAGGTTGGGGGGATGGAAGACGAGGACTACCGGTACACTGTGA
>Ga0307489_10001318_pt1 | contig 16248 bp, 27 predicted proteins | sample SB12metaG_FD_202247 | JGI IMG/M metagenome (GOLD analysis project Ga0307489, IMG submission 202247) | Sea-ice brine microbial communities from Beaufort Sea near Barrow, Alaska, United States - SB 1.2 | ecosystem: Environmental > Aquatic > Marine > Coastal | place: USA: Alaska | collected... | reverse complement strand
GCTCAAGGTTGTGGACGCGATTGGACTGGCGGGGGAGGGGTCGGTGGACATCACGGTGGCGACGGCGCCGGTCGCAGGGCGCCTGACAGTGGAGCCGGGCAGCGGGGCGGCGATGGAGACCCCGTTCTGGGCGGAGGCCACCGGCAGGGCCTTACACTCGTCCACTCTTCAGCTTAACTTAAGCGCCTTCTTTGTGACAGGGGGTGCAGTTAGGGGTTGTTTCGGGGGTGTTTTGGGGGGACGTGGGGGGGTATTAAGGGCGTTTGGGGTGTGCATTGTGTCAGAAACGGCTCAAGTTGAGCTGATTAGTGGACGAGTGTAAGCCCCTGGCCACCGGGTGGACCGCGGCCGAGGGGGCTTTACCCCTACTGTACCGCTTCACAGCGGTGGTGACTGCGGTGGCTCCTGGGGGCTGGTCCGGGCGGGTGATGCTCGCTGAAGGGACGAGGAATATTCTAGAGGGTGTTTTGCTTCCGGAGGGCAACGTGACGGTTGAAGTGACGGCAACTGACGCGTTCGGATCTGAATCGTCACCAGTGTTTAGGAACGGTGGAATGGGAGTGCCCACCGTGGTTTCGCCGGTGAACATTTCCGGGGCGGGGGGCGCGGGGCACGCGACGGCGGAGTTGGCGCTTGGCGCGGTGGCAGCGTTGGGCAACGGGGACGTCGCTCGAGCGCTGCAGCTGCTGACGGGCATGGGCTTACACTTGTCCACTTCTCAGCTCAACCTTAGCCGTTTCTGACACAAAATACACCCTAAACACCCCCTGATACTTCTTAACACCCCCTGAAACCTGCTAGACACTCCTTAAACAACCCCTAAATGCACCCCTATCCGACATAATGCGCTTAAGTTGAGCCAAAAAGTGGACGAGTGTAAGCCCCTGCTGACGGGTGCGGCGTCGGTGGCCACTTCTGCGGCCCACGTTGCGGGGATGCAAAGTGGAAACGCGACTGCTGCTTCTGGGATACCGGTGGAGGCTCGCGTGGGCATGTTAGATGCGGTGGAGGCAGGGGTTGACACTCGTCCACTGTTCAGCCCAACTTGAGCCCTTTGCATGGGATAGGGGGTGCGCGTAGGGATTGTGTAGCCCATGTTCAGGGGGTGTTAAGGGTGTGTAGGGTGTTTTCTTGTGTCAAACACGGCTCAAGTTGAGCTGAAAATTGGACGAGTTTGAGCCCCTGGGTTAAGGCTGTGACAGCGATGACAGGGCTGGGGACGGCGGCGGTGCTTCGCACGGCGGCGGCGGCGGCAGCGGCGGCAACGGCGGGGGGCGGCTCGTCGGCGGCCGAATTACCTCCCTCGGCTCAGGCTCGAGCGACGTCGCTGCTTCTCCTCCTCGCCGCCGCGCCCGCCGCCGCCGACGCGGACGCCGCGGGGTACGTTACGCAGGGCCTCAGCGGCGTCGCTGCCGCCGCCGGCGCAACCTCCCTCGCCGGAAACGCCACCGCCGCCGCCACCTCCCGCCGCGCCGTGCTCGGAGCCTTGGTAGGGCGGTGCGGGTTAACCCTATCAAACCCGATTTCAAAGCGCGCATGGTTTCAACGCTTGAAGTCAAAATCTGGTGAACCGCTTTTAAACTTTGGTTTCAAATTCAACCTGCGCCGCTACACCTTGGAGGTTCTGCTCACCACCCAGCGCGCCATTTTGGCGCCCGGCGAATCGGCGCCGCCGCTCATGTCGCCGATGATCAACACCACGGCGCGGCTGGACCGGGGTAGCGCGGTGTCGTCCGCCGAGGGCACCTCCGCCCCCGGTGCCGCGGCCAGTTTTGGGCCCGTCCCCGCCGCCGCCGTGCAAGCCGCCGCGGTGTTGGCGTCGGCGGCGAGCTCCACCTCCTCCCCCGAGGTAGGGCGGTGCTGGTTGTATCGATGAGACCCATTTTGAAAGCGCCTGGAACCCAGCGTTTGAACCCAAAATATGACGGACTGGTTTCAATTTTGCTTCAATTTTGCTTCAATTTTGCTTTCAATTTCAACTTGCGCCGCTCCCCCGAGGGCCCACTGGTGGCCACCACATTCGCGTCTCTTGGCTTCGATCCCCACGGTAGGGCTTGGTGGATATTGCTCGCCACGTCATAGCACGCCGTGTAACTCAATCATTGGGGTTTCACAATGCGTCAATGCGGTCGATGATCGATGACATGTCGGGTAATACTTGCTGATCCCTACCGCACGGCGGCTCGGGCGGCAGTGCCGTGTCGGGCGGTGACGGCGGCATGGTGGTGTCGGGCGTTGGGTAGGGGCTTACACTCGTACACTTTTCGGCTCAACTTAAGCGTGTTATATGGGATAGGGATGCCATCAGGCGTTGTTTAGGGTGTGTTTAGGAGGTGTCATGGGGCGTCAAGGAGTATCAGGGGGTGTTCAGGGTGTATTTTGGGTCAGAAACGGCTCAGGTTGAGCTGAGAAGTCGACGAGTGTAAGCCCCTAGTGTTGGGCGGTTGGTGCTCACCGCCCCCGGCGGGGCCGGTAACGGGACTGGCACGGAGCTCAACATTGCCGGACTTGTCACTCCCGTGGTGGTGAGTCTACCCGCGTATGCGTCGAGCGGGCGGGTCGCGGCGTGCGGTTGGTGGGACGCGGCGGCCGGACTTTACAAAACCGACGGGTGTGGCGCGCTGCCTTCCGTGGTTGGACGGTGCAGGTTGACCCTATCAAACCGGCGCTGAAAGCGCCTGGAATTAAGCGCTTGAAACTAAAATATGATGATCCGCTTTCGAGCTTTGCTTTCAAATCAACTTGCGCCGCTACACCGTGGCGCCGAATGGAACCACCCCGACCTGGCCGGTGGACGAGAGCGTGACATCGGTAAGGTGGTGCAGGTTGACTGTATCAGACTCACGTTGAAACCGCCTGGAACTAAGCGCTTGAAGCTGAGATATGATGAAGCACCTTCGATTTTTGCTTTCAAATTCAACTTGCGCCGGTACACATCGGGCGCAGTGGGCGTGGCCGTGACACTCCCCGCCGCCGCCTCCGCCGGCGCCGTCGCCGCCTCACTGAGCTTGGCGTGGCGCCTGGAGGCAGGGGCTTACACTCGTCCACTTTTGGGCTCAACTTAAGCGCATTCTGTGGGGTAGGGGGTGCATTTGGGGGCTGATTAGGGGTTGTTTGGGTGGTGTCTATGGGGTAACAGGGGGTGCATATGGTGTATTTTGTGCAGAGACGGCTCAGGTTGAGCTGAGAAGTGGACGAGTGTAATCCCCTGCCTAGAGGGGGTGGAGGCCCTGGGGTGCACCGAGGAATTCTTGGTGTGCGATGGGTCAAGCATTGAGATTGACCCCGCCACGCAAGCGCCGATAACCACCCGCAACTACTTCGACGGGTCAGGCGGCAGGGGCTTACACTCGTTCACTTTTCAGCTTAACGTAAGTGGTTTCTGTGAGATATGGGTTGCATTTAGGGGTTGTTTGGGGGGTGTCTAGGAGGTCTTATGGGGTCTTAGGGGGTGTTTAGGGTGTATTTTGTGTCAGAAACGGCTCAGATTGAGCTGAGAAGTGATCGAGTGTAAGCCCCTGTCAGGCGGCGAGTTCATCAGCTGTGCGAGTGGGGAGGCTTCGACGCTCCGGTGGTACCGCGGCGCGGAGTGCGGTCTGTGGATAAGAGCTAATAAAACCGCTGCCGCGTTATCCGGGTTATCCCCCGACCGCTGCGTGTGGGACATTGGCAGGGCCTCACCTGAGTACCTTTTCCATCTGACATTCTAGCTGTTCTCCCCAGATGCCACTTGAGTTGTTCCACTTAGGCCAACCCAATTTAATTTCGAGATCCGGTCAATCCACCCCCCCGATTTTGGGCGATTTCAGACGAGTGGGACTGGTTTTTGGGTCATGTTCCCCATACGACGCGGTCTGCTTTGCGTTTAGGGCTGCTTGTGAGTTTAGGGTTTATGTCAGGGATCATTTTGCCCATACGATTCATACCGACTTGCCGATCCGACTCGCCCGCCCCCCCCACTGCGATCCAACCCAAACTGTTGACCGGATCTCGAGATTTGATCGGGCTGGCCTTACCACCTCAAAGATACTTGAGTTGAGCTTAAAGAACGTACGTAGTATAAGGCCGTCGTCATCGGCCGCGGGATCTTCATGGGCGCCGAGTGCGTCCCCGCAGCGCAGACCAGCTGCCTGTGCAACCACCTCACGGCAGGGGCTTACACTCCTCCACTTCTCAGCTCAACCTGAGCCGTTTCTGACGCAAAATACACCCTGAACACCCCCTGATACTCCTTACTACCCCCTGACACCTCCTAAACACCCCATAAACAATCCCTGAATGCACCCCTATCCCACAGAATGCGCTTAAGTTGAGTCGGAAAGTGGACGAGTGTACGCCCCTGCCCCACGGACTTCGCCGTCCTCTCCCTGCCCGCCCCGGCCGCCTCCACCGTCGGCTTCAAGGCAGGGGCTTACACTCGTCCACTTTTCAGCTCAACCTGAGCCGTATCTGACACGAAATACACCCATTACACCCCCCAACACCCCCCGACACCTCCTGAACACCCGCAAAATAACCCCTAAACCATCCCTGAATGCACCCCCTATCCCACAGAAAGCGCTTACATTGAGCCGAAATGTGGACGAGTGTAAGCCCCTGCTTCAAGGTCGCCACCGTCGAGGCCGTGACGAAGATCGCCACCGTTGAGGAGTACACCGCATACGCCGTGCTCCTTGGAGCGCTGTGCGTGTTGGCTGGTCTCGGGGCGCTGTGGCTTTGGATAATAGATCGGGATAAGAAGCTGCGGCTGTTGGAGGCGGCGATGTCTAAAGAGGCTGGTGAGTAACCCACCTACCCTAAACCCTGAACCCTAAACCCTAAACCCTAAAACCCTAAAACCCTAAACCCTAAACCCACCTACCACAACTTAGGTTTCGGTGCGACATGCCCCGGTTGTATACGGTGCTCTGATTAGTTGAGAGGATGACCGCCCCCAAAGTATTCCTCGTATACCTTTTCTTCAGGTTTGGATTGGATCGTTCTGCATGGTCGAATAGCTTCGATTCAATGCCGAACCTGACACTGAGTCAAACCTCACCTGACACTGGGCAAGCGCATCCTATCAACTTGAACCTTTACTGGACTAGCACCCTATCAACTTGAACCTGCCGCGCAGGCTTCAAGGAGATGCCGGGGGGGGTGTGGACTTGGCGCCTCACCTTCGACCCGGCCGGTCGGCTGCCCAGTCCGACCGGCGGCAATGGTTTACCGGCGATCTATGAGCAAGCAGTCAAGGGCCAAGTGTATGGTAAGGCGGTGCAGGTTGAACCGATGAATACCCAGGTGAAAGCGCCTGGAACTGAGCGCTTGAAACTATAATACGAGAATCTGGGTTCAAGATCTGCTTTCAAATTCAACTTGCGCCGCTACAGTATGGCGGCGCCATTGCTGTACCGGCGTACCACAAGCAGACAGTCGAGGTAGGGTGGTGCAGGTTGACCCTATCAAACCCACGTTGAAACCGCCTGGAACCAAGCGCTTGAAACTGAATTGTGATGAATTGTTTCAAATTTTGCTTCAAAAACCAACTTGCGCCTCTACATCGAGGGAAACGCCAAGGGACAAGTGAAGAGCGGAGGCGGAGGAGGCGATGATGGTGTACCGGTACACTACGAGCAAGCAGTCTGGGGGCGCGGTGTGGGGAACCCGGCGATGCGGCCGCCGCCGGCGCCTCTGACACTCGCGGCGGGGCGGTCGGATATAAAGCCGGAGTTGGTGGACGACATGGTAGGGCGGTGCAGATTGACCCTGTGAAACCCACATTGAAAGCGCCTGGAACTGAAAGCTTGAAACTATAATGCGGTATACTGCTTTCAATTGTTGCTTTCAATTCATCTTGCGCCGCTACAACATGGACGACCAGGACCTGGGCGAGGCGCGGGGCACCATCGTGGCCATCGCGGCGTCTCTCGGTGGGGCGGTGCAGGTTGAACCTATCAACACCCGTGTTGAAAGCGCCTATGTGTTGAAAGCGCTTGAAGTTTGAAATTGCTTGAAGCTACAATATGATAAACCGGTTTCAAACTTTGCTTTCAATCTCAGCTATCGCCGCTACACCTCGGTCTGCCTCCTGCTCGGATCCGTGCTGCGCTGCCCGCCGAGCTCATTGCAGGTAGGAACTGCTCGTGCATAGGGCACCGAAGCGGGGTAGAGCTATCAGAGCCCGGCGCCTGCTTGTACCCGCGGAAGCGTCTCTCTCTGGGCATAATGCTCTTGTACATCACTTATGACAAATTGTGTCAGACTGTCATGAGCGAAAGCAAAAGCAAAAAGCATGGACCCATCTCAGGCTCGGATCAGACCGTTCCTTCCCAAATCCGAGCCTGTGATTGGTCCATGCTTTTCGCTTTTGCTTTTTCTCGTAAAACTTTGACGCACTTTGTCATACCCGGCCCTCAACCTGCACCACCGCTAGCCCTTACTATACACGTGACCTGCCTGGCCCTGAAACGAGGTACGATCAGCGATGCGCTGGGGCGGCGGCGGCCCGGTCTGTCGGCGCGAGGCGTGGCGGCGGAGGCGCGACGGGCAATCCACGGCCCCGACCCCGAGGAGGCGGCGGCCGCGGCGGCGCCCGCCAGCCCCTTCAGTAAGGTAGGGCCTAGCGCCTGGTCTGTGAATAAGTAAGTTCAAGTAAGTGATTACTTTGGTAGATTACCAAAATATGTGTTTGACTTTTGGCCAATGGCCAAACGGGCAAAATGCTGTATACAGTACGAGATACTTCCCACAGTAACCTCACAGACCAGGCACTAGATGATTGCGGAGCCTGCCACGTCATCCTCCACATTCGACCATCCCTTCTTAAGTTAAACGACATCACATGACGTGGTGAGTATTGTTCGCCAGGCTCTACTGTACGGTGCATCCCTTGGAGTATGCGTCGCCGCCAGCCGTCAGGATCAGAGACTCCAACGGGCAGGGGCTTACGCTCGTCCACATCTCTGCTCAACCTGGGCCGTTTTTGTCACTGAAACCAGCAAAGCACCCCACCATCTGGGACAGAATGTGCTCACGTTGAGCTGAAAAGTGGACGAGTGTAAGCCCCTGCCAACGGGATCATCCGGGAGGTGCGGCAGGTGAGCCTGCGCTTGAAACATGCCGCCCTGGACGTCGTCAAGTTGGTTCCCAAGGTAGGCCGGTGCAGGTTGATCCTATCAAACCCACGTTGAAAGCGCCTGGAACTAAGCGCTTCAAACTATAATATGGTGAACCGCCTTCAATATTTGTTTTCAAATGCAACTTGCACCACTACGCCAAGGACAGTTTCTTGGCGCTGGGGGCGCCGGCCGACGGCGGCGGGGTTGGCGGTGCAGATGCTAGCTTGGGGATGGCAGGGCCTCGCAGACAGTGCCTGTTACGTCGTGCTCCACGTTGTAGACTGACTGACTCTCGTTTCCTGAGTTAAGATGACGTCGCATGACGTGGCCAGCATTATGTGTCAGAGGGGTCCCTTCGTGGACGCTTCAATTGAGCTCCCTCTGGGGGTCTAAATGGGGGGTTTACTGTAGGGTTTTGATCGTTAAGACTTGAAACATAAGACAGAAAATATACATTATGTGCCAGGCCCTGGGGGATGGCGCTTGCACTTATCAAGACGCCGCTACCGCCTCGGTAGGGCGGTGCAGTTTGACCCTATCAAACCCATGTTGAAAGCGCCTGGAACGAAGCGCTCGAAACTATAATATGCTGACCCGCCTTCAAACTGTGCTTTCAATTTCAACTTGCGCCGCTACTCCTCGCAGCAGGGAGGGGAGAGAGACGGGGTTCCGCCCGCCGCCGCCGCCGCCGATGCCGCTGACGATAGCTCGCTCCCCTTCCCCGGCGGCCGGCAGGGGCTTACACTCGTCCACTAATCGGCTCAACGTAAGCACATTTTGTTGGATACGTTGGGTGCATGATTTTCCCCCAGTCTATTAGACAGGGGGACACGGGGAGGTGCGACCAAAACGGCTTAGGTTGAGCTGAGAAGGGGACGAGTGTAAGCCCCTGCGCCCCGGCTCCAGCGGAACCGGAACCCCTCGAGGATACCCGAACCCCCAACTTGCCATCAGATCCCCCTCAAAGTTTCCACCGGGAACGAAGTGGGCCACAGCGGGGTCTCTGGTCAGACTGAGTTCTGAGGTTGGGCCTAGCAGAAATTTCCCGCCACGTTGTCCATCGCATTCTGAACCCTTATTTTCGAGTCAAATAGCATCCCATCACGTGGAGAGCGATACCCTCGTTTCTCGAGTCAAATGGAATCCTCTCACGTGGCAAGCATTATCCTCGTACTTCGAGTCAAATTGCATCCTTTGACGTGGCGAGCAATACATGAACGAGTGGCTATAACGAGTGGAGCTTGACCGAGTGGTTGATAGGTTCCCGTTCCCCTATCCAATGAGCCTGAGCCGCCGCCGCGGCCGCTTCTCTCCGTCGCAAGGGGAGCCGCTCGCCTCGGTGCGCGGCGACGGCAGGGGCTCACACTCGTCCACTTTTCAGCTCAACTTGAGCCGTGTTTGACACAAGAAAACACCCTACACACCCTACACACACCCTAACACCCCCTGAGCACGGGCTACATAACCCCTATGGGCACCCCCTATCCCATACAAAGCGCTCACGTTGAGCTGAAGAGTGGACGAGTGTAAGCCCCTTCGCGACGGCGCGTACGCCGAGGCCTCCGTTGTGATCGGCTCGGCGCTGATGTTGGCGTCATGCGTGGGCCTGAAGCTGCTGCCCCCCGACGTGGCCGAGTGGCAGGGGCTTACACTCGTCCACTTTTCGGCTTGTCGTGAGCTATTTCTGTGTGGTTTGGTGGTAAATTTGGTGGTTTGAATGGCCGAAATGGCTCAGCTTGAGCTGGGAAGTGAACGAGTGTAAGGTCCTCCCCAGTGGCGCGCGGCGGCCGCTGCGCTGTACTTCCAAGGCGCCGCCGTGGGGCCCGCCAAGGCGGGGTTCTCGGCGTATTACCGCATGTTCCGCTCAAAGTAAGCACATTTTGTGGGATACGTCGGGGGCATGATTTTCCCGCAGTCTATTAGACAGGGGGACACGGGGAGATGTGACCAAAACGGCTCAGGTTGAGCTGAAAAGTGAACGAGTGTAAGCCCCTGCGCCAAGGCGGGGTTCTCGGCGTACTACCGCATGTTCCGCGCCATGCTGGATGACGCCAATCTGGCGCGATCCTCCGGCTGGCTCGCGCGCGCCAGGACCTGGCGGCTGGCGCTGCTGCAGGAGCCTGACGGAGGGTGGGGCGCCAGTGCGGGGCTGGCGGGGGTGCTGGCGGCGGCAGATGACGAGGTAGGGCCGTGCAGATTGACCCTATCAAACCCACGATGAAAGCGCCTGGAAATTGGAAATCAGCGCTTGAAACTAAATTATGATGAACTGCTTTCAAGTTTTGCTTTCAAAATCAACTTGCGCCGCTACAACGAGGACGACGACGTCCTGGCCCAGGACGTGGACACCTTGCTTGAATCCATTCCAGTCAAGTTGTTGGAGCTAGCGGGCAGGGGCTTACACTCGTCCACTTTTCGGCTCAACGCAAGCACATTTTGTGGGATACGTTGGGAGCATATTTTCCCCCAGTCTATTAGACAGGGGGACACGGGGAGGCTTGACCAAAACGACCTAGGTTGAGCTGAGAAGTGGGCGAGTGTAAGCCCCTGCTAGCGGGTGTGAAGTCGCGGGCGGTGATGGCGGTTGAGGCGGCGGCGATGGCGGCGGAGGCGGCGGCCGCGGCGGCGGTTGACGCGGAAGAGGCGGCGGCGGTGGCGGCGGCGGCTTCAGCTCTGGGCAGACAGTCGGGCTCGCGGCGGCCGAGCCTGTCAGGGGCGGAGCAGCCGCGGAGCCGAAGGGGCAGCTCGCGGCATGGCCTTACATAAATCCCTTTTCATCTTAACTTTACGCAACAGTTTCAGGTGAAATTTCTTGGACGAACTAGCTTTGGCTGAGCTGAACAGAGAACCATTGGTGGGCCCTGGTCAACGGCCAAGGACGCCGATGTCTCCACTCGTGGCGATGTCTCCACAGAGACCGGTGTCTCCGCCGCCACCGATGCCTCCGCCGCCGCCGATGTCTGCACGAGACGTACCCCCACCGGCGCTGACGTCTCCTGAAAGGCCGAGTCCACAGCAGCTGATGTCCGGCCGGATGTACCCACTTCCACTCAGAGATGCCGCGCCGGTGTCTCCACAGGGGCCGGGGGCACCGGTGTCTCCACGGGGTCCGGGGGCGCCGGGGTCTCCGCGGGGCCCGGGGGCGCCGGTGTCTCCGTGGGGGCCGGGGGCGGCGGATGAGAGGCCAGGCTCGTACGCCAAGGTCATACGCGACGGGCGCCAGGCCGCTGATGATGAGGCAATAGCCTCGAGCCAGGCAGCGAATGATACGCCAGGCAGCAGCCAGGCAGCCAATGAGGCGTTAGCCAGGAGCCCGGCAGCCAATGAGACGCCAGTCGGGCGGCAGGCATCCAATGAGGAATCAGGCAGGCCTAAATCAGCCAGTGAGGAGGAGGCGGCGGCCGTCATGGGCTCCTCGGGGCGACTGAGCCCGGCGGAGTCGAAGGAAGCGGCGGCGGCGGCAGGGGCTCACACTCGTTCACTTCCCAGCTCAACTTGAGCCGTGTCTGACACACAAAGACACCCTGCACAGCATAGACACCCCGTAAGAACCCCTTAACACGGGCTGCACAATCTCTACGCGCACCCCCTATCCCATATAAAGCGCTCAAGTTGAGCTGGGAAGTGAACGAGTGTAAGCCCCTGGAAGGCGGCTCGCAACTTTGGGCAGGAGTTCGATGCCGTCGCGAGCGCCGAGGAGACAGCGGTGGATGACGTGGTAGGGTGGTGCAGGTTGACCCTGTGAAACCCAAGTTGAAACCGCCTGGAACTAATCGCTCGAAACTAAAATATGAAAAGCTGCTTTCAGCTCGCTACAATTTTAAATTTAAATTCAACTTGCGCCGCTACAACGTGGTCGCATCTTTAGCGGTGGGATCTGGCAATGAACACTCGCCACGTCATCGACACGCACTTTTGAACCCTCGTTCCTTGAAAGTGGCAACCTATGAAGTGGCGTGGCGGGCGATATCTGCCAGGCCAAACGATGTTTCAGAGTGCGTTTCATGACGTGGCGAGCAATATCTGCCAGGCTCTCGTTGGAGGCTTTCGTGGACGGTCCGCCCAGCGCAGTGACGGAGTCAACCGGGTCGGTCGGTACATTACCGCCGGACGGACAGCTGCCGCGAACCGCGTCGCTCCGCCGCACGCCCTCGGGCGCAATGGCCGAGGCAGGGTGGTGCAGCCTGACCCTATCAACCCCGCGTTGAAAGCGCTCGGAACTGTGCTGTTGATACTAAGCTATGATGGACCGCTTTCAATTTTTACTTTCAATTTAAACTTGCGCCGGTACAACGAGGACGGCGCCAGCACCGCCGGGGCCAACTTCGAGCAGCACCACAACGACAAGGTAGGGCGGTGCAGCTTGACCCCAGGTTGACCCATCCTATGGTTACCCAGGGTTGAAAGCTTGATTTCAGTGCCTGATGCTAAAATATGATGAGCCATTTTCAAACTTTGCTTTGAATTTCAAGTTGCGCTGCTACAACAAGGGGCAGGGGGTAGACGCTGAGAGGGTGTGGGCCACGCTCCTGGCGCGCGCCGCCGCCGAGCGCGCCGAGCACATGTGGCTCGTCAGCGGCAGCATCTGGACCGAGCACCAGGTTGGGCGGTGCAGGTTCACCCTATGCAACCCAAGTTGAAAACGCCTGGAACTGCGAGTGTGAAATTAAGTGCGGTATGCTGCTTTCAAATGATGCTTTCACATTCAACTTGCGCCGCTTCAACCAGGTCCGCACCAAGTCCGCACGAAGCAGCACCTCGGCCGGCGCTGCGCTTCCGCCGCTCACCGTGGTGGACGCCGCCACGGACTTCCTACGCCGCCGCACGGCAGGGCCTATACCATAAATTGCTCAAATGTCCTTCAACACCTCTGCAAACCCTCTATAAAGCTAGCCGATCAGATTTGAGCCCAATCACATTTATTTCTTGGGACAAAGCAGCATCTTTTGGCATGTGTGTTGTCGATTGATTTTCACTCCGTAATGTTTTGAGCGTGTTATGCGTGGCCCTACTACACGGAAGGCCCGTACGGTGGGCCCGCGCACCGCCTGCTCCTCGCGCTGCCGGAACTGGAGATGGAAGCCGTGCGCCTGGTAAATATGTGGAGTAAGCGCCGGGTCGCTTCCGCCGCCGCTATGCGGGACGGCTTGGCACGCGTCGGGCCGGGCGCGCGGGCGGCCACGGGGGCCACGGGGCTCGGGGCGGGCGTTGTGGTAGGGCCGAAATTATGAGTAGCAGACCGGAGCTATGCTCCTTTTCTGGATACAGGCTGTACTAGTACTGCCGACAAAACGCTCGAATCGTCCTTGAACACATTTTAAAATTCTTGGTTCAGTGTTAAACGCGACCCAGTAATGTTTCGAGTTTGTTTTGGCCAGGCCCTACCCCGAGGCGAGGATTGGGCGGTACTTCATGCGGAATCACGGGACGCTCCGCGCGCTGATGGCGTCGGCCACGGACCCGTTTCAGAGGAATCAGCGGTGGGCCGTGGTATGGCGGTGCAGGTTAACCCTATCAAACCTACGTCGAAACCGCCTGGAACCAAGCGCTTGAAACTAAAATATGATAAAGTGCCTTCAAGCTTTGCTTACAAATTCAACTCGCGCCACTACACCGTGGTGGTTTCCGCGTGGGTCGGTCTCCTGGCCGCCACCGCGTGGTTTCACCAAGAACGCGCGGGAGAGTGCTGCGACGAGCTGCGCGCCGCGGCCGGGTGCGCCGCCGGCCCCGCGTACCGCACTGCCGCCACCGGCGAGTGCGGCGGATTCCAAGGCGGCTCCTGCGCGGGCCTGCGCGACGCCTTGACGGCGCCCGGCGCCGCGCTCCAGGCAGCGCCTTGCCAACAATCCCTTTTTCAGCCTCAACTTGAGTTGCTTCGAACCTGACTCCACTGAAAATCCGTGTCGGGGTGACACGCCTCCCTTGTCGGGGAGACGTGTCTCCCTAAGTTTCTGTGCTGTGATTGGTCGAAAGGGTGACCTCTACCAAAGTGTACCGGGTACACTTTACTTCAGTTTTAGAATGGGACCTTCTGATTGGCCGAAATGCTTCGATTCAATACCTAACCTGACAGGGACAGATGGTCTCAAAAGTGCCGAAATTGAGCAGGAAATGGAACGATTGTAAGGCCCTGAGACGAGGGGTACCGGTGCCGCGCCTTCCCGGACCCAGAGTCCTCGGTGCACCAGCCCATGATCGCGGTGTTCGTGGCGCTGTGTGCCGCCATTCCCAAGATGGTGGTCGGCGCCTCGTTCGCTCGTGCCGGCCGCGGCGCCGTCGTGGGGTCGTGGTAGGGCGGTGCAGGATGACCCTATCAAATCCAAGTTGAAACTGCCTAGAACTAAGCGCTTGAACCTAAAAGGCAATGAACCATTTTCAAAATTTGCTTTCAAATCCAAGTTGCGCCGCTAAATCGTGGATCGAGCTCAGTGACGACAAGCGCGCGGCGATGCGGCGGGCGGCGCTGGGCTTCGGCGAGGTAGGGCGGTGCAGGCTGAACCTATCAAATCCACGTTGAAAGCGTCAGGATCTGAGTGCTTGAAACTTGAATGTGATGGTATGCTTTCGAACTTTGCTTTCAAAACTAAGTTGCGCCACTACAGCGAGGGGTCCAATGGCGCGGGGGGCGACCACGTGCACGCCTGGAGGTGGCTGCGCAATCCCGAGCGCGCTGCCGAGGCAGGGCCTTACATGTTTCCACTTTTCAGCTCAACCTAAGCCGTTTTGGTCACATCTCTCCGTGTCCCGTTGTCTAATAGACTGGGGGGAAATCATGCACCCAACATATCCCACAAAATATGCATACTTTGAGCCGAAAAATGGACAAGTGTGAGCCCCTGTGCCGAGGCCTGTCGTGTCCAGATCAGAAACACGCTGGGTTTTCCCATGTGGGTCGGGGACGCCATCGCGCGGGGCTTGGCAGTCACGATACTGGGTTTCCTGCGACTCGTTGGGGGGAGGAAGGCAGGGGCTTACACCCGTTCCCATTTCAGTTCAACTTGAGCTCTTCCATCCACCGTATAACCCAACGTAACTCATGAACGTGTCCTGGAGTTGCTCAAGTTGAGCTCTAACGTGAACGAGTGTAGGCCCCTGGAAGAAGATTGGTGTGGAGGGCACGTTGGAAACTTCACCGAGCGGGAAGGGGGCTAGGGTGATGACCAGCGCTACGCGCAAGTGGGTGCTCGCGGCGAATTCCGTGGTAGGGCGGTGCAGGTTGAAAGTGTTGAAAGCGCCTACGGTGACAGCGCTTGAAACTGCAATATCATGAACCGCTTTCAAGTTTTGCTTTCAAAATCAACTTGCGCCGCTACACCGTGGCGCCGGTGCAGCGCATGCGCACGCTGCAAAGTATGACTGCGCGGCACACGTCGTCGCGGCTGGACCATCCGGAAGCCAATCCGCTCCGGGCTGAGAGGCAGGGGCTCACACTCATCCGCTTCTTAGCTCAACTTGAGCCGTGTCTAACACACACAAAACATCCTTCACACCCTAAACACCTCCTAACACCCCCTTAACATGGGCTACACAATCCCTACGCGCACCCCCTATCCCACAAAAAGCGCTCAAGTTGAGCTGAGAAGTGAACGAGTGTAAGCCCCTGGTGAGCGGCAGAGCGATGGGGGATCGGTGGCCGCCGCCGCTGCTGCCGCCGCCGACTCCGCCGCCGCCGTGGCCGCCAGCGCGGCGCACCAGAGCCGAGTGGACGCCCTCGCCGCAGCCGTGCACCACTGGGCAGGGGCGTACACTCGTTCACTTTTCAGCTCAACTTGAGCCGTGTCTCACACACAAAAACACCCTACAAACCCTAAACCCCCCTAACACCCCCTTAACACGGGCTACACCATCCCTACGCGCACCCCCTATCCCATATAAAGCGCTCAAGTTGAGCTGAGAAGTGAACGAATGTGAGCCCCTGCCACTGGGTTGCTGCCGCATTCGTCGTCTTCATCTGGGTGGTCATGTCGTGGCAGGGTGGTGCAGGTTGACAGTATTAAAACCCGCGTTGAAACTTGAAAGCGCCTATGCTTGCAGCGCTTGAAGCTACAATATGACGGACCGCTTTCAGACTTTGCTTTCAAATTCGACTTGCGCCGCTACGTCATGGTTTATCCTGGAGTACGGCACCCGCATATACGACTGGCTGGGCCCCAGCGAGGTAGGCTGGTGCAGCTTGACCCTGTCAAACCCATGTTGAGAGCACCTGGGACTAAGCGCTTGAAACTATAATATGATGGACCGCCTTCAAAGTTTGCTTTCAATTTCAACTTGCGCCGCTTCAGCGAGGAGGTGCACGTGTTGAGCACTTTCGTGCTCGCGCTCCTCGTTGACGCCGTAGGGCTCAGCCAGATATTGCCTGCCACGTCATCGAATCGCATTTGAACCCTCGTGTCTTGAGGTAAATGTCATCCTATGACGTGGAGAGCAATATCTGCTAGGCCCAGTGCCTGCCACGTCATCCGAACGCATGTTCAGGCCTCGTTTCGTTGGCTACATGGTATCCTATGATGCGGCGAGAAATATCTGCCAGGCCCTAGGACGCGTTCGTGGTGGACTCGCTGCGGGGGGCGGCGGCGCTGGCGGCGAGGTACGTGTACCGAGGTGGGGGCGAGGCCGGGGTGCGGCGGGGGCAGGGCGCGCCGTCGGCGGCGGAGGGCTGGTTCGAGCGCTGGCTGGACGCGGCGTCCCTCGGAGCGATGCGGCGCCGCGGGGCAGGGGCTTACACTCGTCCACTTCACAGCTCAACTTGAGCCGTGTCTGTCACAAGAAAACACCCTACACACCCTAAACACCCCTTTAACACGGGCTACACAACCCCTTACGTACATTCCCTATTCCATACAAAGCGCTCAAGTTGAGCTGAAAAGTGGACGAGTGTAAGCCCCTGCCGCGGGGGCGCGCCGCGCGCGGTGGCCGCGGCGTGGGGGACGAGCTGGGGAGGGTGGGCTTGGTAAGGCGGCGCAGGTTGCCCCTATCAAACCCAAGTTGAAAGCCCCTGGATCTTTTCTCTTGAAACTAAGCTATGATGAACCGCTTTCAAACTTTGCTTTCAATTTCAACTTGCGCCGCTACAGCGTGGCTCGCATACTGGGCCAACGTCCACGACCACAGCATGCCGTGAACCACCAAGCGTGATTTAAATTAATAA
>Ga0307489_10001316_pt1 | contig 16250 bp, 29 predicted proteins | sample SB12metaG_FD_202247 | JGI IMG/M metagenome (GOLD analysis project Ga0307489, IMG submission 202247) | Sea-ice brine microbial communities from Beaufort Sea near Barrow, Alaska, United States - SB 1.2 | ecosystem: Environmental > Aquatic > Marine > Coastal | place: USA: Alaska | collected... | reverse complement strand
GGAAGCCCCTGGTGCGTACCACGAGGGAGGCGGCCTCCAGGAAGGCAGTGAACCCCGCGGGGCCATCGTCCGCCTCGTCGTCTGATTCCGACTCCTCGGAATCGTCATCAGAGCTGTCCTCCTCCTCGTCGGCGGCAGGGTCGCCGGCGCCCTTCGCGGCTTGCTTCATCGCCTCCTTCATATATTTTTTGTCCTTTTTCTCATCCGCCTTCCGCTCCGCGGCATCCTCCGGGTCCTCGTCCCATTCGTCCCCGTCGGCCCCCACCATGCGCATGGGGCCGTCAGAATCGGAGCCGCCGTCTTCACATTTCTGCAACGCCTTCTCCAGCCCGTCCTGCGACTCGTCCTCGTCGTCCTCGTCGTCGTCGCCCGGTTTGACCTTGGACGCGGCGAGGGGCTGCGGCGCGACGCCGTCGGGGAAGAACGCGCGCAGCTTCGCGGCGTGCGACCGGCACACTTCCAACACGTAGGGGCGCAAATTGAAATGAAAGCAGAACTTGAACTTGCCAGCACTTCATCATATTATGGTTTCAACACGCTGCAACCAGGCACTTACAACACGGGTTTCATCTGCCACCCACGTTTCAAGCGCAGCAACCAGGCACTGACAACACGGGTTGCAAGTGGCAGCACCACACCATGACCCGATGGTGGTCGTCCCGCATGACCGGCAGGTCCGCCAGCAGCCGCGTGAACACCTCGGTGCCCATCAGCTGGTCCGCCGCCTGCTCCTCGTCCCACATGTATGGCAGTGGCTCCGACTGCGGCAGGCACGCCGGGTAGCAGGGGCTCACACTCCTCCACTTTTTCAGCTCACCGTAAGCACTGTTCGTGGGATATGTTGGGTGCCGTACGTCTAACAGTGACAAAAACGGCTCAGGTTGAGCTGAAAAAGGGACGGGTGTAGGCCCCTGCCAGGTAGGGCCACCACGGGCTGAGGTCGCCCGTGCAGGAGGGTCATTGAGAACAAGCACTCGACCGATATCGGAGCGTGACTGACCTTCAGGGTCATTGCTCATACAGTCGTGCAACGCGGTCGGCCGCTTTAACGTCGGCCAAATGCTTATTCTCAATACCCACCCTACCATGGCGCGCTCGTACATGACGGCCAGGATCAGGCCCACCTCGTCAAGCTCCTCCTCGTAACGCCTCAAACCACCGACCGAGCCAGCTTAACTTGGGCATCTTGAGGTGAGAAGCCGTCACAGCTGTGGGTGTTTATGAGCTCCCAAGGTAGCTTACACTTGAGCATAGTCGAAGTATGAAGCCGTCACATCAGAGGGTGTCCGTCAGCTCCCAAGCTTGCTTGAGCGTCTTCGAGGTGCGAAGGTGTGAAGCTGGGGCACCTTGAGTGGGTTCAGGGCCACCAACAGATGTACGGCTGGCTTGGACTATATTGCCTCTGAATGCGCATGCGCAAGCACGCGCGGCACACACGGCACACGCAGCAGACGCACACGCACACAGTCGCGGCCCCGCCTCGAGCGCGGCGGGCGGCAGCACGGAGGTGATGCTGCCCGTGCGCGCCGTCAGGCACCAGGCTTTGGGGATGCGGCACAGCACGTCGCCGGGCTTGATCGCGCCGGCAGCGAACACAGCGTTATTGCGCGGCGCGTGCGCGCCGCCGCCGCCACCGCCGCCGAGGTTGCGGAGCTCCAGGGACGGGTGGAAACTCACGCCGCGGTCCACGCACCACCCCTTGAAGTAATCCAGCTCGGCGTCGCCTTTCGCGGCGGCGCCGGCGGCGGCGGCGCCGGTGGCGGTTTTTTTTTTCGCCTTCTTGTTTTTGGAGCTCTTGTCTCCATCGGAGGCCGCCGCGGCGGCCGCCGTGGAAGAGGCGCGCTTTTGTTTGGGGACCATGGTATAGACCTTGGGGCGGGAGGCACGAGTCGGGAGAAAGCTCGGACCTGTGCAGCAGAGCCGGCGAGCGGCGCTGAGCATACGAAGTGGCGCACGATGCGGATGCGCAATTTTGGCAGGAAGTTGGTGTCGAGCCTGCGCAGATCCCATTGGGCACCGTGCCGGATCTGCGCAGGGAGTGGGCACCCTTCGAGGACGAAGTTTGCTCGGCGGGCTCTCGTCACTCCTCTCGGGCACACGGGAACCGCGTGGCGAGTATCGGCCACGATGGCAACAGCTTGCACCGCCGCGGTCGGGTCCACCGCCGCCGTGATCAGGGCGAGCGCGCCGCGGTCCTCCTCCGCCGCCGCCGCCGTTCCTGCCCGCGCGGCGTCGGCTTTAACCCACCAGCGCCATGCCCCGATCCCAACTTCGTCCCGCCAAGCCCGCCTCTCGCAGCGCACGCCCCGCGCCCGCCGCGTCCCCACGCACGCCGCCGCCGCCGCCGGCTCCGCAGCCGACGCCGCCGCCGACGCCAGGTAGGGCCCAGCAGACATTGCTCGCCAAGTAATCGACAACGCATTTTATAAACTCGTCTCTTGAGTTGAATGTCGTGCTATGACGTGGCGAGGAATCTCTGCCAGGCCTACCGCCAGTGCCGGTGCCTCCGCCGCCGCTGCCGACGCCGCCGCCGCCGCCGCCGCGGAAATCCCCGTGCTGTCCGCCACGGAGGTGCACGCGCGGCTGGCCGCTGGCGCGCACCCCCGGGCGGTCGAGACCTTCGCGGCGTTCTACTCGTCCTGGGTGGGGGGCATCACCACGGACCCGGCGGCGATGGTGCTGCCCGTGGACGACCACATGGTGCACCGCGGCCACGCCGTCTTCGACACCGCGCACCTCCAGGTGTGGTCGGCAAAGCGAGGGTGGTCGCCACGTCATCTACCTTTGTGTACCGATGCTTGCCACGTCACCTGCCACTAGGTTCGGTGCTCCCCACGTCAGCCACCACATGGCGTACCGGTGCTCGCCACGTCACCCACCACATAGTTCACCTGCGCACTGGCATGTCGAAATCTTTGCTTCTGGTATAGCTGCGAACCGTACGGCGAGGGAGGCAACCTGCACATGCTGGACCGGCACCTGGACCGCTTCCTGCGCTCCATGGCCACGGCGCGCGTGCCCGCGCCGTTCGACCGCGCCACGCTGCGCGCCATCATCCTGCGGACCGCCGCCGCCAGCGGGCGGGGCCGGCCAAGCCGTCCTGACTGGTTTCTCGTAGTGCACCTGTACACGCTTGCTGCTTCCTGCTCCCCGGCCTGACAAGGCCTCCCCGTTCCAGCTCATATCCCCTTTATACCCCATATATCCCCCATATATCCCCCAGCGCTCCTATACACCCCCTTTTCTACTCTCTATATATCTCCTATATACCCCCAGCGCATGGCCCTGCTGACGGGCTGCAGGACGGGCAGGTGCGGTACTACGCGTCGGCGGGCCCCGGGGGGTTCGCGCTGTCGGCGGACGAGTGCGTGCGCCCCACCTTCTACTGCGTTGTCGTGAAGGGCCGCGCGCCGCCCGACCCCACCCAGGGCGTCACGGTGGTCACCTCGCCGGTGCCCATCAAGCCCCCGCTGTACGCCAGGCAGGGCCCTGTATAGGGGGATCAGATGCCCATTCATATAGGGGGATCAGGTGCCCGTTGTGTGGGGGTCAGGTGCCCATTATTGGGGGGTCGGATGCCCATTATTGGGGGGTCAGGTGCCCATCAGAGGGGGTTCATGTGCCCATATGAGAGTGGTCGAGTGCCAATCATAGGGGGGTCAGGGGCCCATTAGAAGGGGTTCATGTGCCAATCATAGGGGGGTCAGGAGCCCATTATAGGGCGGTCAGGTGCCCATTATACAACTTCGTAATGGAAGCTGTCAAGGGGGCGAGTGTGGGGCCGTGACGGATGGACGAAGAGCGTGAACTACCTCCAGAACGCCATGGTGGTGGCGGACGCGCACGAGCGCGGCGCGGACTACGGCATCTGGGCATGGCGGTGCAGGTCGACCCTATAAAGCCCACATTGAAAGCGCCTGCATCTCAGCGCTTGAAACTAGAACATGCGAAACTGCTTTCAAACTTTGTTTTCAATTTCAACTTGCGCCGCTACATCTGGATCACGCAAGACGGGCTCGTCGGCGAGGGGCCCTCCATGAACATCGGTAGGGCCTGACACCCCTCATACAACCCTTATACACCCCTAACGTAACCCTCATACACCCCCAATACAACCCCAATACACCCTCAATACACCCCCAATACACCCCCAATACACCCCCAATTCACCCCCAATTCACTCCCAATACACCCTGAAAACACCCCCGTGACACCCCTTGTACACCCCTAACACACCCTTGATATCTGCCAGGCCCTGAGCATTGCGTTCGTGACGGCGCAGGGGGTGTTCCGCACCCCGCCCTTCGACGACATCCTGGCCGGGTGCACGGTGGCGCGGGCAGGGGCTCACACTTTTCGGCTTAACCTGAGCCGCTTTTGTCACTGACATACAGACGCCACCACCCCACAAAAAGCGAGTAACGCTGAGCCGAAATGTGGACGAGTGTACCCCCCTGCGCGCGGGTGATGGAGCTGGTCCGGGCGGGTGAGGTGGCGCACCTGGGGGTGACAGCGGCGGAGGTGGGGGCTGTCACCCCAGCGGAGGGCAAGGCATGGGGGGTATTGACAACAAGTACTCCACCGACGTTGAATCGACCAAATCCATGTGTCTGTATGAAGATTAATCGTGAAGGAAAGTCATGCTCAGAGTGCTTGGTCTGAATGACCCTGCTGCAAGGCGGCGCGCGAGGTCATGATGATCGGCTCGGTCATCAACGTGGCGCCGGTGGTGGCGTGGGATGGGTAGGGCCGTAGCAGATATCGCCCGCCACGTCATCCATCGCATTTTGAACCCTCGTTTCTTGAATTGAACGGAAAATGTGGCCCGCCACGTCATCCGCCGCATGTTGAACCCTTGTTGCTTGAGTACAATTCCATGCCATGACGAGGCGAGCAAGATCTTACAGCCCCTAGGGACGGGGCGGCGGTGGGCGGGGGGGCGGCGGGGGAGGTGGCACAGGCGCTGCACCGCGCCATCGTGCGCGACTTCCGGAAAAACAAAGCAGAGCTTACACCGGTGCCGTACTAGCAGAGTCATCGGCGGAGACCGTAATGGAACAGGGAACCACTCGCGAGTTTTGTGTCGACCCCCTTGCTCCGATAATAACAAAATCAGTGGGGAAGTATTACAAACACATTATTTTTTAAATTGAGATTTGTAAAGAATAGATAGAGCTAGAGCTACTGTAGACAACCTCTCTAATAGAGGCATTTATCCTGTCAACCTGTTCAGGGTGTCAGCGTCGGTCGTCTTTTCCGCGATGGATTCCCGTTGGGATTTCCCGCCGTTTCGGAGCCTTTGTGGCCGTTGTCTTTTTGCCTTCCTTCATGCGCGAGTCGATGGTCCGCCGCCTCTCCTCGGCCTTGACCTTGACCCCCAGATCGTCCAGCAACACATCCATGTTCTCGCCAACCTCCCTCCACCACCCGGCTCCTATTGGCTGCGCCTTCGCCTCGGCGGGCAATCCCGCGCTCCCACTGGTGGACGCATCCCCAGCCGAGCCCGCGGCGCAGGGGCTTACATTCGTCCACTTTTCAGCTTAACATAAGCACCTTCTGTAAGATAGGGGGTGTACAGGCGGTTTTTGAGGGGGGATAGGGGAGAGTGTTTTGGGGGTGTTTAGGGGATGTTGAGGCTTTGGGGTGTGTTTAGGGGGTGTTTAGGGTGTATTATGAGTGACAGAAACAGCTCAGGTTGAGGTGAGATGTAGACGAGTGTGAGGCCCTGCCGCGGCGGCGGCGGCATCCAGGCGGCGGCGGTCCCGCTGCCACCCCAATTCGCGGTCGGCCATGACCCCCTCGATGTCCTGCAGCGCCAGCCCCTTCGTCTCAAACACCAGATTGTCCACGAACTTGTACCCCGCCAAACAGGGCCGCACACTTCTCCACTCTTCGGCTCAACGTAAGCACCGTCTGTGGGGCACGCTGGGTGCTTTCAGTGTTTCGGTGACCAAAAGCGTCTCAGGTTGAGCTGTAAAGTGGAGGAGTGCAAGCCCCTGCCGCGAAGCACAGCACGGCGTACACCGCATACGTGCCCTTGAGCCCCCACACCGACACCATGGTGTAGCGGCGCAAGTTGAAATTGAATGCAAGGTTTGAAAGCGGTTCATCCACATTTTAGTTTCAAGCGCTGAAACCAGGCACATTCAATAGAGTAGCACGGAGTAAGATCACGGAGTATCACACACGGGTGTTGAGTCAGAGACCTGCGGCGAAGGACGTCTTATCCCGTGCTTGCAAGCACGGGGTTCAGCCTGCACCGCCCCACCATGGGCAGGAAGGAGGCGCCCACCACAGTGTTGGCCGCGTAGTTGATCGCCGTGCAATAGGGCCCGGCATATATTGCAACCCACGTCATCGACACGCTTGTGGAACCCTCAATTCTTGAGTCACTCGGCATACTATGACGTAGCGAGCAAAGTCCGCTAGCCCCCCCGCATGCCACATCATCGACACTAATTTGAACCCTCGTTTCTTGAGTCAAACCCTGCCGTGCACACGGCGGTGGCGCGCGCGCGGATCCGCGTTGGGAACACCTCGTTGTACAGCAGCCACGGCACCGGCCCGGCGATAGGGTCTGGCAGATATTGGAAGTGCCTTCAGATAACACTCGCCGGATACCGTTTAACTCAAAAACCAGGGATTGGCTTCAAACACGAACGACAATTTGAGAACACTAGCTCTACACAGCCTGGGGCCGGGCAGATATTGCTCGTCGCGTCATGGGATGACACGTAATACAACAAACGAGGGTTCGAATGCGTGTAGACGACGTGGTGGGCAGCATCTGCCAGGCCCTGCCCGGCGCCGAACGAGAAGAGCAGGGTGTAGGCCGGGATGGTCAGCAGCGCCACGGTGCGCTCCGGCTCGTAGGTGGGGTGGTCGGCGAGGGAGGGCGCCGGCAGGTCGCTGCAGATGGCGGCGATGGTCACGCATGTCACGCAGGTGTTGCCCGACGCCGCCTCCCACGGAGGGGCTTACACTGCTCCACAAATCAACGTAACATAAAGAATATTTTGCGGAATACACTTCCGTGGGAACTGGTGCATAGTGCTCTCCACATCTTAGATTGTCATTTACTCAAGACACAAGGGTTCGACTGACGCATTTTACTCGCCACAGCATAGGATGGTTGACGTCATTCTATCGGCTGCGACCAAAAACGGGTCAGGCGTAGGTGAGAAATGGAGGAGTGTGGGAGCCCCCGCCTCCGTGGGGCGCTCGCCGGGGCTGAGGCTGCAGAAGGTGGCCTCCACCTGCCCCGGGGTCACCGCGGCGGCCACCGACAGCGCCAACAGGCACGCCGCCATGCCGCCGAACGAGATCAGCAGCAGCGGTCGGCGGCCCACCCTCAGGGCCATACACTCGTTCCCTCGTGCAGGACTTAGAACTTAGGACTCAGGACTTAGGACTTAGGACTCAGGGCTTCGGACTTAGTACTCAGGACTTAGGACTGAAGCCGCTCTGTCGCTGACGGCTGTCCACGCCACTCAAATGATCCCTCAAGTTGAGCTGAAAAGGGAACGACTGCAAGGACCTTGCCCAGCTTGTCCGTGGCGAAGAGAGCCACCAGGCCGCCCAACAGGTTGGGCACCCCCACGGCCCACGTCAGCAGGCTCGGGCTGTCCACCCCGGCGTCCTTCAACTACGGCCTCGCTCATGTCAGTAGTGTCTTCAGATATCGCTTGCCGGATGCCGGTCTAATTCTAGAACCGGGGTTTGATGAAACCAAACGCGGACGATAATCTGAGGGCAGCACCTTGAAGACGGAGGCGGCGTAGTAGATGACGGTGTTGGAGCCGGAGAAGGCGGCGAGGACGCAGAGGCCGAGGCCGATGGTCAGCGGCTGCCGGTTCCGCCGCTCCAGCAGCTGCCCCCACCGCCAGGGGCGCACACTCCTAAACTGTTCGGCTTGACGTGAGAACTTTTTGAGGGGCACATTGGGTGGTTTGGGTGGTTACAGTGGATTTCAGTGACAAGAACGGCTCAGGTGGAAGTGAGAAGTGGAAGATTGTGCGCCCATGCCCAGCTGTCGATGGCCGCCTCGTCGGAGCCCAGCACCCCGTCGCCCACCTCATCGGGGTCCACCGCCCCCCCCGCCCCGTCCGCCCCCACCACCTCCCCCCCCGCCTCGCCGGGCCTCTCCTCGCTGGCATCCGCGTCATCCGCGCGAATGATGGCTCCCTTGCCCATGACGTCCTCCTGCCACTGCACAGCCGCGCGCCCTCGGATGCCCTGCAGCAGCGCCAGGCTGCGGCGCGACCGCACCGCGGACCCGCTGGTGGACGTCAGCAGCCACACGGGGGACTCGGCCGCCACACCGCCCAACGCGCCCGCCGCCAGCAGACCGGCGGGTACCGACGCGGCGTAGAACAGCGGCCGCCACCACCCCGCTGCGGGCTCACCCGCCGCAGCCGCCGCCGCCGCCGCCGCTTCCATCGCTAACTCCGCCGCCGCCGCCGCCGCCGTGGCGTCTACCCCGTCCACCACCTTGGTCGACGCCGCCTGTTCCAGAGTTGACCCCGCCGCCACCGCCGCTGCCGCCGACGAGGTCGCCGCTGAAGACGCCGCCGCTGCCGCTGAAGGAGCCACTCCATCCGCCCCCGCTGCCCCTGCCGGCGCCCCCCCTGCCGCCGCTGCCGCCGGCGCCGATGTCACTGGGACCGCCTCCTTCGATGCCAACGCCGCCGCCGCTGACGCCTTGACATTCACCGGTGTAGGTGTCGCAGATCCAGCCGCCTTCGCCTCCGCATCTTCCACTGCCCCGGCCTTCCTCCCCGCCGGCCCCGCCGCATCCTTCCCCGTCCCCGACACAGCTGCCGCCGCCGAGGCCACCGCCGGAGCGGCCGGTGTCTTACTTTTCGCCGCGCCCGAAGTGGCACCGGTGAATGCCACCGGAGGAGCTACCGCCACCTCCGCCGACGCCGCCTTGAGCATCTCGTTGACATCCGCCAGGTCCGCAAACGGATCCTCCGCCTGTTTCGCCACCAACGCGCTCTTCGATATGCGCACCGCCGCGCCCTTCTGCACGGCCTCCCGCGCCGCTGGCGCCACGGCCTGCAACGCCGTGGCCTCCATCGATACCACCGAGGCTGACGATGACGGCCCCTTGGCTGCCACAAGCGCCGCCTCCTCGTTGCTCACCACCACCGGAGGCGCCAGCGCCGCCGCAGCGCCGCCCGCCGTCACCGTTGCGCCGGCGCCGTCGGCGGCGGTCAGCTTGGTGGCGGCGACTGTGACGATGTCCCCGGCGCCCGCTGCGCCGGCGCCGGGCGGGACCCCAACCTTCACCCGCGCCGCGTCCTGCAGAGGCACGGCGAACTGAAACGCCATCAAGTAGAGCGTGGCAAATGTTGCTCGTCACTTCATGGTATGCCATTAAACTCAAGAGACAAGGGTTTAAAGTGCAGCCTGATGACGAGGCGGGCAATGGGCCTGACAGACATTGCTCAAGTACTCCGCCTCATATTCGTAGGATGCCGTTCAACTCAAGAAAGGATGGTTAGGAATGCGTGCCGATGATGTGGCGGGCAACATCTGGGAGGACCTGCCATGAGGCAGCCGATGACGTACGCCATGCGGCGGAAACCGTTGAGCGTGCCGCGCAGGCCGGCCGGTGACACCTCCGACAGGTACAGCGGCACGATCTGCGATGAGGCGCCCACCAGGGGCTTGCACTCCTCCACTTCTCAGCTCAACGTAAGCACCGTTTGCGGGTAGTTTCAGTGACAAATACGGCTCAGATTGAGATGAGAAGGGGACGAGTGGATACCCCTGCCCCCGACGCCCACGCCAGTGATGAAGCGGCCAAGCATCATGGTTGGAAAGGACCACGCGGCGCCGCAGATGAGGGTGCCCACCGCCAGCGGCACCGTCACCGCCGCCAGCGCCGCGCGCCGCCCCTCCGCATCCTAGGGCCCGCCAGACGCTGCTCGCCGAGTCACAGGCTGCCACTCAACTCAAGAGACAACGGCTCGAAACGCGTGTCGATGACGCTCACTCCCAACATCTGCTGGCAGGCCGTACCTTGTCCGCGACGGGCCCGATGCCCAGGCCCCCGATGAACCCGCCCGCCACCAGGATGGACACCACGCCACCCTTCATGTAGCGCCGCAAGTTGAATTTGAAAGCGATACTTGAAACCGAATTATCAGATTCCAGGTTCGAGCGCTGTTATCGAGCCGCTTTTCACATGGGTTCCATCGGGTCAACTGGCACCGCCTCACCTTGAGCAGGTTGTCGTCGGCGAACCCCAGGTCCGCCGCGATGGCCGCCGGGTAGAGTCAACCAGAGATTGCCCGCCACGTCATCGACCGCTGACATGCATTTTGCACCCTCGTTGCTGGAGTTAAATGGCATCCTATGACGTGGCGAGCAATATGTGCCAGGCCCTGCCGCGAGCGGCGCGTTGATGACCGCGCTGTGGTACCCGAACAGGAAGGCGCCCAGCCGCCAGGGACGCTCTCAAGTGTTGCTCGCCACATCCTCGACACGCATTTTGAGCCCACGTTCATTGAGTTAAATGTCGTCCTATGTCATGGCGGCCAACGTGCAACGAGCAACGAGCAACGAGCAACGAGCAATGAGCAACGAGCAATGAGCAACGAGCAACGAGCTTCGGGCACCAAGGACACTCTCAAGTGTTGTTCGGCTCGTCATCGTCATGCGTTTCGCTCCTGTCCTGTATTGAGGTGCGTGGCGTGCTATGACTGTTACGTGGCGTGCAATGTCTGCGAGGGCCCTGCCAGGCACGCGGTGGCGACGGAGGGCACAAGGGCCGGGCCGATGTTGTCCCAGTCGCTGCCGCCGCCGCCGCCGCCGCCGCCGTCGCCGCCGCTGTCGGGGTCGCCGTCGTCGCCGCTGTTGAGGTTGAGCGCCACCTGGATGTCCTTCCACGTCCACAATGGATCCCCCTCCTGCTTACTGGTACCCTCCGCCTGCTGACCCTCCTCCTCCTAGAGCCTGGCAGCAGTTGTTCCACACGTCATATACTGCCTTTTACATGAAGAAAGTGCGTGTCCATGACGTGATGGCCCCCTTGGTGCGTCCCGTGTGGAGGGAAGAATATTTGCTGGTCCGTACCTCCGTCGCCTCCTTCGCATCCTCCTTCTCCGCCTCCGCTTTCGCCGCCCACGCCGTCGGTTCCGCGCTCTCCCCCGCGTCCTCCGCGACCGCCATGATGCGGCCGCGCACGCCGCGTGTCAGCGTCACCGCGGGCGGCGGGAAGCAGCGGGCGGCGGCGTGGGGCCCACCCCCCAGCGGCGTCGTTGGAGCACGGCGCCGTTGCCCCAAGGCCGCGCCTACCCTCCGAGTGCCGAGTAGTCGTTCCGTGGGACCTGCTTGCGCGCCGCTCGACGACATCGTGTGGGAGCCACGACTGCGATTTCGACCGGGGAGGACATAGTGTACCGGTATCCGCACCCGACCCGCACGCCTGGGGTGGCTGAGGGGCGCGCCGGCGCCCCCGACGGCTGTGGACGCGGCGAGCGCCGGACGCGCCGGTACACAACGCGGTGGGTGGCGTGTGGACGTAGGACATGGCGAGCACGTGCCCGCGCGCCCCGGGGCGAGCCCGGGCCCGGCGCGCGCGTTCATAGGCGGCGGCAGGCGTGGCGAAGTGCCACGACGGCGCGGCAGCGCTCGTGGATGTGTGCGCGCGGGGGCGCTAAGCGCGCGCTACCATCGCTTAGCCAGGTGCTGCTCACAGAAGGCCGATCGCCTCGTCCAACCAAAAGACGGGAATGAAAGAAAACCTAAGACAACAAACCAAAACCTAGCCCTCCAGCTGACGATGACGACACGTGGCGCATTTGCTGGATTATTCCCTGCATTGAAAAAATATGCTGTCGACGTGTTCGTTTGCTCGCCGTCACGCGCCTTGGGCTCACCACTTACCGCCGCGCATGAAACAGCGATAAGACGACGCAACAATGGCGAGCATGACCGTCTCCTTCCAGGCCCCTATCCGCGCGCTGGTGCCGCCGCGGCGGCCAGCGGGTGGCGCCCGTTGTAAGGCGGTGGCGCGGCGCCTGACGGTGACTTACTCGCACCGCGATCGTTCCCGTGAAACTGGAAAAAGTGGTGCAGGTACCACCACCGGCGCCACGCTACCGCCGCAGCTGCCGCCGCCTCATCGCACATCCACCCCTCCGACAACAACATTGGATGCATCCGCGCCGTCGCCCGCGGTTGCTTCAGGCGCCATTCATCCGAACCCGCTCCCTGCCACCGCCGCCGCCGCCGCGGTTGCTGCTGTGGCTGTGTTTTCCATTACGGCACCTGCGGCGATGGCCGGCGAAGGAGCGCTTGGAGGCTCGGCGTTGGATAGTTTGAAGTCTCTGGTGGAGACGCTGGAGGCGCTGCCCACGCTGGAGACGGCGCCCATATGGCTGGCGGTGCTGACGGCGTCGGAGATGGTCCCGCTGCTGCCCACGCTGCCGGTGGCGCTCACCTCTGGCATCCTCTTCGGTAAGGCAAACCGGATAACACTGTCCTGTGCCACAAACTTATTTTGCCACAACTTCATCCCACGTCACCAAATCGTTGCCAAACGAGGCTGATGATTATCGCTCATGCACAGACATAGCCACTCTCTCGCACCGATACGGTAACGTTTGTGCACCATTATGGCAGCGCGCACGCGCCGATGTGGTACTACTGACGCTCGCGCGCCGATTTGGCAACGCTCACGAACCGGTATACAAGGTGACATTCATGCGCCGATGAGATGAGGTAACATTCATGCGCCGATGAGATGGCCTGAGATGTTCGGTGTCGGCGTTCACGGCCCTTCACGTGGGTCCGGTGGAGGGCACACTCATCGTCTGGATTGCCAACGTCATGGTACGGCCTTAAAATTTCCACAATTACTTTCCCAAGCTCAACTCTAGCCATTTCATCCCTGTAACCACTCAAGATTTCCCAGAAGTACTTGGCCCAGTCAGCCTCGTATACCACACTTTCTCCAGGTATGGGGGCCAGGGCGAAAGTCTGATGCCTCCTCATACACGCGGAAGCGTATATCTCTCCCTCACACATTCCCCAGGTTGACTTGAGCCGTGTCTGCCCTGAAACCCTCGACACATCCCATGTAATAGCTAAAAAATGCGCTAGTTAAACTGAGAAGGGGACTAGCCTGCAGTTCGACCCTCAAGGTAGCCACGCAATGGCTCAGAAATGCGCTACTTAAACTGTTAGGGGGTATGGTGCAAGGCCCTGCATGGCGGCGGCGACCCTGGCGTTCAAGCTGGCGCAGGTGGGCGCGGGGAAGACAATTTCTAACAAGATTATCGAGGAGGAGACCGGCGGCGACAAAAACGCGATGGGCGTGAAGTGGGACGAGCTTCAGGCGAAGCTGGAGACAGGCGGGGACCGACCAGTGGCTTACATTCATCCACCTTTTCAACTCTACATCAGCACTGTTGGAGTCATACGCTGGGTGGCATCAGCCTGCAAGCTCCTTATTCGGCTCATGTTAAGCTGGAAAGTGAAGGTGTGTGCGCCCTTGGCTCCAGGCGGGCCGCTGCAGCAGGCCACGGGCATCGCGCTGTACCGCGTCACGCCGCACCCCTTCTCCGCCTCCAACTACCTCTTCGGCCTCACCAAGTTGAAGCTCGGGCCCTACGTGGCCGGCACCGCGGCAAGGCCGCCATAACAGTACCGACTGTTTGCTCATAGTGCGCCTCCGCACTAGCACACCACGGCCACTGCCACCGCCGCCCTGCTTGTTCGTCTATATGGCCCTACATACATACTATTTTAGAATTCATAAGTACTTTTCAGATTCTCTCTTGTACGCCGTTTGTCCCTGATGACTCGTTTGAGCACGTCACAGATACCTTCGTTGAGCTGGGAAAAACACCTCATGCGAGACCCTGCGCTGAGGCGGGGATGCTGCCGTGGGCCGGGATATACGCCGTGGCCGGCGCCAGCGGGCGCAAGCTGTTGGAACAGGGGGAGGACCTGGGTGACGTGTTTGCGGACCTGTCGGGGGTTATCGAAGGGGACGTGGAGGTCGGGGGGGAGGTGGCGTTGGTGGCGGCGGCGGGGGTGGCGTTGTTCTTCGCCGCGCGTGCATACCGGGCCAGCCAGGCCGGGCACGGCGGGACGCAAGAGCAGGATTGATGTCACGTTCGGGAGTCTGGGGTTGTGCTATAACACGGACCTTTTTGGAGTCATGGAGTTGTGGAGTTCTTGACTGTGTTGCAGTCAAGCAGACAACGCGGAAGGAGTATTACTTTAGAGACTACAATATTGATGGAGTCGTGTTTCATTGAACACGGATAGAATGGAGACGGATGCGAGCTCGACGTAGGCTTAGTGAGCTCCCTTAGGTGGAGCGTTAGCGAGCTGTGAATGTATCACGTACCACCGGCAACTGCAGGAGATCGCTCACGCGTCGCAATTCTGACTCTGCCGACTCTGCTGACACAAGAGCCACGAACAACCCCAACGACGTGAGGAGGAGCGGAGTGACATACCCGCACCTGCACCCATCCAAACCCTAAACCTGAAACCTAAAAAAACCCGTCATACCGCATACAAGAGCCGACCGACCTCTTGGGTGCCCTTTTTTTGTCTCGGCTCTCGGGAGACTCTCGGGAGGGGAACTAGAAGAGCCTTGGTTGACGATCTACGGGGCGCACACACACCGCAACGCCGCCGCGCCGCGAAGACATACGCGGAGGAGTGACGGGTCGCACACGATGGTGGCGGCGCAGATAGAGGAGATCGGTGACGACGACGGCAACGAGGTGGTGCTGGGGAGCGGGGGCACCGACGAGGTAGGAGGGTTGTTCAGTGTTAAGAACAACGACTCGAACGCAAGCGGAGCACGACCTCCCTTGAGGGCGGCTGCTCACGGGGTGGGTGCTCATGACATACGCGCGGTGATGGAGTACTCCAGACCGTCGCATGAGCATGCGCCCAACGCCCGATATCGTTTTTTCCTCCGTTCAACGTCGGTCGAGCGGTCGCGGTAGTTGTTCTCAGGGACCCTCCATTGAGGATGAGGCGGGCAGCGAGTACGGGGACGACGCGGGCGGCGGCGGCACCGACGACGAGGTGCCCGAGGCAGGGGGGGTCGTGCGACCATGCACTTGACCGACGTTGAATCATTCTCCTCCTCCGCCACGCGTCTGTATGAGCACTCACGCTCAAGGTCAGCCGTGCTCTGAATCTCGGGCTAGTGAGGGGTGTGCGGGTGTTCAAAAGTAGCCAACGAGCAGGCTGGTCAGCCATCAACCGTCGAGTGTTTGTTATCGATGACCCTGGTGCGAGGGCGCGGACGGCAATAACTACTTCGGGCGCGCTTCCAAAGAGGGTGCCGCGCCCGAGGGCGCCAACCCGTTCGCCGCGCCGCCGCAGTCCGACCAGGACGAGATGTCCCAGATGATTGCGGACGCCAAGAAGCAGGTGGAGGAGCAGAAGATCAAGCGCGACCGAGAGGCGGGGCCGCACGCGGCATTGTGCCTGTTTGCTCATAGTGTTACCATACACACTGACTCGCCGCATCCGCGTGTTCTCCCTTCCCGCGCATCTTGAGCCGTCGCAGCTGTGCATGTGGGAGCTGTGGGTTGTCCCTTCGAGTTATCCCTGCTTGTTACCTCGAAGCTGCTCGAGGTGAGCATCCCAGCTGAGCATCTCGGAGGTGCTCGAGTTGAGCCACGCCGGAAGCTGTGACATGGCCGTTGCTGTGGGAGGCGGCGGAGCGGGAGCGGGAGAAGGAGGCGGCGGAGATGGCGGGTCGCAAGTACGAGGCAGGGCCTGGCAGATATTGCTCGCCATGTCATAGGATGCCGTCTAGCTCAAGAAACAAGGGTTCAGAATGTGTTTTGATGATATGGCGGGCAATATGTGTGAGGTCCTAGTATGTGGAGCGGCGCAAGGCGGGCGACCCGCCGCCGCAGGGCTCAGACGCCGGCGGCAGGGGCCACCACTCGTCCACTCCTCGTCTTGACCTGAGCACTTTGGGAGGGGTATGTTGGGTGATTTCATACGGTTTCAACGGTTCAGGATGAGCTGAGAAGTGAGAAGTGGACGAGTGGGAGGCCTTGAGCGGCGGCAGCGGGGGCGGGGGCGCGCGCCGGAAGGTGGTCAAGGCGCGGCGGCCGGGCGGCCTCGCCGGCGGCGGCGGGGATGGTGGCACCCCGGGCGAGAGTCCGTTCGGGGGTTTGGGAGGGACCCCTGCGGCGGCGCCCGCGCCGAGTCCCTTCGCGGGATTCTCGCTGCTCGCCACGCCGTCGGCGGCG